>Ga0073934_10001183_pt1 | contig 65520 bp, 37 predicted proteins | sample LarsenN4metaG_FD_76834 | JGI IMG/M metagenome (GOLD analysis project Ga0073934, IMG submission 76834) | Hot spring sediment bacterial and archeal communities from British Columbia, Canada, to study Microbial Dark Matter (Phase II) - Larsen... ... | reverse complement strand
GTGCTCCGGATTCGCCGTGCTCGCCCCCGTCCACCGGCCCACGTTCTGCCAGGCCCCCGACGTCCGGCTCGACCGGACGTCCACGTCGCACACCTCGCTCTCGTACCGGTAGAAGTAGTGGTCAAACTCCAGCGTCACCGTCGTGGCCGCCGATAGGTCCAGCACCGGCGTGATCAACTGCTCGTCTTGTGTCACCCCCCAGCCCGCCTCGTCGCTGTCCACGATGGCGAAGGGATCCGTGATGGGCGCCGTGGCGTTTCTCCCCCCGGGGTTCGACGTCGTCCACGTGGAGGCCGCGCCCCCTCCAGATCCGCCGTCCACCACCGTCCACGTCCCGGGGATCCCCGACCCGAAGTCCTCGTCCAGCGCCGTTCCGGACCCTGGTACGGGCTGGCCCAGCATCACGGAGAAGGTGTCGTCCCAGGCGCCCTGGTTCGAGACCAGGTGCAGGGAGAAAGTCGCCGACGTACCGCAGGAGACCGAGGGGTCCGCGAAGACCCGGAAGTGGGGCGGATCGGAGGCGCGCTCCTCCCCGGAGGGAATGTCGGAATAGGATGCCGAATCGACCAGCACGAGGATGCCCGGCGTCGAGGTGGAGAGGCTCCCCAGGACCGCCGTGGCGCCGGAGGTTCCCACGTTTTCCGCCGTCACGGCAAGGATGGCCTCCTCCCCCGCGTCCCAGACGCCGTCTCCGCCTCCTCCCCCCGAGCCGGTGCAGGCGTCCGTCAGGAGGTGGGAGGCGTAGGCCAGTTCGGCCCCACAGGACTGGGCGGGGAAGGTGAAGCTCAGGCTCCAGGAATCGATGGTTCCCGTGTCCGAACCTGCGTCGTCCACGACCTTCAGGCCCCAGTTCCCCGCCGCCACCTGGCCGTCGAAGGCCGACAGGGAGCCCTCGGGACGGAAGGTGCCTGTGAAGGGAGCCGTCCCCCCCGTGATGGACGAGGAGGCCTCGTCGTCCAGGACCGTCTCCGTGAAGTTCTCGCCCGAGCCGCCGTTGTCGGTGGAGAGTTCGACCTGGGTGCCCTGGGGGCTCACGAGATAGATGTCCAGATCGCCGTCGTAGGTGTGGGTGATGGAGTGGATGGTCACGTTCACGTCCACGATGACCTTGTCGTCGGGCACGGACAGGACCGAGGTCACCCCTGCCGGGTTCGCGTCGGGAATGGCCAGCCCCGGGGTCTCGGTGCGCGTGTAGGTGGGCGCGCTCGTGACGCCCGTCGTAAAGGCGTAGTAGGCGCCCCCGTTGTCGTCGGAAGAGGAGTTGCCGGCGGGGTCCGCCGAATCCACGGCGTAGTAGTAGCCCCGGCAGGCTTCCAGGGCGCTCAGCGTCACCGAGTGAGCCGTCCCGTACGCCGCGTCGGACCCCGTGGAGGAAGGCGGGACGGATGTGCCGTACCGCACGCGCGAGTCGGCGGGCTCGTCCGTGGTCCATGTGACGGTCACGTTTTGGCCGCTCACGGAAGCCGAGACGTCGGAGATGACCGGGGCCCGGCAGTCCCCGGAGGCCGTTCCGTCCACGTCGACGTTCGGGGTCCCGCAGTAGTCCGCGTCCACGTAGCGCACGGTCAGGGTGGCTCCGTCGGTCATGCGGACCTCGGAGGGACCGGGTGTGGACGAATCCGTGGTGGCGACGGTGCCCGTGTAGACAGCCGACCCCGGTGGAGTATTGGACAGGGTGAAGCTCTTGTGGCTTCCGTCGGCGGTGGACCAGGCTTCCACCGCAAGGGTGGCGGGCGAGCCGGGGACGTTCGAATCCACTACGGTCACCCCCACGGAGTCCGTGCACCGGACGACCGCCTTGGACAGGGACACGGATCCCGCGCAGGGCATGGGGGTCACCGTCGCGCAGGCGCTCATGGCGCTCACGCAGGAATCGCTTGCGGTCGCGGCCTGCACGCGGTAGAAGTAGGTGATCCCGTTGACAACGGTCGTGTCCGTGTAGGCGAGGGAGGGGGCGTTCACCGTGGCCACCTTGGTGAACCCCGCGTCGCAGTTCATCTCGTTCCGGTAGATGAAATAGCGCGTCGCGTTCGGCCCGCCGGAGGTCCAGGTCAGGAGCGCCGAATCGCTCCCCGCGGCCACCGAAGCCGTGGGAACGGTCAGGGAAGGACAGGAGGTCTGGTTCTGGTTGGTGGCGTCGCCCGCGGACCCGCAGGCGATTCCGTGGCGGGCGAGGCTGGAGTAGATCGCCGCCGCGTGGGGCGTCCCGTTGGCCGTCCCGTCCCCGTCGTCGTCGAAGGCCCTCATGGTCGAATACAGGCTCCCCCCGTTGCAGCCGTTGGAGGTCGGGGGCGTGCAGGTGTACATGTTGCCCAGAGTGGGCATGCTCGAATAGAAGAGGCGGTCCGCGAGCTGCCAGGCCGTGGGAAGGTCCAGGCCGCACAGGGCCGGCAGATCCCGGTTCACGAAGTCCCACAGGGCCTGGGTGGAGAGGCCCGATTCGCAGTGGTCCTCCCATCCGCAAGGCCCGTTGTAGGAGCCCGACCCGCCGCAGTTCCAAACGCCGCCGGACCCCTGATTTTGCGGGGTCCACGGCGTCTGGGAGGCGTGCATCATGTAGTCCGCGTCCCGGATCCCCGAACAACCCGTGCAGGCGTCCCCGTAGCCGTCGCAGTTCCCGCTCGTGAAAGCGCCGCGGCCGGTGCAGGAATCGTGGAGCTGCAGGGTCGCGGTCCAGTCGGCGCGCGTCTCCACGGGCGGGCTGTCTCCCCCCGAACCGTCGTAGTCGTCCATGCTGTGGCCCCACTCGTGGAGCGACACCCCGGGGATCTCTCCCAGGTTCCAGCACCCCGCGGCGGCCTTGTAGAAATTCAGCGTTCCGCCCCCGGAGGTTGCGTTGCACCAGGCGTTCTGATTCACGTTCACGTTCATGTGGCTCGAGTTCAGCCAGGTGTTTCCCGGCATGTAGGTCCTGGCTTTGATATTGATGTTGGTGAGGTGGTAGTACTGGATCTTGGCCGACCACGTGTTGCCGGGACCTCCGGGATTGGGGCTGGGCACTCCGCAGTCCGTGCCCACGCTCTGGCCGTAGTCCGCGTCGCCCGTCGTGGTCGACAGGCTCGTGGACCCGCACGAGTCGTTGATCCAGGTGTATTTCCCCTGGGTGAGATCCACGGTGGCCGAATCGCCCGGGAAGAGCCCGCCCACGTCCGCGTAATCGTTGGGTGCCGGCAAATTGGTCCGGACGAAGGGAAAGGGCCGGTCGGAGGGGTTGTTGTGGTTGTCGCCCGGATAGACCACGCCGTGGACCCGGCCGTAGCGGTTGGCATCGACAAAGCGGACGATCTCCCCCGAATGGGCGTCCACGAGAGCTTCCCACATGCCCACCACACCGGGGCGCCGGAACGAGAGCCGGTAGCAAAGGACGTGGTCGAGGCCCGCTCCCACCTCTCCCTCGTAGCGGTTTGGATCGGCTCCCCGAGGCAGGACGGGGATCAGGACCAGGGAGCCCGTGTCGAGAATTTCGTCCTTTTCTCTCGGGAAATCCTGGAGGTACCCGGCCAGAATCTGCCAGGCGGTCTCCAGGCTGAGGGCGGGCCGCGGGTCCGTCCGGACGGCGGCCACCTTCTCGGTGACCACCTGGATCAGGTTTCCGTTGTTGATCCGGAAACGGATGACCGCCCCCTCCACCGGCACGCCCGCGACGACCTGCTGGAAGTTGGCGTAGGCCATGTGGCCCGCCGCCCCCAGGCCGTCCCGGATCGGCACGAACTGGGACGGATCGACCTGGAAGAGATCCCGGTGGCGCCAGAGGAATTCGAGGGCCAGGGACTCGACGGTGCCGGCGGGCAGGCACTCGGGGTCGGGGCAGGCCATGCCCCATTCCGCCGGGTCCAGATCGTTCGCCGGCCCCGGAATGAAGGGTATGGCCCCGCCTTCCAAGAGAGAGGGAACGCCGCGACGCAGGTCCATCCACGCGCGCCACTGGCCCCCCGCCTCCGCGCGCAGGGCTCGCAACCCCTCCGCCTGGGCGGCGGCGCCCTCCAGGAGATCCGCATCCGCCTGGATTTCCACCACCCGAAGCTCGGGCCGGACGGTGGTCAAATGGTCGAAGGGATGGAGCGGCTCCTTGGCCCTCTGGCTCCACGTGGCGATCGAAACCACGGCGAACCCGGCGAGAAGCGCAACGACTGTAAGGCAGGACCGTCTGATGGTGGCGCGCATGAGTCCCCTCCCCGCGAGGCTGCAGGTTCAGCCAGAGAGGGCCCACACGCTATGCGGAACGAGAATCCCACCCAGAGGCCCCCGCCCCTCGTAACCCGACAGCTCCGTATAGGATTCTGGTGCCTCCTGGCGAAGATGTCAAGTTCTTGAAACAATAGAGGTTACTCCGTTCTCAGCATCCTGTCCGGGCAGGAGGGACGCCCCCGCACGCCTGTCCCCCCCATGAAGACCGATGCGGCAAAGCCGAAAGGGCGGCCCCGAAAGGCCGCCCTTGCTTCCCGATTTCCGCGAACCGAGGCCCGCCTCGTTCCGCCTCCGCAACTTCTTACGGCATGCCGTCGCAGTAGGAATCGGCGGCGCGGGCCACGCCTTCCGACGTGGTTCCCAGGGAGCCCTCGGCGCCCGTCCCGTTGTCGGCCGTGACGAGGAAATACAAAACCGATGGCGTGGAGGTGAGGCCCGCCTCCAGGTCCACATCGCCCACCTGGAGGAGTTCTCCCGCATCCGTCCAGGAGGACCAGAGGCATTCCTTCTTGCCGACGGAGGCGTCGGTCACCTGGAAGGCGGTGGTCACCGGCGAGGAGGACACGTAGAGCTGGTAGTGGTAGGCCCCCACGTCCTCGAACTCGAGATCCACGAGGCTCCCGTCCTTGGCGGCTTTGAGGTGGTGGGAGGCGTCGTCGGAGACCTCGGCGGGGGGCGGGCAGAGGGACCAGGTGACGGACGTGGCGGAGGCGTCCTCCGTGTAGCCCGAGCAGCCGTACCCGGTGACCCGGCAGGTGTAGGAGTGGGCGGCCGCCGAGGAGAAGACCGGGCTGTACGTGGAGCCGGTGGCCCCGGAGACGGGGACACCGTCTTCGATCCACTGGTAGGAAAGGGGAGCCGTGCCTCCCGTGGCGGAGGCGGTGAGGGTCACCGGAACCCCCAGGCAGGGCGAAAGGGGGCCCTCGGGAGCGACCGTAACGGACGAGGGGTTCGTGCAGGCGCATCCGTCCTTTTCGTTGATGAGGATCCGGATGTCGTCCACGTACCAGCCCTCGGTCCCCGTGCAGCCCGACCAGCACGTGTAGGTGTACACCACGAACTTGAACCGGAACTGGGTGGCCCCGGCGTAGGCGCTCAGGGGCACGGCCAGTTCGCCCCAGGTCAGGTCTCCCGCGTCGAGGTAGAAGGATTCGTTCCGGACCCAGGTCGTCCCCCCGTCGGTGGAGATCCACACCCGGGCGCGGCTGTAGCCCGGACAGGGAATGGCGGCCGCGTGCCAAAAGCGCAGTTCTTTGAGGACGGTGCCCGAGGGGACGGCGATATTGGGACTGATCCAGGATTCCTCGGGGTTCGTGTAGCAGACGTCGGGGGAGGCCTCGGGCGTGTGGTAGCTGTGGGTGGCGCTGTGGGCGCGATCGGTGGACCAGATCCAGTCCCCGTGGCCGAGGGCCGTGGTGCAGGCGCTCACGCTCCGGGCCGTGGTCCCCGCCCAGCCGTTGGGGTAAGCCTCGGCGTCGTCGGAGAAGAGGAGGTCCTTGTCGGTGGCCTTGGCGAAGGTCCCCGAAACGGGGGAGATGTTGCCGCCCGTGAGCGTGTACGAGAAGGTGATGCTCCGGTCCGCGTACCCCGCCGGATCGCAGGCCAGCGTCACCAGGAAACTGCGCTGGGCCGTGGCCCCCGAGGCGATGTCCCCGAGAAAGACGGTGGGATTGGCGAGGGTCACGGCGGAGGCCGGGATGTCGCTGTCGGCGGCCACCCCCAAGGAGAGATAGACGGCCGTGGCGGTCTGGCCCGCGCAGGAGGAGTTGAGGGCGCTCACGGTGAGGGTGACGGTCTCCCCGTTGTCGATGTACCCGTCGCCGTCGCCCGAGAGGTCCAGGACCGTGCTTCCGGCGTAATCCACGTGGGGCCCCGACACGGACCCGTAGACGTACCCGATGCTCGAGGTCTCGGCCCCGATGCAGCGCACGTCCATCAGGCCCGAGGTGGTCTCGTTGTTGAGGGCGTTGTTGGGATCCGTCGTGGAGGTGAATTCGGAAGCCCCGTCCTCGTAGGAGAAGGCGGCCCCCGCCGTGCTCGAGTTGAGGCCGTCGGCGGTGGTCGTGTTCCACCCCTTGCGCTCCACGTTGGCGGCATACGGCGGGTCGTCGCGGAACCCGTTCACATCCCGGTGCCAGACGAGAAGGCCGAACTCGGGCAGGTAGGGCTCGTAGTAGCCCACGGGCGCGCGGTTCTCAAAGACGAACCACTCGCTGGAGTCGTTGGGGCAGACGGCCCGGTGCATGACGTTGTCCTGGGCCGCTCCCGAGAGGGCGTCGATGCGGTAGGCCCCTGGATGATGGCTTCCGCCGGAGTACAGGTCCGTCACGTCTGCGGTGAAGATCCACCCGTAGCTGTCCGAGGCGTTCTGCAGTTCGATGTCGAACTTGAGGGGCGTCCCCATGTGAGAGGGGTTCGTGCCCGATTTGACCCCGTTGTAAGAGCCGTTGTCCATGAGGTCCCACTCGCCCGCCACGGTGGCGTCGTAGTCGTAGTCGTAGAGGTCGGGGCCGCCGAGGGTGTGGAAGCCCTCGTGGGCGTAGACCCCCACGCCGAACCACTTGTCCGTGACGGCGGGCGGGCTCACGCCGCGGTTGAGGGCCGGCTCGAATTCGGGATTGATGGAATACGTATGCCCCCGAGGGACAGACTTCCCGTCCACGGTGACGGCCGTGTCGATGTTCCACTGGTGAGACCAGATGTGATTCAGGGGATCGGTCACCCCGTCGCAAGATTCTCCGTAGTGCTCCTGGCCTTCCCTCGCGTGGATGACGAAGATCATGAGTTCGGCGTCGGAGATCGTGCCGTCGCCGTTCGTGTCGTACCGCGCGTAATCCACGTCGGGCTCGGCGGCCTTGATGGCCCATTCGATGAGATCCTTGATGTTGTTCACGCTGTCGCTGCTGCAAAACCCCATCTTGTACTTGTCCTCCCCCCAGTAGGCCATGGTCTGGGGGTTGATGTACCAGCCGTCGTTGACCACGGTGCCCGAGCCGGCCCCGTTTTGGGCCACCGTCACGTCCCACTGGAACTGTCCGTAGGAGACCTCGTCGTAGTAGTGGTTGAGGCCGCCGGGGATGGCCGGGTCCCCGAAGAGGTCCTGCCAGGCGGAGGCATCGTTGGGGCGGCCCGGGATGGGCTCGTAGCCGGGCTCGCCCGCGATGGGCGTATTCGGCCCCGTGGTGTGGCGGCTCGCCGTGTCGGCGAAGTCCACGAGGATCACGAGGACAGGGAGGCTCAGGGGCGTCGGGTTTACGGCCAGGGGCTCCTCGCCGGGGGCCGGGGGCAACCGGTCCGCCCGCGTTCCGAAGCCGCATTCCAGGAACCGCCGCTTCACCGACCCGTCGTTTTCCGGGCGCAGGGGGATCTTCAGGTCCGATGGGTCCATGCGGGGACGGATGTGCCGGGGCCATCCCTCGGGAACCGCGTCCCGCCCCGCCCGCAGCCGCGAGGGAGACAGGGCCTCAAGGCCCCCCGTCGCCGGATCGGCGTACACCCAGAAACCCTCCCCGTCCCGGACCAGGGTAAAGCCGTCCTCGGATTCGAAGAAGCAGAGGCGCTCGTCCCCCACCATCCGGACCACCACCGGCGTCCCGTCGGGCTGGAACCTCACGTGGGGCTTGGGGTAGGCCTTCACGGCCCAGACCGCCACCGAGGCCGACAGGGCGCCCGCGGCCGCCGCCGCGAGCGCAAAGTTCTTCCAGGACAAGGATTCACGGAAAAAGGACCGGCCACGCTCCTTCGGACGCACGTTCCCCATGACGCCCTCCCACTTGCAGACTATTTGCGGAAGGGCCCCTGAACGTCACGGGGGATTCTCTGGCTGGGGATCGCTCCCAACGGGGGTGTGGACGCGAAGAAGAAAGAGGCGGGCCAAGGCCCGCCCCTTTTCTCCGGTGTTGGACCGACCAGAGCCCTACGGGCAGGTGCTCACCGTGCTCTTAGCGGTGAAGCCGCACTGATTGGAGGCGGCAGGGTGGCGCTCGTTCCCGGCCGAGTCCCTGCCCCATGAGCTTTCCATCACGGAGGCGTCCGAACCGACGAGGACCCACCAGACGAAGTCCTCCCCCTCCGGGATGGCCGGGGCTGACCAGCTGTAGCTTCCCGTCGGTCCCATGCCGCAGGAGCTTCCCGAAAGGGAGTAAGAGGAAAGGCCTCCTTCCGTTCCCCAGTAGACGTTGTAGGCGGGGCTTACGCAGGTGGAGACGTCCCAAGTAAGGTCCACCGTCCTCCCGTCCTGAGACGTCTTGGCGGCCATCATCGGTGTCCCCGTGACCCACCTCCCGTCGGGGACGGGCTTGACCGACGTGGTGCTCCCGGATGTGGAGCAGGGGGTGTTTGTCTGCACGTGCGACACGACGATTTCGTCCACGTACCAGCCCTCGTAGGTCAGGGATCCATCCGTCGAGAAATTCCATCGCACGAGGATTGTCTGGCCGTTGTAGGCCGAGAGCGTCACGCTGTACTGCGTCCAGGTGAGGTTCGTGCCCGTATAGCAGGGTAGATTGTTGTCGTATCCGCAGGCGTCGCTCGTGTTCCGAAAGGTGTCTGGATAGGCCGGCGCCGGCGTCAGTTGGGTCCAACTGGAGCCTCCGTCGCTGGACACCTCCACAACGCCGCCGTCGTAACGGCTTTCGATCTCATAGGCCGTCCAATACGTCATGCGGGAAAGCTGACCCGCCGTGAGGGTCAGGGGAGGGGTCCGGAGCGCGCCGCAAGAGCTGTCCGCGTACCCAGAGTGGTACGCGCTGGCACCTCCGTGGACCCGCGCCGCGGTGGTGTGCCAGGTTCCGGTGAGAGTCATGGCCGGATCGCCCACCTCCGCCCCCGCCTGCCAGGTGGAGTCTCCGATGCTCCCCACGGGAACCGCGGAACGCCGAACGAGATTCGAATCCTCGACCCCATTGGCGTCATCTACGGCCCTCACGACGTAGTAGTAGGTCGTCCCGCTTACGAGGCCCATGGCATCATGAAAAGACGTCCCCAGGACCCCTGTCGCAATCATGCTCCCAGTCCCCGGAATGAAGCCCGAGTCGGTGGATCGGTAGATGTTGAAGGTCACCTCCCCACCGCACTGGGCGGACGCCGCGCTCCATTGGAGATCCAGGGAACAGGGAGACGCCGAGCCGGAGGTAACGGCGGACAGGCCTGCAAACATGGGGGCTAGGGTGCATACCCCCTCGGCCGTTTCCGAAGCGCAAGAACTCTGGGCCGACTGGCAACGGCCCGTCGCGTCCACACCCACCACGTGATAAGCGTACGAGGTTCCTCCCGAAACCTCAGTGTCCGTGTAGGAGGTTGACGTGAGCCCTTCGGCCAACAGGGTCCAGGCCAGCGGCGCGGGCGAGCAGGTGGAGCCCTGTGCCCGATACAGGCTGTACGTGGCGGCCGCTGGGGAACCTCCCGCCCAGGACAGGTCGATTCGGTTGTCTCCGTTGGCGATGGCCTGGAGCGATGAGGGCGCTCCCGGGTCCTCGCATCCGCACTCGTCGAAGCGAAAGGAGGCCACCCGCGTGGCGCTGCTCCCGGACTCCATGTACTCGGAAAAGAACCAAAACGTGCACTCATCCACGGGATCAACGCCTATGCCCGCGTAGTCACCCCATCTATCGTACGTCGTCTGGGAGGAGACCCCGTCGATGATCCGGTGTTCGTAGTAGGGCATGGTTCCCAGGGGGTCCGTGCTGAGCCGACCCGCATAATAGAGAGACGGGTAATAAGGGGTGCTGCTTCCCGTTCGGGTGTAACCCACGGCGATGTTCCCACTGCCATCCATGGCGGCGCTCGCGACGGACCGATGCACCCCCGGTTCGCCTCCGAGGGTCCCTTCCTGATACAGGTACCAGGAGGATCCCTCCTTCCGGAGCTCGAACCACCTCACCGCCGCGTGATCCGTCCCGTCCACGTCCACCGCAAAGGCTCCAACCAGCGTTTCGTGCGAGCCGAAGTTTCTGTATTGGAGAGGGAAGTGGAGCGGCTCCCGAATGGGGTCGATGGCCTGCGTGGTTCCCGGCTGGGGCATACAGTCCCAGTTTCCCGACGTTCCGCAAAGGGTGTGATCCCAGTCCGTCATCTGGATGCTGGGTAATTGAGTGACGAAGGAATTGGCCGGTGTGGCCCAGTCCACGAAGACCTCGCGCATTTCCATCAGGTCGCATCCCGCGCACGTACCTCCGTGGATCTCGGTGTCCACGGGGCGCAAGAAGAGGCCCCTGGCCCCGGAAGGCGGGGGATTAGGCCCCTCGTGGCCAGCGGGAAGGAAAAGCTGGAAGCCCCACCCCGCAAGGTCCGGAAGCGAGAACTTCTGCATCGTCGCCGGTTGGCCGGTCAGCATCTTGGAGCGTTCCATCGCAAAAACGTCGCGCGTCGTGGACGTGCCCGCGTTTACGCCCACAAGGTAAGCTCCGTCGTCGAAAGCCCCGTCCCCATCCTCGTCCAGAGGCCAGACACCGTACTTGGGGTAATCCGGCACGCTCGAATAACCGGCGTTGAAGGTGTAGGCGTACCATGCGCCCGTCGGGTCCGGGGTCTGGGACACGTAAACGCAGAAGTAACTTCCCGTTCCGGAGAATTCACTGATGACCCACCGGTCGGCCAATTGGTCGTAAAGGACGATGGGGTCGCAGTACCCGTTGTTGCAGGGGGAGGTCGAGGAGAGGCTCTCCATGGTAAAAGAAGTGTCGAATACTCCGTTCTTGTCGAAGACCCATACCGTTGAGTTTGCCGCGTTCACGCCTTGAACGACGTGATCCGGCCCGACGTCCCCCGTGCAGTCCGGGGGATAGGATCCGTAGTCCGCCCCCTCCACGTTGACGATCGGTGTGTCAAAGGCACTTGGCGCCGGGATGGGAGCCTGGCGCTGCCATTCCACAAGGCGGTCTTCGACGGGGGGGACCACGACCTCCGGCCCAAGAAAGCCCTGCTCGTCTCTCCGCTTCATCTCCAGTCCGTACAGACCTTCGACCGGAGCCAGGGGCGGAAGGTCCCTGACGCGGGGGCTGAGGGTGGGAAAAACCGGGCCCACCACCTGGGTTGCCCCTGCAATCCGCTCCTGCGCCCAGCCCGGCAAGACCGGTGAAACGAAGAGTATAACGAACGTCAAGATTGCCAGGCGCCTCATAGGATCCTCCCCTTCCCCACTTTACAGGTTTCGACTCTCCAGTAACAGCCGAGAGGCACTTCGAACGTACTTGTTTTCCGACCGGGCCAAACGGGAAAGCGCCTGACCGTCCAGGGTCTCGAGGAGAGCTTCCGCCCAGGCGAGGACGTCCACTTCCGCATACTGACGCCGGATAGTCTCCGCTCCAGAAACCGCCTTGCCCTGGAAGGCCTCCATTTTCCCAGGTCTACGCCCCCACAGAGTGCGGTCCAGAAAAACACGATCCTCGGGGCCCGAGACACGCAGAGTCAGGACCTGCACCCAGGCGCGTGCCCGGGGGGGAGGGTAGGGCGTGGCCCCATCCCTGGAATACCTAACGTCCTGCCAGCGGCTTCTGTAGGAGAGATCCAATCGTCCCAGGACCTCCTCCAAGAGTGGATCGGCCAACATGCGCTGGAGGGGTACGAGCCTCGACACCGACTCGCCTTCTTTTCGGAGTTCCAGGATTCTCCTTGCCGCATCGTCGGGAGAGACCGGTCCCGAGGGATCGCCCATCCACTTTCGGAGGAGGCCCGTATCCTCGATTCGGGAGAGTGCGGCGGCCCGAACGGCGGGGTCGCCATCAGTCCTGGCGGTGTCCTCAAGGACCTCCGGGTCCGAGCATTCAAGCACACCTTCCATGCGTCGTTCCGGATCAGCCTGCCGGTGCAGCCACCCTCTCAGTCCGCCGATCTCGTCCAACCGCCTGATGGCCGCGACACGAACATCCACATCCGGGTCCATCGAGGCGATCCGGCCCAGCCGATCCAGGTTCCTGATCCGGTCGGCCGCTGCCCGCCGCACGACCCAGTCCGCGTCAGATTCTGAGACCCGGCCGATGACCTTCTCGTCGTTGATTCTCCGCAAGGCCGCCAGCCGGACGTGCGGGCTGGCATCCTGGAACAGTACCAGCGCAAGAGATTCCTCCGAAACCAGCCGGCTCGCAGCAATGGCGCGCACATTCGGAGACGGATCGGTGGAGGCGGCCGTCCGAAAGAGACTCTGGTCATCCGAGACTTGGAGGAGGGCGGCGGAACGGACCTCCGGGGACGGGTCGTTGCGAGCGGCCGTTGCGAGGACCGCCTCTTCCCGGATGCGCCGGATGGCAGAAGCCCTTACCCGGGGGCTGGCATCTCTCCGAAAAACCTCCACGAGGGACTTGGCGTCGGAGATTCGTGAGACGGCCCGCGCCCGGACCTCCGGTTCGGAGTCCGAGTAGGCGATTTCCAGGAGAAGCTCCGGCAGATCCAACTGCCCCACGGCCGCTGCCCGAACCCTTCCGTCCGCGTCGGATCGGGCCAAATGGGCCCGTGTCTCCTGAGAACGAAGGCCCTCCGCCGCCGCTGCTCGAACCAGGGGATCTTCGTCCGCGACGGCCACGGAACTGAGGAAAACCTGGTCGTCAATCCGGCGGACGGCTTCCCTTCGAACGACGGCGCTCGCATCCTTCCGGACCAGGACCTTCAGAACCTCCTCCGTCGGAAGCAGCTCCACGGCCTGACGTCGAGTCTCCGGATCGGGGTGGTCCGCGACCACGTGATCCAAGGCGCCCAATTCTCGAAGCCGCCGAAGAGCGAGGGCCTTCGTCTCCCGATCTTGGCTGCGGTCCAGGAGCACCTTGAGGTGGTCGGGGTTTGACAACCTGGCGATTGCGAGCATTTTGGGCCGTGATTCGACTTCTTGGAGGACGGCGAGGCGGAGAAAGGAAGGATTTGAAAGGCCTTTGACGGCCGCCTGTCGAACCTCCACCTCAGGATCCGAGACCGCCGCGTGAAAGCGCGCCTCCTCCGAAAGGAGCCTTTCCACGGCGTTTCGGCGAACCACCCAATCGGGATCTCCAAGGGCCGTCTGTTCCAAAAGGGCCTGATCCTGGACCCGGTCAATCGCTTCCGCCCTGAGGAACCAATCGCCCTCCCGAAGAATGTCCTCCAGAAAGACCGGATCGTGGAGGCGCCGAATGGCTTCCATCCTCGCCCCTTTGCTCGATGCGCATCGGGCCACCCGCCAGAGATCTTCCTGATCCTTGAGTTGCAAGACGGCGGCTACAGCCTCCATTTCGTCCTGGCTTTGAACGGCAACCGACAAGAGGCCCGAGGGGGAGCCCTCGGGGATCACCTCTCCCCCGAGGCCATTGGCGTTCGATCCGACCACGGGCGGCATCACCTTCTCGCAAGGTTCAGAAGCCTGAGAGGCCGCTGTCCACCCAAGCATCAGTCCTGTGCCCCATAGGACCATCAGGGGTAACGTGGAGAACACGATCCCGATCCTCCCACCCCACTGAGCACCCCGGTTCACCATGCCTCCGCCCGCCTTCCCCAACACCCGCCCCCCTCCCTCTGGGCGACCTCCCACGCGCCTGGCCGCCGGCGGCTCGAGCAGATTGCAGCAATCCGCGTCAAAAGCTTTATTCTAGCAGCCCCCAAGGTATGGGGCTTCGCTCTCCGACTCCTCGTCGCCTCTCTTGGCGAGATCAAACAGGTGGGGCGGGCCGGAGCCCGCCCCGTTTGAATCCGATGCCGGGCTTCTCCTACTTGTCGCAGTACGCATCTGCCGTGCGGGCCGTGCCGGAGGAGTTGTTCCCCAGGCTCCCCTCCGTTCCGAAGCCGTTGTCCGCCGTCACCAGGAAGTACAGCACCTGCGTGCTTCCCGTGATCCCGCTTTCCAGATCCACCAGGGACATCCTCAGCATTCCCGGCTCCGCGTCCGGCGTCCATCCCGCCCACGCGCAGTCCCGCTTTCCGTACTGCGGGTCCGCCACCTGGAACGCCGACGTGTTGGGGCTGTTGGACACGTAGACCTGATAATGGCTCGCCGTCACGTCCTCGAAGACGATGTCCGTCGCGCTCCCGTTCTTGTACGCCTTCAGCGGGTGGTCCGCGCTTCCCGACACCTCCCCCGCCATGCAGGGCGAAATCGTCACCGCGTGGCCCCCCGACGTGCCCGCACACCCCGAGGCGTTCGTGTAAGACACGGTGTAGGTGCCCGACGCGGTGGCCGTATGCGTCGCGCTGTCCGTGCCCACGGGGCTCCCGTTCAGGTACCACTGGTACCCCGTCATCCCCGATTCGGTGCTGAGATTCACGGTCGAAGCCGGGCAGGTGTTGGACGAAGCTCCTGAAATGGCCGGCGCGGGCGTGGCGTCCTCGTCCGAAGCCGCGGACCCGCCCGTCTCGGCCTCCATCCCGCACGCGTTCTTGTACCGCACGCTGTAGGTGTAGCTCACGCCCGGCAAAGCCGTCGCGTCCGTCACCGACGTCGTCCCGTAGGCCACCTCCGCCTGAAGGACGCTCCCGTCCCGTAGCACGTCGTAGGTCCTCGTCCCCGACACGTCGCCCCACGACCCCGGGTCCGCCGGCCAGCTCACCGCAATGCCGTCGTTCGCGCAGGCGCTCGCGTCCACGGCCGTCACGCTCCCCACCGACGAAGGCGCCGCGCACGACGTGCACGTGCCAACGGTTGTAACGCTCACTTCCACGTCGTCGATAAACCACCCGAGGGATGCCGTATTGCAGTCGACTATTACGCAGAAGGCGATCCAGACGGTTTTTCCGGCCGCCCCCCCGACATTGCCAGAAATGGCGTTGCAAGCAGCATCCAAGTCCAGGACCGTATTGACCAGCGTGCTTTGTGTGTCTGTCCAAACAGGCAGTCCAGCCGCATAATCAGGAGGACAGCCGTTCGTTCGAATTGTGTTGGTATAGGTGTTCTGCAAGATGGCGGCGGAGGGAACCAATGTGTAATTCGAAGCGTCTGTTGAAACGGCCAGCAGTGCTCCGTCATACCGATTCTCAAAGCTCCAGCGATGCCAGAAACTCATCCTGGCGGACGTTCCATCCGCGGGCACAGCAATCCCAGAAGCGCCGTTTGGCTGTGCAAAGGTGAAGTGTGAAACCACAGTCGTCAAGCCCGTGCAGGTGGAGGCTCCGTACCGGAATACGTGAGTCCCACTGCTCGAAGGCGAGCAGGACTGTATCCCACGCCAATCGGTCAACGTTCCGGTACCGCTAAAATACCCTGTTGTCCAGTCGCTCAGCCCCGAGCCGGATTCAAAATCGTTGAAATACAAGATCGAAGTACTCGCCGTTCCCGGCGCGGCGCCGCGCTCGGTCGCGTTCGCGTCCTCCAGCCCGTTGACCGTCTCCACCGCCCGCACCACGTAGTAGTACGTCGTCCCGCTCTGGACGCTCGCATCCGTCCACGTCGTACCCGTCAAGCCGCTCTCGATCTGGTTCGACGGCCCCGGCGTGAAGCCGCTCGCCGTGTCCCGGTACACGTTGTAGGTCACGCCCCCTCCGCACGAGGAGGCCGCCGCGCTCCAGGCCAATTGCAGGGAGCACGTGGCCCCCGACACCGCCGTCACGGAAGTCAAACCCGAAAAGGTCGGCGGATTGATGCACGGCGCAGCGGGCGTCGTGGCCTCCGCGCAGGCGCTGTAGGCCGACTCGCAGACCCCGGACACCGCCGTCACCACGTAGGCGTACGTCGTGCTCCCGCCCGCCGTTCCGTCGCTGTAGGTGGTGGCGGCCACGGGCCCGCCCGTCGTCAGCTTCGTGTAGGCCCCCTGGGGGCACGTTCCCGTGGCTCGGTACACGTGGTACGCGCTCGCCCCGCCCACGGGGCCCCAGCTCAGGTCCACGTTGTTGTAGGCCGTAGCCGTGGCCGAGAGCCCCCCCGGCGCCCCCGGCGTCCCGTTCGCGTCCGTCCCCGCCGTCGCGTTCGACCAGGGCCCCGTGCAGGAGGCGCTCCGTCCCCGCGCCGCATACGTGTGCGAGGCCGTATCCCCCGGCGAGTACACGTAGGGACTCGTCACGCCCGAGAGCGTCGTCGTCCCGTCCACCAGCAGGTCGTACGCCGTCGCCCCCGCCACCGCGTGCCAGGTGACCTGCACTCCGCTCAGCGCGCATGCGCTCACGTCCCCCACCAGCGGCGCCGCCGGCGCCAGGAGGCCGTTCACGTCCGTCCCCGCCGTCGCGCCGGACCACGCTCCCGTGCAGGAAACCGTCCGGGCCCGCACCGCATAGGTGTGCGAATTGGAGTTCCCCGGCTCGTAGAAATACGGGCTCGTCACACCCGAAATCGTCGTGGCCCCGTCGATCAGGAGATCGTAGGCCGTCGCTCCCGAGACCGGGCCCCAGGACACGTTCACTCCCGTCAAGGCGCAGGCGTCCGCGTCCGTCACCGCGGGCGCCGAGGGCGTCCCCGGCGTCCCATTCGCATCCGCGTAGCTTTGGGCGCCGGAATCCGTCGTGCACGTCTCCACCACCGCCTGGACCACGTAGCTGTGGGAGGACGTGTCCCCGGGGTTGTACAGCGCGCCGGAGGCATACCCCGCCACCGCCACCGACCCGTCTCGCAGCAGGTTGTGGCTCGTGGCTCCGGAACCCGCCGTGTACGACACCCGGATCCCGCTCTGCGCGCACCCCGACTCGTCGGCGAATCCCGTGATCTCCGGCGCGCCGGGCGGCGTGCATGAAGTGCCGGTGGTGCACGTGCCGTATCCCGTAATCAAGACATCGTCGATGGCGGCCTCGATCAGACCGCCGACGACGGTCCCGTCGGCCGCGCGCACCCGGATCCGCATGGTCGAAGTCAAGCCGACGTAGTTCTCCAGTTGGAACGTGACGTTCGTCCATGTGTTGTGGCCGGTTACCGAATCCGGCAACGATTCGAGCTGGACCCACGTGGACCCTCCGTTGTTGGACACCTCAAGATAGTAGTAGTCACCCGAATCGTCGTTGGTGTATTCGTTGAGAAACCACCGCCACAGCGAGAGCGTCGCCGAGGCATATCCGGAGGCGTCGAAAATGGGCGATGTTGCGATGACCTCCCCGCCGTCCACGTCGTCCGTCCCCGCGGCCCCCGCCGGGTTCGCCGCCGTGTACAGGGAGTTCACGCCGGGGGAGGCGGTGTGGTCGTCCTCCGGCTGAGATGGCTCACCCAGGTTCCCGGTCGTTCCGACGGGATCTCCGATCACGAAATCACCCGTCGTGGCGGCGGGGGAGCCCTTCGCGAAGGTCCATCCGAGATTGCCCCCCTCAAAGGTGTCCGAGAAGAGCGTCGCGGAGCCGCCCGTGGGCGTCCCCGACCTCTCCACGAGGTTCCCGTCCTCGAGGCCGTTCGCCGAATCGTAGGCACGAACGACGTAGTAGTAAGTCGTTCCGTTCGAGAGCCCGACGGAGTCGGTGTAGGAGGTCCCGGTCCACCCCGCGTAGAGGCGGTTGGAGAAATTCGGGGTGAAGCCGCTCGTCTCCGACCTGTATACGTTGTACGTGACACCCCCCCCGCAGTTCGAGGACCCGGCGGACCAGGAGAGTTGCAGGGTACACGTGGCGCCCTGGGAGTTCGTCACGGAAGTGACACCCCCGAAGGCGGGAGGAAGGGTGCATACCCCCGTGGCGGTGGCTTGGGCGCAGGCGGATTGGAGGGACTCGCATCCGCCCGTCGAATCGACGGCGGAGACCTTGTAGGAGTAGGTCGTGCCCCCGCTCACCGTGGAGTCCGTGTACGGGGAGGACGTGAGGCCCGAGGCGATGACGGAGAAGGCCCCCGGCGCGGCGCACGTCCCCACGGCGCGATACACCCTGTAGGTGGCGCCCGCCGGGGTTCCGGCGCTCCAGGGGATGGTCAACTGGTTGTCGCCCGGAACCGAGACGGTGCCGATGGTCGGCGTCCCCGGGGTGGTGCAGGGAGCGGGCGTAACGGTCACGCAGTTGCTCATCGGGCTCACGCAGGCATCGCTGGAGCCGATCGCCTGCACGCGGTAGTAGTAAGTCACACCGTTGGCGAGGGGCGTGTCGGTGAAGGAGGTGGACGGGGCCATCACGGTGCCGACCTTGGTGTAGCCCGCGTCGCACCCGGTCTCGTTGCGGTAAACGTAGTACTTCGCGGCGTTGGCGACCGTCCCCCACGAGAGGGAAGCCTGCGTATTGCCGGCCGCCCCCGAGAGAACGGGCGCCACCAACGCGGGGCAGCAGTTGGCCTGGTCCGTATTGACCACCGTCGTGCAAGCGATCTTGTGGCGGTTGAAGGCGTTGAAGATGGCGCTGGCGTGGGGTGTGCCGTTGCTGAGATCTCCGTCGCAATCGTCCACCACCCGGAAGGTCGTGAAGTAGTTGCTGGTGGCGCAGCCGTTGGAAGTGGTCAGGGACGGGCAAGCGTAGGCCGAACCGGACGTGGACCGGCTGGCGTACCAGAGGCGGTCCATCAGCTGCCATGCCGTGGCCGCATCGAGCCCCCACGCCGTCAGGTCCCGCACGGGGAGATCCCACATCGCCTGCGAGGAGATCAGGGACTCGCAGTGGCCTTCGTAACCGCAGGGCCCGTCGTAGGAGGGGTTCGTGTCGCAATTGAAGCCGCTGGAATTGTCCAGAAAGGTCGGATCGTACGGCGTGTTGGAGGCGTGCTTGGCGTAATCGATCTCGCGGATGCCGGAGCAGCTCAGGCAGCAGTCGCCGTACCCGGAGCAGTTGTATCCGACGGTGGTCGTTCCGCACCCCCGGTTCATCGTGTAGAAGAACCCGCCGCCGGCGCAGGATCCGTGAGTCTGGAGAACCCCCGAAAAGTCGCCGTAGGTTTCCCCGGTGCCGTTGTCCCCTGCCGGCGAGCCATCGTTGGAGTCCAGCCCGTGGGCCCATTCGTGGAGAGACACGCCGGGCAGTTCGCCGGTGTTCCAGCAACCTCCGCCGGACCGGAAGAAGTTGATGGACGTTCCATCCCAATAGGCGTTGCATGTATCCGAAATGTTGACGTGGTCGGTGATCCTTCCTTGGAGCCACGTATTTCCGGGGAGGTACGTGAAGGCTTTGATCTTGATCATGGATACGTTGTAATACTGCGTCCGGGAGGCCCTCGTGTTTCCCGCCCCGCCTCCGGGGCTGCTGCAGTCGGTCGCGGCGCTGGTTCCAAAGTTGATGAGCCCCGAAGCGTCCGAGGCGAGCGAGATGGACCCACAATCGTCCACGATGTCCACGCCGCCCACGTTGCCCGCGCTTCCCGTCCTTCCCGTCATGGTGCTCGTTCCGCTCGTCCCGGGAAAACTGCCGACGATGTCGGCCCAGGCGGACCCGCTGTAGTCCGCGTAAGGGAACGGCACGATGACTTCGGTGGCGGGCTGGTCGGTCTTGTACACGCCGCCCTGGATGCTCCCGTAGCGGTTCGCGTCCACGAATTCGAGAAGTTCCCCGTTGTGGGCGTCTACCCTGGCCTGCCACGTGCCCATCACGCCGGGCCGACGGAAGCTCATTTCATAGACAAGGCGGTATCGGAGGCCCTGTCCCCCCTGGACCAAGACCCGCGAGAGAGTCTCCGGCGCGGAGACGGGGACGATCAAGAGCCGCCCGGGCTCCAGGACTTGATCTTGCGGCGAAGGCCCGCCGATGAACCCGTACAGGATCTGCCAGGCGGTCTCGGCGGTGATGGCCGGAAGGGGGTCCAGCCCCCGGATGGCCTCGGGGTTCACGAACTCCTGCCCCACCTGCACCAAGTTCCCGTGATTCAGACGGAAGATGAGGTGGGCCTGATCGACGGGGATGCCGTGGTAGGTCCACTGGAAATTCAAGAAATAGAGGTAGTCGAGGACAGGGCCGGAGCCTTCCGTCACCAATGCCAGATCGTCGGGCTTCACCCCGAAGAGGTCCGGATAGGCCGCGAGGAACTCCAGAGCGCGACCCGCCACCACTTCCACCGGAACATCCCGCCCTTCCATGAACGCCGGCAGCCCCAGGTCATCCCCCTGCAGGGTGTTGGCCGTGCCCGGGATCCATGGAATTCCCCGGCCCTCCAAATGCGCGGGCCGTCCCGTTACCCGGTCAAAAAGCATGATCCAGCGGCCGCCGCGGTCGGTGAAGAAGCGGTCCCAGTCCCCCAGGACCGGAGCGAGCGCTTCGATTTCCGCCCGGGATGCCCCGGCCCGGTATTCGTCCACGGAAACCGTCTGGGAGGTGACCCATGTTTCCGGTTTCGCGAAGGACAGGGAATCCAGGAGGTCCTTGTCCTCCTTCACCACCTGCGCCGCCACGGCCAGGGGCAGGAGTGTCGCCATGCCGAGACCCAGAAGAAACCGCACGCCCCGCCGCGCCACCCAGCATCCGACCATTCGATCCTCCTGCGCCTGAAGAAAACCCCGACCGGCCGCTCACACCGACCGTCGAACTAGATACTACGTACACATCACCGTGCTAACTCCCACCCCCGCAGGAGGTAATTCATGGAAGAATCTATTTATGATCGCGCAACTTGTCAAGCCGGTAACCGAAAAGCGTATACTTAGTTACCGCTTTTTGGAGGCATTGCGCCGCCGTGCCCCGGCCCAAGGGATTCGGAAGGACTGTATCCTCCGGAACCGGGCCCCCCGGCCGGTTTTCTCCGGTCCCCAACGAAACCGGGGCGGGCCGAAGCCCGCCCCGAGGGTTGGATGGAAGGTGGGCCCCATAGGGGCCTCGTCGCCGACCTATTGCGGCTGGGGGAAACCGCCCGGGCCGGGAAGGAGGATGGCGTAGGCGCCGCGGCCGTACGTGAAGGCCGTGAGGGTGGTGCTGGCGTAAGGGCTCCCGGCGGGCCCGCGGTCCACGGTGAGGTACTGAATGACGGTGTTGGGCAGTCCCTCCTGGAAGCGGTACCAGACGGGGGAAGCGGCGGAGATGTCGTTGGTGAAGTAGAAGCCCATCTCGGTGCCGACGAAGGCCTGGACCGGGTTGTTGGGGTTGATGACGATGGAGTTGGCGGGCACGTCGGGGAGGTTGCCCGTCTTGTCGGTCCAGGTCCAGGCCCCGCCCGAATTGGTGCAGAGGAAGACGTGGCCCGGCGTCGTGGGTGTGTTGGGGTTGAACCCGCCCACGGCGGCGTAGACCTTGTACTCCGTGGTGGGATCGAAGGCCACCCCCATGACGGCGCGGTTGGGGAGAACGGTGTTGCCGCCCGTCAGGTCGGTCCATTTGGACTTGCTGTTGGCCTTGCAGGCAAAGGAGGAGGTGTTGGCCGCCGCCAGGGTGCAGTTGGCTCCTTTGAACGCCGTGTTACTCCACTGCACTCTTCCGTCGTCGGAGCCGACCACCACGGCCGTGGGATTGGACAGGGCGATGTCCAGGCTGATGAGGCTTCCCTGGCCCTTGGTGAGGTCCTTCTTCGTCAGGCGCGTCCAGACCCCGCCCCCGTCCACGCTGGCGTACGGCCTGTGGGAGCCGTAGACGAGGTTTTTGCACGCCGTCGTGTTGCCGTGGAAGACGTCCATCTTGAAGGGCGCGCTCCACCCGTTCCGGTCGCCCGACCACTTGGTGGCCAGACGGGTGTAGTAGCCCGAGGCCCCGTCGGTGGAGCGGTACATGCCTCCATAGTAGACCTCATAGAGCCAGTTCCCCGCCGTGAGGGTCCCGCCGATGGGGTCGAAGGCCGTGAAGAAGCCGTCTCCGCCGGCCCCCCTGGCCTGCCAGGTGAGGTCCGGATTGGAGCTGTCCCAGCTCGCCGTGCCGTTGTCCTGGGATCCTGCGAAGAAGTACTGGACCGCCCCGCCCGCCAGGTCGGCCCCGGTCTGACCCGCGTACCACTGGATCGTACCCACGTCCTTGTTGAGGTCGGTGAAACCGCCCGCCGTGCCGTCGGCGGCATAGAGGCCCCCGTCGCTTCCGAAGAGGAAGAGGGAGGAGGGGCCCGTGCCGGAGACCCACTCGGCTCCATGCTGGTCCGGGTGGAGCGAGCCGTAGCTCGGGCAGCCCGTGCTGTACACGTTGCTCAGGTTCGTCAGGGTCATGGAGGTGTAGGTGGAGTCCACAGAGGCCTTGTAGAGGTCCACACGGCCGATGTACAGGGTCTTGTCATCGCCGGGATCCGTCAGGAGGAAGAGGTTGTACCAGTCCTGCCCCTCTCCCCGCGGAATGTTGTAGCAGTCCCGGTAGTTCGTGTCGGCGCTCCCCGCGAGCATGCGCCAGGTCTGGCCCTGGTCCGTCGTGACCCAGGTGCCCAGGGCGTTGGTCTGGGAGGCGCTCTGGACCTGTGCGTAGAGGACGAAGTTCCCCGAGGCGTTCCCCCGGGAGGAGGCCAACCGGATGCGCCCCAGGTCCGTGGCGGCGTTGGTTCCGTTCCCGGTCCCCGCCGGCCATCCGTTGGCCGAGAGGGTGAGGGTCGGGCAGCCCGAATCGGGGACCGTACCCTTGTACACCCCGTTGTTGCCGTTGTAGGCCGAGGAGGTGAAACCCACGGCCACGTAAAGCGTGGTGGGGACGGTGGAGGGGTCGAGGACGATGCCGCTGATGCGGTTCAGGGCGCCGATGGGCTGGTCCAGGTTCAGCGGGTCCGTCGGATTGGCCCCGAAGGGACAGCGGGTCCAGGTGAGCCCGGCGTCGTGACTGATGAAGAGGTCGAAGCGCGTCCCCACGAGGATGTTGTCGCTGTTGTTCGGATCCACCTTGATGACGCCGATGTTCTGATTGGCGAAGCGCGGCGTGAGGGCGGCGAAGGGCGTGAAGACGTCGGCGCCCAGCTGGGTCCAGGTGAGACCGCCGTCGGTCGTCTTCATGATCCCCTGGCCGAACTGGTCGTAGGCGTCGAAATCGCCGGTCCCCACGTAGACCGTGTCCGGATCGTTGGGGTCGATTTCGATGGCGCCCACCGCCTGGGTCACGAAGTCGAAGTCCTCCCAGAGCGGCGTCCACGCCGTGTCGGGACCACAGCAGTTCTGGGTCTTCCAGAGTCCGCCCGTGGCCGCTCCCGCGTAAGCCGCGATGGCGCCCGGGGTGCTCGTCGTACGGGGGTCCACGGCGATGGCGTTGAAGCGCCCCGTCACCCGGCCGTAGGTGTACCCGTCGGTCTGGGTGGACATGTCCATGGGGGAGGGGCCGACGGGAGTCCAGGCGTCGGCGCCGATGGTCAGGCCCTGGGTCCGGGCGGGACGGCTGGTCCCGGCCGCCGGCCACCGGCCCTCGGGGACCTTCTCCTTCACCCAGCGCGCCGCCGATTCCATGGCCCCGGTGGGGATGGTGGTGCCGGGATAGGTCATGAGGTGCCAGCGCCAGGCGCCGTGGCTCTTGACCGCGGAGCCCTCCACCTCGAGGGCCGACCCGGCGGGCGGAAGGTACTTGGGCTTGGGGGCCGCCTTGGCCGAGGGCTTGGGCGACGGAGGGGGGGCCTTCTTGGCCGCCCGGGCGGGCAGAGCGAGCGCCGAGAGGAGGAGGATCCCCGCCAGGGGAACCGAGGAAAACCGCTTGAACGTACGGGTCAATGTGGGCTGAGACATGGTCTCCCTCCCGCCGGCGGACCGGCTTTGCAGCGTTGAGATGCCCCGCGGCATCTTTCGACTCCCTCCCCCGGTGGGGGGATTCGGACCGGCGCGAAAGGCCTTGCGATCAGCCCTCCTTGGGCCGGTAGGTCAGCACGGGGTTCCGGGCCGCCGACACTTCGTCGAGGCGCTTCCGGAAGGCCTCGTGGGGGGCCTTCTTGACGAACTCCGGGTCTTTTCTCGCCTCGTCCAGGATCGCCTTCACGGCCTCCACGAAGCGGTCCATCTCCTCCACCGGCTCGGTCTCCGTGGGCTCCACCATGAGGGCCCCGTGGACGATGAGGGGAAAGTACACGGTGGGCGGGTGGAAGCCGTAGTCGATGAGGCGCTTGGCCAGATCCATGGTGGTGATGCCCCCGGGAAGGCCCTTGTCGCAGAAGACCACCTCGTGGAGCGTGGGACCGTCGAAGCCCAGGGGGAGGTGCTCCCCGAGCCTCGCCCGCAGGTAGTTGGCGTTGAGAACGGCCATCTGGGAGGCCCGCTTCAGGCCCTCCCCACCCATGGTTTCGATGTAGCAAAGCGCCCGGACGAGGATCAGGAAGTTGCCGAAGAAGGCGTGGACCTTGCCGATGCTCTTGGGACGGTCCCAATCCCAGCGAAAGCCGTCCTTCCCCCGGACCAGCACCGGTTTGGGCAGGAAGGGCTCCAGGTGGGCCTTGCAGACCACGGGGCCCGCGCCCGGACCCCCGCCTCCGTGGGGGGTGGAAAAGGTCTTGTGGAGGTTGATGTGCATGACGTCGGCGCCCCAGTCGCCTGGGCGGGTAATCCCCATGAGCGCGTTGAGGTTGGCGCCGTCCACGTAGACCTGGCCGCCCTGGGCGTGAAGGATCGAGCAGATATCCGCGATGTTTTTCTCGAAGATGCCCAGGGTGTTGGGCACGGTGAGCATGATGGCCGCCACGTCCGGCGCCATGCGGGCCTTGAGGGAGGCGAGGTCCACGCAGCCGTCGGGCCCGCTCCGGATCTCCTCCACGCGGTAGCCCGCCATGTGGGACGTGGCGGGGTTCGTGCCGTGGGCCGAATCGGGGATCAGAACCACTTCCCGGGCGTCCCCGCGGTCCTCGTGATAGGCCCGGATGACCTGCATCCCCGTGAATTCGCCCTGGGCCCCGGCCGAGGGCTGGAGGGTGCAGGCGTCCATCCCCGCCACGGCGCACAGGGCCCGCTCGAGGGTGTGGAGGATTTCCAGCGCCCCCTGGACCGAAGCGTCGTCCTGCATGGGGTGGAGGCCCGTCAGGCCCTCGAACCGGGAGACGTCCTCGTTGAGCTTCGGGTTGTACTTCATGGTGCAGGAGCCCAGCGGGTACAGGCCGTAGTCCACCGCGTAGTTCATCAGGGACAGCCGGGTGAAGTGCCGGACCACGTCCACTTCGCTCAGTTCGGGAAGGCGGGCCGGGGGATCGGGGCGCAAGAGATCCCCGAAGAGAGCCTCGGCGTCAGCCGTGGGGACTTCCTTGGTGCACAGGCAGACTCCCAGGCGGCCGGGCTTGTCCTTTTCGAAGAGGAGCGGTTCCTCGATGAAGCGGCTCATGAAAGACCTCCCAGGATCTCGGCGAGCTTCTCGGAGGCCTCTTTCGGCGTCTGCTCGGTGGCGCAGAGGAGGTACCCGTTGGACAGCTCCGGATAGTGGGCCGTCAGGTCGAGGCCGCCCACGATGTGGGCCTTGAGGGCCTCGGCGTTGGCCCGGGAGGGGGGGATCTTCAAGCCCACCGCGAACTCGTTGAAGGTGGGGCCCGAGAAAAGGGGCCGGATGCCCCGCTCCGCGAGTAGGGACTTGAGGTGCTCGGCCTTGCTCAGGTTCCTCAGGGCGAGTTCGCGGAGGTTCCGCCGGCCCATGAGGGCGAGGTAGATGACCGCGGCGAGCATGCAGAGTCCCTGGTTCGTGCAAATGTTGGAGGTGGCCTTCTCGCGGCGGATGTGCTGTTCCCGCGTCGTCAGGGTGAGGACGAAGCCCCGCCGTCCCTCGGCGTCCCGGGTCTCTCCCACCAGGCGCCCGGGCATCTGCCGCACATGGGCCTTTCGGGCGGCGAGGAAGCCGAGGTTCGGGCCTCCGTATCCCAGCGGGAGCCCGAAGGAGCGGGCCTCGCCGCACACCACGTCGGCCCCCGCGTCGCCGGGAGGCCGGATCAGGGCGAGGGCCAGGGCCTCGCAGACCACCCCCACGAGGAGGGGGCGGTTGGGACCCGCCGGAAGGGCCGCGGCGACGGCCCCGAAGTCCTCCACGACGCCGAAGAAGTTGGGCTGGCCCACGAGGAGGCAGCACGCCCCCTCCAACCCCGCCCCGGCGAGGGACGGGAGGTCGATCCGGCCGTCGGGCCCGTAGGGCACCTCGGCCACGTCGAGGTCCAGGTGTTTGAGGTAGGTGCGGATCACCTCTCGGTAAGCGGGGTGGAGGGACTTCGCCACGAGCACCTTCCGCCCCTTGTGGACCCTCGCGGCCAGGAGGGCCGCCTCGGCCGCGGCGGAGGCCCCGTCGTACAAGGACGCGTTGCAGACGTCGGTCCCGCACAGATCGGCCATCATGGTCTGGAATTCGAAGATGGCCTGGAGAGTGCCCTGCGCCAGTTCGGGCTGGTAGGGCGTGTAGGCCGTGTAGAATTCGCTCCTCGAAAGGAGGTGGCCCACCGGGGCGGGGACGAAGTGATTGTAGGCGCCCGCGCCCAGGAAGCCCGGACGGCACGTGAGGGAGTGGTTCCGGGACGAGCGGGTGACGAAGCGCTCCCTCAGGTCGCATTCGGGCAGGGCCGTGGGCATGTCCAGAGGCGCCTTGAGCCTCAGAGGCTCCGGGATGGAGGCGAAGAGGTCCTCCACCTGGGACACGCCGGCGGCGGTGAGCATGACCCGGAGGTCCTCCGGACTCTGCGGAAGGTAACGCATGGGAACTCCTCAGTGGGAGGCTTCGGCGACGTACTTCCCGTAGGCCTCGGCGTCCATCAGCCCGCCGATTTCGGCGGCGTCGGAGAGGGCGATCTTGACGATCCACCCCTCTCCGTAGGGATCCTGATTCAGGAGTTCGGGGTGGTCCTTCAGCGCCTCGTTGGCGGCGGAAACCGTTCCGGATACCGGGGCGTTGAGTTCCGAAACGGCTTTCACGCTCTCCACGCTGCCCATGGGGTTCCCCGCCGTGACGGCGGCTCCCACCTCGGGCGCCTCCACGAAGACGATGTCGCCGAGTTCGTGCTGAGCGAAGTCCGTCACGCCCACCACGGCCTCCCCACCGCTCGCGCGAACCCACTCGTGGGTCTTGGTGTACCTCAGGTCTCCGGGCACGTTCATCTGCACCTCCGGAGCCCGGGCGCCTTTCTCCGAAAGTCCCCGGGCCTCACCTCGCCGTCACTCCGCTCTTACGTCCTCGCCAGCCCGAGCTAGCGGCTTCTCTTGTAAAAAGGCTTGGGGACGACCCGCGCGGCCAGGCGCCTGCCCCGCACGTCCACCTCGAAGGCCGAACCCGGGGCGGAGATCTCCACGGGCAGGTACGCCATGCCGATGGACTTCTTCAGGAAGGGCGCCTGGGTCCCGCTCGTCACATGGCCCACCTTTTCCCCGCCTTGGTAGCAGTCGTACCCGTGGCGGGGGATTCCCCGGTCCACCAGTTCGAAGCCCACGAGCTTTCTCCGGACCCCTTCGGCTTTCTGCCGCTCGAGGACCTCCCGGCCGTTGAAGGAGGGCTTGCTCAGTTTCAGGATCCAGCCCAAATCCGCCTCGAGGACCGTCGTCGTGGCGTCGATGTCGTTGCCGTACAAGGCCATGGCGGCCTCGAGGCGCAGGGTGTCCCTCGCACCAAGGCCCGCCGGCTGGAGTCCCTCCTCCCGGCCCTCCTTCAGGAGGGCCCGCCAGAGTTCCGGGGCCTTGGAGGGGGAAAGGTAGACCTCGAAACCGTCCTCCCCGGTATAGCCGGTGCGCGCCAGGAGGCAGCGCTCGCCGAGCACCGTCCCGTAGGTGAACCAGTAATACTTCACGGCGGAAAGGTCGGAGTCGGGAACGAGCCTCTGAAGGATGGCTACGGCCAGAGGACCCTGGATGGCGATCTGGGCCGTCTGCGGGCTCCGGTTGGTGACCGTGGCGTCGAAACCCGAGGCTTCTTTCAGAATCCAGGCGTGGTCCTTGGGCTCGTTGGCCGCGTTGACCACCAGCAAGTAGCGGTCCTGTGCGACCTTGTGGACCAGCAGGTCGTCCACGAAGGTGCCCTCCTTCGTCAGGAGACCGCTGTACTGGATCTGGTTCACCGCCAGCTTGGAGGCGTCGTTGCTGCACAAGTGCTGGACGAGGTCGAGGGCCTGGGGCCCCTCGATCCAGATCTCGCCCATGTGGCTCACGTCGAAGAGGCCCGCCCGGGTCCGGACGGCCTCGTGCTCCTCGAGGATCGACGTGTACTGAACGGGCATGTCCCAGCCCCCGAAATCCACCATTCGGGCGCCCAGGGCTCGGTGCTCCTCGTTCAGGGGGGTGCGCTTCACGCTGTCCATGATTCCCCTCCGTAAGCCGCCTATTCTAGGCCCCGTTCGGCACAGCGTCAAACGAATTCCCGCCGTGTCCCACACCCCTGGGTGAGGCGCCGTGGCGGCTGGAATCTCGCGGAGGCGGAGGCCCTATTCGGCGGGTTCGTACAGGGTCCTTCGCTTCCGGGGAGTGAATCCCGCGTCGCGGATGAGTCGCCGCAGCTCCTCCTCGTTGGTCCGGTTTCGGCACCCCGCCGCGGCCACCACGTTCTCCTCGATCATGATGGAGCCCATGTCATTGGCCCCGAACCGGAGAGCCACCTGCCCCATCTTCAGCCCCTGGGTGACCCAGGAGGCCTGGACGTTGTCGAAGTTGTCGAGGAAGAGACGGGAGAGGGCCACCACCCTCAAGTAATCCACCCCCGTGGCGGGGGCTTCCTGGAGGGGGGTGTCCGGTCCGGGCTGGAAGGTCCACGGGATGAAGGCCGTGAAGCCGCCGGTCTCGTCCTGGAGGCCGCGAAGGTGGCACAGGTGGGTCAAGATGTCCCGCGGCGACTCGATGGACCCGAACATCATGGTGGCCGTCGTGCGCAATCCCTGGCGGTGCGCCTCCCGCATGACCGCGAGCCATTCCTCCACCGTGGCCTTGCCCCGCGCCATGTCCTCCCGCACCGCGTCCGAGAGGATCTCCGCCCCGCCGCCGGGAATGCTCATGAGCCCCGCCGCCTTGAGCCGCGCCACCACCTCTTCGAGCGGCAGGCCGAAGCGCTTGGCGAAATAGGTGAGTTCCGGGGGAGAGAAGGCGTGGACGTGAATCGCCGGGAAGCGCTCCCGGATGGCGCCCAGCATTTCTTCGTAATAGGAGAAGGGCAGGGTGGGGTGGTGCCCTCCCTGCAGGAGGATCCCCGTGCCGCCCAGCTCCTCCGTTTCCCGGATCTTCTGAAGGATGGCCTCGATGGACAGGACGTAGCCTTCCGGGTCGCCGGGTTTGCGGTAGAAGGCGCAGAAGGCGCACCGCGCCACGCACACGTTCGTGTAGTTGATGTTCCGATCCACGATGTAGGTGGCCACGCCGTCCCGATGGCGCCGCTCCCTCGCCCCGTCGGCCGCGGCCCCCAGGTCGAGCAGGGGCGCACTTTCCAGCAGGACCAGGCCCTCGTCCAGGGACAGCCGCTCCCCCGCGAAGGCCTTCTCCAGCGCCCGGATCGCGTCATTCCCCGCCATACGGCTCTCCCCACTTGGAGGGCGGGGGCTCCTCGCCCAGGACCTCGCGGGAAAAACGGGCCAGGGCCGCCCGTTCTTCCCGGCCGAGGGTGAAGGACAGTTGCCGGGTCAGGTAGTGGCGGATGCGCGACGGCGAAAGGTCCAGGGCCAGGGCGTGGCGGGCCACGATGTCGTCGAGGCAGGCCAGGCCCAGGGCGCACGAAGACGCCAGGACCTCCCGGACCTCGTCCGTGCAGACCTCCCTCCGCCCCGCCCATACGGCGAAGACGAAGGGCAATCCGGTGCGGGCCTTCCACAGGGAGGCCAGGTCGAGGGCCGGGAGCCGCCCGAGGGCGCCGGGGAGACGAAGGGCGCGGTCCCCGATCACCAGGGCGGCCTCGCCGGGACCGAGTCGATCCGGGGCGATTCCCTCCTCGAACGACACCCCCTCCGGAAGGGCTTCCTGGAGGAGGAGGCGAAGGAGAGCCTGGGAGGTCCGGCTCGCCGGATCGAGGAAGACCCTCCGCACGGAGGCGAGATCACCGCCCAGGACGAGAAGGACCGACCCGGCCTCGTCGGGCGCCACCACGCCCAGGGGGGCGGCCAGGGTCAGCCAGGGCTCCCGCAGAAAGACCACGGAGGGCACGAGGCCCAGGTCCGCCTCTCCCTTGAGGAGCCGCTCGGCGCAGCGCGAGGGCACGTCGAAGGTGACGTCCCATCCCTCGGGAGCGCGGCCCTCCGAGAGGCCCCACGTGAGGGGGGCCGAATTGAGGAAGCCCACCGCGGAAACCCTCATGGCGCCGCGGCGCCCCGGACCCGCCGCCAGAGATGGTAGAGCGCCATGTGGGCCGAGAACTCCATGACCGAGAGCCGGTCCAGGGGGAGGTGGACCCTGTGCGCCCATTCCCCCTCGGGCGTGCCCACCGCGACCCAGACGGTTCCGGCGGGCTTTTCCGGACTCCCCCCGCCGGGGCCCGCCACGCCGGTGGTCGCCGCCGCGCAGGCGGCGCCGAAGCGCGCCCGGACCCCCCGCGCCATGGCGCGCGCTGTTTCCTCGCTCACGGCGCCAGACCGTTGAAGAATCTCCGGCGCCACTCCCAGGAGCGAGGATTTGGCCTCGTTGTCGTAGGCCGTGACCGAGCCGAGAAAGTACCGGGAGGCGCCGGCCACGGAAACGACCTTGTGGGCCAGGAGGCCCCCGGTGCAGGACTCGGCCGCCGCCAGGGTCCAGCCGCGTCGGAGCAGGGCTTCCCCGAGGGCCGCCTCCAGGGAGGTCCCGTCCAGGCTCACGAGGTGGCCCTTCCACCCCGCGGCGAAGGCGCGCCGCGCCTCTTCCTCCAGGTCCGCCGCCGATTCGGCGGGAGGGGAGGTGATCGTCAGCGTGACCCGGAGGATCCCCAGGTGGGGGAGGATGGACACGGAGACCCCGCGCCTGCCATACCAAGGCGACAGGACCGGCTCCGCCGACGCTTCGGGAAGTCCCGCCAGGACGGCCCGTACGGTCCGCACTTCGGGCTGCTCCGGGAACGCCTCCCTCAGTCTCGGAAGGACGCCGCCTTCCAGCATCTCCCGAAACTCGGCCGGCACGCCGGGAAGCAGGATGAGGTGTGCCTTGCCGCGCCTCAGACAACATCCGCAGGCCAGCCCCCGGGGGTTGGGGATCGCTTCGGAGCCCTCGACGACGAGGGCCTGGCGGCGGTTCACCGCGTCCAGCGCCCGGCCGCGGGAGGCGAGCCGGCGGGTGAGTTCCTCCGCCCAGGCCCCGTCCTCCACGATTCCGACGCCGAGGGCCCGTGCGGCCCCCTCCCTCGTGAGGTCGTCCCCGGTGGGTCCGAGGCCCCCAGAGGCGAGGACCACGTCGCAGGTCTCGAGGGCCCCGCTCAGGGCCGAGGCGATGGCTTCCACCCGGTCCTCCACGCGCGAAACGAGGCCGATGTCAAACCCCGCTTCTTTCAGGCGCGCGGCGGCGAGGACCCCGTTGGAATCCCCTCGAGCGGGATCCGTCATCTCCGATCCGATGGCGAAGAAGGCGGCCGTGGGCATGGGACGTCTCCGGGCGGCTCCGGCTTCAGCCGCCCGCCGGCGCGGCCTCCAGGTAGTCTCCGTGTCCGTTGGACTCGAGGAGTTCCGCCAGGGCGTCCATGACACGCTCCGACAGCTCCTCGGGCTTGAGGCGGGCGAGCCCGGTCAAGGGCTTGCCCACGTAGAGGGTCACCCGGCCGGGTTTGGGGATCGTCCGCCCCACCGGATAGGCCTCCCGGGTTCCCGCGATGGCCACGGGGAGAATGGGGACCTGGGCGCGGACCGCGAGCAGGCCGAGGCCCGGCTGTCCGGGGAGCAGTTTCCCGGTGCCCGATCGCCGGCCCTCGGGGAAGATGGCCACGACCCTCCCCCCCTTCAGGAGGGAAAGGGCCTTCTTGATGGGGGCCAGCTGAAAGGCCGCGCCGGCCTGCACCGGGATCACATCCATGAGCCGGGAGAAGAGGTGGACCACGGGCTTGCGGAACTGCTCCTCGGCCATGATGAACCAGAGGCGCCGTCTGAGAAACGCTCCCAGGACCAGGGGGTCCACGAAGGAGGCGTGGTTGGCGGCGACGAGGACGCCTCCCTGGGCCGGAAGATTCTCGCCGCCGATGACCCGGACCCGAAAGTAGGGACGGAGAAGGGTGCCGAAGGCCCCCTTGGCGGTGGCGTAGGCGGCGGCTTTCAGGGCTTGCTTCAGGTTCATGTTCTGCGGTCGCTCCGGACCTCGTAGCCTATCCCAGGCCGGGCCCCTTGGCAAGGCCGGTCGCCCTCCGTCCCAAAACGGTCCCAGGGCCGTGTAGAATGCCGGTGGCGGCGTACCGTGTGCGGCATCTGCGGAGAGGTGGCCTTCGGAGGCGGAGCGGACCCCGAGCGGGTCCGGGCCATGGCGCGCGCCCTGGGACACCGGGGCCCCGACGGCGAAGGGCTCTGGTCCTCCCCCGACGCGGCCCTGGGCCACCGGCGCCTGGCCATCATCGACCTCTCCGACGCCGCCTCCCAGCCCATGGCCAGCCCCGACGGCCGGTACCGCATCGTGTTCAACGGGGAGATTTACAACTTCCTGGACGTGCGGGCCGAACTGGAATCGCTCGGGGAGCGCTTTTCCACCCGGTCGGACACGGAAGTCCTCCTCCGGGCGCTCACCGTGTGGGGCCTTCCCGGCCTGGCCAAGATCAACGGCATGTGGGGCTTCGCCCTCTGGGACGCGCGGGAGCGCACCCTTCTCTTGAGCCGGGACCGCGTGGGCGTGAAACCCCTCTACTGGGTCCGGACGCCCCGGGGCATCGCCTTCGCCTCCGAGATCCCGCCCCTGCTCCTTCATCCGGCCGTGGGCCGCGAGATCCATCCGGCGGCCCTGGCCGAGCAGGTGGCCTGCCGGTACGTCCTCGCCCCGCGGACCCTTCTGAAGGACGTGAAGAAGCTCCCCCCCGGACACATCCTCTCCATCTCCGAGGGGGGCGTCCGCCTCTTCCCGTATTGGCGGCTTCCCCTGGAGCCCCCGGAAGGGACGACACCCCTCCGGGAGGAAGAGGCTGTCACCCGCTTCGGAGATTGCTTCGAGGCCTCGGTCCGGCGCCAGCTCATCGCCGACGTTCCCGTGGGGGTCCTGCTTTCCGGGGGGGTGGACTCCTCTGCCCTGGCCGCGGCCGTGAGGCGTTGCGGCCAGGAGAAGCTGTCTACGTTCACGGTGGCCTTCGCCGGCAAGGGCGCCTACGACGAGCGGCTGTGGGCCCGCGCCGTCGCCACCACCCTCCGCGCCGACCACCACGAACTCGTCATCACCCCCGAGGCCTTCGCCGAGAGCCTGGAGGGCGTGCTCGCGCGGCTGGACGATCCCGTGGCCGACTCCGCCGTCCTGCCGCTGTACCACGTGTGCGCCCTCGCCTCCCGCCACGTGAAGGTCCTCCTGTCGGGCCAGGGGGCCGACGAGATCCTCGGGGGATACCACCTGGAGCGGGTCCTCAAGCAGATCCGGGCCATCGTCCTGCTGAGGGGGATCCCCGGCGCCCGCCACGCGGCGCGGGCCATCGCCCGGCGCGACCCCAAGCGTGCGTATCTCCTTCGTTGGGAAGAACTGCGCAGCGCGTCCCCGGGGCAGATCCCCGGCCGCATCCGCTACGACCTCACCCTCCCCCTGGGGGAGGCGCGGGTGCGAAGCCTTCTGATCGATCCGCCCCCTCCGCCGTACGACCGGACCCTCGACGCCTTCTACATGGAGGTCCCGTCCCACCGGGGCCCTCTGGACGCCATGCTCTCGGTCCTCGTGAAGGGGTGGCTCGCCGACAACCTCCTCAACCATTCGGACCGCATGTCCATGGCCCACTCCCTGGAGATGCGCGTCCCGTTCCTGGACGGGCCCCTGGTGGATTTCGCCTTCGCCCTCCCCGAATCCATGAAAGTCCGCGGCTCGGTCACCAAGCACGTCCTCAAGCGCTACGCCGTGGAGGCGGGGGTGCCCCGTCACGTGGCCTACCGGCGGAAGAAGGGCTTTCCCGTCCCCTGGGGAGCCTGGGTGCGAGGCCCCCTGCGCGAACGCGTGCGGGACATCCTGGAGAACTCGGCCTGGATGCGGCCCCACTTTCGCATCGAGGGGATCCGCGCCGCCTTCGAGGAGCACCAGCGAGGCGCGGAGCACGATCTCCTGCTCTGGAACCTCGTGGTCCTCGCCCACTGGGGCGAGCGCATGGGCCTGAAATAGGGCGGAAGCCGCAAGCCCGGGGCGACTGCGCCGGGCGCGCCCCCGGACCGGGGGGCCGAAACCTTCGACGCGGGCCTGCGTATCAGCCCGCAGAGGAGGTGCAAGATGAACCCCGCGACCCTTCGAAAAGCCATCCTGACGACGCTCCTGGCGGCCCTCGTCCTGGCTGCGGCCGCCCCCGCCGTGGCGGGCTCAGACCCTCTGGTCCAGATCCGCGTCCAGGGCGACGGGGAGCAGGCCCTCATCGAGGTCCCCATGAAGGTCCTGGAGTTTCTGGACAAGAACCAGGTGGGGAAGGAGTTCCACGCCTGCCGCATGCACGGCCAGGACGTCACCCTTTCCCTCGGAGACATGATGAAGGCCCTGAAGCAGGCCGGATCCGGCGGCGAGACGGTCCTCATGACCATCGAGGAGGAGGGGAAGAAGCGCAGCGTGACCGTGGGCTTCGCCGATGAAAAGTCCCTCCGCCCCGGCAAGGCGCCCACCCAGGTGGTCCTCTCGGTCCGCGGCGAGAAGGGCGGAAGCGAGCCCAAGGACATCAAAATCAGCGTCCCCCTCGCCACGGTGGAGGCCATCTTCCAGGGGGTCAAGATCGAAAAGGAGGGCGACGACCAGGCCGGGCTCCTGATCCGCCAGCTCGTCCCCTTCGCCCGGGACCTGGGTACGGGCCTCCTGGCCCGCGTCGTCTCCGACGACGGCGAAGTCTCCATCGTCCTCGAATAGGTCCTTCGATGCGAAGAAAAGGGGCGGCCGGCGGCCGCCCCTTTTCTGTTGGCGCGAGACGAACGGTTTCAGGCCTTGGTCTTGAAGTCCTTTCCGACCCATCCCTTGGCCAGAAGGAGGAGGAGCGTCGAGCAGATGGCGATGCACCCGAAGATGAGCCACATCTTCTGGGGCCCGGCGGTGCCCTGAGCCGGATCGAATCCGGCGGGGCAGTATTTCTCGATCATCCACCCCGAGTAGAGGGCCGGCACGAGCACCTTGGTGAGGAACCAGGGGAGCTGGGCCACACCCATGTATTCGCCGGTCCTCCCTTCCGGCGCGATTTCGGCGGCGTACTGGAGGAACCGGGGCTGCCACATGGCCTCGCCGATGGTCATCACCACGAGGTACCCGAAGAGCGTCCAGAAGTTCGTTCCAATAGCCAGGAAGAAGGCCGGCACGGCCATGACGAAGGTCCCGATGATCATCATCGTGTAGACCTTCCGCTTGTAGGTCAGCGCCGTGATCACCGGAACGGCGATGAAGATCAGGAGGGGATTGAAGTTCGAGGCGATCTCGAACTTCTCCCCGATCCAGCCCGTGTAGCACCGCGAGACGTACTGGGGAAGGATGAGCCAGTTGTAGGTGAAGAGCGTCTGCACGGGGATGAGGGCGAAGATGAAGAAGGCGAATTTGAGGTCCGTCAGCGGGTGCGTCTTCAGCCAGTTCACGAACGAGAAGGGCGGCTTCGGCGCCGTCTCGTCCGCCGGCGCCTCCCCCCGGTCCGCCCGGGCCTTTGCCGCGGCCTCCTTCACGACGGTCCGCGAAAGGATGAAGAGGGTCAGCAGGAGGGAGACGAGTGTAAATCCCGCGTAGACCCAGAAGGCCCCGTTGATGCCCCAGCCGAGGTACTTCTCGTCCCGGATGAGGAAGGCGAAGGTGGGCAGGTACCCGCCCAGGTTCATCAGGGCGTACAGCATGGCGAAACCCATGGCGGCGGTCTTCTCGTTCGTGAACTTCCGCACCGCCGCGTAGGCCGCCGGCTGGTACATGCCGTATCCCACGACCACGAGAAGGATCCCTCCCAGCGTGGCCAGGTGGATGCCTCCCCAGAGGCCGGGTTGGAGTCCGAGGAGGGGCGCCCCGGCGATGACGAGACGGCCGCACAGCATCACCACGAAGGCGAGCGCGAGGGCGAGCCTCACGCCGTAGCGGTCCGCCACGAAGCCGAGGAAGAACATGGCGATGGTGATGCCCGCCGTCTGGACCATGACCATCCGGTGGGACCAGACGTCCGCGTGGGGGACGCCCGCGAAAACGAAGTCCGAGAAGTAGATGGCGAGGTACCCGAGGATTCCGAAATACACCATGCCCTCGAGGAAGTACGGCAGGTTCACGCCCCAGAGCGCCCGGGGGGCGTGGATGAGGTCCACGAAGGGCTGGGTGATCTCCTTCAGCGGAGACGGTTTCGCATCGGTCTGGCTTTCCACGGCGGACCCTCCTCCCACGGCAAGGCTACTGTATCATGAGGGGGCCGAACCAGACGTCCTCTTGCGCGCGCTTCAGGCCTCCCCTGGAATCTTTGAAGGAAGTGCGGCGTTGGGGCCGGGTGGGGTGAAGGCCGGCTTCAAGGAGGCACGAATGGTGTTGCTCAAAGTTGCAGCGGGACTTCTGGCTCTGGTTCTTGTGGGGGGCGCGCTTCTGTATTCGCGCCTGGACGTCCGCGCCTCGGATCAGAGCGCCGTGGGCCCACGGACCGAAGCCACCGTCTACGGGTTTACCCTTCCCCTGAACGACGGGACGCCGAAGGCCCTCAAGGACTACGAGGGCAGGGTCCTGCTCATCGTGAACACGGCCTCCAAGTGCGGCTTCACGCCCCAGTACGAGGGGCTGGAGAAGCTCTACGAGACTTATCAAGACAGGGGCTTCCTGGTCCTGGCCTTCCCCTCCAACGACTTCCTGGACCAGGAGCCGGGGAGCGATGCCGAGATCGCCCAGTTCTGCCGCCTGAACTACGGCGTCACCTTTCCCGTCTTCGCGAAATCCCGGGTAAAAGGGAAGGACATGAACCCCCTCTACCGCTTCCTCACGGAGCGCTCCGGCTTCGACGGGGACATCTCCTGGAACTTCAACAAGTTCCTCGTGGACCGGAAGGGGAGAGTCGTGGCCCGCTTCGGCTCCCGCACCGCCCCTCAGGATGCCGAACTCGTCCAGGCGGTGGAGACCGCCCTGGGACCCGTGTCCTGAAATCAGGGAGACGCCAGGCGAGAGACGTGAGCCGGGAAACGAGAGGCGCAAAACGGTAGACGGGAAACGGCTCCTTTTCGTTCCCTAGTCCCCTAGTCCCCTAGTCCCCTGGTCCCCCAGTCCCTCGGGCCCTGGCTCGCCTATCTCTTTCGCCTCAGTTCGAAGGTCAGCCGGTCGGGCCGGAAGGCCCAGACGGCCCCCTGGTCGTCCGTGAGGAGGGCCTCCTCGTTGACGAAAGAGAGATCCTGAACCGCGCCCCGGAACTCCACCCAGGCCTCCCGCTCCCCCGAGTAGGCGAAGGCCCGGTTTCCCCGGGAGAGGGCCAGGGCCGTGCCGCCTTCGATCTTCACCTCCTGGAGGGGCTCCCTCAGAGGAACGAAGCGGCCGGCGCGCGAGTCGTACAGGAGAGCGTTCGTCCCCGGCGGGCCGAAGAAGACCGCCAGGCGCTCGCCCAGGGCGCACCGCGTGAAGTCCGAGGCGTCGCTCGCCCACACCCCCCGGGACGCATCGTAGAGGGTCGTCTTCACGTGCTCGCCGAAGAAGGCCGCCAGCCGCCCCGACAGGGCCACCTGGCACGCCTCCAACACGGGCGTCTGCCAGCGCCCCGACAGGGCGTCGTAGATCCCCGGGCGCCCCGGGCCTCCGTATCCCACGGCCAGGTTCTCGCTGACCGCGCCCCGGAAATACCGGTCGAACTGGGGCACCCAGGCGTGGCGGCCCAGGTCGTAGACGGCGCTCCCAGGCCCGTCGGGCCCGTAGGCCAGCAGGAGCCGGCTCCCCGCCGCCGCGAGGGGAAAGTCTCCCGCCGCGGGCACCCACTTCTTGGTCTGAGGGTCGTACACCTCCAGCCGGCCATCCCGGTGGGCCCACGCCAGCGTGGACCCTACCGGCTCGTACACCCTCGCTTCGCGGCGATCCCCCTCCAGCACCACCGGCCCGTCCTGGCTCTGAGTCGTCTGGCCGAGGGCCGGGCCCAAGGCCGAAAATAGAACCGCCAAGGCCGCCGCCACGATCCGACTCCCCTTCATGGCTCACCTCCCCGCCGAGGGTTTCCTTGTGATTCTAGCGCCCACCGGGTGGATTTCACACCCTCACCGCGCGAAGGAGAAGGCCGCCGATTCCTTCCCGTCGGGGTTCACGACCGTCAGCGCCACCGCCTCGCCCTTGGGCAAGAGGTCCTTGAGGCCCGCCCCCGAGGCCACAAGCCGCGTCCGGTTGTTCTTGTCCGTCCCCCGGTACCGCGTACGGGGGACGGCGACGCCGTTGACCCGCACCTCGGCCCCTTCCTGGAAATTCCACCCGACGACCTTCAGCCGGAAGGGGTCGTGGAGCACCTTCACCGACTGGATCCCCGGAAAGGCGTCCCCGCAGATCATCTCGGAACGTTGGCTCTCCGTCCAGTCCTCCTGTTCGTGAGTTTTCACGTCCGCGGACCACGCGTAAGGGTTGTCCTCTTCCAAGACGTCGTTCATGTCGAGGGCGGTGAAGGAATCGTCTTCCCAAGAGAAAGAGACGGGCAGGATGTCATTGGAGTCGCACTCCATGGGAAGGCCGAAGTCCGAATCGTAGCGAGCGTAGTACTGCAAGTCGGCACTAGCGTAATCGTAGAAACCGATGAACCCTCCCTCTTTCGGCGCAACGGCGACCTGGCCCACCTCCCGTATCGAACCGCCGTAACAGATTCGCTTCACGATGTGGCCGTCCTCTGGGCTCAGCACCAGAATGCAGGGAAACCAATTATAGGGATTGCAAGACACATAGGTTCCGCTGAGAAGGATGTTTCCATCAAAGCCCTGCGCGATCAGGCCTTGTTGATAAAGATGCAAGCCACCACTGCAGCTTGGATCTGTTCGAGTATATTTTTGCCAGCGGATACTCCCATCGGCATTTAGACAGAGGACCGTCGTTCGGTTTGGAGACGCATCGCCCCAACCTGTGTGGGACGAACCAATTACAATCCCCCCGTCTGGAAGGATCTCGAGCTTTCGAGCATCCTGAGGGCATCCATTGCCACCTCCGTCGCTTTCGCAAAAATCCAGGAAATCATAGGCCTTTGCCCATTGAAGATGCCCTTCGTGGCTCATTTTGAATAGCAACGTGCCGTGTACCCGGTCCCCGTGGTAGCCGCCTTCCAGCTGCCCAAGGAAAATAAAGCCTCCATCGGGAGTCGCCTTGGCCGTCACCGTCGGATAGTTGAAGGAAACGGGGACCGCTCTTGAATAGAGGGTTCGGCTCCAAAGAATGCGCCCCGTGGCTGGATCCAGCGCCGTGAACCACCCGGAATCGGGACCGACCGCAACGACGGCGGAGGCATCCAAAGAGAAGGTTCGGTAGATTCCAAATTCCCCGAAGACCCACTCCTTCTCGACCTCTCCCTGCGCATTGCAGCGGAAGCCCCAGTCTACGGGCCCTCCGATGGTGTTGTTGTAGGCGAAGGCGAGAAACGAACCATCGGGAAGGGGCGCCAGCGATTCGTAGTAAACGCTGCCCGCGTACTTGCGGAGCCAAAGCAGGTTTCCATGGGCGTCGAAGCGCCGGATCAGGAGGCCGTCGAGGGTGCAGACGTCGAAGAAGCCCCCCTGGGGATCTGCAACCCATTCAACCGTCGCCCAAGAAGAGCTGTGCCTAAGGCCGACGGGGTCCGAGTAGGAGCGGCGCCACGCCTCCTCCGCGGCTGCGCCGGGAAGGTCCCAAAGCAACGACAAGAGGAGAAGCAAAACGGAGCGCTTCATGGCTTTCCCTCGTAATAGAACCGGCCCCCTCCCTTAAGGGAGGGGGCCGGACGAAAGGTCAATGGTACAGATTCACGTTGCGCGTCTCCACCGTACCGTAGCCCGCCAAGGTGACGGTCACCGGGAAGGTGGCGCTGGCGTTGTACTGGCCTTGGCCGCTGAAGTTGCCGGTGAGGAAGACCTTCACCAGCGTCCGCCCTTCGCCATCCGTACCGGCGCTTTCCTTGCGCCCTGTGAGCGCGAAGTCGGAGCAGGAACCTTGCTGCGCCTGGCATGTACCCACGTTCACGTTCACGTTGTTGTATTCCCCGGGGCCTACCCAGAAGGCTTCAATCAAATGCTCGTCTCCGTTGGCCGGGAAACTGAGCGGGCAGGAAAAGCCCTGGGAGAGGCACGATGAGGAGCCGGGCCCGGCTGCGAAAGAAGGCACTACATCGAAGGGTACCCCCGCGCGCGACGGGTAATCGGGTTGTGGATCCTCCTTGCAGGAAAGATAGGGCAGAACAAGGTGCGAAGGGGCGTGCGCGGGCGCCCAGGCCTTAAAGCGGTTCCCCCATGCCGTGGGGTCGGAACACTCCCACGTGGGTGACACCCAGCCGTTGGTTCTCCAGTTTTCGCTGCTATCGTAATACCGGATGTTTTTCATCCGATACAAACTTGTACCGTGGAAGGTCAGCCGATTGCTCGCTCCATTCAGCGGACGGATGGCGATGTCCACTGAATTACTCTGCGCGTCCAAAGCGTACCCGACACTGTTGGCTGGACCGTACTCTGAACCCGGTGCGAAAGAAGGCGGAGACGGCGCTGGCAAGAACTGCAAGGCGTTCAGCAGAACTCCTGCGTATTTCCGATGCCGCCACGTGTACTGCCGCCAGTCGGGAGATTCCTCGAACTGGATGTTATCCGGGTTGAGAAGAACGAGACCGGATGCCTGAGGAACCCCGTTTTCATGAATGGTGATACAGGGTGTCGCCTCCAGGCAAAATCCCGGGGCTCCGTCCCCCGTCCATGTTGAAGAGAAAGGCTCGCCGCAGGTCGCCTGCCAAAGATCACTCCGCCGCACCCGAACCCTTTTTCGATATTCGGGCGTGGGCTGTACATCTACCGCAGGAATTCCATCTGACTTCACCGCAAAGACAAACGGCCTCACGTAGTCTTCACTGGGTCTTGTCCCGCAGGCGGAGAGGTTCTTGCGCCACTTGCGGAAGAGCCCGAGGCCGTCGGCCTGGACGGTGAAGGCGTCCCCGCCCAGGATGGAGGGCTGGAGCGTCGAGGCCACCTGGATGTTCCGAATCGGATCGGGAAAACCGTAGAAGAAACCCGCCTCGACCCAGTCGCCCACGTTGGAATTCCAGCTGCACTCGTACCGCGGCGACCAGACCTTCTTTCCGTTGCTGGACTTGATCTTAATGGAGGCCGGCCCGAGGTAGTTCTTGTCCCCCGGCGCGTCGGGGACGGTGCACCGAAGAACACCCACCATGGAAGCGCCGTCGTACGATTCCCGTACCGGATTCGCAATCGTGGCCAGCTTGGCCGAAGTGGGGATTTTGAACTTCACGGTCACGGTGTCCCACTCGGCCTTGGTGAAACCCTTCACGGTGATCTTGACCTCCCGGTGCCCACCTCCGCAGTTGCAGACGTTTGGAAAGTCCCGGTTCGGAGCCATGGTGACAAAGGAGAGGCCCGGCGAATCTTGCAGCGGCACATCCCCCTCCTCGTCCGGCAGTGTGTCGGGCGGTTCGACGGGCAGGAGCATGGCCGAGGCAGGCGGCGCGAGCGAGACGTCGTCCACCTCCAGCCAGGCCGGCGAGGCACCCGGCGCCCCTTCCGCGGCCAGCCGAAGCCAGTAGTCCTCTCCGGCCCTCATTCCCTTCTCTTCGGGCGAGAAGTCCACCGTCACCTTCTGCCAGGTGGCTTCCGCCCCCTTGAGGGTCGCCAGCGGCACTTCCAGGCCGCTCGATGCTTCGATGAGGGAAATCCTCAGGCCCCGGCCCGGAAGCGCTCCTTTTCCCCGGCTCCGAACGAAAAGGCTCAGGCGCGCCTGGGACAGAAGGGAGACACCCGCGCCCAAAAACTGCTCCAGCGAATCTTCCCGCAGGGGTGTGAGCCCCAGCCTCGCGTACCCTTCATTTCCTTCGCCGGAGGCCGGGTCTTCCACAACCAGGGGCGAGGAACCGGCCGGCTCCGCCTCCCAGGCGAGGTTCCACCCCTCGGAAAACGAACCGTTTCGGATCTGCTCCTGACCGAAAGCCGGAAGTGCGGCCATCGCCAGCGCCCAAACCCCAATAAGCCACAGCACCGCCCGCTTCCCCCGGCGGCGCCGCATTTCCTTTTCCATCGAGACACCCCCTTTCGGTTCATCGGTCGCACCTGACGTGATGTATCGAACCCGATGACGCCAAAAGGGGGGCGGACGCCCCCGCGAGACGCAAATCGGTTGGTTGGTTGGTTGGTCGGTTGCAATGACCGTGCCATCATCCCTCTCCCCGGATCGGCCTGGGGAATCCCCCCACGCTCGCTCGGCCTTTTTTCGTTCTTATACCTCCGTACATGGGGCATGTAAAGGACCGGCGATCCGGATCTTCTCGGGCGCGGGGCACTCCCTTCGCATGTCGCTCTGCCAAACAGTTGGACAAACAGGTGGCTGTCCCCGCGGCTAATGGGCGGCGGAGGGGCTGGGGCCGGAGCGCGGGCAGGGCCCGGCCGAGGCTCGAAGGCGACACACCACCCTCTCTTGGGCAGGCGTGGACCGGCCCTATGGATTCAGCAGGCGGCCGTAGTCGCGGGAGTAGGCAAGGACGCGGGCGGTGTAGGCGCGGGTCTCGGCGTAAGGAATCATGGCCACGAAATCCTCCTCGCAGGAAGGGTTCCAGGCCGCCATCCACCGGGCCACCACGTCCTCTCCGGCGTTGTAGGCGGCCACCGCCCCCGCCGTGGGGAACCGATTCAGGAGAAGGCCCAGGTAGCGGATGCCGAGGGCGGCGTTCGCACCCGGATCGTAGAGGTCTCCGGGGTCCTCTCCATGGGGGGCCAGGCGCAGGGCCGTTTCGGGCATGAGCTGCATGAGGCCGCGGGCCCCCGCGGGGGAGAGGGCGGTCTCGTCGAAGCCGCTCTCCTGGAGCATGACGGCCAAGACGAGGGCCGGAGGGACGCCTTCGGCTTTGGCGAGGGGGCGGATTTTCCCCAGTAGAGGAGCAGGGTAGAAGGCTTCCAGGACCGCATTGGGGCAGGCCCAGGGGCCCTCAACTCCCGGCGCCGCTTTGTGGAGGGCCGATTCGGCGGCGGCACGCCGCCCGGCGCGCCCGCACAGGAGCGCGTAGGTGAGGGCGACGTGGGGCGAGCGGCTTCCGGCCTTCCGGTACAGAACCGAGAAGGCGTCGGCGGCGTCGGATTCCAGGCCTGCCCGGTCCAGGGCGCGGGCCAGGAAAGACTCTTCCCCGCCCGCGGCCTCCGTCCAGGGCTCCGGAAGGACCGCCGGCGAATCCTGCGCGGCCTTCTCGCCCCGTTCCCCGAGCCGCCGCAGGGCCGAGGCGCGCCAGTAGCCCTCCGGACCCGCGGCCAGGCGGAGGAGCGCCTCGACTTCCACGTCCCGGCGGCCGGAACGCCCCGCCGCGGAGGCCAGGCCCCACAGGGCGCTGGATCGCAAGAGGCCGGCCCCGGGGTTTTCGACGACGGAGCGGAAGAGGGACAGGGACTCCTCCCATCGGCCGAGCTGGTGGAGGGCCCATCCCCGGCGGAGGCAGGCGGCCAGGAGAAGGGAGTCTCCCCCGCCCAGGGAATCGAGCCGCGCCCACGCATCCTGCGCCTCCTCGAAGTTTCCCGCGGCGTAGGCCGAAACGGCCCATGCGTTGAGGGCTTCGGCGTGGAGCCCCTCGTGGCCCTTCGCGGGGATTTCCAGAAGGGCGCGGCAGCGCTCCGCAACGGCCCCGTGGTCCCCTTCGCGGACGAGGGCCCAGGCGGCCTTCAGGCGGGCGCGGAGGGCGGCCTCCGTGTTCCCCCGGGCGCGGGCCAGGGCGTCCGCCGCCTGGACCGTTTCGTCGTTGCGCCGCAAGGCGTGGAGGACCTCCACCCGCAAGAGGGCGGCTCGCTCCCCCGAGGCGCCCTCGAAGGCCTTAGCCGGCAGGCTCAGGAGGAGGTCCCAGGCGTCCTCCCGGCGACCCGATTTCAAGAAGCGCCGGGCCAGGTCCAGGGTCTGGTCGGCGCTTCGGGTCGGCGGCGCGAAATGGCCCTCCTCGGCGAGGCGGTTCAGCCGGAGCCCTGCCTCCCTCCCGAGGACGCAGTCGGGCCGAAGGTAGAGGTCCCGCAAGGTCCCCCCCGCCTCCCTCCACCGCTCCAGCTGGAGGAGCCCCAGGGCCCTTTCCCACCGGACCCGGTCCCGGTCGGCGCCGCGCGAGAGGTCCACCAGCCTGGACAGGGTTTCCAACCGGGGCGTGAGTCGGCCCTGGGCTTCCTGGGCCCGCGCCAGGAGCCTCAAGGCCCGAAGGCGCAGGCTCGGAACGGGGGATCCCGCCAACCGGACCGCCAGCCCTTCGGCCTCCTTCGCCCTCCCCAGGTCCAGGAGGGCCTGGGTGAGCAGGAGTCGGCCAAAGGGGGCCAGGGGACCCGCGGAGTCGGCGGTCTCCCTCAGGGGGTCCACGGCCGCGGCCGGGTCTCCGGCCAGGAGAGCCATTCTGCCGTAGGCCAGGGCGGCCGTCTTGTCCGGCCCGGCGGGAGAGGAGGCCCAGGCATGGCGGAAGGCGGCCAGGGCCTCGGGCCACCGGCCCTGGCGGCGGAGGGCCGCGGCGTGGTCGAGCTCCGAGGCCCCCTGCGGCGCAGGGACCGCGGGGAGCGAAGCGCCGGCGGTCGCGAGGGAGAGCCCCAGGCACAGCAAAACCCCCGGGAGGAGGGGAAGGACCCTTCTCCCGGGGGCTCGGGGTGAGGTGTGCCCGCCGGCGGCCCTGGGGCCGCGGGCGTCAGAAGGCGACTTCCCAGACCGACTGGTCGTTGGTCTTGATGGCCAGGGACTGGGCGTAGACCTGGGGCACGGCCCGGTGCATGAAGCAGGCCGCCGCCTGGATCTTGTTGTGGTAGAACTTGGCGTCGCCGTTCTCCTTCAGGAAGGCATGGTAGGCCTTCTTGTCGGTGGCGTCCACGTCCTTCTCGCGCAGGATGGCCTTGAGCTTCTTGCCCGCCACGGCGGCCTGTTCGAGGAGGAGGGCGCCGGCGAAGACGTGGCCCATCATGTCGAGGATGCCGCAGGCGTTGGGGAGCAGGACGAGGGGCGCGTCCATCCGCTTGCCCAGGTCGGCGAGAATTCCGGAAAGCTCCTTCACGGCGTTGGCGAGGTGGATGGCTGAGGCCCCCAGCTCCGTGTCCGTCACGTATTCCTGGGCCGTCTCCTGAACCTTTTGCAGGAAGGCTTTCACGAGGGCGCCGTTCTCCATCTTCATCTTTCGGAAGCAGAGGTCGAGGGCCTGGATGCCGTTCGTGCCCTCGTAGATGGGGGCGATGCGGGCGTCGCGGAGGTACTGCTCCGCCGGGTACTCCATGGTGTAGCCGTAGCCGCCGTAGCACTGGAGGGCCATGTCGGTCATGCGCACGCCCCAGTCCGTGCACCATGCCTTGCAGATGGGGGTCAGGAGCTCCACCCAGCCCTGGGCCGTTTTCTTGGCTTCGCCCTCGGAAACGTGGGCGAGGTCCAGCTGGCAGGCGGTGAACGAGACCAGGGCGCGCATGCCGTGGACGTAGGCCATTTGAGTGAGGAGCATGCGCTTCACGTCCGGGTGCTCGATGATGGAGACCTGGGGACCGTCCGCGGAGCGGTCCTTGAAGTGCTTGCCCTGGAGCCTCTCCTGGGCGAAGGCGAGGGCGTGCTGGTAGGCGGCCGACGCCAGAGCCATGCCCTGGACGCCCACTTCGTAGCGCGCGGCGTTCATCATCTGGAACATGAGGGACATGCCCTCCTGCTCCTTGCCCAGGAGGAAGCCCTCGCACCCGTCGTTGGCCCCGAAGACCATGGAGCAGGTGGGGGACCCGTGGATGCCCAGCTTGTGCTCGATGTTGCTCACGGCCACGTCGTTGTACTCGCCCAGGCTCCCGTCCGGGTTCACGCGGAACTTGGGGACGATGAACAGGGAGAGCCCCTTCGTTCCGGGAGGGGCGTCCGGAGTGCGGGCGAGGACGGCGTGGATGATGTTGGGGGTCATGTCCTGGTCGCCCGAGGTGATGAAGATCTTTTCGCCCGAGATCTTGTAGCGGCCGTCGGGGGATTTCACGGCCTTGGTGCGGCTGGCGCCCACGTCGGAGCCCGCGCCCGGCTCGGTGAGGCACATGGTACCGCCCCACTTCCCCGTGTAGAGCTTCTCGCAGAAGAGGCCCTTCATTTCGTCGGTGCCGAAGCTCTCGATGAGGTGGCCCGTGCCCCGGCCGAGGAGCATGGTGAGGGCGAGGGAGGGGTTGGCGCCCACCATGAACTCGAAGATGCCCGTGCCCACGGACTCGGGCAGGCCCATGCCGCCGTACTCCTGGTTGGCGGAGGCGCCGATCCAGCCGGCCTCGGAGATGGTCTTGTAGGCCTTGTGGAAGGAGGGAGGCAGGAGCACCTTCCCGTCCACGAATTTCGCGCCCACCCGGTCGCCGTCGGCGTTGGTGGGCCCCATCTCGTTCTGGACGACCTTGAGGGCCTCCTCGAGGATCATCTCCAGATCGGACCGCTCGAAGCCGCTGAACTCCTCCGCCTTGAGGATCTTGTTCAGGGGCAGCCACTCGAACAGGTTGAACTTCACGTCTCTGAGGTCGTCCTTGTAATCCATCGCTCACGCCTCCTTCAAGAAACACCCGTCCGGCCGCCGCCGGCGCCCCGAGGATCCGATCCGCCCGATTCCGCCTTTCCCAAGGGTTCCTGAGCCTCCCTTGTCACCCTGTCCAGCTGGGCCGACCCGGGGGGCGGGGAGCCCTGCATACGAAAGTAAGTAAATACTCACGAAAAATCAAGCCCCCCCTTTCAACCGCCCTCCAAAAGCCGCCACGGTTACATCCGGGACCCAGGCGCATCTTGGCTCTCCTGAGCGCCCGGCGGCGCCGGGCCCGTCGTGAGGAGAACGCCCAATGGAGCTTACCGTCACGTTTCCCGGAGGAAAGCGCGTGGACGCCCAGTTCCTCCACCACACCATCCGGACCGATCAGTCCCGCGAATCGGGGGGAGAGGGATCCGCCCCCGAGCCTTTCCTGCTCTTCCTGTCCTCCATCGCCACCTGCGCCGGCATCTACGTCCTCTCGTTCTGTCAAAGCCGCGGATTGCCCACGGAGGGCCTCTCCCTGACGCAGACCGCGGAGTTTCACCCGGTGACGGGCCGGCTCGAGAGGGTGGGCCTGGACATTCGGGTCCCCCCTGGATTCCCGGAGAAGTACCGAGAGGCCCTGGTGCGCGCCGCGGACATGTGCGCCGTCAAGAAGGCCCTCCAGGACCCTCCCGCTTTCGAGGTCAAGACCTCGACGGCCTCCTGACCGGGCCTCCGCCGCGTGGTATCCTCGACCCCTCGGGGTCCCCGTCCCCTTCCGGGAGCGGGGGCCCCGGGATTCCTTTTCCGGAGGACCGTCATGATCGCCCGAGCCGCCCGCGTCGCCCTCGCCGCCTTCGCCGCCGCCCTCGTCTTCGCCGCTCCCTTCGCCTCCCCTCCACCGAAGGACCGGGGACAGTACCGCCCCGCCGTGAAGGACCCGGTCCTCCAGGAACTGGAGGAGGCGAATGCCGCGGCGGAGGATGCCGCCGCCAAAGTCACCGACGACCTCCTCGCGGCCCAGGACCAGGAGGAAAAGGCGAGGGAAGCGGCGCGGCGTGATTTTCGCATGGATCTCTCCGGACTCCGCCGTCCCCGGGGGCCGGAGGATTTTCCCGCACGGGCCTGGGCCTTTCCGCCGGTGGCCCAGTACCTCACCGGCACTTGCTGGTCCTTCGCCACGACCTCCTTCTTCGAATCCGAAATCAAGCGGCTTTCGGGAAGAGAGGTCAAACTCTCGGAGCTCTGGTCGGTCTATCACGAGTACCTGGACAAGGCCAGGCGCCACGTCGCCACCCGAGGCCGATCGGTCTTCGAGGAGGGGTCCGAATCGGAGGCCATCCCCCGCCTTTGGAAAACCTACGGCGTCGTCCCCGAATCGGCCTATCCGGGCGTCCTCGCCCCGGACGGGCGCCACAACCACGCCCGCATGATGGACGAGTTGAAGGCCTATTTCGCCTACTGCGAGGCCAACAATTACTGGAACGAAGACCAGGTGCTGTCCGCCGTGCGAGGCATCCTGGACAAGCACCTCGGCCGCCCGCCCGAGCGATTCGACTACGAGGGTCGCACCTACACGCCCCAGGCCTTCCTGAAGGAGGTGGCGGCCCTCGACGTGGACGCCTACGCCAGCTTCGTCTCCACTTCCGCGCACCCCTTCTACACCCGGTGCGAACTCGACGCCGAGGACAACTGGTGGCGGGCCGACACCTACGTGAACCTGCCCCTCGAAGAATGGTACGCGCTCCTCGTGCGCGCGGCCCAGGCGGGCTCCTCGGTGGCCATCGGCGGGGACACCAGCGAACCGGGTTACGACGGCTGGAACAAGGTGGCCGTGGTCCCCACCTTCGACGTGGCGCCGGGGTACCTGGACCAGGATGCACGCGAAATGCGCATGGCCGAAGGCTCCACCACGGACGACCACGGGATTCACCTGGTGGGGTACGCCCGGCGGGACGGGGCCGACTGGTTCCTGATCAAGGACTCGGCCCGCGCCGCCCGAAAGGCTCCGCCCGAAGGCTGGCTCTTCTATCGGGGAGACTACGTGAAGCTCAAGATGCTCTCCTACATGGTCCACCGGGACTTCGCCCGCGACGTCCTGGCCAAGGTCCAGGGTGGGGATGCCGGGATTCCGAAATGAGGGGATTCCGGGAGGAGGGGTGACCGGAAATCGTCGCTCGAGCGGGATCCCTTTGCCCTCTCAGTAGAGGTCCTTTCCTCCCGCCCCGCCTTCACTAAAGGTCCCGTCTGGTTTGACACGCGCCGACGGGCGCTCCGATAATGGCACCCGTAGACAGGGGGTGCATTCATGGACGCGGAGCTATTCGCCAACCACATCCTGGGAGAGCCGGTCTCCGCCACCGTGGCGGGAGCCGTACTGAAGGCCCTTCCCGCGGAGGGCACACCCGAGGTCCGTCTCGTCCACCGGCTGCCCGCCGCCGTCGCCGAGACCCCCGAAGCTGAACGGGTGGTCCTCAAGAACGCCCGCGATTGGGGCAAGGTGCGCGACCTGAGGGCCCTGAATCTCCTGGAGGCGGGACGCGAAGGCAAGACCTCCCTTTACGCCGTCACCGAGTACCACCAGGGGCGCCTGCTCAGCGACATTCTGGACCGCCTCCGCCACGAGGGGCTGCCTCTCGCTCCGGACCAGGCCGTCTACCTGGCGGAGCGCACGACCGGCGCTCTGCTTTCCCTCGCCGAACAGGGAATCACCGCCGGAGGGCTCTCTCCGGATCGGGTCTCGGTAAGCTTCGAAGGCGAGGTCAAGCTCCTCCCCACCCTCCTCAAGGACCTTCAGACCACCCCCCTCCTCAAAGACCCCGCCTTCGATGCGTACTGGCGGTACCTTCCGCCCGCTCAGGCGGGAGGGAAGAGCGCCAAGGCCGCGGCGGATATCTACTCGGTGGGGGCCCTGCTCTTCGAGTTTCTCTGCCGGGAGCCCTTCCGCCCCGAGCCCGCCGGGCCCTTCGACCCGGCTTCCCGCCTGGAGGAGGGCCGGCGGGGCCTGGACGGCGCCGATCCCCTCCCCGAGAACCTCTTTCGAATCCTGAAGAGGAGCCTGCTTCAGGACGGCCCCGAGGCCTACGGGGACCTCAAGGTCCTGAAGGCGGACCTGGACCAGCTCATCACATCCGGCGAATACAGCCCCACGACGTTCAACATCGCCTTTCTCATGCACTCCCTGTATCGAGGGGAGGACGAGGCCGAGGATTCGGCCGACAAGGCCTTCGCCGCCCTCGACCGGGCTCCCTTTCGGAGGGAAGAGGCCGCGCCTCCGCCCCCGCCCGCGTCGCCCGCGCCTCCCGCCCCTGCCGCCTCCCCCGAACCGAGAGACCGCACCCCCCCCTTCACGCTCCCATCGGAGGAGCCGCCGGAAAGCGGCGCCGCGTCCCGGAAGAACCTGCTCATCGGAGCGGGGATCGCCGCCGGCGTCGTCCTGGTGGCCCTCGGGCTCTTTTTCGCCCTGCGGCCCAAGGGCCCCTCCGAAGAGCAGATCCGGGCCCAACAGCAGATGGCCGACCTGGAAAAAGAGCGGGCCCAATTCAAGGCCCAGCAGGAGGAGATGGCCGCCAAGCTCAAGGCCCTGGAGGACGAGAAGGCCGCCCTCCAACAGCAGGTCACGAAGGCCACCACGGCCGACGAGAAGATTCGGGCCCAGAAGGCCCTGGAGGAGGCCCAGAACCGCCTCAAAGCCCAGCAGGAGGAGCAGAGGCGCCTGGCCGCCGAGAAACCCAAGGCCCCCGAGCCCACACCGACGGTCCCCGCCCCCTCCGAACCCGTCCAACCGCCGGAGAGCACCCCCTCCACGGCCGAGGCGGCCCTCGGCGCCGCTCTGGAGCCCCCCCCGGAGGCCGCGCCGGCTTCCCCGCCGGCGGTCAAGGTCCAGGCGGGCGACTTCGTGGAGCTCTGGGCGGTGGACATCAAGCCCAAGCAGACGAACCAGCTCCAGTTGGACGTCACGAGTCCCGCCCGTCAGAACCGCCTTACGGGGACCTTTTACGTGGAGGTCAGCGTGAACGAGGCGGGCACCGTCACGGAGGCGCGGGTCGTCCGGGGGCCCGTCCCCGACTACGGCATGAACGACGCCTGCCGGCGCGCGGCGATGAAACTGCGCTACTCCCCCGCCCTCAAGGATGGGGTCCCGGTCAAGACCAAGGTCACGTTTCCGATCGTGATGAAGTAGGCGCGGCCCGCCGGTGCGTTCCCTCGGGCGGGGCCCTTCCGGAACCTACTTTAAATCATGCCTGTCCAAGATCTTTTTGCGCGTCTTGTGCTGCCTGCCTTCCGGAGCGAAGCGGAGGAAGGCGCGTCCCGGCGCCGGTGGGCCGAGTGCAAGGAAGCCGAGGCGGCTGCGACGCAGGCGTGCTGGGATGTACGTCGAGGAGCGAGCCGCCGAAGGCTGACGCCGCAATCGGTCCGGCGCCGCCGGCGCACCCATTAGAGTGGGGGGGGGGAGGCGAACGGAACCGAGCCAGGCAGGCCGGCCCGCCCCAAGGGCGGCCGGGCGGGAGAGGCGCCGGGAGGAAAGGCGCGGGAAAAGGCGCCCGAGATCCCTCCTATGTTGCCTTTCGAAGAAGCCTTTGGGAGGACGGCAAGCAGGGGACGCCTTTCGGACCGGTGCCTCCCGACCGACGCCAAGCGCATCCAGCGCTTGGGTGGCCTGCCCAGCCCTTCGAGACGTCCAGATTCGCGAGAGGAGCCAAATGAAAGACGGGAGGCCCGAAGGCCTCCCGTCTTCGACTCGTCGGGCTGGGCCGGTCAGCGCGTGAAGGCGGCGCTGTTGGAGGTCCCGCCGTCGGGGTTGACCACCGTGATCAGCACGGGCACTCCCTTGGGCAGCATGGCCTTCAACAGGTTCCCGCCCTTGACCAGAACCATGTTGCTGCCCTTGTAGACGGTCAGGGGCGCGTTCGCTCCGTTGATTTTCACGATGCATCCGGGCTGGAGGCCGCTCCCGTAGACCTTGAGGCGGAAGGGGTCCTGAAGGACCTGCACCCGGCCGTCCAGGATGGGGTTGCCCAGCGAAATCACGACCGTATCGGATACCGCCGAGCGCCCGAGGCTGTCCACCACCATGGCGTACACGCTGAAGGTCCCGTTCAGGCCGGCGCTGTTCCAGACGAGGCCGTAACTGGGCCCCGTGAAGGAAGACCCCAGGAGCGCGCCGTTCACGTAGTAATCCACGCGCGTGACCGCCACGTCGTCGTACACCACGCTCTGGAGGTTGACGGTGCCGCCGTAAGAGCCCCCATCCACCGGAGACACGAGACGGATGCTGGGGGCTTCCAGGACGGTGATGGTCAGATGCGAGTCCGTCGCCGTATAGGCCGTGCCGCAGGCATCCTCCGCCGTCACGGTGAGGGAGACCGTGTAGACACCCACGGAGTCGTAGATGTGCTGGGGCGTGGAGGAATTGGCGGTGGTTCCGTCGCCGAAATCCCACGCGTAGGTGAAGGGCGGAGAGGCGCCCGAAACGCTGCTCGTGAAGTTCACGGCCAGGGGCGGGAAGCCCTGAATCGTGCTGGCCCCCGTGGCGACGGCCAGGTGGAGGGGAGCCACGACCACCACGTCCACCTTGGCGGAGCCCGTGCTTCCGAGGGAGTCCTCCACCGTCAGGGTGACTTCGTAGGTGCCCGCCGAAATGAAGTTGTGGCAGGGCTTCTCGTCCGTGCTGTTGGTGCCGTCGTCAAAATTCCAGGAGTAGGTGTATGGCGGAACGCCGCCCGAGGGAGTCCCCTCAAAGCAGACCGAAAGGGGCGCCGTGCCGCAGGAGACGTCGCTCGTGACCGCCACCGCCACGGCGCCGTAGGCCGTGATCTCGAGGGTGGAGGTGACGCTGTGCCCGCAGCTGTCCTCCACCGTGAGGCTCAGAGTGTATTCGCCCGGCTCCACCCACGTGTGCTGGTCGTGGTCCGCGACGCTGTGGGGTTCCATGTCGCCGAAGTCCCAATCGTAGGTATAGGGAGGCAGACCGCCGGTGACCACGCTGGAGACGTTTGCGGTGAGCGGGGCCGGTCCGGTCAGGGCGGTGGATGCGATGGCCACCTCCAGGGTCGGCACCGTCTGGACCTGAACCGTCCCCGTCCCGGTCCGACCCAGAGAATCGGTCACCGTCACCGTCGCCGTGAAGGTCCCCACCGAGAGGTAGCTGTGGCTCGGATTGGCGATCGTGTCCCCCGGCGTCCCGTCCCCGAAGTTCCACGAGTAGGTGTACGGCGGCAGGCCGCCCTCGGCCGTGGCGTCGAAGATCACGTTCAGCGGCGCGTATCCGCACTCCCGGTTCGCCGTGGCCGTCACCACGATGGGATAGACGGCGATGGGAATGGGGGTGGCCGCGGCGGTGGCCGGCGGGACGCAGCTGTCGGTCACGGTGAGCACCGCCGTGTAGCTTCCCGGATCCGCGTAAGTGTGCAGGACGTTGCCCGAGGTCGCCGTCTCCCCGTCGCCGAAGTCCCAGGTGTAGTTGTAAGGCCCCGTGCCTCCCGTGACGGAACTCGTGAAGAACACGGTGAAGGGGGCGAAGCCGTCGGTGCGGCTCGCCGAGGAGGTGACGGAGAGGGGCGGCGTGATGATGACCTGAATGTGGTCGTCCGTGTAGGTGTTGCTCAGGGCGTCGGTCACCGTCATGGCCACGGTGTACGTCCCTGGAGTGGTGAAGACGTGGCAGGGGGCCTGACCGGCCACCGCCGCCGTGCCGTCCCCAAAGTTCCAGGAGTACGTGTACGGGGCCATGCCGCCCTGGGCCGTGGCGGTGAAGCAAACCTCCGTGTTGGGGGGGCCGCAGGTGCGCGTGGCCGTGGCGTTGCCCGTCACGTTGAGCTGCGTCACCGTGACGACGATGTGCGTATCGGTCACCACGCTGGTGGGGTCGCAGGCGTCGGTCACGGTGAGGGTCACGTAGTAGACCCCAGGCAGATCGTAGGCGTGCTGGGTGGCCCAGTCGTAGCAGTGGTCCGAGCCATCCCCGAAGTCCCAGTCGTAGAAATAGGGAGGCACGCCGCCCGACACGTTGCCGCATCCGTCGTTGAACTGCACGAGGAGCGGCGCCGGACCGCTCGTCACGTCGGCGCAGATGTTCACCGCCAGTTCCTGGGTGGAGATGAGGATGGCTCCGACGGCCGTATCGCCGTTGGTGTCCGTGATGGACACCCCCACGAGGTACTGGGTTCCGGGCGTCATGAAGGCGTGACAGGGCAGGGGGTCGTCGAAATTCGGCGTCGGGTAGGTCCCGTCCCCGAAATCCCAGTTGTACGACCACGGGATGGCCTCCGGATCGAGGTCCGGAGAGGTCGCCTCGAAGCACACGTTGAGGGGGGCCGGCCCGCAGGTCTGGTTGGCCGTGATCTCGGCCTCCAGAGGTTGAGCCGCCGCCGGCAGGGACACCGCGCCCAGAACCGCCGCGGCGAGCAGGAGCCCCGCCGCCGCGGAAAGTCCACGGATCCTCGCACCGAGAAGGCCGCCGCCGCGTACACGCGGGGAGCCCGACCGCCGATGGGTCCCGATCATGCCCGCCTCCTTCGCTTCCCCGCGCCTGGCGCGAGATCTCCAATCCGAGCGGGAATTCTCCAGAAAATACAAACCGCTCGAATCGAATCCCTAAACTACAATTAGCAAATTACAACCCTCCGAATCCGGAGTCAAGTAATCCTGGCCCGAGAGGGGCAAAGCACGCCTGAAGTTGCTTTAGTGAAACATGACTGAAACGCTCCCTCCGTCGCCCCGGAGGGAGGCCGAAGCCTGCTACACTGGATACGTCATGCGTTCCGAAGACCTACCGCCTGCGGACCGGCACACCCTGCGCTTTCGGTGGAGGGAAGGGGGCGAACCTTTCGAGGACCTCGCCCTCGAGGAGCTTCTCCTTGAGGAGGGAAGCCGGGGGGCCGTTCTTTGGACCTACGCCTGGCCGAACCCCGTCCTCGTTCTCGGGTATGGGCAGCCGCCTTCGGAGGTGGATCCCGCCCCGTGCCTGCGCCTGGGCGTCCCGATCCTGCGGCGGATCACGGGCGGTTCGGCCGTGCTTCACGAAGGGGGACGCTCCCTTTCCCTCTCCCTGGCCCTCCCCGCGGATCACCCCTGGGCCCGGGGCATTCACTCGCTGTACGCGGCCTTCGTTTCCGCCATCGCCGAGGCCGTCGGAGGACTCGGGGCCGAGGTCCGCCCGTGGCGGCCCGGGGACGGATCGCCGCGGCGGCGTTCTCCCATTTGCTTCGAGGACCACCGTGGCGAAACGCTCCTCTCGGGGGGCCGAAAGGTCCTCGGCTGCGCCCAGACCCGGCGCCGCCGGGCCGTTCTGGTCCACGGGGCGCTCCTCTTCGGTTTGAACGCGCCCTTCCAGGCCCGCGTCTTCGGCGTGGAGCCCGACCGGATCCTCGCCGCCATGGGCGCCCTCCCGGCGCGTCCGGGCCTCGACGCGTCCTCCGCCGCCCGCGCCGTGTGCCGCTCGTGCGCGAGGGCCCTCGGCGCCTCCGCCGTGGAGGAGGCGCCTCCCGAGCTTCCTCCCGCGCTCCGGGCCCGGCGCGGGGATCCGAAATGGGTGATCTCCCCTCGACCGGCGGTGCCCTGATCGCCCTTCCAGAACTCCCCATCGGCCTGCGGCAAACGGCAAGGAGTTTGCTTAGGTGAGGGGGGCCTGTTACGCTCGACTCGGAACAGCCCACAGCACGGACGAGACTGGCGGCGCCTAAGGAGACCCGCATGCCCAAACGCACGATCTACGAGGCGGTCACGGAACGGCTGGAGATCCTCGACAAGGACGGAAAGGCCGACAAGGCCCTGGTCCCGCGTCTCTCGGACGAGCAGTTCCGCGACCTGTACCGAAACATGGTCTGGATGCGCCGCTTCGACGAGAAGGCGCTGAACCTCCAGCGCCAGGGGCGGCTCGGCACCTACGGCTCCCTTCGGGGCCAGGAGGCCGCCCAGGCGGGCCTCGCGCTGGCCATGGAGGAGGTGGACTGGATGGTGCCCTCCTTCCGGGAGCACGGCATCATGATGCTCCGGGGAATCCCCGGCCACCTGATCTACGCTTTCTGGAAGGGCGACGAACGCGGCTCGCGCTTCCCCGAGGGAACGAGGTGCCTTCCGCCCGCCATTCCGGTCGGGAGCCAGCTCCTCCACGCCGTGGGCGTCGGACTGGCCCTGAAGCTGCGCGGTGAAGACGCCGTGGCGGTGGGCTTCGCGGGAGACGGCGCCTCCTCCGAGGGCGATTTTCACGAGGCCCTGAACTTCGCCGGGGTCTTCCGCCCCAAGACCGTTTTCTACATCCAGAACAACCAGTGGGCCATCTCGGTCCCGTTCCGGCAGCAGACGGCCGCCGGCTCCATCGCCCAGCGGGCCCACGGCTACGGGATCCCCGGGATACAGGTGGACGGGAACGACGTCCTGGCCTGCTACGCGGCGGCGAAGGAGGCATTGGACCGGGCGCGCTCCGGCGGGGGCGCCACGCTCATCGAGGCCCACACCTACCGCATGGAGAACCACACGACCGCGGACGACGCCAAGAAATACCGTCCTCCGGAGGAACTGGAATACTGGGCCCAGAGGGACCCCCTGGCCCGCATGCGGGCCTTCCTCGAATCCAGGAAGCTCTGGAGCGAGGCCGAAGAGGAGGCTTTCCTCGAGGAGGCCTCCGCCCGCGTGGAGCGGGACGTGGAGGCCCTCGAAGCCATGCCCGAGCCGCACCCCTCGGAGATCTTCGATTCCATGTACTCCGAACTGCCTTGGAACCTGGTGGAGCAGCGAGAGGCCCTTCTGAACGAGGTGGGACGATGACCGCGAAGATCTCCGAAAGCCGGGCGCACTCGGCCTTGCACGCCGTCGCGGAGCCCGCCGAGCGCCTCACCCTGGCTCAGGCCGTCAACCAGGCCCTCCGGCAGGAGATGGAGCGGGATCCCTCGGTCCTCGTCCTCGGCGAAGACGTGGGCCGGGACGGCGGCGTCTTCCGCGTCACCGAAGGGCTTCTCGACGCCTTCGGCCCCGGAAGGGTGATGGACACTCCGCTGGCCGAAAGCGGCATCGTGGGCATGGCCGTCGGCCTGGCCGCGGCCGGGTTCCGTCCCGTTGCCGAGATCCAGTTCATGGGCTTCATGTACCCCGCCGTCAACCAGCTCTTCGCACACGTGGCGAGGTATCGGAACCGGTCCCGGGGCCTCTTCCACCTTCCCATGGTGGTGCGCATGCCCTACGGGGGCGGCATCCATCCCCCCGAGCACCACTCCGAATCCTACGAGTCCCTCCTGCTGAACACGCCCGGCCTCAAGGTCGTGGTGCCGAGCAACCCCGCCGACGCCAAGGGGCTTCTCCTCTCGGCCATCCGCCACGAGGACCCCGTGGTTTACCTGGAGCCCAAGCGCATTTACCGCGCCTTCCGGGAGGAGGTCCCGACGGCCGCCGTGCCGATTCCCCTGGGCCAGGCGCGCGTCGCCCGGGAGGGAAAGGACGTGACGATCATCGCGTGGGGCTCCATGGTCCGGCAGGCCCTGGAAGCCCACGAGGCGCTCCAGCGCGAGGGAATCTCCGCCGAGGTGCTGGACCTGAGGACCCTCAACCCGCTGGACCTCGAGGCCCTCCTCCAGTCGGTGGAGAAGACGGGCCGCGCCGTGGTGGTGCACGAGGCCCCCCGCAACGCCGGCTTCGGGGCCGAGATCGCCGCCCTGATCCAGGAGCGGGCGCTCCTGAGCCTCCTGGCGCCGGTCCAGCGCGTGGCGGGCTTCGACACGGTCTTTCCGCTCTCGCTCCTGGAGGCCCACTACCTTCCCCACCGGGAGCGCGTGGTGGCCGCCGTGCGAAAGACGCTGGATTTCTAAGGGGAGGGGTCATGGTTTTCGAATTCAAGTTCCCGGACGTCGGGGAGGGAATCCACGAGGGGCGCATCGTGGAGTGGCTCGTGAAGGCGGGCGACTCCCTGAAGGTGGACCAGCCCTTCGTCAAGGTGGAGACCGACAAGGCCGTGGTGGACCTCCCGTCCCCCAGGGCGGGGACGGTCCTGGAACTGCGATTCGGCAAGGGAGACGTGATCCACGTGGGGGATGTGATCGCCGTATTCGGAACCGAGGGCGAGGCCAAGGCGCATGCTCCCGCCCTCCCCGAGGCGGTCTCATCCGCCGCGGCGGCAGACGCCTTCGCCCCCTCCGCGCCGCCGCCCTCGGCCCCTCGGCCGGGGCGAGTCCTCGCCACGCCCCACACGCGGGCCCTGGCGCGCAAACTGGGGGTGGATCTCGCCTCCGTCCCCGCGACGGGGCGCAACGGCCGCGTCACCGACGAGGACCTTCGCAGGTTCGCCGAAGCTCCCCCCCCGGCTCCCTCCGCGTTCCGCGTCCGCGTGGACGGCGCGAAGCACGCCCCGCCGACCGGGCCCGCCGCGCCTCTGGGGGAGGCGGACTCCGACCCCTACGGTCCGGTGGAGCGGGCGCCCGTCTCCCACCTCCGGAAGGTCATCGCCCAGGCCATGGCCCTCTCCAAGCGCACCGCCGCCCACGTGACCCACGTGGACGAAGCGGACGTGACGGACCTCCTGGCCCTGTATGGACGCCTCAAACCCCTGGCCGAGGCCGACGGCGTCAAGCTCGGCCTCACGGCCTTCTTCGTGAAAGCCCTGGCCTCCGTGCTCAAGGCCCACCCCCTCCTCAACGCCTCCTACGACGAGGCGAGGGAGGAGATCGTCTACAAGAAATACGTCCATATGGGGGTGGCCGTGGACACGCCCGAGGGGCTCATCGTCCCCGTGGTCCGCGACGCGGACCGGAAGGACCTTCTCACGGTGGCCCGGGAGGTCGCCGACCTGGCCGCCCGGGCGAGGGAGCGCCGCCTCTCCCTCGACGAACTCAAGGGGGCCTCCTTCACTCTCACGAACATCGGCCCCGTGGGGGGACTCATCGCCACGCCCATCATCCACCAGCCCGAACTGGCCATCGCCGCCTTCTTCGCCGTGAAGGACCGCCCCGCGGTCCACGAGGGGAAGGTCGCCGTGCGGAAGATGATGAACGTGGCCCTCTCTTTCGATCACCGGATCATCGACGGGGCCGAGGGCGCGCGCGCCGCGTCGGCCCTTGTCCAGCGCCTTGAACATCCCGAATACATGCTTTTGAGGGGGTGACGCCATGGTCGTGGGATCCTTTGCCAAAGGCTGTCAGGTGGCCGTCGTGGGGGCCGGGCCCGGGGGGTACCTGGCCGCCATCCGTCTGGCCCAGCTGAAAAAGGACGTGGTGCTCATCGAGGCGGAAAAGCGCCTCGGCGGCATCTGCCTCAACGAAGGGTGCATCCCCAGCAAGGCCCTCATCCACGCCGCCGACTTCCTCGCCGAGGCCAGGGAAGCCCACCAGATGGGCATCTCCGTAGAGGCCAGAGGGGTGGACATGGGCCGACTCGTGGCCTGGAAGGACGGCGTCGTCCAGAAGCTCACCGGCGGCGTGAAGTTCCTGGCGGAGAAAAACGGCGCCGAGGTCCTCACGGGCCGGGCGCGATTCACGAGCGACCGCACCCTCGAGGTCCAGACCGACCAGGGACCCCAGGTGGTCCAGTTCGAGCAGGCCGTCGTCGCCACCGGGTCCGTCCCCTTCCCCCTTCCGGGCTTCGAGGTGGACGGCGATACCGTCATCGGGTCGAAGGAAGCCCTCTCCCTTTCGGAGGTCCCGCGCCGCCTTGTCGTCATCGGGGGGGGCTACATCGGGCTGGAGCTGGGCAGCGTCTACCGGAAGCTCGGGGCGGAGGTGGAGGTCGTGGAGTTCTTCCCGGAACTGCTCCTTCAGCACGACCCCGAGGTGCGGGAGGTCCTCACCCGGAGGCTCAAGGCCCTGGGCGTCGGACTCCGCCTGGGCCACAAGGCCATGCGCCTCGAAAGGGGCGCCCCCTCCCGCGTCGTGATTCAGGACAAGGAAGGTAAGGAGACCGTCCTGGAAGCCGACAAGGTCCTCGTCTCCGTGGGCCGCGTGCCTTCGGTCCAGGGGCTCGGCCTGGACGCCGCAGGCGTCAAGCAAGACGCCAAGGGCTTCATCCAGGTGAACGCTCGCATGGAAACCAGCGCGCCGGGAATCTACGCCATCGGCGACGTGGTGGGGGGGCCCCTCCTGGCCCACAAGGCCTACCGCGAGGCCAAGGTGGCCGCGGAGGTCATCGCCGGCGAGCCGTCGGCCTTCGACAACGTGGTCATCCCCGCCGTCATCTACACGGATCCCGAGATCGCCTGGGCCGGGCTGTCGGAGCAGGAGGCCGTCCAGAAGGGCCACCGCGTCGTGACGGGCACCTTCCCCTTCAGGGCCTCGGGTCGGGCCATGACCCTCAACGCCACAGAGGGCTTCGTCAAGACCGTCGCCGACGCCGACACGAAGCGCATCCTCGGCGTCCACATCGTGGGCGCGGACGCCAGCGAGATGATCTCCGAGGCCGCCCTCGCCATCGAGATGGGCGCTTTCCTCGACGACCTGAGCCAGACCATCCACCCCCACCCCACACTCAGCGAAGGCCTTCTCGAATCCGTCGAGGCCGCCCTCGGCGCAGCCATTCACGTGATGAACAAGTGAGGCGGACGGAGATGCAGCCGGGACGAAGACCCTGAGCCCGACCCGGGAGGGGATCATCCAGCCCACCGGTCCCGGTTCAGACCCTCCCTTGGTTTCCCTGCCTCCGGCTCCTTGCTATACTCGCCCCTCATGTGCGGCGTGGCGGGAGTGTTCGGAGACGAAAAGGCGGTGACGCTCTGCTGCGAGGCGCTTTTCGCCCAGCAGCACCGGGGGCAGGACTCGTGCGGCCTCGCCTCCTGCTCCAAGGACGGCCTCGTCCGCCACCGAGGGATGGGTCTCGTGCGGGACGTGCTGTCGCCCGACGTCCTGGCCTCCCTCGCCGGGACCTCGGCCATCGGCCACGTGCGATATCCGACCCAGGGCGCGGCGACGCTGGAAAACGCGCAGCCCCACCTCTTTCTGGAGGACGGCCGGCCGCGCTTCGCCCTGGCGAGCAACGGGGACATCACCAACCTGACGGCCCTGAGGGCCATGCTCGCCGAGCGGGGCGTTGCGCTGCAGGGGACCAACGACGCCGAGGTCATCGCCGCCTGCATCGGCGTGTGGGCCTTCGCCGACGGCCTCGGGCTGGAGGAGGCCATCCGCGAATGGATGCGCCAGGGACGCGGCGCGTACTCGACCCTCTTGCTCACGCCGGACCGGCTGTACGCCTTCCGGGATCCCCACGGCTTCCGGCCGCTGAGCCTGGGGGAGCGCGAGGGCGCCGTCCTGCTCGCCTCCGAGACGGTCGCCTTCGACGTCCTGCGCGGGACCTTCCTCGAGGAGATCCCGCCCGGCGCCCTCTACCGCTGGGACGCGGGCGGGCTGGCCCGGCTCCAGGGCGCCTCCCCGTGCGGCCCCCACCACTGCATTTTCGAGCACATCTATTTCGCCCGGCCTGACAGCCGCGCCTTTTCCGAGCGCATCTTCGAGGTGCGCCGCCGGATCGGCGAGGAACTGGCCAACGGAGATCCCGTCGAGGCCGACGTGGTCGTCCCCATCCCCGACTCCTCCAACTACATCGGGCTCGCCTACGCCCACGCCAAGGGGCTCCCCTTCGCCCTGGGGCTCGTGCGGAATCACTACATCGGCCGTTCCTTCATCTCCCCCGACCAGGTCATGCGGGACGACGCCGTTCGCCTCAAGTTCAACCCCCTTCCGGGATTCTTCGAGGGACGGCGCGTGGTCCTCGTGGACGACTCCATCGTCCGGGGAACGACGATCCGGAAGCTCGTGCGGATGATGCGCGAAAACGGGGCCAGGGAAGTCCACCTCCGCATCGGCTCCCCGCCGATCCGGTTTTCCTGCTACTACGGCATCGACACGCCCGTGCGCGAGCGCCTCGCCGCCGCCTTTCGGTCGCCCGAGGAGGTGGCGAAGTCCCTCGGCGCCGACAGCCTCCGCTACCTGCCCATGGAGGGCCTGCGCTGCGCCGTTTCCTCCCCGGACCATTACTGCTACGCCTGCTTCACGGGGGATTATCCCGAGGGGTGCAAGGCCGAGGGGGACACCGTCTCCGGGGGATGAGGGTCAAGTACATCCGGGGAAGGCGCCGCGCCGACGGCGCGGCCCCCACCCGAGGCCTCGACCAACGGCCCACGCCCTGGTTTCGGGCGCGCGCCTCCCGCCCTCGAGGCGGCCTTACGGCGCCGCCATCAGCCCTTTGAGGGACGCCCAGTCCACGCCTTCGAGCAATTTGCGGGCGCGGACCTTGTCGGCCTGGACCCGGACGAAGACGTTCTGCACCGACGTTCCGGGCGCCCCGGGCTGGTGCGAGGGGCGCATCACGGTCCCCCAGTTCTCCTTGGCCAGGGTCCAGGCCCCCAGGAAGGCGACCGTTGTGCCTTCCCGCCAGGCCTCGTTGACGAACTCCCCCTCTTCGATCCGGTAGACCGTGGCGCCCTGGATCGGCTGTTCTCGAACGGCCCCCTGAGGGATCGTCTCTTCACGGCTGTTGAGCACCAGGAGGACTTCCGCCTCGGCGTCCTTCGCCGCGTTCTTCTGGGCCACGCTCTGGAAGGCCTGGTTCTGGGCTTCCCCGATGGCCCTCAGCTTCTGCCCCACGGCCTCCATTTCCTTCTGGATGCGCTGGACCTCGGCGGTGTCGTTCTTGTTGATGGCCGCGGCGAACTTCTCCCCGAGGACGTTCATCCGATCCATGAGGGCCTCCTGCTCCTCGCGTGGTCCCTGGGAGACCAGGGGCGCGCTTTCTTCGAGGAGGCGGCTCTGGGCCTGCCGGAGGCGGGCCTGGTCTTTCCAGGCGATGAAGCACCGCACTTCCATGGGGTGCTTGGCCGCGCCCGCGGAGACCTGGTCAAAGGACTCCCGCTCGGATTTCTCCGCCACCGTCCACCCGGCCGGGCCAGGGGGGAGGGCCGCGCAGATCACCCCCTCGACCTTCTTCAGAAAGGCACGTTCCGCCGCCGTGGCGGGTCTCATGTCCCCGTCGGCCCGGGTCGAGAGTGCCGCCATCGCTGCCAGCGCAAGGATCAACCATCGCTTCACATCAGCCCCCTTGGGTTCGATTCCGCCGCGCCCGCGGCGGAAAGCCTCACTGTACCGCGCCTGCTCTTCCCTGGAAAGCGCCATGGTACACTCGCCCGCGGGGAGACCTCGAATGGAGTACCGGCACACCCAAGTGGGACGCCTCCTCCTGGCCCTCATGGTGGCGATGGCTTGCCTCGTGCCCGCCCTGCTGCTCCTCGACAAGTACCGGGGCGATCCGATGGCGCGGATCGCATTCTCCGTGGCGCCCGCGGGCATGCTGATCGCCGGGGCCGTGTTCTCTTTTCTCACCGTGACCGTGGACCGGGAAGCCCTTGTCCTCCGCTTCGGGCTGGGTGCGTGGAGGCGGCGCGTTCCGCTCGCCGATGTCGTACAGGCCGAGGTCCGGCGGGTCCCCTGGTTCTGGGGCTACGGAATACGGCTGGCGCCGAAGGGCTGGCTGTACCGAGTGGCCGGCCTTGACGCCGTGGACCTCACCCTCCGGAGCGGCCGCCACGTCTACGTGGGGACCGACGAACCCGAGGCACTCTTGAGCGCCCTCCGATCCTTCGGCGTGGCCGTCATCTAGTTCCCTTCCGCCTTGCCGGCCTTGACCTTGCGGGCCATGGCCTTGACCTCCCGCGCGAAGGCCTTCTTGAAGCTTTTGGGGGCCAGGACCTCCACGTGGCTTCCGTACTGGAGGACCCAGCGCAGGACCCCGCCCAATCCGCTCGTCTCGAAGGAGAGGTCCACGCCGCCGCCGGGAGCATCGGAGACCTGCTGGGTCGGATGCCAGACGCGTTCCCGGATGTAGGGCGCCTGGTCGGCGTCGAAGCGCAGGACGACGCGCTCGGTCGTCGCGCCGAGCTGGACCTGGAAGGCCTGGCGCATCCATGCGGAGGGGTCGAAGTCCTTGCGTCGGGCGAAGGGCTCCGACTCGAGGACCTTGAAGGAACGGATGCGCCCCGCGTGGAAGGTGCGGAAGTCCCTCCGCTTCCGATCCCATGCGATGAGATACCAGTCCCCCGCCTGGTTCACGAGGTGGTAGGGCTCCACCACCCGGTCCGAGGTCTCTCGGCGGCTCGCCGTGAAGTACCGCATGGCCACGCGACGCCTGTCCACGATGGCCCTGTGGAGGTCCAGGAGGGTGCGCTCGTCGGCGGGGGCGGCCGCCGGCGCGGCCAGGGTGAAGTGGCGCGAGAGGTCTTCGAGGCTCACCGTGACGGGCCCGCGAAGGGAGCCGCGCACCTTCTCCACGGCCGAGCGCAGGGGGCCTTCGAAAGGAGTGCCCAGGTAGCGCCTCGCCAACTCCACGCTGAGGAAAAAGGCCAGGAGCTCGCCTTCGGTGACCATGAGGGACGGGAGCGAAAAGGTGGGGTCCGAGTAGGCCCAGCCGCCGTGGGTCCGATCGTACACGATGGGCGCTCCGAGCCGCTCGATCATGAAATCCCGGTCCTTGAAGACCACCCTCCGGCTCACCTCCATGCGCTCGGCCAGGCGGTCGGCGTTCGGAAAGCGTCCCGCACGGATGAGCCGGTCGATTTCCAGGATCCGCTCCAGCTGCTGGCGCTGGGACATGGCTCCCCTCCCTTTCTTCGGCGAAGAATGAACGGCCCGTGCATTCTCTGGGCCTGGGTATAGCATACTCCCGCGCCTGGGGCAACGCGGCGGCCAAAACCTTCCCGGAACCCGTCCCGTATCTCCATCCATGGGTGGGACGGTATTCCCGCCCCGCGCCGAGAGAGAGGAGACCTCATGGCCCGCAGCCGTCCGACCGCTGGGCATCGCCGCACGGCATCCGCCGCACGGAGGCTCTCCGCCCTGGGCGCGCTCTGGTCCGCCGCGGCGGTTCCGGCTCAAGACCCGCCGTTTCCCGAGGCTTTCGTTCATGTCACCGTCGTGAACCCCGAGACCGGCCCCCATCCGAGCGACCAGACGGTCCTCGTGCGCGAAGGACGCATCGAGGCCTGGGCGCACTCGAACTCGGTGCCGATCCCCGTCGAGGCGGTGCGGTTGAACGGCTCGGGCCTTCTTCTCGTCCCGGGCCTTGTGGACGCTCCGAGGTGCATGCGTCCGTGAGAGCCTTCCGCCCTTTCACCATACTGCTTTGGATCTTTCCCCTCGTTTGGGCCGGTTCGTTCATCGCGGGCAAGTGGGCCATCCGGGACTTCCCGCCCGAAGTCGTGGCGTTCTTGCGATTCACGATCGCCTCGGCGGCCCTCCTCCCCTTCGCCTTCCGAAGGCCCAGCGCCCCCGGCGCCTGGGCGCCCCGGCGCCTGCTCGTCCTTTTCCTACTGGGCCTCACGGGGATCTTCGGCTACCACGTGCTGTTCTACTACAGTCTGAAGTACACGACGGCCGGAAACTCCTCTCTCATCATCGCCACCGACAGCCTCATGACGGTGCTGCTCGCCGTGGCGTTCTTGAAGGAGAGAATGACCTGGCGCAAGGGTCTGGGCATCGCCCTGGGCTTCGCGGGCGTCGTGTGGATCGTCTCCGACGGAGCGCTCCGGGTTCTCCTCTCGCGCGGCCCTAACCTCGGGGACCTGCTGGCCTTCGGCGCGGCCCTCGCCTGGGCCGCCTACAGCGTTCTCTCCAAGCCCGTGGCCCACCTCTACGCGTCCCTCGACCTTTCCTGGATCACCTGGGCCGTGGGGGCCCTCCTGCTCAGCCCGAGCCTTCTCGCGGACGGGGCCGTCTCGAGCCTCGCGTCGGCCTCCCTGCTGGGCTGGGCCTGCGTCCTGTACATGGCCCTTGCCGCAACGGGCCTGGGCTACTTCGTTTACCTCAAGGGCATCAAGGAGATCGGCGCCGCCGCCACGGCCAAGTACATCTTCCTGGTCCCCGTGTACGTCCTCGTTCTCGCCTTCTTCTTCCTCGGCGAGCCCGTCCCCCTCCACAAGGTTCTGGCCGCCGCCGTCATCCTCGGCGGCATCTGGCTCGCCGAGGAGCCTCGAAGAGCGGAAGCCGACGAGCCCTGATCTCGCCTGGCTCCTCCCCCTTCCGACGTCCTGACCTCCCTCCCTGTTGCCTCACGTAAGAATCTTCCCAAAATGGTATTTGTTGCCTCATGTAAAAATCAATCCGAAACGCGGTGCCTTCTGACCGCAGCAGGGACTGTGGGAAGGGTGGGAAACCCCGGAGG
>Ga0073934_10001182_pt1 | contig 65537 bp, 63 predicted proteins | sample LarsenN4metaG_FD_76834 | JGI IMG/M metagenome (GOLD analysis project Ga0073934, IMG submission 76834) | Hot spring sediment bacterial and archeal communities from British Columbia, Canada, to study Microbial Dark Matter (Phase II) - Larsen... ... | reverse complement strand
GTGATCGATGCGGATGCCGTCGTTCTTCTGCCAGGCGCCGGCCTGATAATCCCAGAAGGTGTAGAGCCCGGGGCTGTCGGTGCCGGCACGTACTGCGTCGGCCATCCCGAGATGGGTCAGCGTCCGGAAGCGTTCGCGGGTGGTTGGCAGGAAGAGTGCGTCGCCCACCCAGGCACCCGGGTTGCGCGCGTCCGCCGCGGCCGGGATCACATTGTAGTCGCCCGCCATCACGAACGGCTCCTCCAGCGCGAGACGCTGACGTGCGTAGTCAATAAGTCTGTCCATCCATTTGATTTTGTATGCATATTTTTCGGTGTCCGGCGGGTTGCCGTTGGGCAGATAGATCGATGCCACGCGGATGACGCCGTTTTGGGTGGGAACGACCGCCTCCAGAAATCGTGCCTGGGCGTCGCCATCGTCGCCGGGCAGGCGTGCGGTCACCTCGTCAAACGGGGCCTTCGACAGGATCGCCACCCCGTTGAAACCCTTTTGGCCATGGACGGCTACATTGTAACCGAGGGTCTCGAAGGCCTCCCGGGGGAAGGCTTCATCCACGCATTTGATCTCCTGGAGGCAGACCAGATCGGGTTGGCGCTCGGCCAGCCACGCGGTCGTGTTGTCCATCCGCTGCTTGATTGAGTTGATGTTCCAGGTAGCGATGCGCATTCGGAATACCTTGGCAGGCCGGCTGAGGCGCTACAGCGCATGCGGGCGCGCCCTGTTTACGGTGTTTTTGCGCCATTCATCAGGTGCGCCGGGTTATGGGATATGCTAGAAACTCCCCAAAACAAGCGCAATGAATCGCGGAAGTTGGGGGTAGTCGGCGAGAGAGGGAGACAGGACGCGGACGACAAGACCGCTCCGACACTGGAATGAACAGACGGGTCGTGCTGATCGGGGTGGCTGCGGCGCTCGCCCTCGCGGTGGGCTTTTTCGCCACGCGGGACTATTGGACCCCCCAGGGCGCGGTTGCCCAGGCTCCCAAGGGAAAGAAGGGCAAGGGCCAGGGGCCGGTTGCGGTTGACGTTGCCAGCGCGGTCAAGAAGAAGGTCCCCGTACGCATCGATCTCCTCGGCAACGTCACCCCGATTGCGGCGGTTGCGGTCAAGCCGCGCATCGACAGCGAAATCACCCAGGTTCATTTCGACGACGGCGCCATGGTGCGGAAGGGCGACATGCTCTTCACCTTGGACAGCCGGGCGATCCGGGCGCAGATCAGGCAGACCGAGGGCATCCTTGGCGGCGCGAAGGCGCAACTGGCGCAGGCGACCGCCGACGTGGAGCGCTACACCGCGTTGGTGGCGAAGAATGCCACCACGCTGGTCACGCTCAACAACGCCAAGACCCAGGTCAACATCTTTACCGCCGCCGTCGAATCCAATTCGGCGCAGCTCGAGCTCTTGCGGGTGCAGCTCGACTACACGTCGATCCGCGCGCCGATCACCGGCCGCGTCAGCATGGCGAACGTCAAGGTGGGCAACTACGCCCGTCAGGCCGATCCGATCCCGCTTGCCACCATCATTCAGGTGGCGCCGGTCTACGTGACGTTCGCGCTGCCGCAGCGCAACCTGCCGGAGCTGCGGCAGGCTGTGACGAACGAAACCGCAACCATCCAGGCGATCATTCCCGGCGACGACCGCCAGGCCAGCGGCCAGGTCACGATGATCGAGAACACGGTCGATGCCGCCACCGGCACGGTGCCGGTACGCGCTACCATGCCGAACAAGGACGAGCTGCTCTGGCCTGGTACGCTGGTGCGGGTGCGGCTGACGTTTCGAGAGGAAGAAGCCGTCGCGATACCGACTGCTGCGCTCCAGATCAGTCAGGCCGGGCCGTTCGTCTTTGTCGTCAAGAACGGCGTTGCCTCGGTACAGCCGGTCAAGGTCGCACGCCAGCTCGAAAGCGAAACTGTGCTCGAGAGCGGCCTCGACGGCGGCGAGACCGTCGTCGTCGAGGGGCAGCTGCGGCTGACCAACGGGTCGCGAGTTTCGCCGCGCCAAGTCAACCCCGGTTCCTGACCATGGGTCTTTCCGAAACCTGTATCCGCCGTCCGGTTCTCACGACGCTGATTACCGCGACGATTATCGTATTCGGCGTGTTCGCATACCGGCTGCTCGGTGTTGCCGCGCTTCCCTCGGTCGACTTTCCGACCATCCAGATCCAGGCCCAGTTGCCGGGCGCCAGCTCCGAGACCATGGCCGCCTCGGTAGCGGCGCCGATCGAGCGGCAGCTGTCCACGATTTCGGGCATCACCTCCCTGACCTCGACATCGTCGCTCGGCCGCACCTCCATCATCATCCAGTTCGACCTGTCGCGGAACATCGACAGCGCGGCGCTCGATGTGCAGACCGCGTTGACGGTGGCTGCCCGCCGGTTGCCGATCGAAATGACCACGCCGCCGAGTTTCCGGAAGGTCAATCCTGGCGACTTCGCCGTCCTTGTTATCAGCGCCAACTCCCAGACCTTGCCGCTGTCGAAGGTCTCCGAATACGCCGAGACTGGAATCGGCCAGCAGATTTCGCAGTTGCCGGGGGTGGCGCAGGTTGAGGTGTACGGCTCGCAGAAGTTCGCGATCCGCGTGCAGGTCGATCCGGTGGCGGCGGCGGCACGCAACATCTCGCTTGACGAGATCCGTCGCGTGATCGCCTCGACCAACTCCAATTCGCCGGTCGGCACGCTGTACGGCCTGAGCCAGAACGTGACGCTCTCGGCGACCGCCGCCATGCGGACGGCCGACGAATACCGCAACGTGATCGTCGCGTGGCGGAACGGCGCGCCGGTGCGGCTGGAAGAGGTGGCCGACGTCATCGAGAGCGTGGAGAACAATCGCCAGGCGACCTGGTTCAACGAGAACCGGGCCATCATGCTTGGCGTGCAGCGCCAGCCCGGTTCCAACGCCGTATCGGTGGTCGATGCGGTCCGTGAGCGCCTGCCGGGCTATCGCGAAGGACTGCCCGCATCGGTCAACCTTGAAGTCCTTAACGACCGGTCGGTTTCGATTCGCGAATCGGTGGCCGACGTCCAGGTCCACCTGATGATCGCGGGTGGTCTCGTGATCCTGGTGATCTTCCTGTTCCTGCGGTCGGTCCCCGCGACCATCATCCCGGCGTTGGCGATACCCGTCTCATTGATCGGTACCGCCGCCGCGATGTACGCGTTCGGGTATTCGATCAACAACATGACGATGCTGGCGTTGACGCTGTCGATCGGCTTCGTGGTCGACGACGCCATCGTGATGCTCGAAAACATCGTGCGTCACGTCGAGAACGGGATGCGGCCATTCGAGGCCGCGCTCAAGGGCGCCAAAGAGATCGGTTTCACCATCATCTCGATCACGTTCTCGCTCATCGCCGTGTTCATTCCGGTCCTGCTGATGGGCGGCATGGTCGGCCGCATATTCCGCGAGTTCGCGGTCACGATCTCGGTTGCCATCGTCATTTCCGGCTTCGTCTCGCTGACGCTCACGCCGATGCTGTGCGCGCGGGTGTTGCGCACGCATCACGGGGAGGTGAAGCAAAACGTCGTGCTGCGAATGTTCGAGGCGGCGTTCCTTGGGATGCACCGGGCCTACGAATGGACACTGGACTGGGTGATCCGTTTCAAGGGCGCCATGCTGGCCGTCACCATCGCTACCCTGTTCGGCACGGTGTGGCTTTATATCGTTATTCCGAAGGGATTCTTCCCGAGTGAGGATACCGGCTTCATCTTCGCCACCACGGAGGCGCGTCCGGACATTTCCTTCATTGCCCTGTCGGCGATGCAGCGCAAGGTGGCCGACATCATCCGCGCTGACAGGGCGGTCGAGTACTTCAATTCGACGGTCGGGCCCGGCGGGCCTACCCCGGGCACCAATGGCGGACGTATTTTCATCAAGCTCAAGCCGCGTGCCGAGCGCAAGGAAAGCGCGCTTCAGGTCATTCAGCGCCTGCGTGTTTCCGCCAACACGGTTCCGGGCATCAACGTCTATTTCCGCGCCGTGCAGAATCTCAACATCGGCGGCCGCCCGTCGAGGGCCGAGTATCAATACACTCTGACATCGAGCGATACCGACACGCTCTACCGCGTGGCGCCCGAGATGCAGCAAAAGATCAACGAGGTGGCGGCGGTGCGCGACGTCACAATCGATCTCGACCTGCGAAACCCCCAGGTGAACATCGAGGTCGACCGCGAAAAGGCCGCTGTCTACGGCATCTCCATCGACCAGGTGCGCCAGGAACTGTTCAATGCCTTCGGCTCGCGTCAGGTCGCAACGATCTACACGCCGGATGACGATTATCCGGTCATCCTGGAGAGCAAGCCCCAGTTCCAGACCAACATTTCGGCGCTCTCGCGCATCTTCCTGAAAACCGCGAACGGACAGACGGTGCCGCTGGAGGCGGTCACGCGGCTGACGACATCGGTCGGGCCGCTGACGGTCAACCATCAGGGCAACCAGCCCGCTGTCACGATCTCCTTCAACTTGGCGCCTGGCGCTTCGCTCGGTCAGGCGGTGGACGCCATCCGGCAGATCGAGCGCGAGCAACGCCTGCCGGCCACCGTTGCGACCAGTTTCCAGGGCTCGGCCCAGGTGTTCCAGGATTCGCTGAAAGGCCAGGGCATCCTGGTGCTGGCGGCGATCTTCGCCGCCTATGTGCTGCTTGGCATCCTTTACGAGAGCTTCATCCACCCGATTACGATCATCTCCGGTCTGCCGTCGGCCGGTATTGGCGCACTGGTCACGCTGATGGCGTTCAGGATGGACCTGTCCGTCATCGCCATGATCGGAATCGTGATGCTGGTCGGGATCGTGAAGAAGAATGCGATCATGATGATCGATTTCGCGATCGAGCGGCGGAAGGTCGGCCTCAACGCAGAGGCGGCGATCCGCGAGGCGGCGCTGCTACGCTTCCGGCCGATCATGATGACGACCTTTGCCGCGATCTTCGGTGCGCTGCCGATCGCGCTCGGCCACGGTGCCGGCGCCGAGCTGCGCCAGCCGCTCGGCGTCTCGGTGGTTGGCGGGCTCGTGTTCTCGCAACTGCTGACGCTCTACATCACGCCGGTCGTCTACATCTACCTCGACCGCGTCGACCGCATGCTCAAGCGCCGGCTCGAGCCGCAGCTTGAGGAATTGCCTGAACATCCGGAGCGGCCGCGGGCCGTGGCGGCTGAGTAGCAGATGGCGGCAATCCGGGATGTCGGGTTGTTCCGACATCGGTCATGCAGGTCGGGCATCAGCTTAGAGTGAAAAGCTCGTGCCGCAACCGCAGGAGGCCTTGGCCTGCGGATTGTTGACCCGGAAGGACGCGCCGATTAGGTCGTCGACGAAATCGATCTCCGAGCCTGCGAGGTAGGGAAGCGACACCGGGTCGATCAGGACGGTGGCGCCGTCGCGGCTGATGAGGATGTCATCGTCGGCCTTGGAACGGTCCATGTCGAACTTGTATTGGAAGCCGGAGCAGCCGCCACCCTCGACGCTGACGCGCAGCATCGTGCCCTGCGGCTCGCGGCTCAGGATCTCGCCGATCCGCCGTGCCGCCCGCTCCGTGACCGTGACGCTGCCAACGCTCATTTGACCGGCTCCAGGGACGTTTGCGATTGCAACGCTCCGTGACGGATAGTTAAGTGCGCCGGGAGCCGCGGTCAACGGCAGGGCGGACCATGGTGGTTAGGCAGGCTTACGCGTCCGACCCGGCAGCCAGCCGCGGCCGGCTGCGACCTGAACCGCCGTCGCCGACGCGCACCGACTTCCGACGCGACTGTGATCGCATCATTCACTCGACCGCGTTCCGCCGGCTCGCCCACAAGACCCAGGTATTTGTCTTCCATGAGGGCGATCACTTCCGCACGCGACTGACCCACACGTTGGAAGTCGCCCAGATTGCCCGTTCGCTGGCCCGGGCGCTCGGCCTCGACGAGGATCTGAGCGAGGCGCTGGCGCTCGCACACGATCTCGGCCATCCGCCGTTCGGTCATGCGGGCGAGCGCGCGCTCGACCGCTGCCTCGCGTCGGCGGGTGGCTTCGATCACAACGCCCAGACGTTACGGGTGGTGACCGCGCTGGAACGCCGGTACGCCGCCTTCGACGGGCTCAATCTCACCTGGGAGACGCTGGAGGGGCTGGTTAAGCACAACGGCCCGCTGACCGACCGCCAAGGCCTCCCGGTCGGCCGTTACCGCGAGCGCGGCGTGCCGCAGGCGATTCTGGATTACAGCCGCTTGCAGGATCTCGCGCTCTGGAGCTATCCGAGCGCGGAGGCGCAGGTCGCAGCCATCGCCGACGACATCGCCTATGACGCCCACGACATCGATGACGGGCTGCGCGCCGACCTGTTTACGCTCGACGATCTTGCCGAGATCGCCTTCCTGCGCGAGCAACTGTCGGACATCCGTCGAGCCAGTGCCACGGTCGAATCAGTGCGCGCGGGCCATGAGCTGGTACGCCGTCTGATCACCTGCATGATCGAGAACGTGATCGTGGAAACGCGCGCCCGGCTGCAACGATTGTCGCTGGCCTCGGCCGACGAGGTCCGTAGCGCTGGCGCGACGGTCGGCGCGTTCTCGCCCGCCATGGCGGAGGTCGACGCCGCGATCAAGAGCTTCCTCTACCCGCGCATGTATCGGCACCACCGGGTGGTGCGCATCATGGGCGAGGCGGAATCCGTCGTGTGCGACCTGTTCTGGCGCTATGCAGAACGGCCGTCGGATCTGCCGGCAGATTGGTCGCAAAGCGCCGACGAGCTCGGCGACGATATCGTCCGCCTGCGGCGCATCGGCGATTTCATGGCCGGTATGACCGACCGCTACGCGCTGGTCGAGCATGCCCGGCTGTTTCAGGCGACTCCCGAATTGCGCTGACCTAGCGTGGCCGCTCGCGCGCGGGACGCGGCTGCTTTGTGCGCTTGCCTTCCAGGCGGTCCCACGCCAGCTCGGGATTCTCGACGCAATGCTCGCTGCCGCCGCTGACGGTGGCCTGGCACTGTTGCAGGGTATGGTAGGTGCAGACCAGCAGGCCGCCGCCGGGCGAGTGCTCGCCGCCCCGGAAGCACCACGGCCGCGGCTGGGCGATGGCGCCGGTCGGGACCGCGGAAACGGCCGCGATCGCAATGGCGGCACCGATGATGACGTTACGCATCAAGACCTCCTGCCGATGTCGAACGTGACTGCGTCGCTACTTCTTCGCTGCTGCGATCTGCTTGAGGATCGGCGCCCACTTGTCCTGCTCGCCCTGGATGAATGCGGTCGTCTGCGCGGGCGTGAGCAATCGCTCGTCGCGATTGAAACGCTTGAGGCGCTGGCGGGTTTCGGGGTGAGTCATCGCCTTGATCAGGTCGGCATTGACCTTCGCCACGATGGCGTCTGGCGTGCCGCGTGGGGCGACCAGTACCTGCCAGCCGCCGGATTCGAACCCGGGCAGCGTTTCGGCCGCGGCCGGAATGTCGGGAAATGCGTCAAGCCGCTTCGGCGAGGCGACCGCCAGCGGAACGATGGTCTTGGCCGCGATCGCGCCGGCGAGTCCCGAATAGGCCTCGATCACCATCGGGATGCGCTTGCCCATGATGTCATTGAGCACCGCGGCGGTGCCGCCGGAATAGGGGATCATCAACAGCGTGATGCCGGCGCGGCTGGCCAGCAGTTCGCCGGTCAGATGTGTGAGCCGGCCGGGACCATTGGTGCCATAGGTGAGTTCGCCAGGCTTTGCCTTCGCATAGGCGATCAGCTCCGGCAGCGTCCTTGGGCCGAGCCACGAGGCTGCGGTGATGAACATCGGCGAGCCGCCGAAATAGCCGATCGGCACGAAGTCGCGCGGCACCATCAGCGGCAGGTTGGCGGCCGGCTGCGCCACGAAGGTCGAAAGCGCGGGAATGAACAGCGTGTATCCATCCGGCGGGGCGCTGGCTGCGACGCGTGCCGCGATCGAGCCGCCGGCGCCGGGATGGTTCGCGGCCACCACCTGCTGGCCCCACATCTGCGTGAGCCGGTCGGCGACGATGCGCAGGATCACGTCGATGGCGCTGCCGGGTGCTGAATCGGCCACGATGCGGACCGGGCGGCTGGGATAGTCCTGGGCGGCGGCGGGCAACGCCGATACGGCGGCCAGCAGCCACAATCCGATCAATCCCGGTTTCATGGGGCTCCTCCCTGGTCCCTGTCGCCGGCCGTCCATGTGGCATGGCCGGATCGCCAAGTTCCAAGCGTGTCGCCGCCCGGCAGCGGGCGCGGTGGCTCGGTTTTTTGCGTCACTTCTTGTCGAACTTGAGCTGCTTGAACACCGGGTCCCATTGCTTCTGTTCGGCATGGATGAAGGCGAGCGTCTGCGCCGCCGTCATCGGCTGGGCATAGCTTCCGCGCTTGGCCAGGATGGCCTGCACCTCCTTTTGGCTCATGACCGTGCGCAGGTCGGCGCTCACCTTGTCGACGATGGCGGCGGGCGTGCCCACCGGCGCCACCAGCACCTGCCAGCCGACCGCGTTGAAGCCGGGCAGCGTTTCGGCGACCGCCGGCAGGTCCGGGAAGTCGGGCAGGCGCTTGCCTGCGCCGGTCGCGAGCGCCTTTAAGCCGCCGCCCTGGAAGCCGCTGGCAAGGCCGGCATAGCCCTCGATGACCAGCGGCACCCGTCCGCCGATCACATCGGCCAGCGCGTGGTTCGGGCCGCCGGAATAGGGAACCATCAGAAGCTTGATGCCTGCCCGCATCTGTAACAACTCGCCCGTGAGATGGGTCAGCCGGCCGACGCCGGTCACCGCATAGGACAGTTCGCCGGGCTGCTTCTTGGCCCGCGCAATCAGATCCGCGAGGGATGTGATGCCGAGCTTGGCCGAGGCGCCGATGAACATCGGCTGGAGTGTGGCAAATCCGACCGGGATGAAATCGCGCGGCACCATCAGCGGCAGGTTGGCGGCCCGCCCGGGCGACGGCAGGAACACCGACAGCGCCGGCATGTAGAATGTATAGCCATCGGGCGCGGCTTCCGACGCGACGCGCGCGGAAATGGCGCCGCCGGCACCTGGGTGATTGGCCGTGACCACCTGTTGGCCCCAGAGCTTGCCGAGCCCTTCGGCCACGATGCGCACGGTAACGTCCACCGCGCTGCCGGGCGCGGAGTCGGAGATGATCCGCACTGGCTTGGCCGGGTAGGTCTGCGCATTCGCCGGCGCGACGACGACGACCATCGCAGCGGTCACCAAAACCGAAACGATCGTCCTGAAGCTTCCTCGCATAGGTGTCTCCCCATCTGGACGGGCCGTTGGCGGCCTCACATTGATGATGGCTGCCATCGTATCGCAGAAGGCCGGCGGGCGATATGCGGCCGAATTGCCAAGAATTCACGCGGCCGGCCGGCTCCGGGCAGGAAGTCGCCATAATCGGCGGGCTGTCATCGTGGCTTCCAGCCGGCATCCGACAGGACGTCGATGATCACCTACGATGCCTTCGTCTCATACAGCCATTGCCCGGGACAAGCCAATCGCGGCCGCCCTGCAATCGGTTGATCCAGACGGTGGGCGGAATTGGCATTCGCGATTGGCGAAGCTGAAGGCACGCTGCCAGAGGTGGGGAACGGGGCCAGGCGCTGTGGCGACCGTCGGGCGCGAGCTTGCGGCCCTGAGCCCCTGAGAGTCAGCGCGCGTTTGCATTCCCGCCCGCATCCGGCGATAACCCGCCACCGATCTTCGCCTGCACCTATGACCGAGCCGCCCGCAATCCAGCCCGATATCTTCGCGACCGTGCTCGCGCGCGTGCGCCATGCCAACGCGGCGCTGGCGCGCGAGGGCGTCATTCCGCAGGGCCTGGACTACTCCCGCATCGTCGTCGAGCCGCCGCGCGACCCTGCGCATGGCGACATGGCAACCAACGCCGCCATGGTGCTGGCCAAGGATGCCGGCAGGAACCCGCGCGAGCTTGCGGAGGCAATTGCGCAGAAACTGCGTACCGAAGACCTGATCAACAAGGCCGAGGTGGCAGGACCGGGATTCATCAATCTGACGCTCAGGCCCGAGACCTGGACGCAGGCGCTGCGCGCGGTGCTCGTGGCCGGTAGCACCTACGGCAAGAGCGAAATTGGCCGGAACGAGCCGGTGAACGTCGAATATGTCTCGGCCAACCCGACCGGACCCATGCATGTCGGACATTGCCGGGGTGCAGTGTTCGGCGACGCGCTGGCCAATCTGCTGGCCTTCGCAGGCCACAAGGTCACGCGCGAATACTACGTCAACGACGCCGGCGCGCAGGTCGATGTGCTCGCGCGCTCGGCCTTCCTGCGCTACCGCGAGGCACTCGGCGACGACATCGGCCCCATTCCCGAAGGTCTCTATCCCGGCGACTACCTGAAACCGGTCGGTGAGGTGCTTGCCAGGGAGTGCGGACGCGCGCTGCTCCAGAAGCCGGAAGGCGACTGGCTGCCGCTCGTGCGCCAGCGCGCCGTCGATATGATGATGGACGAGATCAAGCGCGATCTCGCCGCGCTTAATGTGCGCCACGACCTGTTCTTTTCCGAACGCGCGATGATGGGCAGCGGACTGGGAGCGGAGGACGATCAGGTTGCCCGCACAATTGATCTCCTGCGCGCGCACGGGCAGATCTACGAGGGTCGGCTGCCGCCGCCCAAAGGCGCGCCAGACGACGACTGGGAGGATCGCGAGCAGACTCTGTTCCGTGCCACTCAGTTCGGCGACGATGTCGACCGACCGCTGCGGAAGTCGGACGGCAGCTACACCTATTTCGCCTCCGACATTGCGTATCATCGCAACAAGTTCGATCGCGGATTCCGAAGCCTGATCGACGTCTGGGGCGCCGACCACGGCGGCTACGTCAAGCGCGTGCAGGCGGCCGTGAAAGCAGTCACTGGCGGACAGGCCGATCTCGACGTCAAGATCGTGCAGCTGGTGAAGCTCCTGCGTGGCGGCGAGCCGGTCAAAATGTCGAAACGGGCGGGGGACTTCGTGACGTTGCGCGAGGTGGTGGATGAAGTCGGCCGCGATGCTGTCCGGTTCATGATGCTGTATCGCAAGAACGACGCCGTGCTCGACTTCGACCTTGCCAGGGTGATCGAGCAGTCGCGCGACAATCCGGTGTTCTACGTCCAGTATGGGCATGCGCGCGGTTGCTCGGTGTTCCGCAATGCGCGCGCGGGCGTCGCCGAGGAACCGCCGGTACTGCCCGACCTGCCCACCGAAGAGTCGCCGCGGCGAAACCTCTTGGCTGGCGCCGCGCTGGAGCGACTGGACGATTCCGGGGAAGTCGCCTTGATGCGACGATTGGCACTCTGGCCACGCCTTCTGGAAGGCGCCGCCGCAGCCCATGAACCGCACCGCATCGCCTTTTATCTCTATGAACTTGCGAGCGAATTTCACGCCCACTGGAACCGCGGCAAAGACATGCCTCATTTACGCTTCATTATCCAGAATGATCCACTAATGACCTTGGCCCGCCTTGCACTGGTACAAGGCGTGGTCACCGTTCTCGCGTCCGGGCTTGCCTTGCTGGGCGTCGAGGCGCCTGAGGAGATGCGTTAATCTCGCTCGACGTTGGGCGCGAAAGCGCGGTCGACGAAGCCCCGCCGGGGCCGATCGGGGTGCGACGCCAGTAACCGGAAACGGACGAGTATGGCGGACGACAACACGTTGCGATCGTATCGCGATCCTTCCATGCGTACGAGCCACGCCGACCCGCATGCCAATGTGCCGGCGGCGGATCCGCTGGCCGAGCTTGCGCGCCTGATCGGGCAGACCGATCCTTTCGCCGACACTGCGCGCCGCATGCCGCAAAGCGCCAAGCCGGCGACGGCACCGCACATGGCGCACACCGCGCCGGCGGACGACTGGCGACAACACATCGAGCGCCCGAACTATGGTTCGATGCGGGAGGAACTGGCGCCGCCCGCCGATCCGTACTACTCGCAAGACCAATACCGGAACGATTCGCAGGGGCAGATGACGGCCTATCCCGGCGAGCAGTCTTTCGAGCATGAAGCTGCAATGTTCAGCGGGCATCCGGGTGGACCGCACGCGGCGGCGATGGAGCCTGTGTACGCCGGCGAGCACGTTGTCGAGCAGGGGTATGACGATCCGCCCGACCGCCAGTATCGCGCTCGCCGCGGCGGCGTCCTCGGAACCGCGGTGCTGCTCGTGTGCTGCGCGATGATCGGCTCCGCCGGCGCCTACGGCTACCGGTATCTCGCCAAGCCGTCCGCAGGGCCCAAGCAGGCGCCGGTCATTGTGGCCGACAAGTCGCCGAGCAAGGTCGTGCCGGCGGTTCCTGAGCAGAAATCCACCCGCTCGCAGGAGCGTTTCGGCGAGGCAGGCAGCGAACGCCTGGTGTCGCGCGAAGAGCAGCCTGTGTCGTTGCCGGCGGCGGCGCCAGTGCCGCCAGTGCCGGCGGCAGCACCGCCGCCGACCGCAGCGCCGCCAGCACCGCCGCCGGCCGCAGCAGCACCGCCGCCGCCATCCGCGACGGCCAGCGTGCCGCCGTCCACGGATCCGAACCAACCCCGGCGAATCCGGACCGTGCCCATTCGCCCGGATGGCGGCGACCGCAGTGCGCGGCCGACCACCGGCGACGCAGGTCTGCCCCGGGCGCTTCCGCCACGGCCGGCGCCGACCACGCGCACGGCAGGACCGCCGCCAACGCCGCCAGCGCCACGGGTGACGCAATCGACGCCGCCGACGGCACGCGGCGCCCCGCTGTCGCTCGATCCGTCGGCACAGGCCAGCGAGCCGGCGCGCCCGGTGCAGCGCGCGTTGACGCCGCCGGCGCCGCGCGAGAATGCGCGCGCGGCGAACAACCCGCGGCTCGCGGCCGCGCCGTCGAATGGCGGCACCGGTGGCTACCTGGTGCAGGTGTCGTCCCAGCGCAGCGAATCCGATGCCCAGGCGTCGTATCGCGGGCTCCAGGCCAAGTATCCACAGCTGCGGTCGCGGCAGGCCTTGATCCGGCGCGCGGATCTCGGTTCGAAAGGCGTGTATTACCGCGCAATGGTCGGCCCGTTCAGCTCGGCCGGCGAGGCGGACCAGTTCTGTAGCGGTCTGAAACGCGCCGGCGGACAGTGCATCATTCTGCGCAACTGATCGCTTGACCCCCGCAGGGTCGGCAGCTAATCGGCGTCGATGACGGCGCGCGCATTCATCACGGGCGTTTCCGGCCTCACGCTGACGGCCAGCGAGCGTAGCTTCTTGCGCGAGGCCGAGCCTTGGGGCCTCATCCTGTTCAATCGCAACATCCGCACCCCGGCCCAGGTCGCCAAGCTGGTCGCGGACTGCCGCGAGGCGGTCGGAACACATGCGCCGGTCCTGATCGATCAGGAAGGCGGGCGTGTGCAGCGCCTCGGCCCGCCGCACTGGCCCTACTACCCGAGCGGCGCGACCTACGGCCGGATCTACGATCGCGATGTCGCCAAGGGGCTGGCGGCGGCCGGACTTGGCGCGCGTCTGATCGCCCACGATCTGACGGCGCTCGGGATTGACGTGGACTGCCTGCCGATCGCGGACGTTCCCGCGCGCGGCGCCAGCGCCGTCATCGGCGATCGCGCCTACGGCCGCACCCCCGATCAGGTCGCCGCGATCGGCGGCTCGGTGGCGGCGGGATTGATGGCAGGCGGGGTCCTGCCGGTACTGAAGCATCTGCCCGGCCACGGCCGCGCCCGTGCCGACAGCCACGAGCGCCTGCCGGTGGTGAAGGCGCCCCGCGGGGACCTCGAACTGCGTGATTTTGCTGCGTTTCAGCCGCTGTCCCGCCTGCCGCTCGGCATGACCGCCCATGTCGTTTTTTCCGCGATCGACCCACTCGCACCGGCCACGACTTCGGCCACAATGGTGCGGGACGTGATTCGCGGATTCATCGGGTTCAAGGGGCTGTTGATGAGCGACGACATCGCGATGGGTGCGCTGTCCGGCACCACCGCCGAGCGCACGCAGGCGGCGCTCGCGGCCGGCTGCGATGTCGTGCTCCACTGCAACGGAAAGCTTGAGGAAATGCGGCAGGTCGCCGAACAGGCGCCACAGCTGTCGGGCAAGTCCGCTGCGCGCGCGGCCGCGGCGCTGGCGCTACGCGCCAAGCCGGAAGATTTCGATCCCGCCGAAGGACGCAAGACCTTCGCATCGCTGATTGCCGGCGAGCGGCCGGTGTTCGCGCGCCGGGGGTTGCGGCGCCCCATACGCAAACGGAAGACGCGACGCGCGGCGCGACCGCTCGGGCGCAGGAGACGGCGGTCATGACTCCTGACGAGGCCGCAGCCTTCGAAGCCGAATTTGCCGCCGACCGCGCCACCGACGAGCCGGCGCTGGTCGTCGACGTCGAAGGTTTCGAAGGGCCGCTCGACCTCCTCTTGATGCTGGCGCGCCAGCAGAAGGTCGATCTCGCGAAAATCTCGATCCTGGCGCTGGCCGACCAATACCTCGCCTTCATCGAGGAGGCGCGGCGGCTGCGGCTTGAACTCGCCGCCGACTATCTGGTGATGGCGGCGTGGCTTGCCTATCTGAAGTCGCGCTTGCTGCTGCCGGAGGCGGCAACGCCTGAGGGCATGACCGCAGAAGACATGGCGAACGCGCTCGCGCTCCGCCTCAAGCGGCTGGAGGCGATCCGGGATGCTGCCCAGAAGCTGTTCGAGCGTCCGCAGCTCGGCCGCGACGTGTTCGCGCGCGGGGAACCCGAGCCGATCGCTCATATCAGGCACCCGCAATGGACGGCGACGCTCTACGACCTCCTGACCGCCTATGCCAACCAGCGCCAGCGCAATGCGCTCGCTCACGTTCGCATGGCCAAGCGCACGGTGTGGTCGCTGTCCGAAGCGCGTGAAACACTCGAGCGTCTGCTCGGCACCGCGCACGACTGGACCTGCATCGACGAATACCTGATTGCCTTCATAGTCGAGCCTTCGCAGCGCGCGACGGTGCGGGCGTCGAGCTTTGCGTCGGCGCTGGAGCTGGTGCGCGAGGGGGTCGCCGAAATCCATCAGCAGGAGGCGTTCGCGCCGCTCTACATGCGCAAGCGCGTGCCGCCGGTGAACGGCAATGGGGTTCCGGATGCGGCGGACGGCGCCGACGCTCCGGAGGGAATCAAGGGGTAGAGGAGGCCTACAGCGATGAGCCTGGCCACGAGAAAGATCATGCCGCGTAACGAGCCAGAACAGACCGCCGAGGCGCGGGCGGAGGAGCTCCGCCTCCTGGAGGCGATGCTGTTCGCCTCTGCGGAGCCGATTGACGAAAAGGACCTGGCGGCGCGCCTGCCGGAGGGAACCGATCTCGCCGCGGCGCTGGAGCGGCTCAAGGAGGATTACGCGGGCCGCGGCGTCAACCTTGTGCGTATCGACGGTAGGTGGACATTCCGCACCGCGACCGATCTGTCGTGGCTGCTCAGCAAGGAGACCACCGAGCGGCGCAAGCTCTCGCGCGCCGCGATCGAGACGCTCGCGATCATCGCCTATCACCAGCCGGTGACGCGTTCGGAGATCGAGGAACTGCGCGGCGTCTCAACCTCCGCTGGCTCGGTCGACGTGCTCCTGGAAACGGGATGGATTCGTCCACGCGGCCGGCGCAAGACACCGGGCCGCCCCGTGACCTACGGCACGACGCCGGAATTCCTGTCGCATTTCGGGCTTGATGCGGTCGGCGATCTGCCCGGTTTCGAGGACCTCAAGGGCGCCGGGCTGTTCGATGGCCGGCTGCCACCGGGTTTCTCGGTGCCGCTGCCGTCCGACGATCCTGCCCTGCGCGACGACGAGGATCCGCTCGAGCCGGGCGACCTCGATCTCGGGCTCGCGCCGCCAGCGGAGCGTACCGACCAGGGCTGAAGGGACACGCTCGGCCGCCGTGGCCAACGCCTCGATCCGTCGTTGGAACTTCGGGATTCCAAGGGGTTGCGTGCGAATTCTGGCGTCGCTTGTGGGCGCCGACGCGACCGTGAAGTCCTTGTTTTTGTCGCCCCGCAAGCCTAGTTTCTGGCCAAAGCCTTGAGCCGGATGGGCGCATGCTCCGGCCGGCACGGAGGGTAAGTGCAATGGGTTCTATGAGCATCTGGCACTGGATTATCGTGCTGGCCGTCGGACTGCTTCTGTTCGGCGGACGCGGCAAGATTTCCGAGCTGATGGGCGACTTTGCCAAGGGCATCAAGTCCTTCAAGAAGGGGCTGTCGGAGGACGAGAAGGCCGAGGAGCAGCCCAAGACCGATCCGCGGACGATCGACCACCAGCCGACCTCGCCAAGCGCCGGCACGCCGGCCGCAAGCGGAGCCCCGGTATCGGGAACCGAGCCCCGCAAGGTCTGACGCCGGCTTCGCCCTGCTGAAACGGCGGTCGTGAAGGGGCGTCGGTCAACGGCGCCCCTTTGGAGTTGAAAGGTCCATGTTCGATATCTCGTGGTCCGAGCTCCTTCTCATCGGCATCGTCGCGCTGATCGTGATCGGCCCGAAGGAGCTGCCCGGCGCGCTGCGGACGCTCGGCCAGTGGATGGGCAAGGTGCGCCGCATGGCTGCCGAGTTTCAGGGGCAGTTCCAGGACGCCATGCGCGAGGCCGAGATCGATCAGCTCAAGAAGGACATGGACGACATGGCGGCGAAGGCGCAGAACTACGCGACCTTCGATCCGGTCGAGGACGTCCGCAGGGACATCGAGAAATCGATCGGCGACCTGCCGCCGCTCGACCAGCCGGCGCCGCCGCCGGAGGTCGCGACTGCGCCGCCGGCGCCTGATACGCCGGCCACCGACGCCGCAGCACTGCCGCCACCGGCGGCGGAATCGCCGCCGGCGCGGGCTGAGCCCGCTGCGTCTGAGCCCGCCATTGCCGGCGCCAAGCCCGACGCGGGGAGGGCGCCGGCATGAGCTACGACCGCGACGAGGCGGAGATCGAGGCCAGCAAGGCGCCTCTGATGGAGCACCTGATCGAGCTGCGCTCACGGCTGATCAAGGCGCTGCTCGCGCTCGCGGTCATGTTCGCGGTCTGCTTCATCTTCGCCAAGCAGATCTACGACGTTCTGGTATGGCCGTTCGTGTGGGTCGCGGGGCCCGAGAACTCGAAATTCATCTACACCGCGCTGCTCGAATACTTCATCACGCAATTGAAAGTGGCGCTGTTCGGCGCCTTGTTCCTCGCCTTTCCGGTGATCGCGTCGCAGATCTACATGTTCGTGGCGCCCGGCCTCTACCGGCACGAGCGCGCCGCCTTCATTCCGTACCTGATCGCAACGCCGATCTTCTTCGTGTTCGGCGCCATGGTGGTGTACTTCCTGGTGATGCCGATGCTGGTGAAGTTCTCGCTCGGCATGCAGCAGACGCCGGGCTCGGGATCGGCCGAGATCGCGCTGCTGCCCAAGGTCGGCGAGTACCTGTCGCTGATGATGAGCCTCGTCTTCGCCTTCGGCGTCGCCTTCCAGCTGCCGGTGATCCTGACGCTGCTCGGCCGCATCGGGGTGGTGACCTCCGAGGGCCTGCGCGAGAAGCGGCGCTATTTCATCCTCGGCGCCTTCGTGATCGCGGCGGTGCTGACGCCGCCCGACGTGCTGAGCCAGCTCTCGCTCGCGATCCCGCTGGTGCTGCTCTACGAGGCCTCGATCTACTCGGTGAAGATCGTGGAGCGGAAGGCTGCGGCCGCCGCGAAGCCGGAGGCCAACCCGGCGGAGTAGGGGCCGCCTCGTCATGCCTCATGGTGAGGAGCGCGGCGGAAGCAGCGCGTTTCCAACCATGGCGGCGCGTCGGTGGCCGCCCTCGACCCTTCGAGACGGCCCTTCGGGCCTCCTCAGGGTGAGGGCGGAACCCCCGCCTGCTATAACACCATTCCGATTCCTGCCGAGTCTGTCCCCATGCACGACATCCGATGGATCCGCGACAACCCCGACGCCTTTGACGCGGCGCTCAAGCGGCGCGGGCTTCCGGGCGAGGCGAAGCGTCTGATCGCGCTCGACGAGCGCCGCCGCGCCGCGATCCAGGCGTCGGAGGCGGCGCTGGCGCGCAGGAACGCCGCCTCGCGCGAGATCGGCGCAGCGAAGAAGAGCAACGAGGAGGCGCGCGCCCAGGCGCTGATGGCCGAGGTCGCCAAGCTGAAGGATGACATTCCGAAGCTGGAAGGGGAGGCGAAGGCTGCCGGCGAAGCGCTCGACAAGGCGCTGGCGGAAATCCCCAACCTGCCAGCCGCCGAGGTGCCCGACGGTGCCGACGAGACCGGCAATGTCGAGCACCACCATTTCGGGGCGCGGCGCAACTATGCGTTTGCGCCGAAACAGCACTTCGAGCTGGGCGAGGCGTTCGGCCAGATGGATTTCGAGACCGCCGCGAAACTGTCGGGCGCGCGCTTTGTCGTGCTCAAGCGCGGGCTTGCGAAGATGGAGCGCGCGCTCGGGCAGTTTTTCGTCGACGTGCACACCGCGGATCACGGGTACACGGAGGTGTCGCCGCCATTGTTGGTGCGCGACGAGGTGATGTACGGCACGGCGCAACTGCCGAAATTTGCGGACGATCAGTTCGCAACCATGCGAAGGTTGTCAACGGACGAATTGAATGATGTCGCTAACGAGATCGCCGAGGGAAGTTCATATGGAATGATCGCCTCCCAATTGTTGATCGCCACTGAGGAAGAGAAAGAGCGATTGTATCGGAAGGCTTGGGTCGAGGGTCTGGAAGAACTTCGGAAGCTAAGTCAAACACAGAATCTGTGGCTCATCCCCACCGCCGAAGTCCCGCTCACCAACCTGGTGCGCGAAAGCATCGTCGATGAGGCCGAGCTGCCGCTGCGCTACACCGCCTGCACGCCCTGCTTCCGCGCCGAGGCCGGCGCCGCCGGCAAGGATACGCGCGGCATGATCCGCCAGCACCAGTTCACCAAGGTGGAGCTGGTCTCGATCACGACGCCGGAGCAGTCGAAGGACGAGCACGAGCGCATGCTCGCCTGCGCCGAGGAGGTGCTGCGCCGGCTCGACCTGCACTACCGCGTGGTCACGCTCTGCACCGGGGACATGGGCTTCGCCTCGCAGAAGACCTACGACATCGAGGTCTGGCTGCCGGGGCAGAACGCCTATCGCGAAATCTCCTCGTGCTCGAACTGCGGCGACTTCCAGGCGCGGCGCATGAACGCCCGCTGCCGCGTCAAGGGCGGCAGCCCGCGCTTCGTGCATACGCTCAACGGCTCGGGCGTCGCGGTCGGCCGGGCGCTGATCGCGGTGATGGAAACCTACCAGCAGGAGGGCGGATCGATTGCGGTGCCTGAGGCGTTGAAGGGTTACATGGGCGGGATGACGACGATCGACAAGGCGTAATGCGCATCCTGATCACCAACGACGACGGCATCCATTCCGACGGGCTCGATGCCTGCGCGGACATCGCGCGCGCGCTGTCGGACGACGTCTGGGTGGTGGCGCCGGAATTCGACCAGTCGGGTGTGTCGCATTCGCTGTCACTCAACGATCCCTTGCGGCTGCGCGCGGTCGACGAGCGCAAGTTCGCGGTCAAGGGCACGCCCACCGACTGCGTGCTGATGGGCGCGATGCACGTGCTCAAGGACAAGCGGCCCAATCTGATCCTGTCCGGCGTCAACCGCGGGCGCAACACCGCCGAGGACGTGATCTATTCCGGCACGGTGGCGGGCGCGGTCGAAGGCTGCGTGCTCGGCATTCCCTCGATCGCGCTGTCGCAGTCGTATTCGTCGCGTGGCGACCAGCCGCCGAACTGGGAGCTCGCGACGCGCTTTGCGCCCGACATCATCCGCACCCTGCTGGCAGCCAGCATCCCGCGCGGCGTGCTGATCAACATCAATTTCCCGAACTGCAAGCTCTCGGAGGTGCGCGGCATCGCGGTGACCAGCCTCGGCCGCCATCACCAGGACCGGCTACGCATCGACCAACGCAACGACGGCCGCGGCAACGCCTATTTCTGGATCGCCTATGTGCCGAACCGCTCGCACCGCGGCGACGACGGCACCGACGTCTTTGCGATCTCGGAAAACAAGATCACCGTGACGCCCTTGCGCATCGACATGACCGACGAGCCGTTCATGACCAAGCTCGCCGAACTGTTCAGCGACAGGAAGGGCGAATAGTCATTCGCGTCCCAGCGCCCGTTCGAGCACCCGCTTCAGCCCGTCGATCTGGAACGGTTTCTTCAAGAGCGGCCGATCGTGGAACTCGCTTGGCAGGCTGTGCTCGCCATAGCCGGTGGCGAACACGAACGGCGTCCCGCGCTCGGCCAGAAGCTTCGCCACCGGCCCGGTGGTCTCGCCCGCGAGATTGATGTCGAGGATGGCGACGTCGATGTCGGGACGCCGGGCCGCCGCCAGCGCCTCGCCCAGTCTCGCCGCCTGCGCCGCGACGGCAAAGCCGAGATCGACCAGCATGTCCTCGATCAGCATGCGGATCATCACGTCGTCTTCGACAATCAGCACCCGCCTCTTGCCGCCGCCGGCCTGATCCTCGCTCATCCTCCGTCCCCATTCGAAGGGTTACGCACGACTCTCGCAGCCATGCCAACCCGAAAGCGGGCGCCAGGCCGGTCCAGCGGGATTGCCCCTGATCGCACCAATGCCGGGCCGGCGCATTGGTTCCAGCCTGCCAAAAGCGATACAATTTCGGCAACCGGCCAGGGCCGGGATATCCCAGCGGATCGGCGAGGATGACCAAACAGCCCGTCAGCGACGACAGCGTTGGCCGCATGCAGTTCATGCTGGAGATGCGCCGGCGTGGCATCGGCGATGCCGCGGTGCTGCGGGCGCTCGACGAGGTGCCGCGCGAGCATTTCGTCGGCGACCAGTTCCAGGCGGCGGCCTATTCCGATCAGGCGCTGCCGATCGCCTGCGGCCAGACCATCAGCCAGCCCTATGTGGTCGCCTACATGACCGAGCAGCTCGCGGTGCGGCCGGAGCACCGGGTGCTGGAGATCGGTACCGGAACGGGTTACCAGGCCGCAATCCTGTCCCGGCTGGCGCGCGAGGTGGTCACCATCGAGCGCTACCGCACGCTGGCGGATACGGCCCGCGCCCGGCTTGAGACGCTTGGTTACCAGAACGTTGAGGTCCGCGTCGGCGACGGGCTCGCCGGGGCGCCGGACCGCGCGCCGTTCGACCGCATTATGGTCACGGCCGCGGCCGAAACCGTGCCGGAGGCGCTGGTCGAGCAGCTGGCCGACGGCGGCGTGCTGCTGCTGCCGCTCGGGCCGCACAGCGGCGTGCAGAAGCTCGTCAAGCTGACCAGGAAGGGCGCGGACCTGGAGCGCGAGGAATTGCTCGGCGTCCGTTTCGTCCCGCTGTTGCCGGGTCAGGCGCGCGAGCTGTAGCAGGCGCGCGCATGGCAGCGAATGGTTAAGGTTGAGCGGCGGTATTCGCTTAAAGCCTTATTTACCCCCCAGGTGTTAACTCGACGACTGGTGTGTTGCGTACGAGTGGGGACGCCATGTCTTCCGTTGTCTTTGCGTTGCGTCCGTGGTCGCGAGCGGCTGCGCTGGCGGCGATTGCCCTTGGCGCGGTTGCATGCAGTTCGGAGGCGACGCGTTTTACCAATCCGTTCTCGTCGCAGCCAAGCCGGAGCGAAGCGACCGGCTCGACCCCGCCGCAGAAGGCGCCCGCCGGGCGCGTCCAGACCACCGCATTGCCGCCGCCGGGCGGCAGCCAGCCGGCCCCGATGGCCGGCGGCGTATCGGGCGGCGGACGCGGAATGGCATCATACCAACCGGGGATGGCGGCCGATCCGGTGACCACCGGGTCGGTGCAATCGCCGTCCTCGCAACCGGGCTACGGTCCGCCCCCGGCACCTCCAGCGCGGCGGCACGTGGCGGCGCCACCGCGTTCCGCCCCGAGCGCGCCTGCGGCCGGCCAGCGCATCCATGTCGTCGCGCCGGGTGAGACGCTGATCCGCATCTCGCGTCAGTACAGCATGCCGCTCGCCGAGCTCGCGCGCTATAACAACATTCCCCCGCACACCAAGCTCAATATCGGCGACCAGATCAGGATTCCGGCGGGCCGCACGTCGCGCAACGCCAAGCCCGAGACGCAGAAGGTCGCGCAGCCGAAAGCGCTGAGCGCGCCGCCGAAGGCAAAGCTCGAAGCGAAAGCGCTGCCCAAGGGCCAGCCGAAGACGGTGGCTGCGGTTCCGGCGCCCGTGAGCGTGGGCGTGGCGACGCCGTCCGCCGATGCCGCGGAGCCGGAGACGCAGAGCCCGGTGCGCAGCGCCAACGCGGGTTTCCGCTGGCCGGCCAAGGGCCGCATCATCGCGGGCTTCGGCCCGAAGACCAACGGCCAGACCAATGACGGGGTCAATATCGCGCTACCGGAGGGGACCCCGATCAAGGCGGCCGCCGACGGCACCGTGGCCTATGCCGGCAACGAGCTGAAGGGCTACGGCAACCTTGTGCTGGTACGCCATGCCGATGGCTACGTGACGGCCTACGCCCACGCCAAGGAGCTTATGGTGCGGCGTGGGGACACCGTGCGGCGTGGCCAGACCATCGCAAAGTCAGGGCAGACCGGCAATGTCGACACGCCGCAACTGCATTTCGAGATCCGCAAAGGCCCGGCGCCGATCGATCCGATGCCGCTGCTCAGCGGCGGGTGATCGGCTTGTCGTCCGGGTCGCGCACAGCGACCTCCGGACAGCCACCGCGACAGATATCCGGTTTCACCGCTCCGTCAATTTCACGCCCAGTCGGCCCGCCAGGTCCTGCACGTATTGCCAGGCCACGCGGCCGGAGCGCGCGCCGCGCGTGGTCGCCCATTCGAGCGCTTCGCGCTCGACCTCGGCGCCCTTGGCCGGAATGCGATAGTGCGCGACATAGCCTGCAACCATCGCCAGGTACTCGTCCTGACTGCAGCGATGGAAGCCGAGCCATAGCCCGAAGCGGTCGGAGAGCGAGACCTTCTCCTCCACTGCCTCGCCGGGATTGATCGCGGTCTGGCGTTCGTTCTCCATCACCTCGCGCGCCATCAAATGGCGGCGATTGGACGTGGCATAGAATACGACGTTCTCCGGCCGGCCTTCGATGCCGCCCTCGAGCACCGCCTTGAGCGATTTGTAGGAGGTGTCGGTGGCCTCGAACGACAGGTCGTCGCAGAACAGGATGAATCGATAGGGCGCGCCGCGCATGAGATTCATCAGTTCCGGCAGGCTCTCGATGTCCTCGCGATGAATCTCGACGAGCTTGAGCGGTCCTTGCCCCTTCCTGCGGGGTGATGCGTTGACCGCCGCATGCACCGCCTTCACCAGCGAGGATTTGCCCATGCCGCGAGCGCCCCAGAGCAGCGCATTGTTGGCCGGCAACGCCCTGGCGAAGCGGTCAGTGTTCTCCACCAGCATGTCGCGCACCCGGTCGATGCCTTTGAGCAGCGACATCGCCACCCGGTTGACGCGCGCAACGGGTGCCAGCCGGCGCCCTTCCGGATGCCAGGCAAACGCGTCTGCAGCCGCGAAATCGGGGGCGGGCGGCGGCGGTGGTGCCAGCCGTTCGAGCGCGGCGGCGATCCGTTCCGCCGGGTCGGCGGCGCTCCCGTCTGCGCCGGGGACGGTTCGTTTCGGGGGCTTTGCGGTGGATTTGGCCATCAGGCTCCGCCCTGGTTGCGCCGCACCCTTAGCGAGGCCGACAAAAGCCTGCAAGTACAGGGGATTGCAGCCCGGTGGGGCAGCCAAGCCCCACATTGCAATTGGGGCGGTGGCCGTTATAGTCCGCGCCGATTTCAGCCGACAAATCCGCATCCGGACGGGACAGTAGCGCGGGTCGGGCACTCCAGAGGGGACGAGCGATGTTTGTGACGCCGGCATTCGCGCAGGGCAGCCCGTTGGGCGGCGACAGCCTGCTGGTCACGATGCTGCCCTTCGTCCTGATCTTCGTGATCATGTATTTCCTGATCCTGCGCCCGCAGCAGAAGCGGGTGAAGGAGCATGCGGAACTGGTCAAGAACTTGCGCCGCGGTGACACCGTGGTTACCTCAGGCGGGCTGGTCGGCAAGGTCACCAAAGTGGTGGACGACGAGCAGATCGAGGTCGAGATCGCCGACGGCGTTCGCATCCGGCAGATGCGGCAGATGGTGTCGGGCGTGCGGGCCAAAACCGAACCTGCGAAGGACGACGGCAAGTAGGACGGCGAGCGAACCGGGACGGCAGCCCCATGCTCTACATCTCGCGCTGGAAGGCCCTGGCGATCGTCGCGACGACGCTGGTGATCTGCCTGTTCGCGGTACCGAACCTGTTGTCCAACACGACCGTGCAGAGCTGGCCGAAATGGGCGCAGCGCCACATCGTGCTCGGTCTCGATCTCCAGGGCGGCTCCCACATCCTGCTCGAGGTCGATTCCGGCGCGGTGCGCAAGGAAAAGATCGACCAGTTGCGCGACGAGGTCCGCAAGGTCCTGCGCGAAGCCAAGGTCGGGCTGGTGAGCGCGCCGGTGGTCAAGGGGCAGGTGGTCGAAGTCCGCATCCGCGAGAACGATCTGCAACAGGGCCTCACCAAGCTGCGCGAACTGTCGCAGCCGCTGGGCGGGCTCCTGAGCGGCACCGGCCAGCGCACCGTCGACATCACCAATGTCGGCGGCGGCGTGGTCCGGCTTGCCATGACGGAGCCGGCGATCCTCGAACGTGTCCGGCAGGCCGTCGACCAGTCGATCCAGATCGTGACCCGCCGCATTGACGAATTGGGCACCGTCGAACCGGTGATCCAGCGCCAGGGCGCCGACCGCATCCTGGTGCAGGTGCCCGGGCTGGGCGATCCCAAGCGCCTGATCGAACTTCTGGGCAAGACCGCCAAGCTCGACTTCCGCATGGTCGACACCACCATGTCGGTCGAGCAGGCGCTTGCGAGCCGGCCGCCGCCGGAATCCGAGGTTCTCTACGGGACGGCGAAGGAAGGCCGCGTGCCCTACCTGATCGAGAAGCGCGTCGTGGTGTCGGGCGGCGATCTCGTCGACGCGCAGCCGGCGTTCGATTCGCGCACCAACGAGCCGGTCGTGACCATGCGCTTCAATTCGTCGGGCGCGCGCCGCTGGGCGCAGGCCACGACCGAGAACGTGGGGCGACTGTTCGCCATCATCCTCGACAACGAGGTGATTTCGGCGCCGGTCATCCGCGAGCCGATTCTCGGCGGGTCGAGCCAGATTTCCGGCAGCTTCACGGTGCAGTCGGCGAACGACCTCGCCATCCTGCTGCGCGCCGGCGCGCTGCCGGCGCCGCTGACGGTGATCGAGCAGCGCGTGGTCGGCGCCGGCCTCGGGCAGGATTCGATCGAGAAGGGGACCACGGCGGCTTATTTCGGCGCCGTGCTGGTCGCGCTCTACATGCTCGCGGCGTATGGGACGTTCGGGGTGTTTGCGGTCGTGGCGGTCGCGTTCAACGTCGCGATGATTTTCGGGGTCCTCTCGCTACTCAACGCGACGCTCACGTTGCCGGGCATCATCGGCATCGTGCTCACGATCGGCATCGCCGTGGATTCCAACGTGCTGATCTACGAGCGCATCCGCGAGGAGATCCGGACCGGACGCAGCGCCATATCCGCGATAGACGCCGGCTTCACCCGTGCGCTTGCGACCATCATGGACTCCAACATCACCACATTCATCGCCGCCGCCGTCCTGTTCTTCATCGGAACCGGTCCGGTGCGGGGATTCGCCGTCACCTTCGGGATCGGCATCATCACCACCGTATTCACCGCGTTCACGCTGACGCGCCTGATGGTTGCGTATTGGGTGCGCTGGTCCCGCCCGCAACGTCTTGCGGTCACCTAAGGTTCAAGGACCGTGCGATTTCATAGTTCGATACCGCTTCTGCGGCTCATCCCTGACGACACCAAGTTCGACTTCATGCGCTTCCGGCGCATCAGCTTCCCGTTGTCGGCGATCGCGTCGCTACTGGCGATCGCGCTCTACTTCACGCACGGGCTGAATTTCGGCATCGATTTCGTCGGCGGCACCGCCATCGAGGTGCGATCGAAGGCGGAGGTGGCCGATCTCGCCAAGATGCGCGCGGCCGTCGGAGGGCTTGGGCTCGGAGAAGTGCTGTTGCAGCAGTTCGGCACGCCGCGCGACGTGCTGATCCGCGTTTCGCGCCAGCCGGGCGGCGAGGAGGCGCAACAGGCCGTCATCGTGAAAGTCAGGGAGGCGCTCGGCGACGAGGTTGAAATCCGCCAGTCGGCGACGGTGGGGCCGCGCATCTCGACCGAATTGCTGGCCTACAGTGCGATCGGGCTGATGACCGCTATCTTCGGCATCCTGATCTATCTCTGGTTCCGGTTCGAGTGGCAGTTCGCGCTCGGCGCCATGGTCGCCAACGTACACGATCTGGTGTTGACCATCGGATTCATGTCGTTGTTCCAGATCGATTTTGATTTGGCCAGCATCGCCGCGTTGCTGACCATTCTCGGCTATTCGCTCAACGACACGGTCGTCATCTACGATCGGATTCGCGAGTTGTTGCGACGCTACAAGCGGATGCCGATCCCGGAACTGCTCAACATATCGATCAACTCCACCATGACGCGCTCGGTCAATACCCACGTCACGGTGACGCTGGCGCTGCTGGCGATGTATTTCTTCGGCGGTCACGCAATTCACAGCTTCACCGCGACCATGCTGTTCGGCGTGGTGCTGGTCGGCACCTATACCTCGGTCTTCATCGCAGCACCGCTGCTGATCTATTTCGGCGTCGGCTCGTTCCGGGCCTCGACCGAGGAGGAACCGGAGCCCGAACCCGCCGTCGCGCGCAAGCGGGCGTGACGCTTGGCGGAGGAAGCCCGCCACCTTCCATACCCGGCGCCGATCGATGCGTACGGCAAGGGCGGTTTCCGCTTCGCCGGCATGTCGCACCGCGGCTCGCTCCTCTGCTTACCCGACGGCATCTGGCCGTGGTCCGTCGCGCGCGCCGATGCGATCGACGAGGCCGCGCTTGCGCCGGTGTTCGCGCAGGCCGAGGCCATCGGCCTGTTCCTGCTTGGGACCGGGCGTGGCGGTTGGATCATGCCGCCGCCGCTGCGCCAACGGTTGCGCGCGCTCGGGATCGCATTTGAGACGAGCAATACCGGCAGCGCCGTGTCGACCTATAACATCCTGCTCGGCGAAGGCCGCCGCGTGGCCGCGGGGCTGATTGCCGATGAATGGGCATGACACGATCCATGGCGGACGACTTCGGCCATTGCGAGGCACTGGTGCGGAGCGCCGACAAGGACCGCTACGTTTCGGCGCTGTACGCGCCGACGCAGCACCGGCCGGCGTTGCACGCGCTGTACGCCTTCAACATCGAGATCGTGCGGATCCGCGAGCAGGCCCACGCGCCATTGCCCGGCGAGATCAGGCAGCAGTGGTGGCGCGATGTCCTCAATGGTGTCGGCAGTGGGCAGGGGAGCCCGGTCGCCTCCGCGTTGACCGAAACCGTCGCCAGGTATTGCCTGCCGGTCCGTGACCTCGTCGACCTCATCGAGGCCCGCAGCTTCGATCTCTATGAGGACCCGATGGGGACGCTGATGGAGCTGGAAGCCTATTGCGAAAAGACGTCGTCGGCGATCATGCGGCTGGCCGCCCGCATCCTCAACGACGGCAACGAGCTCGATGTGGACATGCTCACCCGGCACGCCGGTATCGCCTATGCGATTGCGGGTATCCTGGAGGCGCTTCCGGTACATGTACGGCGCCGGCAGCTCTTTGTGCCGCTCGAGCTCCTGCACGACCACGGCGCGCGTGCGGAAGATGCACTTGCCGGTTCATCCACGCCGGCGCTTGGCGCGGCCCTTGCAGCGATGCGCCGGGTGGCGTTGCGGCACCTGGAACGGGCGAGACCGTTGATTGCGTCCATCCCGCCCGCCCTGGTGCCAGCCGTCCTGCCGGCGGCGCTGGTACGTCCGGTGCTGATGCGGATGGAACGACGGGGCTACGATCCGTTCGCACCTCGCCCGCTGCCGCAATGGCGTCGGCAGTGGCTGCTCCTGCGGGCGGCGCGCAACCTACTCCGGATCGCCGAATGACTCATTGCGCCGCAAGCTGCGGCGCATCGATCCAGTCGGCGAGGTCGCGCAACGCGCGGCGACACAGCGCCTGCTTCTTCGCCAGCACCTTCGCAGATCCTCGCAGCCGCCTGCCGTCCTCGTCTCGTTCCGGCGCCTGCGCCATCGGCGGAAACAGGCCGAAATTGACGTTCATCGGCTGGTAGGAGCGTGGGCCGGCATCGATCGTCTCGATGTGGCCTCCCGTGATATGGCCGAGCAGCGCGCCGTGCGCCGTGGTCGGCGGTGGGACGAGAACAGTCTCCCCGAGCCGCTCCGATGCCGCGAAGCGGCCCGCCAACAGTCCTATGGCCGCCGACTCCACGTAGCCTTCGCAGCCGGTGATCTGGCCGGCAAAGCGCAGCCGCGGCTCCGCCTTGAGGCGCAGCGTCTCGTCCAGGAGCTTCGGCGCATCGAGGTAGGTGTTGCGGTGCAGGCCACCGAGTCGCGCGAATTCGGCCCGCTCGAGGCCCGGAATGGTGCGAAAGATGCGAATCTGTTCGCCGTGGCGCAGCTTGGTCTGGAAGCCCACCATGTTGAACAGCGTGCCGAGCTTGTTGTCCTGCCGCAGCTGGACCACCGCATAGGGTTTCGACGCGCGCGGGTTGGTGAGTCCGAACGGCTTCATGGGTCCATGCCGCAGCGTCTCCCGCCCGCGCGCGGCCATCACCTCGATCGGCAGGCAACCGTCGAAATAGGGCGTGCCCTCCCATTCATGAAAATCCACCTTGTCGCCGGCGACAAGGGCATCGACAAAGGCGTCGTACTGCTGGCGGGTGAGCGGGCAGTTGATGTAGTCGGCGCCGGAGCCGGCGGGGCCTTCCTTGTCGTAACGCGACTGGAACCAGGCAATGTCGAGATCGATGCTGTCGCGGTGGATGATCGGGGCGATCGCATCGAAGAAGGCCAGCGAGTTTTCACCGGTGCGCAGCTGGATCGCCTGCGCCAACGCTGGCGAGGTCAGTGGTCCGGTCGCGACGATGACGCTGTTCCAGTCGGCCGGCGGCAGGGCGGCGACCTCCTCCCGCACGATCGTGATCAACGGATGGGCCTCGATCGCCGCGGTGATCGCTGCCGCGAAGCCGTCGCGATCGACGGCCAAGGCTCCTCCAGCGGGGACTTGATGATTGTCAGCGGCCCGCATGACGAGCGATCCAAGTCGGCGCATTTCCTCATGCAGCAGGCCCACCGCATTGTGCTCGTGGTCGTCCGAGCGGAAGGAATTGGAGCAAACCAACTCTGCGAGGCGGTCGGACTTGTGAACCTCGGTGGCCCGCACCGGCCGCATCTCGTGCAACACCACCGGCACACCACGCGACGCGGCCTGCCAGGCGGCTTCCGAGCCGGCAAGGCCGCCGCCGATGACGTGAATGGTCTTGCGGCTGGTCATGGGGCGAAGATAGTGGCGGCATCGCGCAGGGGCAACGCATGGGTCCGCTTGAGCAGCGGTCTCTGGAACTGTCCGGACGTCGTCCGATAAAGTGGGGATCGGTGTCCAGCCTCTGGGGAGGGGTTCGACGGATATGCGGCTGCGCGTGATCGTCCTGACGGCTGGACTTGCCGGGTTGTGCCTCACCGCGGCGGTCGAAGGGCAAACCGACACGATGGCCGAAATGCTCCGATCGGCGCCGTCCGCCGCGATGATCGATATCGCCTACGGTGCGCCTGCTGACCCCGCCCACACGCAGCTCCATGAGCGGCTGCGCCAGCGGCAGGTCCTCGAGCAGTTGCGCGCGTTTCTGTCGCCGTTGCGCCTGTCGCAGCGCCTATTGCTGACGATCGAGAGCTGCAAGCGCCCCAACGCATTCTATGTGCCCGCCAGGCGCCAGGTCATCATCTGTTACGAATTGATCGCGCGCACGCGGCAATACGCACCACGTGAGCCTACGCCGGAGGGGGTTACGTTCGAGGATGCCGTCGTCGCCGGCTTTGTGTCGGTCGCCTTGCACGAAGTGGCGCACGCGGTGTTTCACATTCTCCAGGTTCCGATCCTTGGACGCGAGGAGGATGCCGCTGACCAGCTCGCCGCTTTTGTCATGGTGCAGTTCGGCAAGAACGTCGCACGCCGCACGATCAGCGGGAAGGCGCACCTGTGGGACCATGCCGGATCGAGACGACGCCCGCGCGCCAAACGCGACTATGCCGATGTCCACGGCACCGAGTATCAGCGCTTCTACAACATCCTCTGTATTGCCTACGGGCACGATCCCAAGAATTTCGAAGACTACGTGCAGAAGGGGATCCTGCCGCCGGCGCGAGCCCGCCGATGTCGGACCGAGTATCGCAAGATCGAACGCGCATTCCGCGTACTGCTGCTTCCGCACATCGATCGGGCGTTGATGGAAAAGGTCCGCAAGGTCGAATGGCTGCGGCCGGACGATGGCAAACTGTAAGGATGCCTGCCGCGTTCGGGTCGCCGGTGTGGCGGCGATGCGACATTCGGATGGCGGCCATGGTCTGCACGGTTGCGTGAAGCAACGGTGAACAGAACTCGCAAAATTGTGTGCGTCGCGAGCAAGGAACCTCATCGGCTTTCGTCCGTTTGTTTGAGCCGGCCATCCGGTCGGCAGCACGGCAATTACAACCGAGAGGATCTCTCAAATGACAAACAAGTTTGTCTTGATGACTGCTGGGTTCATGCTGGCGGGAACGGTGGTCGCCGCCGCACAACAGGGTGGTGCGCCGTCGCACGAACAGGATCGCACCGGTGCAACCACCGATGCCAGCCAGAACGCCGCTTATCCGAGTTATGAAAGCGGCACCATCGGGCTGGGAGGCGGCTCCTTTGGCCAGGGCAATCTCGGATCGGCGATGAGCGACCGGTCGCGCGCTCAGGCGGGCAGTGCGTGGGCCTTGGAATCGCCACAGGGCGAGGAACGCGCGCAGCCGCGCACGCGCTAGTTCCACGCGGCTCGGAACCGCCGACCTGTCATACAGGCGCGGGAAGGCCACTTCGGCGTTTGCCGGAGTGGCCTTCGCCACGATTGGTTCAGGAACCATGGCGGCCCTCGCAGGTTCACTCGTGACAGGGTGCAACCCGCGGCACGGCCAAACGCGCAAAGCGAGAAAGGATGTCCATGAGACGCAAGTTTGCATTGACGGTCGCTGCCATGCTGTTGGCAGGAACGGTGTCCGCCTCTGCGCAGCAGAGCGGCGCACCCGCCAACGAACGGGATCGCACCGGCCAGCCCGCGGACTCGAGCCAGAATTCGGCGCAGCCGGTTCGTCCGGGCGGAACACAAGGACAGGGCAGCGGCATGAACGGCGGCGGCGCGTCCGGCCAGGGCGGGCCCGCAGCGCAGGACAATACGCCGCTTCAGCCCGGCGGCATCTCGCCATCGGCGCCGCCGCAGGGTCAGGATACCGGGCAGGGCGCGAATCCGCGTCCTCGCTGAAGGTGAGGCCGCAAGAGTGAAGGTCCACGTCGGCAATGCCGGCGCGGACCTTCCGGCGCAGCGACAAATGACCCTGGCAGCTATTGATTTGTGACGGGCGCCCCGCCGAAGCGCTGCTTCCAGAGTGGGATCACGTCCTTGTTGTAGACGTTGTCGGGAATGCCGCCTTTGAGCGCGGTGAGGACCGACCGCGTCGCCCAGTCGACGCCCTGCCGCAATTCGCCGCCTTCGGTATAGGAGGCGGAGTGCGGCGAGAGCAGCGCGCGGTTGCCGAGCCTGCGCAATGGCGAATCCATCGGCAGCGGCTCCTCCTCGAAGGCGTCGATGGCGGTGCCGCGCAGGCGGCCCTCCTCGATCGCGCGCGCGACCGCCTTCTCGTCGATCACCTTGCCGCGCGAGGTGTTGACCACGACCGCATGCGGCTTCATCAGCTTGATCTGCTCCTCGCCGAACATGTAGCGGGTTTCCTTGGTGAGCACGACGTGGAACGACACCAGATCGGATTCGCGCAGGAGCGTCTGGTAATCGACGGACTGCACACCATGGGTGAGGAAGTGCGACGGCGCGACATAAGGATCGTATGCGATCATCCTGACCCGCCACGGGGTCAGGAGCTGCGCGACACGGCTGGCGATGCGTCCAAAGCCGACGAACCCGATGGTCTGACCGCGGAAACCGTCTGACGTCCGTGCGCCGAGATAGTAGGCGAAGTTGTCGGCGGTCCGCCATTTGCCGTCGCGTACGTCCTGGTCCCGCTCGGCGAGCTTCTTGAACAGGTGCAGCATCATCGCGACCGTGGTCTCGGCGACGCCGAAACAATTGGACTCGGTCGGCGCATGGCAGACCATGATGCCGAGATCGGTCGCCGCCTCGGTGTCCACATCGTCGACGCCGACGGTGTACTTGGCGACGATGCGCAGCCGCTGCGACGCTTCCATCACGCGACGGCTGATCGGCGTATGGCGCATCGAGGTGCCCATCAGCGCCACGCAATCGCGCGCCTGGGCCACCACGTCGTCCTCATAGTGCGTGCGCGGCAGCTGCCAGTCGCGATTGCCGATCACGATCTCGCAGCCGAGCCCCTCGATCGCCTTGATGGTTTCGGGCGGCTCCTCGCGGGGGGCGAAGATCAGGACACGCGGCTTGTCGGACATGGCGGCTCCATGGGGCATTCGCCCGCTGAATGGGAGGAGGGGGAGGAGGGGGCGGTCTTGGCGTTACTTGGACAGTTTAAGCGATTGCAGGGTGGCTTTCCACCGCGCGCGTTCGGCGGCGAGGAATTTTGCGAACTGCACTTCGTCTTCGTAGGCGGCCGACACGGTCAACGGTCTGAGGCTCGCCAGAACGGCCGGCGAGGCGAGGATCTGCCCGACCTCGGCGGATATTCTCGTCACGACCGCCGGCGGCACGGCCCGCGGCGCGAACAGCCCGATGAAGCCGCCGGCGCGTCCAAAGCCCGGCACGCCGGATTCGCCGATGGTCGGGATTTCCGGCGCCGCCTTGGAGCGCCGGAACTCCGCCATGCCGAGTGCGATGGCGCGGCCGTTCACAATGTGCGGATAGGCCGAGGTTATGTCGACCGCGGCCACCGGAATCTGACCAGCCACGAGATCGACGATGGCGGGCGCGCTGCCGCGATAGGGAATGTGGACGAGGTTGGCGCCGGTATGGGCCTTGAGCATCTCCATGGTGAGGTGCTGTCCGGTGTTTACACCTGTCGAACCGTAGCTCAGGCCCTGCGGACTCGCCTTGGCGCGCGCGATGAGGTCCTTGATGCTGCTCGGGCCGGTCTTCGGGTTCGCCACCACGACGATGCCGACCTCGATCAGCTTTGCGACCGGGACCAGGTCGCGCAGCAGATCAGGTGCGTTCGAATTCGGCAGGTTGGGATTGATCAGGAGCGCGCCGGTGGCGCCGACGCCGAGGGTGTCGCCGTCCGGCGGGGACTTGGATAGGGCCAGCAAGCCCGCCGTGCCGCCGGCGCCGGGCATGTTCTCGACCACGACCGTCTTGCCTGCGCGTTTGCCGAGATCGATGGAGATGGCGCGCGCGATGCCGTCGGCGGAGGCACCAGGCGCGAACGGTACGATGATGCGGATGGACTTCTGCGCCGGCTGCGCAAGGGCCGGAGCCGGGAGCAGTAACACTGTCGTCAGCAGTGCGCGCATCAGCATGATCGCCTCCCTTCACTGTCTTGATGTTCAGTCGAGCTTGATGCCGCTCTCCTTGAACGCCCTGGCCCAGCGCACCGCCTCCTTGCGGAAGAAGGCGTCGAACTCCTCCGGCGTCGACGACACCGGATTGAGGCCGGCGGCGATCAGCCGTTCGTTCGTCGCGCGGTCGGCATAGATCGCCGCGACCTTGCTCTGCAGCCGGTCCACGATGGCGCGCGGCGTGCCCGCCGGCGCCACCAGCGCGATCCAGCTCGACATGTCGGCAAGCTCGGGCATCCCGGCCGCCTCCGACAAGGGCGGAATATGCGGCAGCGCCGGCAGCGGACGGTTGTTGAGCTTGGCCAGCGGCCGGAACTTGCCGGACTTGATCAGCGGAAGGCTGGAGGCGACGCCGTCGATGATGTAGTCGACCGCGCCGGTGAGCAGGCCCTGCACCACCTCGGCCGAGCCCTTGTAGGGGATGAGCTGCACCTTGATGCCGGCGGCGCGGTTGAACATGTAGCCGGCGAGCCGCGTGGTGATGATGCCAGCGCCGTAGTTGAACTTGCCGGACGCCTTGGCCCGCGCAATCAGATCCGGGATCGACTTCGGCCCGTCGCCGGCGCGCACGGTGAGCAGCGAGGTGTTCTTGGCCGCCAGCGTGACCGGGGCGAAGTCCTTGAACGGGTCGTAGGGCAGGTTGGTCTTGGTCGCGGGGTTCATCACCAGCGTGGTGTCCATGGCGGCCAGCAGCGTGTAGCCGTCGGGCGCGGCCTTCGCGACCTGCACCGCGCCGATGGCGGTATCGGCGCCGGGCCGGTTCTCGACCACCACTGGCTGGCCCCAGTCCTCGCTCATCTTCTGCGCGATGACACGGGACAGGATGTCGGTCGGCCCGCCGGCAGGGAACGGCACGACAATGCGGATGGTTCGGTTGGGGAAACCTTGTGCCTTTGCGGTCCGCATCGGCGCCAGCGCGGACGCGCCGAGCGCGGTGATGACGGTACGGCGGGAAACGGTCATGGCATTCCTCCCTTACTGCACGCGCAACCCGATCTCTTTCGCCAGCGGCGCCCAGTAGGCGTATTCGTCGGCGACGAATTTGGTCACGCCGGCGGGATCGAGGTCCCGCGTCAACAGCGACAGCTTGTTGAACTGCGCCTGGACGGTGGGTGTCTTGATGATGCGGCGGGTTTCCTGGTTGAGCTGGGTCATCACAAACGGCGGCAGCCCGGCCGGACCCGCCAGCCAGAACCAGGTGTCGCCGCGCACGTCCGGCAGGCCCTGCTCCGCGAAGCTCGGAATCTGCGGATAGGCCGGGTGCCTTTGGGGGGCAGTGACCGCAAGCGGCACCAGCAGGCCGCCCCTGATCTGGAGCCCCGCCGTCAACAGCGTGGTGACGGTCATGTTGATGTGGTTGCCGAGCACGTCCTGGATACCGGAATTGGGCGCCGGAACGTGCTGGATGGCGAGGCCGGCACTGCGCTTGAACCGCTCCAGGATGAGATGCCCGAGCGAGCCCGCGCCGGGCGACGACGACGTCAGGTGGCGGCCGCGCCCGACCCGAACCAGGTCGGCGATCGACCTCGCGCCGAGCGCGGGATGTGCCACCAGCACGAAGCTGTCGGCAGCGACCATGGCGACGTGGGTGAAGTCCTTGAGCGGGTCGTAGCCGACATTCGGATTGATCGCGGGGCCGGTCAGATGCGGGCCGGACCCGGCATTGACCAGGGTGTAGCCGTCAGGCGCCGCCTTGGCGACCTGGGCGGCACCGATGGCGCCCGACGAGCCGGCACGGTTCTCGATGTAGAACTGCTGGCCGAACACGGCCGAAAGCTCCGGTGCAAGGATGCGCGCAAGCTGATCGGAGCTACCCCCGGGACCGAACGGCACCACGATCTTGACCGGCTTCGACGGCCACTCCTGGGCCGCGCCCGAACCCGCCGGCACCACGGCAAGCCAGAGGAGGCAACCCAGCACGATCCCAACAGACCTGCCTCGTCTCATGTCGCCGGCTCCGGGCGGCCGCATTCGCCGTCTGCGAGGCGATACTAAGGTCGGAGCAGTCCCGCGGTCACGCGACATTTCAGCCGCAGCGATGGCGGCCGCCGCATTGGCAGCATGGTCCTGGCGATGAGCGCTCAGGCGGCCTGCGCGAGGAATGCATCGCGCAGCGTCCACTCGTGCTCGCTGCCACAAGCCGGGCAGGAGGCCCGTACCGTCTTCATCCGGATCCGCAGGAGCGTCCTGATTTCGGTCTCGATCCCGATATCGACCACGTGGCCGGTGGCGGGACACTGGAAGACAAGGCGTTCCATTCCTTTCCTCCATCGCTAGCGAAGTGTGCTTTCTCCGGGACTTAAGCACGCATGGCACCGATGCAATGGCCGGGTTTGGACTTGGACGGCTGGATGAATATTATCCTCGACTTCGACACAAAGGAGTCGCCATGTGGCCGGACCGGCGCCTTCTCGATCTCCTGCGCATCGAGCATCCGATCCTGCTGGCGCCGATGGCAGGCGCCATCGACTACGAAATCGCCGTCGCCGTGGCGCAGGCCGGCGGCCTCGGCTCGCTTCCCTTCGCGATGCTCAATGCCGATCAGGCGCGCGACCAGATCCAAAAATTCCGCGCCCGCACCGACAGGCCGGTCAATCTCAACTTCTTCTGCCACGCGCCGCCCGCGCTCAACAATGCGCGGGAGGCTCGCTGGCGCGAACGGCTGCGGCCCTACTACATGGAGCTCGGCGTCGATCCGGCGGCGCCGATCCCGACCAGCATGCGCATGCCGTTCGACGATGCGTTCTGCGCCATGGTCGAGGAGGCGAAGCCGCAGGTCGTGAGCTTCCACTTCGGCCTGCCGGAAGCGCGCCTGTTCGACCGCGTCAAGGCGGCCGGCTGCGTGACGCTTTCCTCCGCGACCACCGTCGCCGAAGCGCGCTGGCTGGAAGCGCGTGGCGTCGATGCGGTGATTGCGCAGGGATACGAGGCCGGCGGCCACCGCGGGATGTTCCTGACCGATGATCTGAACGCGCAGGTCGGAACTTTTGCGCTTGTGCCCCAGGTGGTCGATGCGGTGCAGGTGCCGGTGATCGCCGCCGGTGCGGTCAGCGACCCGCGCGGCATCGCGGCCGCGTTCATGCTGGGCGCCGCCGGCGTCCAGATCGGCAGTGCCTACCTGCATTGTCCGGAGTCGAAGGTGAGTGCGCCCCATCGCGCCGCGCTCGCATCGGCGCAGGACGACGGTACCGCCGTCACCAATCTGATGACCGGGCGCCCGGCACGCGGCTTCGTCAACCGGGTCATGCGCGAGGTCGGGCCGCTCTCGGATGTGGCGCCGGACTTCCCGCTCGCCGCCGGTGCCCTTGCGCCCCTGCGCGCCAAGGCCGAGGCGCAGGGCTCGGGTGACTTCTCGCCGATGTGGGCGGGGCAGGCCGCCGCTCTCGGCCGTGCCGAGGCTGCCGCCGACGTGACGCGCCGGCTTGCAGCGCAGGCGCTGATGCTTCTCGGAGGCAAGTCCGCTCGGTAGTGCGTGATGAGATAGGGTCGGCCGTGTCCTGGACGCGACGCAGCGGGCAGTTCTTGCCTTGAGCGCGATTGTGCGTGCTTTCGGCGCGCGATGGCGGTGCACCGGTGCCGGCTCTGCGCCTCATAGCATGCTGCGCGGTGCCCGGGACACACGGGTCAGGACACCGCGACATTGTCGATGAGACGTGTGCGGCCGAGCCGCGCCGCGACCAGGAGGCGGAGCGGGCCGTCGGCAAGTTGCTCCACCTTCGCCAGCGTTGCGGCGTTGCGGGCTTCGAGGTAATCCACCGTGAAGCCCGCGCCCTCGATCTCAGTCACGCCGTCATCCAGCACGCGCGCGATATGCTCGCCGCCCGAAATTCGGCGCGCACAATCCTTGAGCACCCGAAATAGCGTTGCCGCGATCTTGCGCTGGTCGGGCGTCAGGTAGGCGTTGCGTGACGACATCGCGAGCCCGTCCGGCTCGCGCACGATCGGCGCGCCGACAATCTTCACCGGCAGGTCGAGATCGGCAGCGAGGCGGCCGATGACTTTGAGCTGCTGGAAGTCCTTCTCGCCGAATACCGCAACGTCGGGGCTGCACTGGATCAGGAGCTTTGTCACCACGGTCGCGACGCCGCCGAAGAAATGCGGCCGGAACGCGTCTTCGAGGCCGGCGCGGGCCGGCCCTTCGGGTACGACCCGGGTGGCGAAACCATCGGGATACATCGTCCTTTCGTCCGGGGCCCAGACCAGATCGACGCCGGTCTCGCCAAGCACTGCAAGATCGGCCTTCAAATCACGTGGGTAGCTCGCGAAATCCTCGTTGGGGGCGAACTGCGCAGGATTGACAAAGACGGACACCAGCACGCGCCCGGCGCGGCGGCGCGCCAGCCGCACGAGCGAGAGATGTCCATCGTGCAGTGCGCCCATGGTCGGCACCAGTGCGATGCCGGCGCCTCCGCGCCGCAAGCTTGCAATGGCGCGACGCAGCGTTCCCAGTTTCGTCGCAACACGCGGTCGTCCGGCCATTGGTCTCTTGGGGGGGATATGGCTGCCTGATGAAGCCTAACAGCAAAGCGGGACGCGTGGTTAATTAATCATGAAAGGAAGCGCAAGCACACCGAGTCTTGACCAAGCTGAACAGAGGTTTAGGTATTGGCCGCGACTGAGGTGGCGGTGTGATGTTGGCGCAGGCGGGACGACCTTTGTCGGCACATGTTGTTGTGCTTGGCAACGAGAAAGGTGGCTCCGGCAAGTCGACCACCGCGATGCATGTGGCGGTCGCCCTGATGAATGTGGGGCAGCGGGTCGCCACCATCGATCTCGACTCGCGCCAGAAGAGCTTCACCCACTACATCGACAACCGCCGCAACTGGGCCGCGCGCTCAGGCCTCGGCCTCAAGGTGCCGATTCATTTCTGTATCCCGCGCGGCACCACGCTGCGGCTCGACGAGAACGAGGCCATTGAGTTCGGCGGCCTGGTCGAAGCGGTATCGTCGGTCGAGCAGTCGCACGATTTCATCGTGGTCGATACGCCCGGCACCGACAGCTATCTGATGCGGCTCGCCCATTCGATGGCCGATACGCTGATCACGCCGCTCAACGACAGCTTTGTGGATTTCGACGTGCTCGGCACGGTCGATCCGACCACCTTCGAGGTAACCGGCGAGAGCCACTATGCCGAGATGGTGCGGGACGCGCGCCGTCAGCGCCGCAAGATCGACGGCACCCGCATGGACTGGATCGTGGTGCGCAACCGCCTCTCTATGCTGGGCTCGCGCAACAAGAAGCTGGTCGGGGAAGGGCTCAACCAGCTTGGCACCCGGCTCGGCTTCCGCAGCGCCGATGGGCTCGCCGAACGCGTGGTGTACCGCGAGTTCTTCCCGCGCGGCCTCACGGCGCTCGACAATATCGACGAGGCGACGCTTGGCACCCGGCCGAATCTTGCGCACGTGACCGCGCGCGAGGAGGTCATGGAGCTGATCAAGGCGCTCAAGCTGCCGCTCGACGAACGCGGCCAGCGGCGCGCGGCGGCGCGGGCAGAATGGTTCTCCGCCCAGGACCAGCCGCTCGAACTGCACGACATCGTCGAGGACTGACGCAACGCGGCCATTGCGCCAGGCGCCGGATATGCCCACTTTATGGGCCGGGCGGGCAGGCCGCCTGACGAGCGCCGCTTCGATGGCCGACAAACCTCGCGATGTAACGTCCGCAGGACGAGGCGCCGAGCCCGCCGCGCGGTCTTCGCGGACGGAAATCAATGCCTTCCTCAACCAAGTGAAAAGCCTGGGACCCGCGGCTCGGGCCGGGCTGCGCGGCCGGCTGATCTTTGCACTCGACGCGACGATGAGCCGGCAGCCGCTGTGGGACACCGCCTGCAAACTGCAGGCCGACATGTTCCGTGAGGCGGCCGCGATCGGCGGGCTCGACGTGCAGCTCGTCTACTACCGCGGGCTGGGCGAATGCGGCGCCTCGTCCTGGGTCTCGCAAGCCGAACGGCTGGCCGAACTGATGTCGCGCATCAGCTGCCGCGGAGGCCACAGCCAGATCGGCAAGGTGCTGGCCCATGCCCGCCGGGAGACCGAAGCGCGCAAGGTGCAGGCGCTGGTGTTCGTCGGCGACGCCATGGAGGAGAAGCTTGACGACCTTTGCCAAGCGGCCGGCGAGCTTGGGCTGCTTGGCGTCCCCGCCTTCATGTTCCAGGAAGGCTATGACCCCATCGCCGAACAGGCATTCCGCGAGATTTCTCGCCTGACCAAGGGCGCCTGGTGCCGCTTCGACCCCGGTGCCGCTCACCAGCTCCGCGAACTGCTGCGTGCCGCTGCTGCCTACGCCGCCGGCGGCATGCGCGCACTCGCCGACCTGTCGGCGCGGCGCGAGGGCGGCGCCATCAAGCTCATTGAGCAGATGAGATCGTGATGGGCGCGCTGATCTTCGGCATCGTGATACTGGCGCTGGTGCTGCTGGTGCTGAATGGATTCAGCAAGGCCAATCCGCGCACGGTCGCAGTCGTGCTCAAGGCCACCGGCGGCACGGCAGCGCTGGCCGGTGCGACCATCCTGGCGGTACGCGGTCGTATCGACCTCGCGATGACGCTCGGGGTCGTCGGCCTGAGCCTGCTCGGCTGGCTGCCGTGGAGCATTCCGGGCTTCGGCGCCCGCACGCAGAAGAGCAGCGGTCAGGTTTCGCGGGTGAGGTCGGCCTTCATCGAGATGGAACTCGATCATGACACCGGCGCGATGCGTGGCACCATCCTCGCCGGGTCCCATGTCGGGCAGAGCCTCGACGCGCTCGATATCGCGACGCTCGCCGCCTTCCTGCCGGACATCGATGAGGAGAGCCGTGCGCTACTGATGGCTTATCTTGACCGCCGGGAGCCCGCCTGGCGTGACAACGTGCAGGGTGGTGCGGCAGTGGGGTCGGCTGGCTGGAGCACCGGCAAAATGACGGAAGAGGAGGCCTATCAGATCCTTGGCCTGAAGCCGGGGGCGACCGCCAGGGACATCAGCCAGGCCCATCGTGCGCTGATGAAGAAACTGCATCCCGACCAAGGGGGGTCGACGTATCTTGCGGCCCGCGTGAATGAGGCCAAGGACGTCCTTCTGCGCCGCCATCGCTGACTTACTCCGAAACTCAACGCGTCACTCGACGGCTCCTGTCACTCCCTGTGCTGCCCCTGTTGCCACACAATCGTTAGTTTCTCATTGCCAAGCAATCGACGTCATTTCGCTTGAGGAAGCGACAGGCGGCCTCCGCCTGCTCGCGGTCGAGCCCGGCGAAGCGGGCACGGTAGAGCGTGGTATCACCACGCTGCACCGGTTCGGTGAAAGGACTCGCCGCCGCCAGGATGCGCGATGCCTTGCTCTTGACCGTGGCGAGGCGCTGCTGAGCTTCAGACTCCGCCGGATAGGCGCCGACCTGGATGATCCAGCCCGAGCGCGTCTGTGGCCGTGACGGTGCCGCTGCGGGAGCGGGCGGCGCCTCGCGCGGCGCAGCAGCGGCGGGGGCCGGTTCCGGGATCGAGGCGGTGCGGAACGGCAGGTAGCCGAGCACGCCGGCACGTGCCGGCGGTTCGGCGCGAACCGCGGCCGGAAGGTCGGCAGCCGGCGCGGTCGCCGCCGGCGCCGAGGCGGTCCGGGGCGTACCGGGCCGCACCGATACGGTGCGCACCGCCACCGGGCGGATCGGCTCGGCCGAGCCGGCCGTGGGAGCAGGACGCGCCGCCGTGGCGGCAGGCGTGCTACGGACCGGGACACTGCCGGCGCTCGCCATCTCGAAACGGTCGGGAGCCTTGACCTCGGCGCGCGCCGTGCGCGGTGCCGGGTCCCGCGCCTCGGCGATCATCGGCGCCGTGCGGCGCGTGGACGCACGGTCGACATGCTGGGCGAGCAGCTGGCGCATGCGGGCGTCGCGGCTGCCGGCACTCGTGCCGCCAAGGACGACGGCCACCACGTAGCGCCCATTGCGCTTCACGGAGGTCACGAGGTTGAACCCGGAGGCGCGGGTGTAGCCGGTCTTGATGCCGTCGACGCCCTCGACCCGGCCGAGCAACCGGTTGTGATTGCCGATGCGGTGGCCGCGGAACGTGAAGGTGCGGGTCGCGAAGTAGCGGTAGTAGCGCGGGAACCGCTCCTGGATGGCGCGCCCGAGGATGGCCTGGTCGCGCGCGGTGGTCACCTGTGCGGAATCCGGCAGTCCGGAGGCATTACGATAGACGGTCTGGGTCATGCCCAGCGCGCGCGCCTTGCGCGTCATCTGGCGGGCAAACTCGGCCTCGGAGCCAGCCAGGTTTTCCGCAACGACGACGGCGGCGTCGTTGGCGGAGCGGGTGACCATGCCCTTGATGGCGTCCTCGACGCTGACGGTGCTGCCTTCGCGCAGTCCAAGCTTGGTCGGCGACTGGTCGGCGGCATGCTCGGAGACCCGAAGCGGGCTGTTGAGTGACAGCGTCCCGGCTTCCAGGCGCTCGAACAGCATGTAGAGCGTCATGATCTTGGTGAGCGAGGCCGGATGGCGGATGGCGTCGGGATTGGCCGAGTGCAGCACCGCGCCGGAATTGGCGTCGACCACGATCGCCGCATAGCCCGGGCCTGACGTGGCGGCCGGGGCGCGCTTGTTGCGGCGCCCGCGCGCGTCCGCCGGGTCGCTCGATGCCGCAACCAATGCCAGGGCTGTAGCGAGGCTCAACGCCCCGAAGCGAAGCCCGTGTCGGGCTCCGGTACGCCAACGCAACATGCTGCTCCCCCGTCCCCGTGTTACGCAGGCGCCACTCGATGGTGACGCCAAAGAACCCCTTCTTCTTGCGTGCCGTTGCAGCCCTAGGGAGCGGGCGAAAAGCGGCGGATTTCGGGAAGGACCGCCGCTCCAAGTTGTGCCCGATTCGACGCCCTGGGCCGGGGATCCCGCCGGCGCTTCGGCCGGGCGCGATCACAACCGCACAAACCCCGACGCTAGGTCACCGGCATTGCCAAACGGTTAAGAAACGCCCGCGATTGGCGGAGATATTGCGTCGCAGCAGTTCCCTTGACATTTTTGTGCAGTGCAATATATGTGGCACCACAGCGCCGTTCGGTCGGTGTTGAGGAGAATAAACGATCCACGCATGCGGCCGTGGAGGCCGGGAAAGGTCCCAAGCAATGATCAAGAACTTCGAGGATGTGCAGAAACTCGGGAAGGACAACCTTGACGCTCACCTGAAGGCGTTGGGGGCGTTGTCCAAGAGCTTCCAGGCGATCGCGGTCGAAACCGCGGACTACGCCAAGAAGGCGTTCGAGGAGAGCACTGCGGCGACCGAACGGCTTGCTGCCGCGAAGTCGCTCGACAAGGTGATGGAAGTCCAGTCCGACTATCTCAAGAACGCCTACGAGGCCTTCGTCGCGCAGTCGGCCAAGCTCGGCCAGCTCTACGTCGACCTCGCGCAGGAGGCCTACAAGCCGTTCGAGAGCCAGTGGACGAAGGCGACCGCGGTGAAGTAATTCGCGCCCGATTGTCCGAAATGCAGGAAGGCCCGGCTTCTTGTGAGCCGGGCCTTGTGCTGCGAGCGTCCTGCCAGGGCGTTGCGCGCGCCGGCTATTTGGCGATGCGCAGGTTGGCGAGGTTCTGCGCGATGGCGCTGAACACGCCGTTGAGCTGGGTCGCGTTCGATACGTTGAAGAACATGTCGGGACGGGTCGCGCACTGCTGCAACAGCGAGGTATTGCCCTCGACCACGCGAACCGTATAGAGCTTGATGCCGGCCGCCTTGACGTTGTCGCAGACCTTCTTGGTACGAGCGTCGATTTCGGTTGCGCTCGTCGACCAGCGGTTCTCGGTGTTCTCGCCGTCGGTCAAGAGGATGATGACCTTGTCGGTGTCCGAATTCGGCGCCGTGCCTTCGGTCAGCGGCGAATTGGGCGTGAGCGCATGCCAGGCCCAGGCGAGGCCGATGGTGACGTTGGTCTTGCCAGTCGGAATCATTGTCTCGATCTTGCTGACGAGCGTGCCGTGATGCGCTTTGACCGACGTCAGAGGCAGCAGGGATGTCGGACAGCTATCCGCCTGAATGGTCGGGAACAGCGTGGCCTTGATGCTCGTGGTCGGCGTGGTGTCGAGCACGTCATAGTCCTGGTCACGGTCCATCACGCAGCCGTTCCAGGTAGAGTGGGGAAGCGAGACCCAGGTGGTTGAAGTCGTGCAGCGCCGCTTGCGGCCCTTGCCGCTGGTACATGTCACCGTGCTCACGTCTGTGCCGTTCTCGTCGTCCCACTCCTCCCAGTTTAGCCAGGTGGCGTTGACGTTGCCGGTGCCGACATTGACCTCCTGGGCGAATGGAACGATCGCAATTCTGATAGAATCGTCGTTAGGCGCCGCGGCCTTGAGGGTGGTGATCAAGCTCTTCGCGGCCTTCTTGAGCTCGGTCATCTTGTTGCTCCAGGCCATCGACCCGGTGTTGTCGAGCGCAAGAGCCAGTTCAAGCTTCTTCATCCCCCAGACGACCTGCGACGTCACGGTGATGTTGAGGCTGTTCTGGCCGATGACCTTGGTGAACGAGGTTGGAACCGTGCCGCTCGCAGACAGGTTGAGCCGGAAGCTCCCGACCGTTTCATTGGTAAAGGTCGGCGTCACCGAGATCCCGGTCACCTCCGGCCGATGGAGCAGAGCGGTGAAGATCTGCATCGCCTTGGTGCTCATCTGCGCCGAGGTCAGGCTGGTCGCTTCCTTCGACAGCATCAGCGCGGTGGAGTCGACGGCCGACTGCATCGCCGCCTTGGCCGAATTGGCCCGGCTGTAGTCCACCGCCGCTCCGACGAAGCCGATCATCGGAATCGTCGCCAGCGCGAAGGTCACCACGACATTGCCGCGTTCCGAGGCCCGCAAGCGGGTGACGGTCCGGCACAGGCGATTGATAAGGTCGTTCGTGCGCATGGTTAACACCGCTGAAAGAAATCGTACGCAAGAATACGACGCCACCAATGAAAGGCGCGTAAAGCTCAATGCATAAACCTCGCTACAACAGTGCAGGATTGAATCTGGCAGAACAATATAAAAATCAAACTATCTGTTTCATTGCCGACGACAGACAACTTCGTCGCTTTCTCGGCACGATCCGTTAACGCTGTAGCGCGGCCACCCAGGCGCGCCCGCGGCAGGGCGATGATGCACGACCGGGCCCGGAGCCAGGCCATTGTGTCGGGTACGCACGACCTTCTGGAACAGCGCATTCATCCGCTTCGGGAGTGCCTTGGATCGGGCTGACGCTGAGCTTTGCATGCCGCGCACACGCTCGGCTATTTCTCGATCCGCAGATTGGCCAGGTTCTTGGCGATCGTGCTGAACACGTTGTTAAGCTGGGTGGCGTCCTGCACGTTGAAATACATGTCGGGCTTGGTCGCGCAGGATTGCAGCAGCGTGGCGTTACCGTCGATAACACGGATGGTGTAGAGCTTGATGTTGGCGGCCTTGACGGTATCACAGGCCTTCTTGGTCCGCGCGTCGATGGTCGATTGCGATGTCGACCACCGATTCTGCGTATTCTGGCCGTCGGTGAGCAGGATGATCACCTTGTCGAGGTCCGGTGCCGGCGCCGCTGCGGTGAGGAGGGGATCGGATGCGGTCAAGGCGTGAAACGCCCAGACGAGGCCGATGGTGACGTTGGTATTGCCGGTCGGCGTGAGCGAGTCGATCTTGTTGTTGAGTGCGGTCCAATCGAACGTCAGGGGCAGAAGCGTCGCCGGACAGGACGTCTGTTGATGGGCGACGAACAGCGTCGACGGGATCGTCGTTGTCGGGGCGGTATTGTTGGTGTCGTAGTCCTGGTCGCGGTCGGTGACGCAGCCATTCCAGGTGCTGCGGGCATTGGGGATCCAGTCGTGCTTGTAGGGCGCGCCCGTCGTCGTGGTCGTCTGGGAGCAGACCTTGCTGCTGCCGCTCCCGGTGCATGAGCAGTTGCTGTAGCCGCTACAGCTGCACCACCAGCCGGTGCAGACCGGCGTGGTCGTCGTGGTCGTGGTTGCTATGCTGTTGTAGCAGCCGTTGTGATACGCGTTGCTCTGGGCGCTGGGACAAATGTAGCCGCTGTAGGCGCCGCTCGAGGGGACCGTCGACGTGGTGGGACTGCCGTTGGCTGGACCTGTGGTGCAGCGGAAACCATGGGCGCTGGTGGTCCAGGGACAGGCCGATCCCGGTCCGACGTTCGATCCCGGCAGCGAATTGGGCGGCGGACCTTCCCACTCGGTCCAATTGATCCAGGTCGCATTGACGTTGTTCGTTCCGACATTGACGTCGACTGCGAATGGCACGACGGCGACCTTGATGTCGCCATCCTTCTTGGCGGCGTTCTTCAGCGTGGCGAGCAGGCTCTTCGCCGCCTTCTTGAGCTCTGTCATCTTGTTGTTCGAGGCCATCGATCCCGTGACGTCGAGCGCGAGCGCAAGCTCGAGCTTCTTCACGCCCCAGACCACATGCGACGACACGTCGATAGCGAGCGTCTGCTGGCCGAGCACCTTGGTGAACGATGTCGGCACGACGCCGGTCGCCGAAAGCGTCAGCTTGTAGCTGCTGGTGGTGGGGTTCGAAAACGCCGGCGTGACAACGACGTTCGTCACCTCGGGCCGATTCAGCAACGCAGCAAATATTGCTGCCGCCTTTTGGTTCAACTGCTCGCTGCTGATGGTTTGCGCCTCTTTCGAGAGCATGAGAGCGGTCGAGTCGACCGCCGCCTGCATCGCGGACTTGGCGGAATTGGCGCGGCTGTAGTCGACAGCCGCACCGACAAGCCCGATCATCGGAATTGTCGTGAGTGCGAATGTGAACAGGACGTTGCCGCGTTCTGCGGCGCGAAACCGTTGCAGGGTGTTGCGCAGCGATCGAAACAGGGCGCGCATGCTTGCCACCATCGACTGTTGTCTGGCGGCAACTCGTAGGTCTTGGGTCTGAACGCCTCGTCAAGCCGTGGCGATAAATCCGGTTATAGTCAGGTAACGATTGAGCACTTCAGAGACTGGCGGAATGGGTCGCCAAGCGCGGCAGACAGCGCGCCAACGAGCCGTGCCGCGCGCGTCGGCGCGGCACGGTTCACGGCCGGCAGGGGGAGCTATTTCGAGATCCGGAGATTGGCGAGGTTCTGCGCGATCGATGCGAACACGCTGTTGAGCTGGCTCGCCTCTTGCACGTTGAAATACATGTCCGGTTTGGTCGCGCAATTCTGGAGCAGCGTCGCATTGCCGGCGACGACGCGGACCGTGTAGAGCTTGATCCCGGCTGCCTTGACGTTGTCACAGGCCTTTTGCGTCCGCGCGTCGATGGAGGACTGGCTGGTGGTCCACCGATTCTGGGTATTCTCGCCGTCGGTCATCAGGATGATGACCTTGTCGACGTCGGGCGAAGGCGCCGGCGCATTGAACGGTGCGTTGTTCGACAGCGTCTGCCAGGCCATCTGGAGCCCGATCGTCACGTTGGTGTTGCCGGTCGGGACCATGGCGTCGACCTTGGCATTGAGCGCAGCCCAGTCCGAAGACAGCGGCATCATGGCCGTCGGGCAGGCAGATGCTTGGTCCGCGCGGTAGCGGGTCGCGCCGCCGCTGGTCCCGGTCGCCGTATTGAGGACGTCGTTGCTCTGGTCGCGGTCCTTCACGCAACCATTCCATGTATTGTGATTGTGCGGCGTCCAGGTCTTGTTGTGGTCGATGCAGTCGCTGTAGTTGCTGTACTTGCTGTTGCTACAGGTGCCGTTCTGCTGGTCCCAGTGCGTCCAGTCGATCCACGATGCATCAACGTTGGTGGTGCCGACATTGACGTCGACCGCAAAGGGGACGATCGAGACCTTGACGTCGCCCGGCGACTTCTCCGCCTTCTGAAGCGTGTTGAGCAGGTTGTGTGCGGCTTCCTTGAGGGCCGTCATCTTGCCGCTCGATGCCATCGAACCGGTATTGTCGAAGGCGAGCGCGATATTGAGCTTCTTCATGCCCCAGACCACCTCGCCGCTGGCGGTGAGGTTCACCTGCTGCTGGCCGATCAGGCGCCAGAATACGGTGTTGATCGTGGCACTGGCCGAGATCGTCAGCGTGAAACTGCCCTGCTGCGGCGTGCTGAATTGAGGTGTGATCTGGACGTTGGAGGCTTCGGGCCGATTGAACATGGCGTTGAAATAGCTGGTCGCCTTCGCGTTCAGTTCGGCGGTGGAGAGCGTCTGGGCGTCGCGCGACAGCATCAGACCCGTCGCGTCCAGGGCCCCCTGCATGGCGGTCCGGACGGAATTGGCCCGGCTATAATCCACGGCAGCGCCAACCGCACCGATCAGGGGGATGATGCCGAGTGCCAGCATGGGGGCGGCGCCGCCCTTGCGGTCCTTCCAGAAGCGGGCAAACAGCATGACTGGCTTCCCGTACGTGGTTTCCCTATCGGGAGTTGCACGGATACTGGCCTTAAGGACCTTGAAATGTTGTGACAGTAATCCCGCAATTTTTCCGCGAATTTGCCTCGAATTGTCTGCATTCGGACAACCATCGGCCGTGGTGGCGCGGGACCGCCTCCGACCGCCGGGCGCAAACGGGTTTGGGACGGAATCTTCAATGATTCGCAGGCGCTAGAGCGGTCTGGCACCATCGTCGCCCGATCTTTATTATACGAGGGAATCCGTTACCGTCCGTACCCGCGTCCCGTAAGGTTCGACCCGCCAAAGCTAACCATGAATCGCACAATGACCCCCGGTGCGTCCGCGAGGCCCGTTTCCGTGCTGCAACCGCGCCTTGCCGGCGACGACCAGAAGCGTCCCGGCACGCCCGGGGCGCCGGGCACCGCGGTCATCACCAAGACCAAGCCGCAGACCAAGCGCCCCAATCTCTATCGTGTGCTGATCCTCAACGACGACTACACGCCGATGGAATTCGTCGTTCACATCCTCGAGCGGTTTTTCAACAAGGACCACGAAACGGCCTATCGAATCATGATGCATGTGCATCAGCATGGGATCGGGGAGTGTGGGATTTACACCTACGAGGTGGCTGAAACCAAAGTGACGCAGGTGATGGACTTCTCGCGCAAACACCAGCATCCTTTGCAGTGCGTGATGGAAAAGAAGTGATGTCGGGGCTATATGAACAACAACGTAGAGAAGACTGAAGCAGATGCCCACTTTTTCGCGCAGCCTTGAACAATCGCTTCACCGTGCCTTGGCGCTCGCCAACGAGCGTCACCACGAGTACGCGACGCTCGAGCACCTGCTGCTCGCCCTGATCGACGATCAGGATGCAGCGGCGGTAATGCGTGCGTGCAACGTCGATCTCGACAAGCTGCGCCGCAGTCTTCAGTCGTACCTGGAATCCGAGCTGGAGAATCTGGTCAGCGACGGCAACGAGGATTCCAAGCCGACTGCCGGCTTCCAGCGGGTGATCCAGCGGGCGGTGATCCATGTCCAGTCTTCGGGTCGCGAGGAGGTGACCGGCGCCAATGTGCTGGTTGCCATCTTTGCCGAGCGCGAAAGCCATGCCGCCTACTTCCTGCAAGAACAGGACATGACCCGCTACGACGCGGTCAACTACATCAGCCACGGCATCGCCAAGCGGCCCGGCATGTCGGAATCGCGTCCGGTGCGCGGCGTCGAGGACGAGGCCGACACCAAGGGCGGCGACGAGCCCAAGAAGAAGGGCGATGCGCTTGAAGCCTATTGCATCAACCTCAATCGCAAGGCGCGCGAGGGCAGAATCGACCCGCTGATCGGCCGTGACGCCGAGATCAGCCGGACCATTCAGGTGCTGTGCCGCCGGCAGAAGAACAACCCGCTGTTCGTCGGCGACGCCGGCGTGGGCAAGACCGCAATCGCCGAGGGCCTGGCACGGCGGATCGTGCATGGCGAGGTGCCGGACGTATTGAAGGGCGCGACGGTGTTTTCGCTCGATATGGGCACGCTGCTCGCCGGCACGCGTTACCGGGGCGATTTCGAAGAGCGACTCAAGCAGGTGATCAAGGAACTTGAAGCCTATCCCGGCGCCATCATGTTCATTGACGAGATCCACACCGTCATCGGGGCGGGTGCGACCTCCGGCGGCGCGATGGATGCGTCCAATCTGCTCAAGCCGGCGCTGGCGTCCGGTACGCTGCGCTGCATCGGCTCGACCACGTACAAGGAATATCGCCAATACTTCGAGAAGGATCGCGCGCTGGTCCGACGCTTCCAAAAGATCGACGTGAATGAGCCCACGGTTCCGGATGCCATCGAGATCCTCAAGGGGCTCAAGCCCTATTTCGAGGACTACCACAAGCTCAAATACACCAACGATGCGATCAAGGCCGCCGTGGAGCTGTCCGCGCGTTACATCCACGACCGCAAGCTGCCTGACAAGGCAATCGATGTGATCGACGAATCGGGCGCGGCGCAGATGCTGCTGCCCGAAAGCCGACGCAAGAAAACGATCGGCATCAAGGAGATCGAATCCACGATTGCCACCATGGCGCGCATCCCTCCGAAAACTGTGTCAAAGGACGACGCCGCCGTGCTCCAGCACCTCGAGCAGACGCTCAAGACGACGGTGTATGGGCAGGACAGGGCGATCGAGGCTCTGGCTGCATCGATCAAGCTGGCGCGCGCCGGCTTGCGCGAGCCGGAAAAGCCGATCGGCTGCTACCTGTTCTCGGGGCCGACCGGTGTTGGCAAGACCGAGGTGGCCAAGCAGCTCGCAATCGCGATGGGCGTGGAACTGATCCGCTTCGACATGTCGGAATACATGGAGCGGCACACCGTGTCGCGACTGATCGGCGCGCCCCCCGGCTACGTCGGGTTCGACCAGGGCGGGCTATTGACCGACGGTGTCGATCAGCATCCGCATTGTGTGCTGCTGCTCGACGAGATCGAGAAGGCGCATCCAGATCTGTTTAATGTGCTGCTCCAGATCATGGATCACGGCAAGCTGACCGACCACAACGGCAAGCAGGTCGACTTCCGCAACGTCATCCTGATCATGACCACCAATGCCGGCGCCCAGGACCTGGCTAAGCAGGCCTACGGCTTCACCCGTATCAAGCGCGAAGGCGACGATACCGAGGCGATCAACCGGCTGTTTGCGCCGGAGTTCCGCAACCGGCTCGATGCGACCATCGCATTCAGTCATCTGTCTCCCGAGATCATTGCCAAGGTGGTCGAGAAGTTCGTGCTCCAGCTCGAGGCCCAGCTCGGCGACCGCGACGTCACCATCGAGCTCAGCGAGGACGCCAGCAAGTGGCTGACCACACACGGCTACGACGAGCAGATGGGCGCGCGTCCGATGGCACGCCTGATCCAGGAGACCATCAAGAAGCCGCTCGCCGACGAGGTCCTGTTCGGCAAGCTCAAGGCCGGCGGCCACGTGCGCGTGATTGTGGTCAAGGATGAGCATAGCAACGAGAAGCTGGGCTTCGAATACCTCGATGGCCCGGTCACGCCGAAGCCGGAGAAGATTCCGGTGCCGCGCGCCAAACCGCGGCGGCGGCCGCCGTCGGCGCGCCGCAGCAAGCCGCCTGGTCCCAAGGGTGGGGGCGGCGGCGACCAGCCGCCTCGGCGCGGATCGGTGCCGAAGGTGCCGCTGGTGAAGGTCTAAGCTCTTCGCACCAGGCCGGGCCCACTGCCCGGCCTTCGACTATTGGGGCGGGCCCGATCGGATTGCACCGGGACGCGGGCTGTGGGAACAGGGCCAGGGCGAGGCCTGCCGATGTCGTCTGACGCAAATCCCGTGTTGCTTTCCACAGTCTCGGCCTTCCTCGCCGGGCTGCGCGCCTCATTCCTGTCGGTGTTCGTATTCGTGCTGGTCGGCACCTATGTCGGGATCGCCGCGCTGGCGCATGATTATGGCTTCAGCCTCGGCTGGATCATCGCGTCGACGGTGCTGGTGTGGGCTGGTCCCTCGCAGGTGATCCTCATCTCGGCCCTCGGGGCAGGCGCGACGCTCCTGGAAACCGCCATCGCGGTGGGCTTGAGCTGCGTGCGGTTCCTGCCGATGGTGGTGGCGCTGCTACCGCTGGTGCGCGGCCCGCAGACGCGCACGCGCGATCTCCTGCTGCCTGCGCATTTCACTGCCGCCAGCATGTGGGTTGAATCCTTTCGACTGCTGCCGTCGGTGCCGCGCGAGCGGCGCGTGGCCTACTGCAACGGGCTCGGCCTCGGTTTCATGCTGTCGGCCCAGGTCGGCAGCGTGATCGGATACTACTTGACGGCCTCGCTGCCGCCATTGTTGACAGCGGCGACGCTGTTCCTGACACCGATGTCATTCCTGGTCTCGACTGTGCGTAATGCCCGGTCGCTGACCGATCGTCTTGCGCTCGTGCTTGGCCTGATCGTCTGCCCGATACTGGTCTACTACCAGATCGGACTCGACTTGATGTGGACCGGCATCATCGCCGGCACGCTGGCCTATGGCGTCCATCGCCTGCGGAGAGCGCGGCGATGAGCGGATATGAAGGACTCTGGGGCTACATGGTGCTCGTGCTTGTGGGCTTCCTGCCCGCTGATATCTGGCGGCTGTTGGGCGTCCTGGTCGGGAGCGGCGTGGACGAGGAATCCGAAATCCTGGTGTGGGTGCGCGCGGTCGCCACCGCGGTGCTGGCCGGCGTCATTGCCAAGATCGTCTTCTTCGCGCCGGGCTCGCTGGCGGGCGTGCCGCTGTCCGTCCGGCTCGCGGCCATCGCCTGCGGGTTTCTGGCATTCGTCCTGGTGCGCCGGTCGGTGTTTGCAGGGGTCGCAACCGGCGAGGTAGTGCTGGTAGCGGCCGGATTCCTGCTCACCCAGTAGCCACGGTCGGCTTCTGCACCCAGAACTGGTACATGCTCGCAAACGCCATGGGATGTTCGGATTCGAAAGCGTGCCACCGGTCAAGATCCGTCATCGCCGTGTCGTCTGGGCTGAACTGGCGATAGGCCTGCGCCACCGCGCCGGCGAATCCGATGAAAATCAGTCCGCTCTCGGCAAGGAAGGTCTGGATTTCCGGAATCGTGAACTGTCGTTCCTGCACGTGGAACAATAGGTCCCGGCACTCGCCGGTGGTGTAGAAATCGCTGTAGGCGGTGACGTTCTTGAAGGGCGTGCCGTCGTCGAACGCCAGCAGCTCCTGGCGGCAGCGGCGGATGTCAGCGGCGGTATCCTGATAACCGCGATCGATGATCAGCGCCCGCGCCGCGCGGATGTCGGACCGCGCCCGGGCGCTATAGAGACCGACATTCATGAAGCCACCCGGCCTCAGCAGCGATACCAGCACGCGCCATCCCTGCTCGGGATCGCCCAGGTGATGCAGCACGCCGCTCGCCTCGATCAGATCGAAGCGTGCGTCAAGCCCGCGGAGATTGAGGATGTCGGCCTGGGCGTATTCGATATTGCGCAGCCGTGCCTCGTGGGTCTTGCGAGCGGCGTAGGCCAAGCTTGCCCGGCTGAGATCGACTGCGAGCACGCGGGCCCCGGCAAAGCGTCGCGCGGTCTCGATGGCGTGCTGGCCGGTGCCGCAGCCGGCGATCAGCACATCGAGACCGTCGCGATTTGGGAGAGGCTGGATCGGAGCGGCCGGGAACTGGCTGCGCAGGTACCAGTCGAGCGCCGCGGGATTTCCGATCGACGACAGCTTCACCCAGCGAGGGTAGGGCATCTCCTCGTACTGGTTGCGGACTTTGATCGAGACCGGATCGTCGATTGGAGTGAGGGCGGGAATGGCGGCGGCGACCTCCCGTTCGATCATCGGCTCCTGCACCTGCTGGACCAGCATTGCCTTCACGGCGTCCGGCCATGACCGCTGACCCAGCACCATGAACTGCGGCAGCGAATGGAGTGGGACGAAGGCGCCGACCGCTGCGAGCCAGATCGGTGACACGGGCGCACCTGCCGCGAGCGAGAAGTCGATCCGCTGCTGCAGATCGCCCGCCAGCAGGCTGTCGGACTCGGTCTCCGCAAATACGTATTCGTTGATGAAGCATTGCCGTGCCAGCGTGCATGCGAAGGCAAGCAGGGACTCGTCGAATTCCGCGCTGGCGTCGGCTTCGGCGGCGATCTGCACCAGGCCGGACCGGAGCGCAGTCAGGAACCGTTCCAGCACGGGATTGCGAACCGGTGCGGATTCGAGCAGCGCGCACAACAGCCGGTCGGAGGCCAGCGATGAAAGCAGCGAAGGATCGATCCCGGCGCCAGCCGCGGACTGCGACAGAACGCGACCCACCGCATCGTTGCCTGTGTCGCCGGTCATGAACAGAAACGCCGCCAGCGGCGACAGTTCAGCGGACCGCCCCCAGCCTTCCGTCAGCGCACGGGCGACGTGCGCGCGGAAGGTCTCGTCGGCCGGTGGCGACGTTACATGCTGTGCGCACTGCACGAAGATGGCCTTGGCCTCTTCCGTTTCGCCCATCGCGAGACCGCGCATGACCGCCGCCACCGCCTCGTCTGGTCGGCGATCCGCCAGCAGTACGCGGGCGAGGTTGCGGTAGACGTCGACAAGCTCAGGCTTCAACGCCAGCGCGCGCTGGTAGTGTTCGGCGGATTCGGCCCAGCGCGCCTGCGCCGCCAAGACGACGCCGAGATTGTTATGCGCCTCGGCATAGTCGGGCTTGAGCGCCAGCACCTGCCGGAACTGGTCGGCGGCCTCGTCGAGGTTGCCCTGCTGGCGCAGGATGTTGGCCAGTCCATGGCGCGCGTCGATGAGCCGCGGATCGGCGGCAAGCGCCTGCTCGTAGCGTCGGCGTGCTTCATCGATGTCGTTCTGTTGCGCCAGCATCTCGGCCAGCGCGACCTGCGCTGCGACATAGTCACGCTTGAGCGAGGTCGCTTCTCCGAGGTGCTCGAAGGCTTCGCGGTTGCGACCCTGGGCGCGCAGCACCTGGGCGAGATTGAAGTGGCATTCGGGGCTGCGCGGATTGATGGCGAGCGCCCGTCCGAACAATTCTCCAGCGCCAGCCAGGTTGCCGATCCGTGTCGCGATCACGCCCAGCATGTGCATCGCATCGAAATGGCCGCGGTTGAACATCAGCACGTCGCGACACATCCGCTCGGCCTCGTCCATGCGGCCGGCATTGAAATGCTCGATGGCGGAGGCGAACAGGTTCGCGCTCACGGCGCCGGGGGCCAGCCCCTGCGCCCCGGCCGGGCCGCCTTTGCCACGGCTGCTGCGCGCTGCACGGCGCTCTTTGCGGTTCACGGCGCGATCTCCGGCTCTCAGGCCAGCGCGGCAGCGAGCTTCGCTGCCTGCTGCTTGAGCACCTCGGGTTCCTCCTTGACGCTCGCCGGCGGCTTGAGCGCGATGCCGTCCTTGCGCGGGATGACATGCACGTGGAGGTGGAACACGACCTGTCCGCCGGCGCTCTCGCTGAACTGGTGGAGCGTGACGCCGTCGGCCCCGAACACCTCGACGCTGACCTTGGCGATGCGCTGGGCGACCTTCATCACATGCGCCAAGTCGTCCGGGGACACATCGAGGATATTGCGGGCCGGCGCTTTGGGGATCACCAGCGTGTGACCGGGGGCGCGCGGCATGATGTCGAGAAACGCAAACGCCGTGTCGTCCTCGTAGACCTTGTGGCAAGGGATTTCGCCGCGCAGGATTCTGGCGAAAATATTGGTCGGGTCGTAGGCCGGCATGGGCAGCTCTGCTTCCAGGCGCGTGTCGGGGAATGCTGGCAATGTATCATGAATTCGGGGTGGGAGGCACCAGCATTGCGCCCAGGTGCAGGCTATGCCTTCCGGAACGGCGCCGCCTCCGCGTAGTCCTCGATCTCGGCCGCCACGTGGGCGCGTTCGTGGGTGAGGAAATCGGCGATGGCATGGCGCAGTCGCGGATCGTCGATGTAGTGGGCCGAGTAGGTCGTGGTCGGCATATAGCCGCGGGTGACCTTGTGCGATCCGCCGGCGCCGGCCTCCACGCGGCCGAGCCTGCGCTCGATGGCGTACTGGATGGCCTGGTAGTAGCAGAGCTCAAAATGCAGGAACGCGTGCTGCTCGATGCAGCCCCAATGCCGGCCGAAGAGGGTGTCGGACCCGATGAAGTTGATGGCGCCGGCGATGTAGCGGCCGTTGCGTTTCGCCATCACCAGCAGAATCCTGTCGCCCATCTTTTCGCCCACAATCGAATAGAACGACCGCGTCAGGTAGGGACGGCCCCACTTGCGTGAGCCGGTCTCCATGTAGAAGTCGAAGAAGGCATCCCATACGCTTTCGGTCAGATCGGAGCCGGTCAGCCAGTCGACGGTGATGCCGTTGGCCAATGCCTCGGTGCGCTCGCGCCGGATGGTCTTGCGCTTGCGCGAGGAGAGGGCGGCGAGAAAGTCGTCGAAGGTCGCGTAACCCTCGTTCAGCCAGTGAAACTGGCGGTGCGTACGTTGCAGATAGTCGCGCGCCCCCAGCAGGCGCCATTCCGACTCGGGGAGGAAGGTCACATGCACCGATGAAGCGTTGGAGCGCTTGCAGATGGCGGCCAGTGAATCGGCGAGAGCGTTGCGCACGGCGTCAGCCCGCTCGCCCGGCCGCACCAGCAGGCGGCGGCCGGTGGCGGGCGTGAACGGCACCGCCACCAGGAGCTTTGGATAGTAGTTTCCGCCCGCCCGTTCATAGGCGTCGGCCCAGCCGTGATCGAAGACGTATTCTCCCTGCGAATGCGATTTGGCGTAACAGGGAACCGCACCCACAAGCATACCTTCGGCCTCGGCGGTGAGATGCATCGGCTGCCAGCCAGTGCGCTGGCGGGCTGAGCCGGACAGCTCTAGTGCCGATAGAAAATCGTGAGATATGAAAGGGTTGTAATCGGCCTTTAAAGTGGGGCCGGCGCTCCCGCCGGAGCATTGATCGTCGCAGGATGGATTGGCGCAGGCGTCCCACGCGACGGCCGGAATGTCACCGATCGCTCCGACGATCTTGAGGGTGATTTCGTTTGCGGCCATGGGGGGAATCGGCGCTATGGCCTGAAACCTTCGAAGATCATCTGGTCGGCGTAGCGCGTCGCGCGCGCGCGGTCGATATCGGTGCGCACGGTCCAGGTGAGCAGTGGCAGGCCAAGGATTGTGCGCGCGATCCACGGTATCGCGGACGGAAGGTCGCTGACCGAATAGGCGATGAATTGCGGGCGGCTATGCAGGGCGTGCTGGAAATGGGCCAGCGCGCGCCTGGTGCGCGCGGGCAATGGGCTCCAGTCGCGATGGGTGTAACGCCGCTCGGCGACGATCCCGCGCGGCAGGCGAGGGCTCAGCTTTCGAAGCGCCGCGATCGGTACCGGATCGAACGACATCAGCGCCGCGGGGCCCGGATAGGATGCCAACACCTGGGCGGCCCGTGTCACCAGCCGCAGGTCGCCGTCGAAGCGGCTCTTGATCTCGACTAGGAGCGCCACGCGGCTGGCCACCAGATCGCAGAGCTCTCCGAGCGTGATCATGCGGTCGGAGGTGGTGCGGAACGGCACCTGCTTGAGCGCGGCGGCGGTCATCGCGTCCAGCCGTCCAACGCCCTCGGTCAGCCGCTCGAGGCTTTCGTCGTGAAACACTACGGCCTCGTCATCGGCGGTGATCCGGATGTCGCACTCGATGCCGTAATTCCCAGCGATCGCTGCGACAAAGGCCGCAGGCGTATTCTCGACGATGCCGGCGGCGGCATCGTGCAGGCCGCGGTGCGCTACGGGGCGAGCAGTCAACCACTCGCGCATGGATCACGAGACTTCGAAAAGCCCCTCGACCTCGACCGCGGCGTCGACGGGCAGAGCAGCGACGCCGACGGTGGTACGAGCATGCCGGCCCTTGTCGCCAAAGGCCTCGACCATGAGGTCGGATGCGCCGTTAAGCACTTTCGGCCCATCGACGAAGGTGGGCGCCGCATTGATGAACCCGCCTAGACGGACGACCCGGACGACCTTGTCGAGGTCCCTGACCGCCACCTTGACCTGCGCCAGCAGGTTGATCGCGCATGCGCGTGCGGCCTTCTGACCGTCCTCGACCGACACCGTGTCGCCGAGCTTGCCCTTGGCGACCAGCTTGCCGTCGGTCCCAAGACAGATCTGACCGGAAACGAACAGCAAATTCCCGGTCCGCACGAATCCGACGTAGTTGGCGACCGGGGTCGGCGGAGTCGGAAGCACCACGCCGAGCTCGCTCAGTCTTGCTTCGATGTTGGCCATCAGACACTCCATTTCGCGCCGGGTCTGCCGCACACGACGGCGCAGCGGCACTCTTCGCCGATCAGATGATGACATTCAAGCCGGGTGGTGGCCGAGTGCGCCGTTGCGGGGAAGGTGCCGTACCCCTATGTTGAAACCAGCGTCAGGAGGTCGATTCCGATGGGATTGCACGGGTTTTCGCGCATCGCGGTCGCGATCCTGGTGGCTGCGACCGTCTTGACGCTGGGAAACCGGCCGATCGCGGCGCAGACGCCCGCCATCGACCTGGTATCGCATCGGGCGGTCTATGAATTGACGCTTGGAAAGGTTCGCGGCAAGGCGGCGGTCCAGAGCGCACGGGGGCGCATCCTCTACGATTTCTCCGGCAACACCTGCGAGGGCTATTCGCTGGAATTCCGGCAGGTCGCGGAGCTGGACAATGGCGAAGGCAAGGTCAGCCTCAGCGACCTGCGGTCCAATACCTGGGAGGACGCCGCCGCCAAGACCTATCGCTTCACCTCGCAGAACTATCTCAACCAGAAGCTGCTGGATGCGGTGGAAGGACAGGCCGAGCGACAACCCGGGGCGGTCGCGGTGTCGCTGAAGAAGCCGGCGGCGCGCAAGGTGGACCTCGACGCCGCGATCGTGTTTCCGACCGAGCACGTACGGCGGATCATCGTGGCGGCACGCGAGGGCAAGACGATCCTGGAGTTTCCGATCTATGACGGATCCGAGAGCGGTGAGAAGGTCTACAATTCGCTCACGGTGATCGGACGCACCATCGGCCCGGGCGAGCGCGAGCTCGCCGATGCGGCGACCGGCAACAAGGTGCTCGCCGGAATGCGACGCTGGCCGGTGACGGTCAGCTATTTCGACCGCAGCAAGCCGGCCGGCGAGCAGACGCCGGTCTATGCAATTTCGTTCGACCTGTATGAGAACGGCGTGTCGCGCACACTGGTGCTCGACTACAACGACTTCTCGATCACAGGGGTGTTGAAGTCACTGGAGCTTCGCGATAGCAAGCCCTGTCCCTGAGCGTTCGCAACCGCCCCTGTCATTCCTCGTCAAGCGCCAGCCCACGAAACACCGCTTCGTCTCCGAAGCGCGCGCGCAGCCTGTCGACCGCATGCTCGACCTCGGCCGTCCGGTGGTCGAGCAGATCGGCAAGGTCGGCTTCGGCGGCGTCGCGCAGCGATGAAACACCAATGCCGATCAGCCGGAATTTGGTGCCGTCGGTCTCCCGTTCCAGAAGGTCTCGGCCGGCCGCGAAGATGCGCGCGGCAAGCTGGGTCGGGCGATCGAGGGTATGGGCGCGCGTGCGCAGGCGGAAATCCGCGGTCTTAAGCTTGAGGGTGATCGTCGCGCCGGCCAGGTCCCTGTCCTTCAGTCGCGCCGAGACCTTGTCGCACAGCCGCCATAGCCGCAGCTCCAGCGGCCGGAAGGCAGAAATGTCGCTGTCGAAGGTGGTTTCCGCCGACACGCTCTTGGTCTCGCGCTCGGCTCGCACAGGCCGCTCGTCGCGACCATGGGCGAGACGGTAGAGCCGCACGCCTTCGCTACCGTAGCGACGCATCAGTTCGCGTTCGCCGATGCGCTGGAGGTCGCCGACAGTGACGATGCCGTCCTTGACGAAGCGCTTTTCGGCCATCTTGCCGACGCCGAAAATCTGCGTGATCGGCCGCGTCGCCAGAAAGGATGGCGCCTCCTCCGGCGACAACACGGCGAAGCCGCGCGGCTTGTCGAGATCGGAGGCGATCTTGGCAAGGAACTTGTTGCCGGACAGTCCGATCGACACCGTGATCTGAAGCTCGCGCTCGACGCGCTCTGCGAATACGGCCAATGTCTTGGCGGGCGGAATGCCGTGCAGCCGTTCGGTGCCGGACAGGTCCATGAAGGCCTCGTCAATCGACACCGGCTCGACCAGCGGCGTGAGGTCGTGCATCAGTGCGCGCACTTGGCGGCCCACCCGTGCATATTTGTCCATGTCCGGCCGCACATAGGCGGCGTCCGGACATAACCTCCGTGCCTCGAAAATCGGCATCGCGGACCGCACGCCATACGTGCGCGCCACGTAGCAACAAGTGAGTACCACGCCCCGCTGGCGTCCGCCGACGATCACCGGCTTGTCGGCGAGAGTGGGATCGTCGCGCTTTTCGATGGTCGCGTAGAAGGCGTCGCAGTCGACATGCGCAATCGCAAGCGCAAACAGGTGTCGGTGGCGCAGCAGACGAGGGGAGCGGCAAGCCGGACAGCGCTCCGCCGGAACGGGGACGTCCTGCCGGCAGTCGCGACAGAAACCATCCATGCCGGACGCGCCGTCGGCCTTGCGCGGCAAGGGGGCCATGATAAGCACCTTCGGCAACTGCGAAGAGGAACGCCATGGACAGTATCACGGCGCAGATTGCCCGGTATGCCTCTTCACAGTCGTTCGACGGTCTTGACGACGACACCGTCCATGCCGCCACGCAGCGGCTGATCGATGCGCTCGGCTGCGGGCTGGGCGCGCACGACTGCGAGCCGGCACGGATCGGCCGCCGCCTCGCGGCCGGCGAATCGCCCGGCAGGTTTCCAGGCCGCGTGCTGTACTACGGCGACCGGCTGCCCGCGGAATCGGCGACATTCATCAACAGCACGATGATTCGCAACTTCGATTTCAACGATCGCTATCCGGGCGGTCATCCGAGCGACGCACTCGGCGCCTTGATCGCGATCGCCGGCGCGATGAACGTCGACGGCAGGCGGTTCCTTGCCGGCATGACGGTGATGTACGAGATTTTCGCGCGGCTGTGCGATGCCGCCAAGCTCAGCCATCGGGGCTGGGATCAGGGCTTCGGGATCAGCATTTCCGCGGCTGCCGGCGTGTGCAATCTGCTGGGCCTGCCGTTGCAGGCGACGGCCCATGCCATCGGTATCGCCGCCTGCTCGAACATGCCGCTGAGGGTGACCCGCTCCGGCGAACTGACGGCGTGGAAGAACGTGGCAACCTCTTATGCAGCGCGCAACGGATTGTTTGCCGCCTGCCTGGCGGCCGAAGGGATGGCCGGACCGGGCGATGTCTTCGAAGGTCGCGATGGGCTCTTTCAGAACGTCACCGGTCCATTCGCGTTGGCTGAGTTCCCGACCGAGGGCGGACCTGCGCTGATGCTGCGCGTGCAGCTGAAATACTGGCCGGTGGAAGCCAATGCCCAGCCGGCGGTCTGGGCGGCGCTTGCGCTGCGCGAATCGCTCTTGCCTGACGACATTCGCCGGATCGAGGTCTTCACCAACAAGTTCACCCGGTTCGAAATTGGCAGCGAGCCGGCAAAATGGGATCCGCAGACGCGCGAGACGGCCGATCACAGTCTGCCTTACATCGTGGCGCGGACCCTCGTCGACGGACCGATCACGACGCGGGCGTCTTTCGCCCCGGAAAAGGTGCGCGATCCCGCACTACGGCCGCTGATGGCGAAGATCGTCGTAACGGTCGACGATAGCCTGGAAGCCATGCTGCCAAGGATGGCAATGCGGGTGACCGCGACCGCGCGCGATGGTCGTCAGTATTCCATGGAGATCGTCGACCCCAAAGGGCAACCCGGCAATCCGATGCAGGACGCCGACATCGAGGAGAAATTCAACGCGATGGCAGAACCGGTCCTGGGACGGGAACGGTGCCGGCGTGCGCTTGATCGCTGGTGGGCCGTGCGCGAAGCCGACGACGTCGCCGCGCTGATCGGACTGCTCGATCTCGATCCGTCGCGCCCGGCGGGATGAGCACTACGGCGCAGCCGCCAGCATGTCGCGCGCCCTGATGGCCTCGTCGGGCTCCATCGCGATCCGGCCTGCAAATTCGCGCAGCAACGCTTCGTCGCCTGCAAGATGGTCGAGGACGCCGAGCAGGAAGTTCGGCTCGCGCGCCGCCGCCCGCAGCGATCCAGGGCCGATCCCCGTCAAGGCCAGGAAGCGCTCCAGCCGCTCGGGCTCATCGGCAATGAAGCTAAGCGCTTGAATCGCCACTGTTTCGGCTAATTCCCGCGTCATTCCAGGTCGTTGTGCCATCGGGAACTCGTTTGCGGTTCCGTAACAAATCGGAACTAGGGTTTTTGTACCATGCCCGCGCGCTCGCCGGGGCATGCAGCCTCCGTCCATCACAAGGGGTCGTCGGCTGGGGCGCCGGACTGCGGAGGGGCCGGGAATGGCCAAGACCGTCATGATCGTGGAAGACAACGAGCTCAACATGAAGCTCTTCCACGACCTGTTGGAGGCGCATGGTTACCAGACGGTGGGAACCCGTAACGGCATCGAGGCGCTCGATCTCGCGCGCCGCCATCATCCCGATCTGATCCTGATGGATATCCAGCTGCCCGAGGTTTCCGGCCTGGAAGTGACCAAATGGCTCAAGGAGGACCAGGAACTGCGGAGCATCCCGGTGATCGCGGTCACAGCCTTCGCCATGAAGGGCGACGAGGAACGAATTCGCGAGGGCGGCTGCGAAGCCTATCTGTCCAAGCCGATCTCGGTCGGCAAGTTCATCGAGACCATCCGCCATTTCCTGGGCAATGCCTGAAGGAGCTCGTTGATGACCGCGCGCGTTCTCGTCGTCGACGACATTCCCGCCAATGTGAAACTGCTCGAAGCGCGGCTTTCGGCGGAATACTTCGACGTCGTCACCGCGGTGAGCGGTGCCGATGCGTTGACGATCTGCGAGCGCGCCGAATGCGATGTCGTGCTGCTCGACGTCATGATGCCGGACATGGACGGCTTCGAGGTCTGTCGGCGGCTCAAATCGAGCCCCACGACGCATCACATTCCCGTCATCATGGTCACTGCGCTCGACCAGCCATCCGACCGGGTGAGGGGGCTCCAATCCGGCGCCGACGATTTTCTGACCAAGCCGGTGTCGGACGTGGCGCTGATTGCCCGGGTACGATCGCTGGCGCGGCTCAAGATGATGACCGACGAACTGCGCATGCGTGCGGTCACCTCGCGCGACATCGGCATCGAGAGTCCGGAGCGCGAGGCGGTCGCCGACACCGGGCTTGAAGGCAGGATCCTGATCGTCGACGACCGGCCGGCTTCGGCCGAGCGCATTCACGGCATGCTGGCGGGTTCCCATGCAGTCGATATCGAGACCGATCCGAACGAAGCGCTGTTCCACGCCGCCGAAGGCAGCTACGACCTCATGATCGTTTCGCTCGGGCTGGAGAATTTCGACGGGCTGCGCCTGTGCAGTCAGGTCCGTTCGCTCGAGCGCACGCGCAACGTGGCGCTGCTTGCGATTGCCGACGCTGAGAGCAATACGCGGCTGGTGCGCGGGCTCGAGATCGGCGTCAACGACTATCTGACCCGTCCGATCGACAAGAACGAGCTGATGGCGCGGGTGCGCACCCAGATCCGCAAGAAGCGCTACACCGAGCGGCTGCGCGACAATGTACAGATGTCGATCGAGATGGCGATCACCGACGCGCTCACCGGCCTGTACAATCGGCGCTACATGGAGAGCCACGTCGGCACGCTGGTGGAGCAGGCATCCTCGCGCGGCAAGCCGCTCGCCGTGCTGGTGCTCGACATCGACTACTTCAAGTCGGTCAACGACACCTGGGGCCACGACTGCGGTGATGACGTCCTGCGGGAGTTCGCCATCCGCATCAAGAAGTCGATTCGCGGCATCGACCTTGCCTGCCGTTATGGCGGCGAGGAATTCGTCGTGGTGATGCCGGAAACCGACATGGCGGTTGCCACCATGGTGGCGGAGCGGCTGCGCCGGCGAATCGCGTCGGAGCCGTTCCCGATCCAGCAGGGCGCCCGCACCATCGAGGTTACCATCTCGATCGGGATCGCAGCGCTCGAGCGCGACGAGGACGCCGCGGCGGTCTTCAAGCGCGCCGACCAGGCGCTCTATCGGGCCAAGCGCGACGGCCGTAACCGGGTGGTTCCCGCCGCCGCGTGAGGGTTTCCGGCGTCCGGTCCGGCAATTGCGGCAGCCCTGTCACGGTCAACCCTAATGTTTTAGGTTGACCGGCTTCTCTCCGCTATCCACAGGCGAAATCATTGGCTTCCCGTCCCCATTGCGGTAGCTTGGGGACGCCGATGGGTCATTTCCCTGCCTTATGGCCGGGAACTGTAGGTTTGCGCCGTCGTCGATCTCGATAACCCTACGGAGTGCTCAGGTCCGCCGCATCTCCTGGGTCCGTGGGGTTCGGCCGGTCCGGGAGTGGCACGAGTGGCCTCCTCATGACGCTGCTCCCGGCCGGCCACCATTTTTTTTCCGGATGGCGCGGCCAAGATGGTCGGCGTACGTCTGCACAGATCGGGTCGGCCGCCAAATCATCCGCAGCGCGGCCGACAGAATTGCAAAGGGCGCCGTCGGGCGCCCTCGGCCGTTTCAGCAGGGTCCACGCCTCACTTGATCTTGGCTTCGCGGAACTCGACGTGCTTCTTCGCAACCGGATCGTATTTCTTCTTGACCAGTTTGTCGGTCATGGTGCGGGAATTCTTCTTGGTCACATAGTAGAAGCCGGTGTCTGCGCTCGACACCAGCTTGACCTTGATGGTGGTGGCCTTGGCCATTTGTGGACCTCTGGGACTGCGGAAATTGCGGCGAAAACTAGCGGCTGACGCCGCAAAGTCAAGGAACGCAAGAGTCGAGCAATCGGACGCCCTACAGCAGTTCGCGCAGGAAGCTGCCGCGGATCATCCGGTAGAACGGCACCGGCAGGCCATGGCCGAAACCGTCGGCAATCCGCCCGTCGAGTTCCTCCAGCATCACGCCGGTGACGGCGGGCATGTCGAGGTGCTTGGCCTCTGCCAGGGGCATCCAGACCAGTTCGACCAGCTCGGCGTCGGGACCAGTCACGCCCTCGATACGGTGCGCAATCGCGCTCGCGTCCATGGTGAAGAAGCGCGCATCGAACCGACGCGGCCGTCCGGGCGGCGTGATGGCGCGGCCGATGAAGTGAATGTTGCGCAGGTCGGGCAGAACGCCGTGCTGCGCAAAGGCGGACCAGGGCCCGTCCGGTATCGCCTCCGCTTGCGCAGGCGTACCCAGCAGCAGGCCGGTCTCCTCGAATGTCTCCCGCACCGCCGCCAGCGCCAGCGCCCGCGCTCGCACGGCACTGCCTTTGTGGAAGCGCTGCAACAGCCGCATCTCGGCATCGGGATCGAGCGGCGTGGCGCTCGGCATGTGCTTGTCGGACGGGTCGACGCCACCGCCCGGAAACACGAACTTTCCTGGCATGAACTTGTGTCGGGCGTGCCGCTTGCCAAGCAGGACCTTCGGCACGCGACCCGAGCGATCGACGAGGATCAGGGTTGCCGCGTCCTTGGGACGCACGACTTTGGATGAGAGGTCGCGGTCGACCTCGTTCATGCGGCGCACGAAGTCGTTGAGGCGCAGGATGCGGTCTGACTCGATATCGGTCATCGGCGAGGTTCAATGATGCGGTCGGGCGCGAGTGCGTCGCTTTCGGCCGGATTGAAGCCGTGCATGCGTAACGCCCATTGCAGACTAACGAGCGCGCCCTTGATCGGCTGGAGGAGGTAGAGCGACAAACCAAGCGTCAACGGCAGCCACAGCGTCATATGCAGCCAATAGGGCGGTGCATAGGCCATTTCCACCGACATCGCGAGCGGCACCACGACGTGGCCGACGATCAGGATCACGAAATAGGAGGGGGCGTCGTCGGCACGATGGTGATGCAGCGCCGTTCCGCAGGCCGGACAGTAGTCGGCAACCTTGAGGAAGGCGCGAAACATTCGGCCTTCGCCGCAATCCGGGCAACGCCCGCGCCAGCCGCGCAGGAGCGCCGGCCAGCAATCGCGGGTCGAAGGGCTGAACGTCTCGGTCATCGCTTGTGGCGCCGCTGCTTGCGCGGTTGTCTCGTCCGGTCTGGCCGCTTGGCCGGCCGGTCATAGCGTCCCGCGCTGAGAAGCTCAAATCGCAGCGCGCCCGCGACCGGAGCCGCATCCACCAGTTTCACCGTCACCGCATCGCCGAGCCGGTAGATTTCGCCGCTGACGTCGCCGATCAGCGCATGGCGGTCCTCCCGATAACG
>Ga0073934_10001177_pt1 | contig 65637 bp, 57 predicted proteins | sample LarsenN4metaG_FD_76834 | JGI IMG/M metagenome (GOLD analysis project Ga0073934, IMG submission 76834) | Hot spring sediment bacterial and archeal communities from British Columbia, Canada, to study Microbial Dark Matter (Phase II) - Larsen... ... | reverse complement strand
TCGTCGTCGTCTACCAAGCAACGAGCCCCAGCGGCACGGCGGTCGCCGCCGACCGCGAGTCGCAGGCCGTGCGCTGGTTCACCCCCGACGCGATCCCCTGGGATGCGCTGGCCTTCGACACCACAGCCGCAGCGCTGCATGACTGGGCGGCGAACCGCGCCGGCACCGGCCCCGCAGTCGAGGCCGGAGCCTCCTCCCACATCGAGCGCCTCCGCGCGGTCGACCCTATGGTCCCTCCCTACGCCTGGCACGACGACCTGCGCGGGTCACTCCCCGCCCGGTTCCAGAAGTACGCCGCAGAGCTGCTCTTCGACGACGAGCGTGTGATCTTCTTCCTGCATCGCCCGGCCTTCGCCCGTCGGCGCCACCTGCTGCCAATCGGTCGGCGCGAGAACGAGGGACTGCTGCTGCTGACGGACCGGATGGTCCTCTTCATGCAAGATGCCATCCCGCCGGGCCCCATGTTCGTCGACTGGGGGTACGACGCACGGCTCGCCCCCAGCGAGCGCATCGTCGCCGCCTCGGTGCGCCGCGAGGGCGCGGCGTCCACCCTCACCATCGAAGTCGCCGCGCAACATGGGTCCGAGTCGTTGGCCTGGACATTCCCGGCGGAGGCTCAGCGGGCGCTGGGAGAGGCCGCGAGCGCCCTCCGGGCCTACGCCGACCGGGCGCCGATGTCCCTGCGACGCCGCTACGAGGCGCCGCTGCCCGCGTGGGAACCGCCGGACGCCCGTGCCGCGCGGCGTCGCATCGCCGGGCGCCCGCTGTCGCAACCAGAGGAGGACGAACTCCCCGTCGCCACCGCGGCCTCCGGACACGGCACCATCGCGCTCTCCGACGACGGCCTGCGCATCGAGGCCGCGAGCGGGACGACGCGGGTCGCCGTGAGCGAGGTCGCCAGCCTCGGCATCTGGCGTGCCGTCACCGGCTGCGCCCTCGATGTGTATGTGCCGGAGGGTGCGTCCACGAAGCGCTGGTCCGTAGGCTTCCAGTACCCGCAGTCCTCACCGTTCCTGCGCGTCGCCGCCCGCCTCCGCCACCTCATGGCCCGCACCGGCTGAGGAGGCACGATGGCCGCTGCCCCCGTCCGCCGACCCGCCGCAGCCGCCGGAGTCCATTGTCAGCGCAGCCGTTCGAGTGCCGCTTCGAACGCCTCCGCGATCGCGCGGTGTCCGGCGTCGTCCGGGTGTGGGTCGGGCGCCGCGTCAAGCACATGGGTGAGCTCGCCGCCCCGCCCCTCGAACGCCGGCGCCGCCTCCGCGACGCCATGGCGCCCGCCGTCACCGCCGGCGACCGCGCGGATCACGGCGTCGAGCCGCGGCAGCACGCGCCCGGCAGGCGCCTCGAACGGGTGGCCCGTGCCGGAGAAGAAGTTGGGGTAGGCGAGGAGCACAATCGCTGCCTGCGGATAGCGCGCGCGCAGCGACGCCACGATCCGCCGGTAGCGCGTCTCCACGCCCCGCAGCGTCTCGTCGAGCGGGCAGGACGCCGGCAGCGGCTCCTGTACACACGTCGCGTTCGGGACCAGCGCCGCCAGGTCGTTCCCGCCGGCCGACACAGTCACGAACGCGACCGCCCGGCCGGCGAGCGCCTCATCGACCCGGGCCAGCTGCCGGTCGAGCACATCCTGCGTCGTCGCCCCGGCGACGGCTAGGTTCACCAGCTCGACGCCTTCATCCCGCGCCACGAGCGCCGCGAACGACGTCGCGCCGGCGTCCGACGCGCCGTTGCCAGCGGCGATGGAGTCGCCGAGCGAGAGCATCACGCCGGACCAGCCCGCCGCCTCCCGCTCGCCGCCGCGCTTGCAGCGCGCACCCCCGGCGACGAGGACGATGACGACGGCGATGACGAGGAAGAGCGGCTGTCGAGCGCGCATGGCCCTCGACAGTATAGGGACGGCCTCGGCTACCCCTGCGCCCGGACCGTCGCCCAGCCTCGCACCGATGCGCCGGTGGCCTGTGCACGCGTGGTCGTGCTCGGCGGCTCGCGCCGGGTCGCGGCAGCCCCTCCCTCGGGCCGCGTCTCCGCAATCGTCGCCCGCACCGCGGCCAGATCCGCGCGCGTCTCCGCCCGCACCGCCAGCTCTCCCATGATGCGCGAGATCCCCGACAGTACCGTCGAGTGGTCGCGGTGGCCGAGCAGCCGGCCGACCTCCGCGACCGACTTCCTCGCGTCCTCGCGCAGCAGGTACATCGCCAGATGGCGCGCGTAGGTGATGTCGCGCGTGCGCGCGCGGCCCGCAAGGTCCGCAAGCGGGATGCCCGTGCACCGGGTCACCGCCTCGAGCACCGCCTCTGCGGTGGGCGGCGCCTGCTGCCCGGCACTCACCGCCCGGAATGGCGAGAGCGCCTGGTCGATCGCCTCGTCGGTCGGGCCGCTCGAGACCATCGGCAGATAGGCGAGGACGCGGTTCAGGTAGCCCTCCAGCTCGCGCACCGTCGGACAGCAGATGCGGGCGATGCGCTCAAGCGCCCGTTCCGGCAGCTGCTGCGCCAGGGGACGCAGCTTCGCGCGCAGGATCGCCAGGCGCGTCTCGTACGCCGGCTTCTGCAGATCCGCCGTCAGCCCCCACTGCAGCCGCGAGCGCAGCGCGTCGATCAGCTGCAGTTCCGATGCCATGCGGTCGCAGGCGACGACGATCTGCTTCCCCGCCGCATGCAGGTCGTTGAACGTGTGGAAGAACTCGCGCTGGAACTGCTCCTTCCCCTCGAGGAACTGCACGTCGTCGACGAGCAGCACATCGCACGTGCGGTACTTCCGGCGCAGCGATTCGTACCCCGCCTCACGCGCCTTCACATAGTCGTTGCCGAACCGCTCCGCCGTCACGTACACCGCGGCGAGCCCCTGCGCGAAGGCCTCGTGCGCGATCGCCGAGAGCAGGTGCGTCTTCCCCAGCCCCGCGCCGCCGACGATGACCAACGGGTTCATCGACCCCGGCTGGACAATCGCGTTGCGCGCTGCCTTGTACGCCAGCCGGTTCTCGTCGCCGACGACGAAGGCGTCGAACGTCAGCGAAGGGTGCACCGCCGGCGGCGCGACGCGGCCGCGCGCGGCGGGCGCGGCCGCGTCCTCGGGCGCCGGTGGCGGAGACAGGAGGACAGGCTCATCCGTACCGTCCTCGCGGACGCGCTCGAACGCCACCTCGACCTGCCGGCCGAGGACACGCGCGAGCGTCTTCACGATGAGTGGCCGCATCCGTGCGTTGAGCCACTCGATCGCGAAGTCACTGTGCACGCCGACGACGAAGACGCCGTCGTCGTGTCGCAGCCCCATGGTGTCGCGCAGCCAGGTCTCGTAGTTCGCCGGCGTGACCTGAAGCTGCAGCTGCCCGAGCGTCGCCGACCACGTCTGTGCGGGCGAGGAGGCGCTCATGATCGCGCCGTCCCTGCGGCTCGCGATGCTGCCTGGCTGGATGTGTGGCGGTTCGCCCGACGGCGCGCGACAGACAACGAGGATCCCTCCCGACGATATGTCCGGCTTGCGGCAACGTGATGATCAGGTGCGAAAAAAAAGAACTCGTCCGAGGTGGACTTCGTGTGCGAGCCGGCCCCCGCGGCTCTGTCGCTCCAAACAGGAGTGGTGCCGACCGGTCGGCCGTCCGCCGCCCGGTCGTCCGGGGCTGTCAGCGCTCCCTCAGGACGTGGCCGATCATACGGCGGTCTCGTTCACGATCACAAGCCTTTTACGTCTCGTTTCCGGGAACTTTTTCTCCCCCTTCTCATAGCATCGCGCAACGCCGCCATCCCCGCGCCATACCGCTGGATGCCACAGCGCTCGGCGTCAGATTCGCCGCACCCGCGTGCCGCCGCCAGCGTCGCACGCTCCGAAGCGCAAAGCCCGCCCCGCGCGCGGCACGGCAGCGCACGACACGCGAAGACGGAGGCGCTCCCCCGGAGCAGCCTCCGTCTCGTTGCGCGTTGGGCGCTTCTTCCCTCGTCGTTACCGGCGCAGCACGTCCTCGATCACCAGCGTCGTCCCGCCGTCCCGCCGGAACACCAGCCGCAGCGGGTTCTCCGGGTGCACCGTCGACGTCGACGGCAGGTCGACCGTCAGCACCGCGTGCTCCCCCGGGTCGAGCAGCCGGTCGCCGTTGCCGTCGCGCCAGTCGATCCTGAACGTCGCCGGCACGACCGCCGACGCGGTGTCCGCCATCGCCGTCTCGGCGCGGACGATGGCGCCGCTGAGGTCGAGCGGCGCGCCCTCGCCGATGGCGACCGGGACGACGACGCGGGTGACGACGTTGTCTGTCGCCTCATACTCGGCGGCGCCGTCGATGTGGACGCTGGCAGGCGCCGTCCCGGCAACGCTGCCGCCGCCGGGGCCCGATGTCGAGCCGTTGCCGCCGCGCCCGAACGCCGGCGTGAACAGCCAGAGCGTTATGCCGGCGAAGGCGGCGAGCAGGATGAGCGAGATGGACCGCGTCGAGTAGACGCTGCGCTGCATAGCCATGGGGCGGGGACTCCGTCTGGGGGTGGCCTTCCCGTCGGCCGTTCACTTCTCGAAACGGGGCCCGGACGCCCATCGTTACAGGCGGGCCGCCGGCCCGACGAGACCCGAAACGCGTCCCGGCTGTCGCCCGCCCGTCGCAACGCCCGCCCGCTGCGACGGTGGCGCCGGCTTCCCGGCCATACACTGACGGCCATGGAGGCCGTCGTCACCCGCCCCGCCTCCACGCGGGGCGGTTCGCTTGCCCTCGCCGCCGCCTTCGCGCTACCCGCCGCAGCGCTCGTCCTCCTGCGCATCCCGTCGCTCTTCGAGCCGCGTTGGTACACGGACGAGGGCATCTTCGCCGCCGTCGCCCATGACCTGCTGCGCGGCCACATGCTCTACAGCGAGGCGTGGGACAACAAGCCGCCGCTCATCTTCGTCACCTACGCCACCATCCAGGCCCTCTTCGGGCCCGGCGTCCTGCCGCTCCACGCGGCGGCCCTCGCTGCCTCCCTCGCGACGCTCGCCGCGCTGCTGGCGCTCGCCGCCCACCTGTTCGGTCCGCGCCGCGCCGCGCTCGCCGGCCTCCTGTTCGCGCTCCTCGTCGGCACGCCCGTCATCGAGGGCAACCTCGCCATGACCGAGACCTTCATGGTCGTACCCACGACGCTCGCTGTCCTCCTCTTCGTGCGCGCCCAGGCACGGCCCGAAGCCGCGCGCACCGCTGCCTACCTCGCCTGCGGCGCCCTCCTCGGCCTAGCCGCCGGCTACAAACAGGTCGCCGTCTGCGACCTCCTCGCCGTGCTCGTGATGGTCTCGCTCACGCACGCCCGCCCCTGGCGCGCGAGCGGCGTGCTGCTCGTCGCCTTCGCGGCGCCGCAGGCGCTGTTCGCCGCCGTCTTTCTTGCCGCCGGCGCCTTCGGCGCCTACTGGTACGCCGTCGCGGGCTCCCTCGGCCTCTACGCCGGCCTCGCGCGCGAGGGCCCGGCCGCCCGGCTCACCGGCTGGCTGCCGGCGCTCCTCGTAGCGGCATGGCTCGTCCGGCGGCGCATGTCCGGCGAGGAGGTGCCGCTCACCGCCTTCCCTTCGCTCTGGCTCGCCTTCACCATCGCCGGCGCCGCCGCGGGAGCGTTCCCCTTCCCGCACTACCTCCAGCAGGCCGCCCCGGCCGCCGCACTCGCCGCCGTCAGCTTGCCCTTCGCCTGGGAGCGCGATGCCCCCGCGCGGGCGCTCGTCGCCGCCACCGCGGTGCTCGTCGCCGCACTCGTCTTCGGCCAGTTCGCCGTCGCCTTCCGCAAGCGTCAGCAGCTCGACCCCATCGCCTACTATCACGCCTTCTTCGACGGCGACTTCCGCACCCTGAGCGACCCCAACGACGAGTACTTCTTCGACGGCAGCGCCGTCACCGTCCGCGACGTCGTCCGCCAGATCCACGCCGATGGTGGCGGCCGCACGCTCTACACCTGGAGCGAGCTGCCGTGGCTCTACGCCACCGGCGGCTACACGAACCCGACGCGCTACTACACCTCGTTCCTCGGCGAGGTCGTACCCGACGCCCGGCCCGAGATCATGCACGACCTCGCCCGCCTCCCGCCCGACTACATCCTGATCTCGGATGCCACCTACGCGCCGTTCCCCGAGCTCGACCGCTTCGTGGACGAGCGTTACACGCTGGTGCGCTGGCAGAACGACTGGCGCCTCTACCGCCGCGCCTCGTAACCCGAACTCGTGCTTGCGGCGCAACCAGCCCGCAGCCCAAGCGCCCGGCGACCCGACGACCGCCAACAGCCAACAGCTATATGTTCGAGCGCGTCTGCCCGCCGTCGATGTTCACGCAGGCGCCCGTCACCCAGCTCGCCCGTGGCGAGCACAGGAAGACGACGACGCTGGCGATTTCCTCCGGCGTCCCGAAGCGGCCCATTGCGATGTGTTCCCGCACGAAGCGCGCCATGCCCTCCGGGTCCGCCTCCACGCGCCGGTCCCACGAGCCGCCCGGGAAGCGCACCGAACCCGGCGCCACCGAGTTCACCCGGATGCCGTCCTTCGCCAGCGCGAGCGCGCTGTTCTTCGCGTGGCTGATCATCGCCGCCTTCATCGCGTTGTACGGCAGGCCACCGCCCGCCTCGCGGCCCCAGATCGACGCGACGTGGACGATCGCGCCACCGCCCCCCGCCCGCATGTGCGGCACGACCGCGCGCGTGCAGCGCACCGCCGCCTCGATGTTCGCCCGGTACGCGCGCTCCCATCCCTCGTCGTCGTCCGGGAACGAGCCGCCCGCGTTGTTCACCAGCGCGTCGATGCGGCCGAACGCCTCGACCGTCGTCCGCGCCATCCGCTCGATGTCCGCCGCCACGGTGACATCCGCGACGACCGGCAGCGCCCGTACGCCGAGCGCCGCCACCTCGTCCGCCGCGGCGCGCAGCCGCTCCTCGCCCCGCGCCACCAGCGCCACATGCGCGCCCTCCGCCGCGAAGGCCAGCGCGATTGCCCTGCCGATGCCCCGCGAGGCGCCCGTCACGAGCGCCACGCGGCCGTTCAACCCGAGGTCCATGCAACGAAGGGTAGGCGCCCGGCGCGGTAGGGGTTAGGGCTGGGCGTGGACGTTGGAGGTTCGAGGTCGGAGCTTGGATGCTGTTCGCGCTACAGCTCTCGCGGCCGTGGCGCGGACTTCAGTCCGCGCGGTGTACGAGCGCGACGCCGCCCGCGCGACACCTGACGATGGCCGGTCGAGATCGGCGCGCTACTCTTGTCGCCGCTCGCCGCGCCACATCTATCGCGGCCGGCCGCGCTCGCTTGTCGCCGCCCGCCGCGCCACATCTATCGCGGCCGGCCGCGCTCGCTTGTCGCCGCCCGACCGCCCGGCTACTCGACCGTCACGTCCGTATGCATGCCCTGCTGGTAATGGTCGACCGCGCTCCCCTCCTCGCCCTTCGCGATCAGGCAGGCCAGCCGGTACGCGCCCGGCGTCAGGTCCAGCGTCACCGTGCCGCCCTGGCCCGGCCCCACCGGCTCGACCTCGCCGAGGTTCTGCAGGCCGCCGTCCGCCAGCACCCGCAGCACCGCCAGCTCGTGCTTCTGCGTCGCGCTCGCGTTCGTCGCGATGAAGCGCACACGGCCGGCCGGGATCGTGTCCTTGTCCGGGTCGACGCTGTAGTCCACCAGCGTCACCGCGACCGTCGTATCAATGTCCTCCGGCGGCGCCGTCCGCGGGATCTCCGTGATCGCCGGCACCGATGGCGCCGGCGACCCCAGCCCCGGCGTCACACCGGCCGACGCACCCTCGGCCGTCGCGACGACCTCGATGATGGTCGTCACGTCGCCCGGGACGTAGCACTTGATCTTGTACGTGCCGGGTTCGTCCGGGACAGTGAAGCCGGCCGAGCGCGTCCGGCCCTTCGGCACCTCGAACTCCTCGAGCTTCGTGCCTTCGATGCCCTCGATCTCGAACGGGTCCTTGCCGCTCTCGTTCTTGCCCGTGACCTTCAGCTTCTCGCCCGTCCGCGCGCTGATCGACGTCGGCGTGCAGCCGTCGTCGCGCTGCGTGATCACCACCTCGCGCCCCCCGGCGCCGCTCCCCTCGCACGCGACGAGCCCGATGGCGCCGAGCGCGAGCGCCAATGTCCCCGCAATGAACCGCATGGCGTCCTCACTTTCGTGTCAGGTCAGACCTGTGATGTCGCGCCGCCGCCCGCCGAGGGCTCCACATGTCTCACGGCCGGCCGCGGCGGGTTGGCCACAGGCAGGACCAGGTACGCCAGGAGCGCGATGCCCATGTACCCGGCCCACGCGACGATCTGGCCAAGCAGCGGCGCCGAGTCGTAGCCGAGCACCGTGTGCATGAACTTCCCGAGTGTCGACGTCATCGGCAGCCACGACTCCGTATCCCACGGCCGAGAGCCGAGGTTCGGCAGCACCTGCGCCGCGTGCAGCTCACCGAGCCCGTTCGCCAGTAACCCCGCGGCAAGGACGATGACGATCACCCCCGTCACCACGAAGAACGGCCGTAGCGGCAGCCGCGCCGCGCCGTAGTACAGCACCACGCCCGCCGCCCCGGCGATCGCGAAGCCGATGAGCCCGCCCAGCCAGAACTCCGTCGTCGAGCCCGCGTTGGTCGAGCCGGCGAACAGGAACAGCACCGTCTCCAGGCCCTCGCGCGCCACGGCCGTGAACGCGATCGATGCCAGCGTCAGCACCGAACCGCGCGAAAGCGCCTCGTCCACCTCGTGCCGTAGCTCGCGCGAGATGCCCGCGGACTGCCGCTTCATCCAGAAGACCATCCACGTGAGGACCGCGACGGCGAAGAGCATCGTGCCGCCCTCGAACGCCTCGAGGACGCGCCCCGAGAGCTCGCGCGAGGCGACCTCGAGTCCTACGCCGAAGGCCAGCGAGAGCGCGGCCGCCGCAACGACGCCGAGCCAGATCTCGCGGAAGTGGCGCTTCTGGCCAATGTTGCGCAGATAGCCCAGCAGGATCGTGACCACGAGCGCGATCTCGACCCCCTCCCGCAGCGTGACCAGCAGTGAGAACGCCATATCTCCCCGTCGTGCCCGCTCGGCCCGCACACCGTCGCCGGCCCACCCGCGCAACCGCCTCGTCGCCCCGAGCCGTTTCTTCGCGCCGGCTGTGTTAGCCTACGCTAACGCCCCGCTTTAGTCCATGCTAAACTTCGTTGGGAGCGGACAAAATATCTGCGGAAATCTTCCGCTTGTCTATACTCGACCGTGAAACCACCACGCGCCCCGAGGCCTGCATGCCGCACAAGCCGTCCTCGACCGTCGAGGACTACCTCATGGAGATCTACGACATGACCCGCGCCGGGCGGGCCGTCATCGCCGCGCGCCTGACCGAGAAGATGGGCGTGACGGCCCCGACCGTCTGGAACACCGTGCACCGCATGCAGCGCGATGGCCTCGTCGAGATTACACCCTCCAAGGAAATCCGCCTCCTGCCGCCCGGCCTCGAGGCCGCTGAATCGATCAAGCGTCGCCACCTGCTGACCGAACGCCTGCTCGTCGACATCCTCGGGCTCGACTGGGCCGACGCCCACGAGGAGGCACACCTCATCGAGCACACCATCACGCCGCGCGTCGAGGCGCGCATCATGGCCGTGCTCGGCAACCCCACCACATGCCCCCACGGCAACCCCATGCCCGGGGTCGACCCGGCCACCCGCCCGAAGACGGCCCCGCTCGCCATGGCGGAGGCCGGCCGCGAATACGAGGTCGATGGCATCAACGAGCCCGCCGAAGAGGACCACGCGCTGATGACCTTCTATCAGCGCAACGGCTTCGTCCCCGGCGCCCGCCTCCGCGTCCTCGAGGTCGCCTCATATAACTCCACCGTCGATGTCGAGATCGGCGGCCGCATCGTCACGCTGGGGATGCCGGCGGCGGAGAACCTGCGCATCGTCATCGAACAACCAGCGGCCGCCGCCACTCGCTAGGTACGCCCTGCGAAGCTGGAACTCGGACGCTCCCAGCTCGCGCGCGTCCAGGCTCCAGCATCGAGCCTCTCGCTTCGCGCGGATATCCAGCACCACCCCTCGCCCACCTTTACCCCGCCGCCGCCGCCGAATACCATCGCACCACCCGTCGCGCACCCCACGAAGGAGCATCCCATGAAGGCCGCCGTCTTCCGCGCCGTCAAAGAGCCGCTCACGATCGAGGACATCGATATCGACCAGCCCGGCCCACGCGAGGTGCTCGTGCGCACGGCGGCCGTCGGCGTCTGCCACTCCGACCTCCACTTCGTCGAAGGCCTCTACCCGTACCCGACACCCGCAGTCCTCGGCCACGAGCCATCCGGCATCGTCGAAGCCGTCGGCGAGCAGGTGACGTACCTGCAGCCCGGCGACCACGTCATCGGCTGCCTCTCCGTCTTCTGCGGGCACTGCGAGAAGTGCCTCTCCGGCCACCCCAGCCTCTGCAGCAACCCCGAGACCCGCCGCGCGCCGAACGAGGCGCCCCGCCTCTCCCAGGGTGGCCAGCCGGTAATGCAGGGCCTCAACCTCGGCGCCTACGCGGAGATGATGCTCGTCCACGAGAACGCGCTCGTGAAGATCCGCGAAGATATGCCGCTCGACCGCGCCGCGCTCATCGGCTGCGGCGTCATGACCGGCGTCGGCGCCGCGCTGAACACCGCAAAGGTGGAGCCAGGCTCCGCCGTCGCCGTCTTCGGCTGCGGCGGCGTCGGCCTCGCGGTCGTCCAGGGCGCCTACATCGCCGGTGCGCGCATGATCATCGCCGTCGACACGGTCGAGGCGAAGCTCGCGACCGCGCGGCAGCTTGGCGCCACCCACGTCGTCGATGCCTCGTCGCACGACCCGGTCGCGGCCATCCGTGAGATGACCGCCGGCGGTGTCGACTACGCCTTCGAGGCGATCGGCCTGAAGGCGACCGCCGAGCAGGCGTTCAACTCCCTGACCTCGGGCGGCGTCGCCACCGTCATCGGCATGATCCCCGTCGGCCAGAAGGTCGAGCTCGACGGCTACCAGTTCCTGTCCGAGAAGAAGATCCAGGGCAGCACCATGGGCTCGAACCGCTTCCGTATCGACATGCCGCGCTACATCGACTTCTACATGCAGGGTCGCCTCAAACTCGACGAGATGATCTCGCGCCGCCTCAAACTCGAGGACGTGAACGAGGCGTTCCGCGCGATGAAGGCCGGCGAGGTCGCCCGCCAGGTGATCGTCTTCGACTGACTTCCTCGCCTGCCGCGCGGAGGTGGATGATGGACGGTAGAAGATAGAGCGCCGGCGTAGCCGTCCTCCATCTCCGGCCGTCCATCGTCCGCCATCCATCGGCGCCGCCCCGGTGCCCGCGCCCGAACATCGGTGCCTGGCCCGCCAAGCATCAGGGATGCGCCGTATCCGCGCACGCCCCTTCGCTCCGGAACATTCACTCGGACATCCGCAGGGATGACCACATGCGCAGGGAGGCGAAGGTGGCAGCGAGCGGGCCGCGCGCCGGCTTCGTAGGGGCTTCGGCCCCGCTCGCCGTCACCCCGGCGGAGCAGCTCGTCGCACCCGCCCGCGGCGCCGCGGCCGCCGCCCAGCCGCGCGCGCCAGGCGCCTACGCGCGCTTTGGCAAGCGCGCGCTCGACCTCACGCTCGGCTCGCTGCTCCTGCTTCTCGCACTCCCGCTGATGCTCGCCGTCGCGCTCGCCGTCCTCGTCACCTCCGGCTGGCCCGTGCTGTACCGCTCCGAGCGCCTCGGCGCCGGCGGCACGACGTTCCGCATGTGGAAGTTCCGCACGATGGTGCGCGACGCCGATCACCTCGCCGAGCGCTGGAAAGAAACCCACCCCGAGCGCGCCTCGGAACTGCTCACGCGCTGGCAGATCGAGGCTGACCCGCGCGTCACCGCGCTCGGTCGCTTCCTCCGCGCGTCGTCGCTCGACGAGCTGCCGCAGCTCTGGCACGTCGTCCGCGGCGACATGAGCCTCGTCGGCCCACGGCCGTACCTGCCGCGCGAGGCCATCGCGCCAGCCGCGCGCGCCGCGATCCTCGCCGTCAAGCCGGGCCTTACGGGCCCGTTCCAGGTCTGCGGCCGCAAGTCGCTCACGCCGACGTCCCGGATCGAGATGGAAGTGGCCTACGGCGAAGCGGTGTCGCTCCGCCGCGATCTCGCGCTGCTGCTGCGCACCGCCAAGCCGCTGCTCACGCTGGACGGCCGCTGATGACGCACCTGCTGCTCGTCTCCCTCAACTACGCACCCGAGCCGACCGGCATCGGCCCGTACAGCGCCGGCGTCGCCTCGCACCTCGCCGCCCAGGGCTACGAAGTCTCGGCGATCACCGGCCTGCCGCACTATCCGGCGTGGCGCGTCGGCCCGGCGTACGCGCGCGGCGCCCGCCGCCGCGAACGCATCGACGGCGTCGCCGTCCATCGCTCCTCGCACTACGTCCCGCGCCGTCAGTCCGCCGTGAGGCGCGCCCTCTACGAGCTCTCGTCGCTCTCGATGCTCGCGCCGCTGCGCAACATCCCGCGGCCGGACGCCGTCCTCGGCATCACGCCCAGCCTCAGCGGCGCCGTCGTCGCCCGTCTCGCCGCGATGCGCTTCGATGCGCCGTACGGCGTCGTCTTCCATGACCTCGCCGGCCACGCGGGCCAGTCCGGCATGCGCGGGGCCGGCGTCGCCGCGGTCGCCGCGCGCGGCCTGGAGCGGCTCGCGGTCGCCCGCGCCGCCGCCGTCGGCATCGTCGCCGAAGGCTTCCGGCCGTACGTCGAAGCGCTCGGCGTCGAGCCGGTGCGCGTCCGCCGCCTGCGCAACTGGGCGCGCATCTCGCCGCCCGCCGTTGCGCGCGGCGAGATGCGCAGACGACTCGGCTGGCCGGACGACGCGTTCTGCGTCGTGCACACGGGCAACATGGGCTATAAGCAGGCGCTCGAAACCGTCCTCCTCGCCGCCCGCGAGACCGCCGGGTCGCGCGACATGCTGTTTGCGCTCTGCGGCGACGGCAGCCAGCGCGCTGCGCTCGTCCGCCAGGCGCGCGCGCTCGCCCTCGACAACGTACGCTTCGTGCCGCTCGTGTCCGAAGCCGCGTATTCGTCCCTGCTCGCCGCCGCCGACGTGCTGCTGGTGCACCAGCGCGCGAGCGTGCGCGAGATGGCCTTGCCCTCGAAGCTCGCGTCGTACTTCGTCGCCGGCCGCCCCGTGCTCGCCGCCGCCGCGCGCGGCAGCGAGACCGCCCGCGAGGTGCAGGCCAGCGGCGGCGGCATCGTCATCGCGCCCGAGGACCCGCGCGCCCTGCTCGACGGCCTGCGCCGTCTGCAGGCCGATCCCGCCCTGCGCGACTGGCTCGCCGACCGCGGCCGCACCTACGCCGAGAAGACGCTGAGCCCGGCGGCCGCGCTGCGCGGCTACGAGCAGTTCGTCGCCGCGATCCTCGCCGCCACTGGGCGCGGCCGCGTGCACCACGCCGGCCGCGCGCCGGTGGGGCAGCTCGGCGGCAGCCTGCACGACGAGCGGAGGGCAGCATGACCGCCGACCTGCATGGCACGCGCGTCATGGTCACCGGCGGCGCCGGCTTCCTCGGCCGCCACGTCGTCGGCCGCCTGCTGGAGCGCGGCGCCGATGTCTTCGTGCCGCGCAGCGCACACTACGACCTGCGCGAGAAGGCAGCCATCCGCCGCGCGCTGCGCGACGGCGAGCCAGAGGTCGTGGTCCACCTCGCCGCCGTCGTCGGCGGCATCGGCGCCAACCGCGCGAACCCCGGCCGCTTCTTCTACGACAACGCAATCATGGGCATTCAGCTCATGGAGCAGGCAAGGCGCGCCGGCGTCCGCAAGTTCGTCGGCGTCGCCACCGTCTGCGCCTACCCGAAGTACGCGCCGGTCCCGTTCCGCGAAGAGGACCTCTGGCACGGCTACCCGGAGGAGACGAACGCCCCCTACGGACTTGCCAAGAAGATGCTGCTCGTGCAGGCGCAGGCCTATCGCGAGCAGTACGGCTTCAACGCCATCACGCTCCTGCCCGTGAACCTCTACGGCCCCGGCGACAACTTCGACCCCGCCTCGAGCCACGTCATCCCCGCGCTGATCCGCAAGTTCCTCGATGCCCGCCTGCGCGGCGAGGACGAGGTCGTCGTCTGGGGCAGCGGCCGCGCCTCGCGCGAGTTCCTCTACGTGGACGACGCCGCCGAGGCGGTCGTGCTGGCCACCGAGCGCTACGACGACCCTGCGCCCGTCAACATCGGCTGCGGTCGCGAGGTCACCGTCCGCGAACTCGTGCGGCTCATCGGCACCATGTGCGGCTACACCGGCCGCATCACCTGGGACCGCTCGCAGCCCGACGGCCAGCCGCGCCGCATGCTCGACACAACGCGCGCCCGCGAACGCTTCGGCTTCGAGGCGCGCACCACGCTCGAGGAGGGCCTGCGCCGCACGCTCGACTGGTACCTCGCGGCGCGCGTCGCCTCCGCCCTTGAAGCAACATCGGCCCCCACCGCGCCCCCGCGCCGGCGTCGCTCTCCCAGCGCCGGCGATGCGCCCTTGCCGGCCGGCGACGCCGCCCGCCGCGCTGCCTAGGGAGTTCCCGCGCGCGTGCGCAGGGTTTGCCCGATACCTCGCGCCTCCGCGCCCAACACACAATTCCGAACACAGACTCAGCACCCCGGAGGCGACGCATGGAAGCGGCCCCAGGCATCGCGTCGGCATCAGGCACGCTCGCGAGCGGCGGCCCACCGTCGTTCTCCGTCGTCATCCCCACCTACAACGAAGCCGCCGATATCGCCGATACCGTGCGCTGCGTGCTCGCCCAGACGCTGCCGGCGCGCGAGGTCATCGTCGTCGACGGCGGCTCCACCGACGGGACCCTGGCCCGGCTGCGCGCCTGGCGCGGCGACCGCCGCCTCCGCGTCATCTCTGAAGGCCTGCGCCGCGGTGTCGCCGCCGCACGCAACACCGGCGCCCGCGCCGCCCGCGGCGATATCGTCGTCTTCCTCAACGCCGACGTCCTGCTCCCGCGCGACTTCCTCGCGCGGCTCGCCGAGACCTATGCGGATGGCGCCCACGCCGTCTCGGTCGACGCGCGCGTCGAGAACCTGGACTGCGCGGCCGGCCGTTACCTGCAGGCGCTGCACACGCGCGACTATCCGCCGCAACGCGTCGGCTGGTCCGAAGGCTTCTCCTGCCGGCGCGAGGCCGCGCTGACGGCGCTCTTTCCGGAGGAAATCCCGGGCGCCGGCGGCGAGGACGTCGAGTTCCTCCGCCGCCTCGTCGCCGGCGGTTACCGCTGGCGCGTCGACGACCGCATCGTCGTCGCGCACCGCGTGCCGGCGACGCTGCCGGGCTTCACCGCGCAGTTCCGAGGCCGTGGCCGCGCCATCCCGTACATCGAGCACCGCGTCCGCGCCCTGCCGCTCGCGCTCGTGACGCTTCGCCGCGCCGCCGCCGCATGCGCCTCGATCGCCCGCGCCCTGCTCATCGCGCCGAACATCATCGAGGCGGTCACCCTCGCCCGCCGTTCGCCGCGCGGCCTGCGCGATACGCCCGCGTTCTGGGCGCTGCGCCATCTCCAGTTCGCCGCCCACCGCCTCGGCGAGTGGGACACGCTCGCGGCGATGTGGCGCGCCCGCATCGCCGGCCGCCCCAGCCGGATCGCCGCCGCCCGAAGCGGGAAGCACGCCCGCGCCGGTACGGACACCCGTACACGTACGGACAGGTCTTCAGACCTGTCCTCATCGTGGCATCCGCAAGGCCGCTCCTCGCCCACGAACCCGCGCGGCGTGTCCTCATCAGCGCATCCGCGTGCCGTGCGCTCATCGTCGCCTCCGCACGGCCCGTCCTCGGCCGGGCAGGAAGCCGCGCCTCTGCATCCCACCGCCGCCCGCGTCCGCCGCTACGTGCGCGTGCCGCGCCAGGCGCCGTCCGCCGCGCCGGCCGCCGGCGATGGCGCCGCGGCGCGGCCAGGCAAGAAGGCCGCCTGATGCACCTCACGATCACGACGCCAGCGAAGTTCCCGGCCGCGTTCGCCGCCGCCCGCGAGCACGCCCGCCGCAATGAGCTCGCGCGCATCATCTCGCCCGTGCCTGCCGCTCGCACGCGGCGCTTCGGCGTCCCCCGCGCGCACACCGTCGCGCTGGCGCCGCTCGGCGCCTGGGACTGGCTCGCCCAACGCGCGCTCCCGCGTCCGCTACAGGCGCCACACCAGCACGCCTTCAGCGTCGCCTTCGACCTTGCCGCAGCGCGCGCGCTCGGCCGGTGCGATGCCGTCAACGCTTGGTGCAGCACCGCGCTCCACACCATCCGGGTGGCGCACCGTCGCGGCCTCCCCGCCGTGCTCGAGGTGGCGTCCATCCACATCGAGGCGCAGGCGCAGGTCCTGCGCGAGCAGTTCGCACGCTACGGCGGCGACGCTGACCGCGCCGTCATCTCGCCCCGCGTGGTCGCGCGCACCCTCCGCGAGTACGCCGAAGCCGACGCCATCATCGCCATCTCGCAGCTCACGAAGCGCACGCTCGTCGATCACGGCGTCCCGGCCGCGAAGGTCGCCGTCATCCCGTACGGCGTCGACGCGGCCGCGTACGCGGCCGCCTCGGCCGTGCGCGATCACCACCGCCACCCGCCGCGCATCCTCTTCGTCGGCGGCGTCTCGCTGCGCAAGGGCGTCCCCTACCTGCTCGAAGCCTTCCGCTTGCTCGGCGGGCCGGCCGAGCTCCGGCTCGTCGGCCGACGCAACGACCCGCTCATCGCGCGCCTCGGTGGCCTGCCCGCGGGCGCCACCTGCACCGGGCCGAAGACCGGCGCCGCCCTCGCGGCGGAGTACGCCGCCGCTGACATCTTCGTGCTGCCGAGCGTCGAGGACGGCTGGGGGCTCGTCACGAACGAGGCCATGGCCGTCGGCCTCCCCGTCGTCGTGTCGGACGCAGCCGGCAGCAGCGAGCTCGTGCGCGAGGGCGAGACCGGCTTCGTCGTACCCGCGTGCGACGCCGCCGCACTGGCGCGTGCGCTCGACGTGCTGCTCGCCGACGCGACGCTACGCCGCCGTATGGGCCAGCGGGCGCGCGCGCTCGCCTCCGCCCGCACCTGGGGCGACTACGTCGACGACCGCAACCGGCTCGTCTTCGGCCCGCTGCTGCGCGGCGCGCCGATCGGAGAGGCGTCATATGCTCGCGCGGCTTAAAGCAGCGGCCAAGCGCCACCCGCGCGTCGTCACCGCCGTGCGCGCGACGTACCCGGCGCTCGTCTGGCTCTCGAACCGACGCGTGGTGTACGAGCGCGTCGCGCCGTACCTGCGCGAGATGACGTTCGACGAGGTGCGCCTCACGGGCCACGGAAACGAACCGGAGGCCCACCTCCGCCGCACGCGCCGCTACGTCGACCTCGCGCGCGCCGACGTGCTCGTGCTCGGCGCCGGCCGCGGCGAGGAGCTCGCGCTCTGGCGCGCCCACCGCCCGCGCTCGCTGACGGCGGTCGACGCGCTCGACCACGCGCGCGACTGGCGCCGCATCGATGGCGTGCGCTTCGCCCGCATGGACGCGCGGTCCCTCGCCTTCGCCGATGCATCGTTCGACCTCGTCGCCTCGACGGCGCTCTTCGAGCACATCGACCGCGTCGACGACGCCGCGCGCGAGATGGCGCGCGTCCTGCGCCCCGGCGGCCTCGCCTTCGCGAACTTCGGCCCGCTCTGGTGGACCTACGGCGGCGCCCACTACGAGGGCGCCTTCGCGCACCTCTCGCTGGACGATGCCGAGCTCGAGCGTTACCTGCTCGCGCGCGGTATCCGGTCAGAGCTCGAGGACGGCCTCGTCTGGCTGCGCCACGGCATGTTCAGCCGCCTGCGCTACGACGACTACCTTCGCATCTTCCGCCAGCACTTCAACCTCTCACACACGGTGCTCGCCGTCTCTCAGCCCGCGCTCCGCTACCGCCGCCAGCACCCCGTCGCCTGGCGCGCGCTCAGCGCGCGTGTCGCCGAGCGCGACCTGCTCACGTTCTCGATGACGGTCTGGATGCGCCCGAAGGCGGTACCGGCCGCCCGCGCTGCCGACGCGGGCCGGGCACGGCCCGGGCGTTCAGCCCGCCCGCGCGCCGAGGTGGCCGCATGAGCGCGCTCGTCCGCCGCTGGCGCGACGATGCGTGCGTCGTCCTGCCGCGCTTCGCCGGCACCTTCGGCACGAGCGGCGCCAGCGCCGCCCTCGGCGTCGTCAGCGGTACCGTCGCCGCCCGCGTCCTCGCGCCCTCCGGCCGCGGCGACCTCGCCCTGCTGCTGCTCTGGCCCCAGCTCGTCGTCACGCTCGGCAACCTCAGCGTCGAAGCCGCCGCCACCTACCTCAGTGCCGATCCCCGTCGTCGCCGCGACGTCCCGGCGACGACGCTCGCGCTCTCGGCGCTGCAGTCGCTCGCGCTCGTCGCCGTGTACCTCACGTTGGTGCCCTTCGTATTCGATGGGCATCTGCGCCGCGATGCGCTGCTGATGGTGCCGCTGATCCCGCTCTACCTCGCCGGCGCCTGCGCCATCGATGTGCTCGCCGGACGTCTCCGCTTCGTGGCTTTCAACGTCGTCCGCATCACCCTGCCCGTGCTGTACTGCGCCGCCATCGTCGCGCTCGCCATCGCAGATGCGCTGACGCCGATGACCGGCGCCCTCGCGTACCTCGCCGCGCACGCCTGCGCCGATGCCCTCGCCGTCGCGCTCGTGCGGGCCGATGGCGGCCTCGGCCGCGTCGACCGCGCACTCGCAAAGGAGGCGCTGCACTACGGCGCCCGCGCGCACATCGGCCGCCTGGCGCCGCAGGCGCTCGGCCTCGACACCGCCCTGGTCTCGCTCGCGCTGTCGTCGCACGACGTCGGGCTGTACTCGGCGGCGACGGCGTTCCTCGCAGCGCCGAACCTCGTCGCGTCGTCGGTCGGCATGGTCGTCTTCCCCCACGTCAGCGCCGCGCGCCGCACCGGCGCATCGGCGCAGCTCGGTGCGACCTTCGTGCTGCACACGGCCGCTGTCGTGGCGTGCGCGCTCGCGCTCATCGTCGCCGCGCGGCCCGCCGTTGTGCTGCTGTTCGGCGACGACTACGCCGGCGCCGTGACGCCGCTGCGCATCCTCGCGCTCGCCTCCGTGCCCCTCTCGCTCCGCGTCTTCCCGATGGAGGTGCTGCGCGGCCTCGGCCGGCCCGGCCTCGCGAGCATCGCGCAGGTGGCCGATTGGGCGCTCTTCCTCGCGCTGATCCCGCTCGGCGCTCGCGCCGGTGGCATCGCCGGCGCCGCGACCGGCCTCGCCTTCGCCGCCGGACTCTCGCTCGCCGTGCTGGCGCTGCTGATCCGCCAGACCGACGCCCTCGCCGCGCGCGAGCGGGCGCAAGCGCTGCTGGAGGCTGCCTGATGCGCGGTCCCGTCCGCCTCGCCCACGTCGTCTCCCACCCGGTGCCGTATTTCGCGCCGCTCTACCGCGAGCTCGCCCGCCGCCCCGCCGTCGACCTCACCGTCTTCTTCTATTCAGACGCCACGCTGCGCACATACCACGACCGCGAATTCGGCCGCAGCGTCGAGTGGGACACACCGCTGCTCAGCGGCTACCGCTGGCGCCTGCTGCCGAGTGCCCTCGGCGCCCCGCTCGATGCCACCGCGCTGCGCCGCCCCCACTGGGACATCGCGCGCGCCATCGCCCTCGGTGGCTACGACGCGCTCTGGGCGCACGGCTACCAGCACCTCGCCACCTGGCTCGCGGTCGCCGCCGCCCGCGCGCGCCGCATGCGCGTCCTGGTCCGAGACGAGCAGACACTCCTCCACCGCCGGCCCGCGACCAGGCGCGCACTGAAGGCGCTCGCGCTTCGCGCGCTCTTCTCGCAGGCGTCGGCGCTCTACATCGGGCATCAGAACCGCCGCCACTTCGCCGCCTACGGCGTCCCGCGCGAGCGCATGCACTTCGCCCCGTACTGCGTCGACAACAACGCGCTGCGCCGCCGCGCCGGCGAGCTGCGGCCGCGCCGCCGGGAGTTGCGCGCGCGCTTCGGCGTCGAAGGCGACGCGCCCGTCGTCCTCTTCGCCGGCAAACTCATCGCCAAAAAGCAGCCGCTGCGCCTCATTGAGGCGTTCGCCCGCGTGCGGCGCGAGCACCGCGCGTCGCTGCTGATTGCCGGCGAAGGCCCGCTGCGCGCCGACGCGGAAGCGCTCGTCGCCCGCCTCAGCGTGCCCGACGTCCGCTTCGCCGGCTTCCTGAACGCCTCCCGGCTGCCCGAGGCCTACGCCGCAGCCGACATCTTCGTCCTGCCGTCCGCGCTGCATGAGACGTGGGGGCTCGTCGTCAACGAGGCGCAGAACTTCGCGCTGCCCGTCGTCGTCAGCGACAAGGTCGGCTGCGCCGCCGACCTCGTGCCGCACGGCGAAGCCGGCTTCGTCGTCCCCCACGACGACACCGCCGCGCTCGCCCGCGCCATCGCGACGCTCGTCGGCGACCCGGCGCTGCGCGCGCGTCTCGGCGAGCGCGGCCGCACCATCGTCGAGCGCTACAGCATCACGGCCGCGGCCGACGGCATCGTCGCCGCCTGCCTCGCGACGACCGAACGGGAGGGCGCATGGCGACAGCGCGAACGCTTGGCCGCGTAGCGGCGGGCCGCGCCGACCCACCCGGCATGCCCGCCGCCCTCGCCCGCCGCTACTGGCGCCTCCTCGGCGACGCGCGCGTCGTCCTCGACCTTGGCTGCGGCGCCGGTGACCTCGGCCGCACGCGACCCCACCCCGGCGTCGACGTCTACGGCGTCGACCGCGACGCGACCGCACTCGAACGCGCCGCCCGGTACGAGCGCACGTTCGCGGTCGACCTCGACCGCGATCCGCTGCCCTTCGCCGATGCGATGTTCGATGCCGCGCTCGCGAAGGACATCCTCGAGCACGTCGTCGACCCGCTTACCGTCGCGCGAGAGGCGCATCGCGTGCTGCGGCCGGGCGGCATCCTCCTCGCCTCCGTCGTCATGGCGCGCCCTTCCCGGCTGTGGGACGACTACACCCACAAACGCGGCTTCACGGCGCGCTCGGCGCGGCGCCTGCTCGAGGACGCCGGCTTCGTCGTCGAGGACATCTGGCGCATGGGCGGCGTGCCCGGCTCCGCGCGCCTCGCTTTCATCGATGCCGTGCCCGCGCTGCTGCGCGTACCCCTGTTCGATGCCCTCTGGGGCGCGAGCTGGGAGCTGCGGGCGGTGCGACCATGACGGCCGCCCTCGCCGACGCCCGCGCCCGCGTGCTGCTCGTGCGCGACATGCCGGAGCAGCGCCTGCGCTCGATGGAGCGCCTCGCCGATGGCGTCGAGCGCGCCTTCGCCGAGCACCCCGTCTACGCCGTCGCGCCGTTTGCGCTGCACGCATCGCCTGCCGCCCGCCTGCGGCCACTTGCCCGCCTCGACAGCTACGCAACGCGCTTCCTGCGCTATCCGCTCGCCGCCCGCGCCCGGCCGGCCGACGTCTATCACGTCATCGACCACGGCTACGCACACGCCGCGGCCCTGCTGCCGCCCGCGCGCGCCGTCGTCTCCTGCCATGACCTGATGCTCCTCAAGGCCGCTGCCGGCGAGGCTGGCTTCCAACCCGGCCGCCTCTCGCTCGCGCGCTTCCGCTGGACCACCGGCTTCCTCCGTCGCGCCGCCCGCATCGTCTGCCCCACCGAAGCGACGAAGCGCGATGTCGTCCGCTTCCTCCGCATCACGCCTGAACGCATCGACGTCGTCCCCTACGGCGTGGAGCCGTCGTTCCGCCCGCTCGCCTCCGCCCTCCGCGACGACGTCCGCCGCCGCCTCGTCGGCGAGGCGCACATGGTGCTGCAGGTCTCGACCGGCGACCCCTACAAGAACACCGAGGGTGCCCTCCGTGCCTTCGCCGCACTGCTGCGCGCCGGCGTCGATGCGCGGCTCGTCCGCGCTGGCGCCCCGCTGACACCGCCCCAGCACCGCCTCGCCCGCGCGCTTGGGGTCGGCGCCGCTGTCGTCGATTGCGGCAGTGTGCCGGAACCGGCGCTCGTCGAGCTCTACAACGCCGCCGATGTCCTGCTCTTCCCCTCGCACGCTGAGGGATTCGGCTGGCCCCCGCTCGAGGCGATGGCCTGCGGCACCCCCGTCGTCGCTTCCGACGCCGCCGCGCTCGTCGAGGCCTGCGACGGCGCCGCACTCCACGCGCCCGCATCCGACGATGACGCGCTCGCGCGCCAGCTCCGCCGCGTGCTCGAAGACGTCGCCCTTGCCGACACGCTGCGGATGCGCGGCTTCGCGCACGCCGGGCGTTTCACGTGGAAGCGCACCGCCGATGGCTTCGCGCGCGCCTGGGACGTCGTGCTCGCTGCCGCCGGCGCGAAGGAGGTGGCGCCGTGTGCGGCATAGCCGGCGCCCTTGGGCCCGATCGCGCCGGCGTCGAACGCGCGGCGCATGCCATGTGCGACGCGATGGTCGCCCGCGGCCCCGACGACGCCGGCATCGCCATCGGGCGCACGCCGGACGGCTGGCTCGCGCTCGGCAACCGTCGCCTCGCCGTCGTTGACCCGACGCCGGCCGGCCACCAGCCCATGCGCGACCCCGAGACCGGCATCGTCGTCGTCTTCAACGGCATGGTCTACAACGCGCGCGAGCTGCGGACGCAGCTCGCCGCATGCGGCGCGCCCTTCCGCTCGACGTGCGATACCGAAGTGGTGCTGCAGGCGTATGTCCGCTGGGGCGCCGCCTGCGTGCGACGGCTGCGCGGCATGTTCGCATTCGCCGCCTGGGACCCGCGCGACCGCGCACTCGTCCTCGCGCGCGACCCGCTCGGCATCAAGCCGCTGTACTACACCGTCGCCAACACGGCGGTGACGGACACGGCCGGGGCGTTCAGCCCCGGATCGGCCGGCCTGAAATCCCGGCCCTCCGTGCTCGCCTTCGCGTCGCAGGTGAAGGCGCTCGTCGCCGCCGGCGTCGTCCCCGCGGAGCTCGACGGCGACGCGATCGCGTCGATGCTCGCCCTCGGCGCCGTCACCGAGCCGCGCACCGCCGTCGCGGGCGTCCACGCGCTCCCCGCGGGCGGCGTCGCCACGTATCGCCGCGGCCTCCTCAGCATCGACCGGTACTGGTCCGCTCAAGACGCGCCCCCGCGGCTCGCGCCCCGAGACCGCCGGCAAGCGGCGCGCGAGCTGCGCACGCGCCTGGAAGACAGCGTCCGCCGTCACCTCGACGCCGACGTCCCCGCCGGCGTCTTCCTCTCCGGCGGCATTGACTCCTCCGCGATCGCGGCACTCGCCGCGCGCGAGCGCCCCGGCCTCCGCACCGTCTCGGTGGCCTTCGACGACCCCGCGTACGACGAGTCGCCCGGCGTCGACGCCGTCCTCGCGCGCATCGGCGGCGCACATACGCGCGTGCGGCTGTCGGCGAGCAACCTGCTCGATGCGCTGCCGGCGGCGTTCGACGCGATGGACCAGCCGTCGTGCGACGGCCTCAACACCTACGTCGTCTCGCGCGCCGCGCGCGAAGCCGGGCTGAAGGTCGCCCTCAGCGGCCTCGGCGCCGACGAGCTGTTCGACGGCTACGGCCACGCCCGCCGCGAGCGGGCGCTGACGCTCCTCGCGTCGCTACCGCTGCCGCTGCGCCGCCTCGCCGGCGACGCGATGGCGCCGTTGCTGCCGGGCAACACCGCCAAGCTCCGCGCCTGGTGCGACGGCCGCTTCGACGGCGCCCCGCTCGCGCTGCTGCGCTCCGTCTTCCTGCCACACGAGCTGCGTGCGCTCGTGCCCGGCGCGCCGCTACCGCGCGCCGCATTCGCGTCCGATCTCGATGGCTACCTGCGCGACGTCCTGCTGCGCGACACCGACGCTATGAGCATGGCGCACAGCCTCGAGGTGCGCGTGCCCTACCTCGATACGCCGCTCGTCCAGTGGGCGCTCGCCCTGCCGCCCGCGGTGCGTGGCCGGCGTAAGGCGCTCCTGCGCGCCGCAGTCGCCGACCTGCTCCCGGCCGAGGTGCTGCTGCGGCGCAAGCAGGGCTTCGCCATCCCCTACGCCCGCTGGTTGCGCGGCGAATTGCGCGATATCGCACGCGAGACGCTCGCGGCGCCGCCGCGCCTCCTCGCGGGCGTCGTCGACGCGCGCGCCGGCCAGGCCGCCTGGCAGCGCTTCGTCAACGGCGACGAGCGCTGGCTGCCGGTCTGGACACTGTTCTCGCTCTACCGCTGGGCCGCCTCGCTCGAAGCAATCGCCGCCGCCCCCGCGCGCGGCACGCGCGCGGTGCGCGTCGCGGTCCCATCGTGGAATGCGGGCGATCTCGCACCCCGCGAGTGGCCGGAGGCCGCATGAGGGTCCTGCACGTCATCCCCAGTCTCGCGACGCGCACCGGCGGCCCTGCCGTCGCCGTCGTCAACGCCTGCCGCGCGCTCGAGGCCGCCGGCGTCCGCACGACCATCGCCGCGACCGACATGCCCGGCCCCGCCAGCGCGGCGCCCGGCGCGCTCACGCTGCCCGCCGGCAGCGACGCGCTCGACCTGCGCCTCTTCCCGGCGCGCCCGCCGCGGCGGCTCGCCTTCTCGCCCGGCCTCTACCGCATGCTCATGCGCGAGGCCGCCGTGTACGACATGGTACACGTCCACTCGCTGTTCCTCTTCCCACAGTTCGCCGCCTACCGCGCGGCGCGCGCCCGCGGCGTGCCGTATGTCGTCTCGCCGCGCGGCGCGCTCGACCCCTGCCTGCGCCCCCGCGGCCGCGCCCGCAAGGCGCTCGTCGATGCGCTCTGGCAGCGCGCGTGGCTCGAAGGCGCCGCCGCCCTCCACTGCACCTCGCACGCGGAGGCTCGCGACATCGCGCATGTCGCGCCCCGCGTCCCGCGCTACATCGTCCCGAACGCGGTCGAGCTCGAAGCATTCGGGACGCCGGGCGACCGCGCGGCATTCCGCCGCCGCTGGCTTCCCGAAGCGCCCAGCGCACCGCTCGTGCTCTGCCACGGCCGCATCGCCGCGAAGAAGCGGCTCGACGTGCTCGTGCGCGCGCTCGCGCTGCTCCGCCGCGAGGCCGACGTCCGCCTCGTCCTTGCCGGGCCCGACGACGACCGACTTGCCGTCGAGCTGCGTGCGCGCGCCGCCGCCGAAGGCGTCGCGCAGGCCGTCACATTCACCGGCATGCTCGGCGCCGCCGATGTGCGCGCCGCCCTCGCCGCTGCCGACGTCTGGGCGCTGCCCTCAGCCGGCGAGAACTTCGGCAACGCCGTCGCCGAGGCGTTCGCCGCGGGCTGTGCCGTCGTCGCCACCCCTCAGGTCGAGGTCGCCGCTGACGCCGCGCGCGAGGGCGCCGCCGTGACCGTCGAGGCGACACCGGCCGCGTTCGCCGCCGCGATCAGTACCCTGCTCGCCGACCGCGCCCGCCGCGAGCGAGTGGGCGAGGCGGCGCGCACGTTCGCGCAGCGCTACGCGCTCGAACGCGTCGGCGTGGCGATGCGCGCGATGTACGAAGCGATCGCGAGGCGCGCGTGATGGACTCGCACGCGGTCACGGTCATCATCCCCACGCGCGATGAAGCGCTGCACATCGCCCGCTGCGTCGATGCCGCCCGCGTGCTCGGCCGCGTCGTCGTCGTCGACTGTGGCAGCACCGACGCCACACGCACGATCGCCCGCGCGCACGGCGCCGACGTGATCGAGCACGCGTGGCAGGGTTACGCCGCACAGAAAAACTGGGCGCTCGACCACGCCGGCATCGACACCCCGTGGGTCCTCTTCCTCGACGCCGACGAGGTCGTGCCACCCGCGACGGCCACCGCCATCCGCGAGGCCGTCGCGTCCGGCCGCGCCGACGGCTACGAGCTGCCGCGCGCCTACGTCTTCCTCGGACGGATGCTGCGCCATGCCTGGTGGTACCCGGACTACCAGCTCCGCCTGTTCCGCGTCGGCCGCGGGCGATTCGAGGAGCGGCGCGTCCACGAGCACGTGATCCTCGACGGCCGCATCGCCCAGCTCGGGGCGCCACTGCTGCACGACAACCGTAAGGGCATCGCCGCCTTCATCGAACGCCACGCCCGGTACGCCGCCCTCGAGGCCGAGGATCTGGTCGCGCCCGGCGGCCTCCGCCGGCGCGGGTCGATGCGCGGCTCCTGGGCCGAGCGTCGGCGAGCGCTCAAGGACCGCCTCTGGTTTCGTCTGCCGGCACGCCCGCTCGCGCGCTTCATGTGGATGTATGTCGCCAAGCGCGGCTTTCTTGATGGCCGCCGGGGCCTGCTCTTTTGCGCGCTGATCGCCATGTACGACCTGATGATCGACGCCCACCTGATGGAGCGCCGCCTGGCGTCGGAGGCGGGATGTGAGAAGCCGGAGACGCGAAGTGGGACCGGCCGCGCGCACGCGCAAGCGACGGCGCGCGGCATCCGGCGCCGGCCCGCGCAGCCACACCCGATGCGCCTGGATCGCGACGAGACCGTCGAGCCGCCGACGGAGCGCGCGGCATGACGACCACGCCCTCGCCGTCGATCGCACCGTCCCCGGCCGGCGTCACCGCCCTCCTTGCTTGCCCGCTGTGCCACGGCGCACTCGAGGGCATCGAAGCGCTGCCGCACATCGACGCCCTCCCGTGCCGCCTGTGCGGCGCGTCCTACCCCGTGCGCGATGGCATCCCGTTCCTGCTGCCGCCCGCCACCGCGCACCTTCCGGCGCACGACGAGCTCGACCACGTCCGCGGCGCCGGCCACAAGCATGCGCAGTCGGTCTATTACGACCGCGAAGTCGCCGCCGAGTTCGAGGTGCAGCGCCCGCACGGCGCGCCGGCGCTCTATCGCTGGCTCCTCGAAGAGAAGTTCCGGCGCAGCATCGACCGCCTGCCGCCGCTTGCCGGACGCACCGTCGTCGACGTCTGTTGCGGCAGCGGCATGGACGCCGAGTTCCTCGAACGCGCTGGCGCCCGCGTCCTCGCCCTCGACATCTCCGAGGGCTGCGTGCGGCGCGCCCGCGAACGCGCCCGCCGCCGTGGCCTTGCGTACGTCGCCGTCGTAGGCGACGTCGAGCGCCTGCCCCTGCGCGACTGCGCCGTCGACGTCGCCTACGTCCACGATGGCCTGCACCACCTCGCCGACCCGCTCGCCGGCGTGCGCGAGATGGCGCGCGTCTCCCGCCACGCGGTCAGCATCACCGAGCCCGCCGATGCCGCCATCACCAGGCTCGCCGTGCGCCTCGGCCTGGCGCTCGCGCGCGAGGAGGCGGGGAACCGCGTCGCGCGCCTCCGCCCGCGCGACGTCATCGCCGCCCTCGCCGGCGCCGGCTTCGAGGCGCACGCCCGCCGCTACGCGATGTACTACCGTCACACGCCCGGCGCGGCGATGCGCGTCCTGTCGTCGCCCGCGCTGCTGCCAGCCGCGCGGGTCGCCGTCCGCGCCGCTGACGCGGTCATCGGACCTGCCGGCAACAAGCTCGTCGTCACCGGCCGCCGCGCCGGCAACGCGAAGAGCGCGGGCTGAGTCGCCCGCGCTCTCGCGCAGGAGGGCATCCTTCGCGCTGGCCTACGCGCTGGAGTCCCAGGACTTCAGGGTCGCTTCCAGCTCGATGTCCTGGCCGTTGCGGTGCACCGAGATCTTGACCTTGTCGCCGACGCTCTTGCTGTCGATGTAGTCCGCAACGTCGGTGAAACTGCGCATCTCGTGGCCGTCGATCGCCGTAATCACATCGCCCTGTCCGTTCGCCGACGACCGCAGCCCCGCGGCCGCCGCCGCGCTGCCCGGGTCGACCGACACCACCGCGACGCCGTGGTCGATGCCGAGCTGCCGCAGGTCATCCGCCGACAGATTCTTGCCCGAGATGCCCAGCCGCGCGTGCCGGATCGTTTGGCCCGAGACGAGCTGCGTCATGAAGCGCTTCGGCGTGTTGATCGGTACCGCGTAGGCGACGCCGGCGAAGGAGTTGCCGCCCGGGTTCTCGATGGCGGTGTTGATGCCGATGATCTCGCCCTTCGTGTTGATCAGCGCGCCGCCGGAGTTGCCCGGGTTGACGGCGGCGTCCGTCTGCAACAGCCCGCGGATCGGCCGGCCGTCGCTGCTCGATGGTAGCGTGCGGTTCAGCCCGCTGATCACCCCCGTCGTGAACGTGCCGTCGAGGCCGAACGGATTGCCGATCGCCGCCACCACCTCGCCCACCTTCACCTGCGAGGAATCGCCGAGCGTCGCGGGCTTCAGCACGTCCGGGTTGTCCACCTTCACGCGCACCACGGCCATGTCATTGCCAGGGTCCGTGCCGACTACCTCGCCCCTCGCGACCGTCTCGTCCGCGAACGTCACCGTCACGGTGTCCGAGCCGCGGACGACGTGGTAGTTCGTCAGGATGTTCCCGTCCTTGTCGAGCACCACGCCCGAGCCCAGCCCGGTCGCCTGGTCGGAGAACGGGTCGCCCGTCGACGCGCCAGTGCGGATCTCGACGATGGATGGCCGCACCGCGTCGTAGAGCGCACTGAAGTCCTCGCTCGTCGTTGCCGCGGACGTCCGCGTGGACGTGTTCGAGCCGCCCGACGTGTTCGCCGCCGCCGTCGCCACCGGCTGCCCGCTGGCGGCCGGCGCCTTGCCGCTGCTGCCGCCGTCGTCGCGCGCCCAGACGACACCGCCGACGACCGCCGCGCCCGCGGCCACGCCCAGCAGGCCCACCCCGAAGTCCTTGACGAAGTTCCGCATCATGTCGTTCCCCGCTCCCCGCGTCAGCGGCCGAATGCACCGCTGTCCTCAGTATCGAGTACGACGCATGCGGGCGCTGCTTCAGACATGTTACGCCGATGCGCGCGGCATACGCGGCATCTACTGGCGGCCACGCGACGTAGCACGATCGTTACATTCGCCGCCGCCGGCCCGTTCCGGCCTCACGGCGCGTCCGCCGCTGATCCAACAATGAAGCGACGGTACAAGCATCGAGGAGGTGCACATGAACAGGGCTGAGTCCTATCGCGGCTACCGACAGAGCGAGCGGACGATGGCGATGAAGGACGTCGAGACGTGGTTGGGGAACAGCCTCGCGCTCGTCCTCGTGGGGCTGGCGATCGCGAGCGGCGTCATCGGCCTGCTCGTCGCGTTTGGCTACATCAACGAGGACGCGACGAGCCCCTTCCAGGACGGCATGGTCTGGATGGTCGGTGGCCTGATCCTCGCGATCTGTGCCAACGCCTTCCGCCGCGAGCACCACGTCGTCGACCCCGACGAGTACGCCGGCCGCCGCGCCTTGAGCGGCCGGTCGTTCGAGGAGGGCCGAGCCTACACCGCGAGCGAACCCGTCGACGAGCCGGCGCGAGGGACGACGCGCCCCTACGAAGAGGAACGACGCAGGTAGACGGGTTGGTCGTGAGTCGTGAGTCGTGAGGTGCGAGAGAGGCGCCCGGGCGCCTCTCTCCTTATGTTCCTCGGCGCGCCCGCTGCGCAGTCACATCGTACGCCCGAGCCTGCGTGCGGCGCCGACGACAACCGGTATCGCGGCCGCGAGGGCGATGGCCAGCAGCGCGATGGCGAAGCCGCGGTATAGCCAGGGCGGCGAGTCGAGGCCGGCGCCGAAACTCCGCACCATCAGCGCCACCGCCCAGAAGATGAGGTAAGCGTTCGTCGCCGCACTCAGAGCGAGCAGCGCCCGGTGCGAGGTATCTGGCCATGAGCTCTGTAGCGGCGATGGCGACCAGGACGGACGATAGCCCAAACGACGAACGCCCAGCGTCCAGCGCCCTACGCCCCGTGGCACTTCTTGAACTTCTTGCCGCTGCCGCAGTAGCACGGGTCGTTCCGCCCGATCTTGCGCTCGGCAACGACCGTCCGGCCGCCACTGGCGCCATCGAGCGGCTGGTTCGTGCGCAGGTTCTTCGGCGGCGCCTTGACCCCCGTGGCCGCTGCGATCGCCCGCTGCGCGCGCTCGTCCCCCTGCAGGTCGATCCGCGGTGGCGCGGCGGCGCCGTTGCCGTCGGCGGCGGCGACGCCCGGCTGTGAGGCGACCGTGACGACCGGCGGCGGCGTCGTGGCCGCCGGCGCGGCGATCTCCACGTGGTAGATCGAGCGCGCGATCTGGTTGCGGATGTTCGCCAGCAGCTGCTCCCACATGTCGTGCGCTTCGCGCTTGTAGGCCACCAGCGGGTCCTGCTGCCCGTACGCCTGCAGCCCGATGCCCTGCCGCATCTCGTCCATCGCCGTCAGGTGCTCCACCCACAGCGTGTCGATCGACCGCAGCATCACGAGCCGCTCCAGCGCGCGCATCACGTCGGCGCCCAGCTCCTCTTCCTTGTCCGCGTAGGCGTCGTCGGCGTACTGCAGCAGCGCCTCAAGGATCTCGTCCGGCGTCCGCTCCGCCAGCGCCTCCGGCGTGAACTCCTCCGGCAGCCGCACGATGGCGTTCGCCTCGTTGATCAGCGCCTCGAGGTCCCATCCCTCCGGGTCGTCACCCTGCGTGTTCGCGTCGACGATCCCCTGCAGCTCCGTGTGCACCATCTCGAGCACGTTCGCCCGCAGGTCCGCGCCCTCCAGGATCTTGCGCCGCTCCTTGTAGATGACGTCGCGCTGCGTGTTCATCACGTCGTCGTACTCGACCACGTGCTTGCGGATGTCGAAGTTGTGCCCCTCCACCTTCGTCTGTGCCGTCTCGATCGCCCGGCCCACCATCCGGCTCTCGAGCGGCATGTCGTCTTCCATGCCGAGCCGCTGCATCATGCCCGGCAGCCAGTCCGGCGCGAAACGCCGCATGATGTCGTCCTCGAACGAGACGTAGAAGCGCGACGAGCCTGGGTCGCCCTGGCGCCCGGCGCGGCCGCGCAGCTGGTTGTCGATGCGCCGCGCCTCGTGGCGCTCGGTGCCGATGATGTGGAGGCCGCCCGCCGCCACCACGCGGTCGTGCTCCTCCTGCCACTCCTGCGGGTCGCGCCCCTCCGGCTTGCCGCCGAGCACGATGTCGGTGCCGCGGCCCGCCATGTTCGTCGCAATCGTCACCGCCCCGTAGCGGCCCGCCTGGGCGACGATCGCCGCCTCCCGCTCGTGCTGCTTGGCGTTGAGCACCTCGTGCGGGATGCCGCGCTCGTGCAGCATCTGCGACAGCAGCTCCGACTTCTCGATCGAGACCGTGCCGACGAGCACCGGCCGCCCCTGCTCGTGCATCTCGATGATCTCTTCCACCACCGCCTCGAACTTCGCCCGCTCCGTGCGGTAGATGAGGTCGGTGTGGTCCTCGCGGATCATCGGCCGGTGTGTCGGGATGACGACGACATCGAGCTTGTAGATCTTGTAGAACTCCTCGCCCTCCGTCGCCGCCGTGCCCGTCATCCCGGCGAGCTTCTCGTACAGCCGGAAGTAGTTCTGCAGCGTGATCGTCGCGTACGTGATCGACTCGTTCTGGACCTTCACGCCCTCTTTGGCCTCGACCGCCTGGTGCAGGCCGTCGGACCAGCGCCGCCCGAACATCAGGCGGCCGGTGAAGTCGTCGACGATGACGATCTCACCGTCCTTCACCACGTAGTCGACGTCGCGCTTGTAGATCACCTGCGCCTTCAGCGCCGCCTCCATGTAGCGCGTGAGGCGGTAGTTCTCCGGCGCGTAGATGTTCTGCACCCCCAGCAGCTTCTCCAGCTTCTCGACGCCCTGCTCCGTCAACAGCACCGCGCGCGCCTTCTCGTCGACCGTGTAGTCCACCTCCTGCACCAGCCGCGGCGCCACGCGCGCAAACATCCGGTACTTCTCGGCCGAGTCCTCCGCCGGCCCGCTGATGATCAGCGGCGTCCGCGCCTCGTCGATCAGGATGTTGTCCACCTCGTCCACGATCGCGTAGTGCAGCTCGCGCTGGACGCAGGCGTCGAGCGACACCGCCATGTTGTCGCGCAGATAGTCGAAGCCGAACTCGTGGTTCGTGCCGTAGGTGAGGTCCGCGTGGTACGCCTCGCGCCGCGACACCGGCCGCAAGTGCTCCATGTTCTCGATGTCGCTCTGCTTCTCCGGCGAGTACAGGTATGCCGAATCGTGCTGGAGGACACCGATCGTCAGCCCGAGCGCGTCGTACACCGGCCCGTACCACTGCGCGTCGCGCTTCGCGAGGTAGTCATTGACGGTGACCAGGTGGGCGCCCTTGCCCTCGAGCGCGTTCAGGTAGAGCGGCAGCGTCGCCGTCAGTGTCTTGCCCTCGCCCGTCTTCAGCTCGGCGATCTTCCCCTGGTGGAGGACGATGCCGCCGATGAGCTGCACGTCGTAGTGCCGCTGGCCGACCTTCCGCTTCGCCGCTTCCCGCACCGCGGCGAACGCCTCCGGCAGCAGGTCGTCAAGTGTCTCGCCCGCCGCCAACCGCGCGCGGAACTCGTCCGTCTTCGCCCGCAGCTCCTCGTCGGACAGCGCCTCGAACTCCGGTTCGAGCCCGTTGATCTGGTCGACGATGGGCACGTACTTGCGGACGACGCGGTCGTCGTCGCCGAAGATCTTGGAGAGCAGCTTCATACTCGGGGCCTTCGGGAGCCGCGGGCCGCGGCAGATTCAAGCTCAGTGTAGCGAACCCGCCCCCCGCCGATGTCCGGGACTCCCCTCATCGGCATCGGTGTCACGTCTGTCATTTCTTGTGACGGCCGTCATTCCGAGCCTGTGACGGCCGTCATTCCGAGCCTTGGACGGCCGTCATTCCGAGCCTTGGAGACAACTGTCATTCCGAGCGAAGCGAGGAATCTGGCCTCGCTCGCCGCCGTGCCCCCGCCCCCATAGCGACCGCGCCCCTCAGCGCGTCGTCCCCGGCGACAAGATCGACCGCCGGGGGCGGCGGCCGCATCAAGCCGGCGCCGCATCGCCTCCGCTGGGCCCGAACCCCCCTTGCCCGCCCTTGCCCATCGCCGTCAATCGTCGCCAACCCGCCCTACCGTCTCCCGCCACGAAGCGCATACACTTCATCCACCCCGGGCGCAGCCGCACAGGCCGGGGCCGACAATACGCCGACAATACAATGAAGGGACAGGGCCGCAGCCCACGCTGAGGAGGCGCCAGATGGACGCAAAGGTGTTGGAAGAACTCAAGCAGGAACCGGGCGGCGAGGACCTCGACCTCTCCTGGCTCGACGCGCCAGCCGCACAGCGCGGCCTCCGCATCGCCCCCGGCAAGCGCGGCCTCACCCTCGAGGAGATCGCCACCGGCACCTACGGCGAGATCCCGGTGATGACGCGCAACCAGAGCGGCCGCCTGCGCGGCAGCGCGCCGCGCCCCGACGCCCAGAACACGCAGCAGCTCTGGCCCTTCCGCTCCGCCTCCTGGTCCGAATCCGCGATGCTCCTCTACGAAGAGGCCGTGCAGCGCCAGTGGTCGAGCGCGCGCGACATCCCCTGGCAGGAGCTGCCCGAGCTCGACGAGGACCTCGAGCTGGCGATGTCGCAGCTCTGCACCTTCCTCACCCAGGTCGAGTTCATCGCCGGCGACGTCCCCGGCCAGTACGCCCCGAACGTCAGCGGCGAATTCTTCGAGATCGGCCTCTTCCTCGCGACGCAGATCATGGACGAGGCGCGCCACCTCGACGTCTTCCGCAAGCGCGCGCTGGCCAACGGCATCGGCCTCCTGCAGGCGGGCCCCGGTGCCGTCGGCCTGCTCACGGCGCAGGACTTCACCGAGATGACGTCGACCCTGCACCTCGTCGGCGAGGGCTTCGTCCAGTCGCTCTTCCGCATGGGCGAGATGTTCGCGCAGAGCGAGGTCGACAAGCGCATGTTCCGCCTCGCCGCCCAGGATGAGAGCCGCCACGTCGCCTTCGGCGTCATGCACATGAAGTACGTCATCGAGAACGAGCCGGAGCGCCGCGAGGAGGTCCACACGTACCTCGACCGCATGGAAGGACAGCTCGGCGCGGGCTCCGCGCAGGCCGGCCTCACCGGCGGCGGCGCGACGACGGAGGCCCTGGCGATCCTGCTCGGCGGCGGCAAGTCGGAATCACAGCTGGCCGAGGGCTACAACAAACTCCTCGCCATCCGGAAGCGGCAGGTGAACGAGTACATGCACCGGCTCGAAGTCGTCGGCCTCGGCGACCGCCGCCAGAAGATGAACCCGTTCATGGCCGCACTCCTCGACCCGGCAAAGGAGTAACGCCGGCTGACCGTAGACCCCACGAGCGCGGGCTTCAGCCCCCGCAACGGGATGGGACGTGATCGATGACGTAGCGCGGGCGTCAGCCCGCGCGGTCGTCGCCGGCGCGACGCGATGCCACCATCCCGTCGCGCGCGCGGACTGAACTCCGCGCTACATCAAGAGAGACGCGGACGAACGACGCGGAAGCCGAACAACGCCAACGGCGACGGAGAAGAGGACAGACATGGCTGACGAACAGACCCAGACCAAAGAGCAACACACCGGCGCCCAGCCCGAAGCGCCCCGCATCCCCGGCATCATCGCGCCCCCCGCGCCCGACCTCTCGTGGGCGGCCGTCCCCACCGAGCGCCCGCCCGCCATCAAGGACCGCCTCGGCGCCGACGGCTTCACCCTCCGCCTCGCCGACGCCGGCTCCTACGGCCACGCGCCCGACCACTGGCCCTACGAGAACGACACACCCCGCGGCTCCTACCCCTCTAAGGACATGGGCCTGCCGGCGCCCTACACCATCTACGACAAGCTCGAAGTCTGGGCCGACAACGCCGCCGACCTCTACGAGACCGCCATCCGCGAGCAGTGGAAGCCGGCGACGCAGGTCTCGTGGTCCAGCATCGAGCCCCTCGCCGAGCACATCGAGGCCTCGCTCGACCAGGTCTTCACGAACATCTCCGAGCAGGCCTACAACTCGAACCAGATCCTCATGGGCTGGCTGAAGAACATCTCCTACGGCTACCACGAGGTGAAGCTCTACCTCGCGACGCAGGCGTTCGACCACGCCCGCCACACCGAGGCCTTCCGCAAGCGCGCGCTGATCAACGGCGGTGGCCTCGGCGTCCAGTCGCCCGGCTTCTTCAACCGCACCGTCCGCGCCGCCTTCAAGTTCACCGAGTTCGTCGTCTACGCAAACATCCTGCGCACGAGCTTCCTGCTCGCCGTGTGCGAGGAACCACGCCTCGCCCGCTCGCAGGCCGACCGCCAGCTCTTCGACCTCACCGCGAACGACCTGCGCCGCCACCTCGCCTATGGCGTCGAGCACCTGCGCCACTACCTGCTCCAGGGCGACCCCTCCAAGCGCCGCAACCTGCGCGTCTGGCTCGACCGCGGCGAGGTCATGATGGGCGCCGACCTCCGCCGCGATACCGCCCTGCGCGAGGCCCTCATCCTCGCCCTCGGCGACACCGTCGCCGAAGGCAAAGCGCGCCTCAAGGAGCTGCGCCAGGCCCAGCTCCGCCGCTACGTCGGCGCGCTCGCCTCCGCCAGCGAACGCGGCCGCGAAGCCCACATCGTCCCTGGCCTCAAGGACGTCATCGACAACCCGTAGCCGAGAGCCGGCGCGACCTGACGACTGAGAACAGAAACACCCGTCGTTTTGCACGACGGGCGTTTCGTTCCTGTCATCCTGTTCGTTCCTGTCATCCTGAGCGAAGCGAAGGATCGCGTCGCGATTGCCACCGTGCGTCCGATCCGATTGCGCGCCATCGCGATGGTCGCAGGCGCCCGGCGGAGCGGCACTCAGCGAGCCCCCCCCGGGGGTTCACCTCCACAGCCGCACGGCGATGTTCAGCACCACCGTCAACACCAGACTCAGCACGATCGACGTCACGACCGGGAAGAACAACCGCACGTTCCCGTGCTCGATCGAGATATCGCCCGGCAGCCGCCCCAGCCCGAGGCGCCCGGCGACGAGCACGACCATGCCCGCGATCGCGATCGCGACGCCCGCGACAATCAGCACCCGGCCCGCCGTGTCCATCGGTATCAAGCGTATCGACGGCGTACCGCCGCGGCCTACGCCTCCAGCAGCCGCCGCATCCGCAGCCGGTCCGTCGCCGGCGTGCCGTCGCCCGCCAGCCGCTCCGCCTCGATCTCGTCCGCGAGCTGCGAGAACGCCACCAGCATGTTCGTCTTCGCGCCAAGCGTCATCGAGAGGCCGTTCAGCAGCCCGAACACCCGCCCCACCATCAGCAGCTCCGGCGGCACCGCCGTCAGCGGATTCTTGCGCAGCGTCGTCGTGATCTCCTCGTACGACTCCTCGAATTGGTCCATCGTCGCCCAGCCCGCGTTCGTCTCCTGCATGCGTCGGGCGATCCGGCCGACATAGGCGTCGCCGAGCTTCTCGTAGCCGGCCTGGTCGTCGGCCTTCGTGCGGAATCCCAGCGCCCGCATCGCCTCGCCCATCCGCTGCTGGTCGCCCGAGAGGATCGCGCGCGTGAAGTGGATGAGCGTCTCGCGGAAGTGCGCGGGCAGGTCCTTCGCCTGGCCGAAGTCGATCAGCACAAGCTTCGGCCCCGGCAGCACCATCAGGTTCCCCGGGTGCGGGTCCGCGTGGAAGAAGCCGTAGCGCACGATCATCTCCGCGAACGCGAACACCAGGATCTTCGCTACGTCCGACGCGTCGACGCCTATCCGCGCAAGCCCGGCGCTGTCGGTGACCTTCACCCCATCGATGTACTCCATCGTCAGCACCCGGCGCGTCGTGTAGTCCCAGTAGATCTTCGGCACGACGATGTCCTCGACGCCCGCGAAGTCTGCCGCCACGCGCTCGGCGTTCCTGCCCTCGTTGATGAAGTCCAGCTCGAGCGGGATCTGCTGGCGCATCTCCTGCGCCACGAACCGGTAGTCCATCGAACGGTCAAGCTTGTTCAGCACACCGATGAAGAACGAGAGGTTCGCGAGGTCGATGTCAACGACGTGCTCGATGCCCGGGTACTGCACCTTCACCGCGCAGTCGCGCCCGTCGTGCAGCCGCGCCCGGTGCACTTGAGCCAGGGAAGCGCTCGCGACCGGCGCCGGGTCGAACTCCGCGAACACGCCGTCGAGCGGCTTCCCCAGCTCCGCCTCGATGACGCGCCGGATGTTCTCGAACGACTCCGGCGGCACCTCGTCGTGCAGGCGGGAAAGGACGTCGACGTAGGCCTCAGGCAGGATGTCCGGCCGCGTCCCCAGAAGCTGCCCCGTCTTGATCAGCAGCCCCTGGTTCTTCACGGCGGTCTCGTAGAACCGCTCGGCACTCCAGCGATGGTGGCGCAGCCGCTGCGCCTCCCCCCACTCCTTGCCCTTGCGCTTCTCCCGCAGCGAGATCAGCCGGTAACCGGCGTACACGCGCGCGAGCATCGTGCCCACGTTCTTGAACCGGGCGACGCGGCTCCGGGGCGGTCGCCCGCGCTGCCGCGAGCCGTACGATGTGGACCGATGTGACATAAGGGACTGCGTCCTGCCGCTGAACGGGGCTCAGTTGCCATGTTATCGGCTTCACAAACCACCGGCCAGGGCCGCGCCATCGCCCGTACATGTCACCGATGAATGCCCCACGGCCTCATCTACCGAGGCGCCGGCTTCAGCCCGCGCCCGCACTTGCCGGCCGTCGCGCTCGGACGTCCCGCCCGCTGACGCCTCAGACGGGCGGCCCCATCCCCTGCGCGTGCTCAGTTCCCGAAGTCCCACCCGCGCCCGGTGTGCGCATTCTTCAGCACGTTCTTCGCGATCACGATCTTGTGCACCTCGTCCGGCCCATCGGCGATCCGCAGCGTGCGCGCGCCCTGGTACATGCCGGCGAGCGGCAGGTCGCCGGAGACGCCGGCGGCGCCCCACACCTGGATCGCGCGGTCGACGACGCGCTCGAACGCCGCCGGCACGAAGACTTTGATCGCCGAGATGTCCGTCCGCGGGTCGACGCTGCGCTCGATCTTCTCGGCGCAGTGGATGGTCATCAGCCGCGCCGCCTGGATGTCGATGTACGAGTCGGCGATGAATCCCTGGATGAACTGCTTCGTTTCGAGCATCCCACCGTGCACCTCGCGCGTCATCGCCCGCTGCACCGTCAGGTCGAACGCCCGCCACATCTGGCCGATCGAGTTCATGCAGTGGAAGACGCGGCCGGCGCCGAGGCGGTCCTGCGCGGCCTGGTGGCCGGTGCCCGTCGCGCCGAGCTGGTTCGTCACGGGCACGCGCACGTTGTCATAGATGATCTCGCAGTGGTCGCTGTCGTGCCCCCAGACGTTGATGCCGCGCACGACCGTCACGCCCGGCGTGTCCTTCGGGACGATGATCTGCGTCATCGCGCCGTTGCGCTCGGCGGGCGCCTGCGGGTCCTCCGTACGGCACATGACGATGAAGAAGTCGGCGCGCTTGCCGTTCGAGGTGAACCATTTGTGGCCGTTGATCACCCACTCGTCGCCATCGCGCCGCGCCGTCGTCTTGATCGCGCGCGGGTCCGAGCCCGGCGCGTCCGGCTCGGTCATCGAGAAACCGGACTCCATGCGCCCCTCGATGAGCGGCAGCAGCCACTTCTTCTTCTGCTCCTCCGTACCGTACTTCACGAGGATCGTCTGGTTGCCCGAGTTCGGGGCGACGACCCCGAACAGCGAGGCGGCGCCGAGGGCGTAGGCGAGCACCTCGTTCATATAGGCGTGCTGGATGAAGTCGAGCCCGGCGCCGCCGTACTCGCGCGGCAGGTGCGGCGCCCAGAGGCCCGCCTCCTTCACTTTGCGCTTGATGCCCTCGCGCCGCTCGTGCGCGTGCTTGACGTCGCTCTCGCTGAAGCGCCCGTCGGCGCGCCACACCCAGAGCTCGTTCTCGTGCGGCAGGATCTCCTTGTTCACGATGTCCGCCGTCACCTGGCGGATCTGGTTCGTCTGCTCGTCGAGCGTCGGGACGGGCTGGACGTTCATCTTCATCGTGCTGCTCCTTGCTACGGACGCGTGCGACTCGTCCCCACGCCGCGGGGGCGATCTGACGTTCGCTCATCGGCCGGCGGGGCGAAAGTGCCGTTCGGCACGCGGCGCCGGCGCGGCACCGACGCCCCGGGCGTCGGGCCGCCCAACCGCCCGAGCCGGCCACCCGACCAGCCCCTTGAGGAGGCGTATAGTTGACGCATGGTGTCCCATGACGCGCTGCCTCGCGGGATCGAGGCGTTGGAGCAGCGTCGCTTCAGCGAGGCCTTCGACCTCCTCGCCGAAGCGGACCGTGCCGCACCGCTCGAGCCGCTCCACCTCGAGCGGTTGGGGACGGCCGCGTACCTGGCCGGCGATGCGGCATCATGGGTCAGCGCGTGGTCGCGCGCGCACGACCGTCACCAGGGGCACGGCGACATCGAAGGCGCGGCACGGTGCGCATTCTGGCTCGGGTTCGGATACGTCAACGCGGGCGAGATGGCGCGCGCCGGCGGCTGGTTCGCGCGGGCGGAGCGGCTGCTCGGCCAGCACGGGCGCGAGTGCGCTGCCAGCGGCTACCTCCTGCTGCCGGGCGCCATCATCGGCTGCGACTCCGACCCGCAATCCGCGTTGGATGCGTTCTGCCGCGCGAGCGAGATCGGCGAGCGGTTTGGCGACGCCGACCTGGTCGCGCTCGGTCGCCTCGGGCAGGGGCGCGCGCTGATACGCCTCGGGCAGCCGGCAAAGGGGATCGCGCTCCTGGACGAGGTGCTGCTCGCCGTCACCGCCGATGAACTCTCGCCCATCGTTACCGGCGACGTGTATTGCGGCGTCATAGAGGCGTGCCAGGAGATGCACGACGTTCAGCGAGCGCGCGAATGGACGGCCGCGCTCAGCGATTGGTGTGACGACCACCCGGGCCTTGTGCCGTATCGCGGCCAGTGCCTCGTGTACAGGTCGGGGGTGCGCCTCGCGTCCGGGTCGTGGGAAGAGGCGATGAGTGACGCGACGGCGGCCTGCCAGCGTCTCGCCGAGCCCAGCGTTCACCCGGCAATCGGTGTCGCCCTGTACCAGCGCGCCGAGGTGCATCGCGTGAAGGGCGAATTCGCGGAGGCCGACGAGGATTACCGGGCGGCGGCCGAGCATGGTTACGACCCGCAGCCGGGCCTCGCGCTACTCCGGCTGGCGCAGCACGAGGTGATGCCCGGCTCGGCGATGATCCGCCGCGCGTTGCAGGAAGGGAACGACCGCATCTCCCTCGCTCGCCTGCTGCCCGCCGCGGTCGAGATCTTTCTCGCGGCAGGCTGTTTTGACGAGGCGGGCGAAGCGGCCGATCGTTTGCGTGACATCGCCGACGGTGGCGCATCGCGGTACCTGGAAGCGGCCTCGCACGAGGCCGACGGCGCGGTCGCGCTCGCGGCGGGTAACCTCCAGCAGGCGCTCGCATCGGTGCGAAAGGCAGTCGCCATTTTCGTCCGCATCGACGTCCCGTATCGCGCCGCGCGTGCGCGTCTGCTGCTGGGCGAGTGCTGCTCGCGACTGGGCGATAACGAGGGTGCGCGCATGGAGCTCGACGCCGCCACGACGACGTTCGAGCGCCTGGGTGCCGCCGCCGACCTGCGCCGGCTGACTCGAGCGCCGGCGTCCCACGCGGGGCCGGCTGGCCTGACCCCGCGCGAGCTCGATGTCCTGCGCCTTGTCGCTCGTGGCAAGACGAATCGTGCCATCGGCGATGAGCTCGTCATCAGCGAGAAGACCGTCGCGCGCCACATCAGCAACATCTTCATCAAGCTCGATGTATCGACGCGTGCCGCTGCGGCAGCCTACGCGTTCGACCACGGCCTGGTGAAGGCGGGTACATAGTTTTTCGTACGTCACCTTCAGAGCATTTGGGCGATCTTGCCGACGCGGGAACGATTCGGCCGGCACTACGATCGGCCCAACCGCAATGGAGGTGACGACATGGGGACGAACGGATTTTCGCAGGCGATTCACGCGCTGCTCCGGCGGATTCGCGATCGCCGGGACGAGATCGAGCAGGCCCGGCAGTTGCCGGACGACGTCGTCGAGGCGCTTGTCGAAACGCGGGTCTTCACGCTCGGCGTCCCACACGCGCTCGGCGGCGAGGAAGCCGACCCGCTCGACGCCATGCGCGCCATCGAGATGATCTCCGCCGCTGACGGCTCGACGGGGTGGTGCGTGATGCTCGGTATCGGTGCGGGCATGGTGGCCGGCCAGATGCCGGAGGCCGGCGCCCGCGAGGTCTTCGCCAAGCCAGCATGGCCGAAGGCGCTCGTCGCGGACCCGGCCGGTGCAGCGGTACGCGACGGCGGCGACGGCCTCGTCGTCAGCGGTCGCTGGCGCTTCGCGAGCGGAGTGACGCACGCCGACTGGATCGTTGTCGGCTGCGTCGTCGTCCGCGACGGACAGCCGGTGATGACGGAACACGGCCCGGAGATCGTGCACGTGTTCCTGCCGAAGAGCGATGTGGAAGTGCATGACACGTGGCATGTCAGCGGGCTGCGAGGCACCGGCAGCCACGATGTGAGTTGCGACGGCGTGCGCGTACCGGCGGAGCGGGTGCTCTCGCTGTTCCAGCCGATCCCGTCTCAGCCCGGGCCTCTGTACCGGTTGCCGCCACTCTCGATCGTCGCGCCGCCGATATCGGTGGTGGCGCTCGGCATCGCGCGGGCAGCGCTCGACGAGCTCTATGAGCTGGCCGGCGGCAAGACGCCCACCCTGAGCGCTGTCCCCCTTGCGGCGAAGCCCGCGACCGAGATCGAGATCGCTCGGGCGGAGGGGGCGCTATCCGCAGGGCGCGCCCTCCTCTATGAGGTCCTCGACGAGCTGTGGCAGACCGTGAGCGCGGGCGACGAGCCGTCGATGCGGCTGCGCGCGCTCTGCCGCATTGCGGCGAACCAGGCGACCGAAACCGCGGCGAGCGTCGCCCGCCTCGCGAGCACGCACGCGGGTGGCACGTCCGTCTACAACGGGTCCTCGCTGCAGCGGCACGCGCGCGACGCCGACGTGATCACGCACCACTTCACGCAGGCGCCGCACGTCTGGGAGGACGCCGGCCGCGTGCTGATGGGGCTACCGCCGACGGCGCCACTGTTCTGATCCCTAGGGGAGCGCAATGAATGTCAACCAGATCATCGTCAATATCAACAGCGAGCGACCCGAGGAGCTGATTCGCTTCTACCGAGACATCGTCGGCCTGGAACCCCGGTTCGACGCGGTCCCCGGCTCGTTCGCGGCCGGCGGCGAGATCGCCCTCATCATCGAGTCGCACAGCGAGGTGCGCGGCCCCGCCAGGGAGCCCACTCGCGCCATTCTGAATCTCGTAGTCGACGATGCCTCCGCCGAGTACCGGCGCCTCGAGCAGGCCGGCGTGAGGTTCATCCGGTCGCTGTACGAGGAGCCGGGCGCCGGCCTGTTCGCGACGTTCGCGGATCCCGACGGCAACCTCTGTCAGCTCGTCGAGCTCCGGATGTAGCAGTCGGGCCTTCGTGCCGGGGCGAAGCGACGCATGATGCGCGTCCGCGGCAGCAGCAAGCGGAAGTCTGATCGGCCGTGGCCGCGCGCCCACACCGACGCCACATCCGCGCCCGCGCTCGCCCGGCTCAGCCGGACCCGCCGCCTATCCCGGCCCGCAGCCAGCTCCAGTGCTGGCGGCCGTGGTCGCCGTTCGTCGCGAGCACGCCACCGATGGTGCCGTCGGCCCAGGGCGCGCCCGGCAGCTTCTCGGCGAGCTGCTCGTCGCTGAGCTGCGCGAGCAGGGCGAGCGTCTCCGCGCGCACCTCCTCACCGAGCGCGACCAGCGCGCTCAGGTCCTTGCCGCGGTGCTCGGCGACGAAGCGCTCGTTCGACGCGTGCACGCCGGCCATGATCTGCTCGCGCGAGCGCGGCGCGCCGCTCGCATCCGCGGTCAGGGCGACCGGGTTCGCATCGCCCGCGAGGTGGCGCCGGATCATGGCGTTGAAGGCGCGCTCGATCGAGGTGCGCCAGGTGGTCGAGCGGCGTCCAGATCACCTGCGGGTCATGCTCGCTCGGCGTGACGCCGCGGACGAGGTCGTCGGCCGGCAGCGTCGCGTAGCGCTCGAGCAGGCCGGCGCGGTCGCGGGAGAGCTTGAGGTCGATCTCGATGCGATTCAACCGGCGCTCCTGCCCCCAACGACTAACGACTAACGACTAACGACCAACGACTAACGACCAACCACCTACTGATTAAACCGCGGCTCCCGCTTCTCGACGAACGCGCGCACCGCCTCCTTGTGGTTCGCGCTCTCGTACTGCTTCGTGATCGCCGCGCCCTCGCGCCGCACGACCGCCTCCTTGTCGCCCTCGACCATGTTCCGGTGCAGCAGGCGCTTCGCCTCCCACGCCGCGTCCGTCGGATTGTTCGCGATCTCCTCCGCCAGCCGCAGCGCTTCCGGCAGCAGCTCCTCGTGCGGCACGACGCGGCTGACGAGCCCGAGGCGCAGCGCCTCCTGCGCGTCGATGATGCGCGCCGTCAGCGACAGCTCGAGCGCGTTGGCGATGCCGACGATCTGCGGCAGGTAGAGCGACGACTGCGCCTCCGGCACGATCCCCATCCGCACGAAGCGCATCGAGAAGCGCGCCTGTTCTGAGGCGATGCGGAAGTCCATCGCGAGCGTCATCGTCAGGCCGACGCCGATGGCCGGGCCGTTGATGGCGGCGATGATCGGCTTCGACTGCTGGTAGAAGTCGACGGCGCGTTGCCCGCGCTCGGCCGGCGGCCCGCCCGCCCGCGCCCGTTCCTCGGCCGAAGCGGCGGCCTCGCGCTGGGCGATCGCGTTGTTGAAGCCGCCGACGTCCGCGCCCGAGCAGAAGCCGCGCCCGGCGCCGGTGATCACGACCGCGCCGACGCCGGCGTCGTCGTTGCAGCGCGTGATCGCGTCGGCGATCTCGCCCGCCATCTGCCACGTCCACGCGTTGAGGCGCGACGGCCGGTTGAGCGTGATCAGCCCGACGCGCCCGCGCTGCTCGAAGAGGATCTGCTCGTACGAAATCGCCGTCGTCATCGTCGCGCCTCCGGAGTGTGGTGCTGCGATCCTACGCCGCGCAGGCGGGCGGGACAAAGGGTACGGGAGGTTGGAGAAGCCTCACGCACATCGGGACGACAGGTACTTGACGGACCCCCCCCTCGTCGTGAGAGTATGGCAGTACCTACTGATGGGGAGGTTGCATGAAGCGCTTGCCGATCCTGATCGCCGTTGCCGTGGTCGCCGCCGCGATCGGGGCCGCCGCGTTCTATGCGCTGCGGGACTCCGGTGGCACGAGCGCCCAATCATCGGATGCGACACGGCGCGCCAATGACAATCTGTCGAGCGTGGGTGCGCCAACCGTTCCACGGGATTCGAACCTCATGACCCCGCCCGTCAGTGATCCGACGGTCACGGCGGCTTCGGACGCCACTCTAGAGGCGATCTCAACTGAAACGCTGGCGACGCAGCAACTCAATTGCGGTCCAAAGGCGGATCGAACAGGAGTCATCGCGCGGGACTACGGCGCCATTCGATTCAACTGCCTGAGCATGGGGCCGTATTGGGTAGTCGAGACAACCGGCGACAGGCAGACGCAGAAGCCCTCCGTCGTCGCGATACTCGAATGTCAGCGCACCGACAGCGCCTGCCTAGCGGGCGGCGAGCCGGCTTCGGCCGCTCGCTGGTCGACCTTAACGTTCCCAGCATCGATCGGCGCTCTGGTTTTTGTTCCTCCGGATAAGGCTCGGAGCTACGTCGGAGGTCTTTGCATCAGCCTGGCTTCGGCGTCCCTCGTGCAGGCAGAACAATGTGGGATTGGCTCGTCGGTGACATCGCCTACCGCCTCAACAACACATGCACCGTAGCGCGTGCGATCGGCGAAGCGCTGCGGCCGCGAAGCCAATACCGGATCGAGGGCATTCGTGAAGTTGAGCCTCTTTGCAGCGCTCGGTCTGGCCGTCCTTGTAAGCTCGCTGCTGCCGTCGACGGTAGCGGCGCAGAGTCCCGTTGCCAGCGCATTCATGAGAAACGTGACTCCAGGCGAGGCTGAGCCCGCTGATGGTGCGGCCGTCGTGGTCGTTGAAGGGTTAACTGGCGCAATCGACGGCTGCGCGCCAAACGTCAGCTCGATCATCGCGAGGACAATCTCGGCGTTAGACGGTACAGACGGGTATCCCCCGCGGCCGGCCATCACCGAAATGACGCCGATGTGGGCGCCGAGCCTGTTTCCGCGCTGCCCAGGAAGCCCGAACCCGCAGGACTGGAAGAATATCGTGCTCCAAATCGTCGTAGGCGTGGAAAATGGATCGGCGAACGCCGCCTCACTGTGGGGCGGAGTGATGCTCGACGAAGAGGACACTTGGTTCGAGAATGCGGGTGGGGCGAACCCCGCGTACGCGGCGTCAATGTTCGCCGACATAAACAACTCAACGGCACTGTTGCTTAACTCGGCGCCTTGGGCTAACGGTGTCAGCTGGTATTACACGGAGAGCTTTGTCGGTCAAGGGGATTGGGATCAGACGACATTCAATAATGTCACCGGGTACTCAGAGCCAGCACCACAGGTGGCGACCGGGTTTATGGGCACGCTCGCGAGCGGTTGGCAGCAAGGCGCGCCGGGTCGTAGCGTCCTGGTCACGTGGAGCCTGAGTTACGGCTGGAACTTTTACCAGTCTCAGTTTGTCGTCACTGGCGCTCCGTATCACAAGTGGGGCTTCGACCTCTCGAACTGCTTCCCGAACGGAACGGCTTGCAACGACTGGGATGGAGATGGGCGCTTCAACTCGGGAGACAACTGCATCTCGGTGCAAAACCCGGATCAGGCAAACACCGACGCCACGGTCGTCCTCCCGCACCCGCGGTTCAGCTTCGACGACGTTACCGCGATCAAGTCCGACACCGTCGGCGATGCCTGCGACGACGATATCGACAACGACGGCCTGAGCAACGGCGGCCTCTTCGCCAACAACGACGAGGCGAACCTCGGCCCCGGCGGCTCCAGCCATGGCCTCTGTCCGGCCGCCACCGCCGCGACGAACGCCTACGCGGCTGACACCGACGGCGACCTGGCGCTCGACGGCGCCGAGTGCGCGATCGGCACCGATCCCGTCAACCCGGCGAGCAAGCCCACGGCCGCCCAGTGCGCCGCTGCCATCGGCGTCTCGACATCGCAGCAGAGCGACGGCGATGGCCTCGCTGACTACATCGAGTACTGCTACTACGGCAGCGACCGCTTCAGCGCCAACAGCGACGGCGACGGTTGCGGCGATGCCCGAGAGGTCGCGTCGGTGAACAATGACACCAACGTCAGCGCCGCGGACGAAGGACTTGTTGCGGCGGCGTTCGGTCAACAGGGCACGCCGCCCTATGTCGCCGACTTCGACATCAACAAAGACGGCAACATCACCGCGTCCGACATCGGCTTCGTGGCGTCGAAGTTCGGCGCCTGCCCGTAACGGCCAAGATCGGGTCGCCGGTACCGGCCCCCGGCTCGTCCGTCAGCGCTTCTCCATGAGCGCGCCCACGTGGTAGCGTCCCCTCGTGCCCACCCCCACCGTCACCGTCATCGTCCCCGTCCGCAACGAGGCCGCCCACGTCGAGCGCTGCCTCTACTCCATCGCCGCCCAGGACTACCCGCGCGCCTCGCTCGAGGTCCTCGTCGTCGACGGCCGCTCGACCGATGAGACGCGGCAGGTCGTCTCCCGCTTCGCCGCTGAATCCACCATCGACCTCCGCCTGATCGACAACCCGCGCCTCCTCCCCGCCGCCGCCATGAACATCGCGCTCGACTCCGCGCGCGGCGATGTCATCCTCCGCCTCGACGGCCACGCCGCCCTCGTCGGCCACGACTACATCTCGCGCGCCGTCCGCGCGCTCCACGAGACCGGCGCTGACTGCGTCGGCCCCGTGCTCGAGAGCGAAGGCGAGACCGCCGCCGGCCGCGCCATCGCCGCGGCGATGTCGTCGCGCTTCGGCGTCGGCGGCGCCGCCTTCCGCACCGGCGGCGCCGGCCGCGTCGATACCGTCGCCTTCGGCGCCTACCGCCGCCACGTCTTCGAGCGCATCGGCCGCTTCGACGAGACGATCCCCGGCGGCGAGGACGACGAGTTCAACTACCGCCTCCTCGACGCCGGCGGCGAGATCCTGCTCCTGCCGGAGCTGCGCGCGACCTACACCGTCCGCCCGACGTTCGCCGCCGCCTTCCGCCAGTACTTCCGCTACGGCCGCGCCAAGCCCGCCGTGCTGCTCGGCCACCCGCGCCAGGCGCGCGCCCGCCAGTTCGCGCCGGCCGCGTTCGTCCTCGCCCTGGCGCTCGCCGGCGCGCGCGCGACCTCCGGGCGGACGGGCGCGCTGCGCCTGCTCCTGATGCTGTATACTGGCGCTGCCACCATCGCCTCCCTCGTCCTTGTGCCGCGGGTCCGCGCACGCACGGTACCCCTGATACCCGTCGCGTTCGCGTGCCTGCACCTCGCCTACGGGCTGGGGTCGCTCGCCGGTCTGCTGGGGCTCGCCGGCCGCGCCTTCAGCCGCGGCGCGCGCGCGGGCGCTCACCAGAGCACGGAAGCCCCGATCTGACGCAGCGCCGGGGGGAGCACGGTCGCGGCCGCGGGCGCCACCCATGCACCAGCCCGCGCCGCGGTCGGCCGTTGACGGCGCGCGCTGTCATGCTGGCACGTTGACGAAGCTGCTTGCGCAGCGTACGCGCCGGTCTCTAGCATGCGCGCACGATGGGCCAATGGTACGAGATGTTGGCAGCGGCGCGGACCCGCCTCGACCTCTCTCAGGCCGAGCTCGCCGGCCGCGCGGCGATCTCCCTCCACACGCTGAAGGCCTACGAACAGGGCCGCCGCCACCCCTCCGTGCAGTACCTCCGCGCCGTCCTCGATGCGCTCAACGTCGACCGCACCGAGCGCGGACAGATCCTCGAGGCCGCGGGCTACGCCTTTGATTGGCAGGACCTCGGGCCTGACTCGCGCGACCTCGGCTTCGACGAGGCGAGTGCGCAGGCCGAGATCGACCGCGTCGCCTGGCCGTGCTTCGTGACGAGCGACTTCGCCGAGGTCGTCTGCGCGAACGCCGTCGTGCAGCGCCTCTGGGGCGTCGACCTCCGCCGCGAGTACACCGACATCCACGACCGCAACCTGCTCTCCGTCGCCAGCAACCCGCGCTTCGCCGACCGCTGCGAGAACTGGGACGAGGCCGTCGGCACGCTCGTTTCGATGTTCAAGGGCCACCACCGCGGCGGCGAGATGCTCGACGATCCCAGCCCGTATTTCAAGCGCGTGTTCGAGCGGTTTATGGCGGGCGGCCCCAAGTATGTCGCGCGGTTCCTCCGGCTGTGGGAAACGGCCCCTCCCGCTACGGTGCAACTGCGCTGGCACTACCCCGTCGTCTGGCGCGACCCGGAAGCCGGCCTGATCGATTTCGACTGCCTCGTCACCAGCGCGAACCTGCGCGAGGGATGGGCCTTCAACGACTGGATTCCGCGCGACGCTACGTCCTGGTCAGCGCTCGAACGCCTGCGCTAAGACACCTCACCCGGTTCGTCGGCCGTGCGCGCAGCCAGCAGGATACGGACTGTTTCGACGAGCTGCGGAATATCGCCTTTCACCGCCAGCCACACTGGTTCGAGGTCGACCTCCCAGTATTGATGTACGAGGACGTTTCGCATCCCGGCGATGTCCCCCCACGCGATCCCGGGTGCCGCCGTTCGTGTGTCCTCGGAGAGGCGCCGCGCAGCTTCGCCGATGATCTCCAGAAGCTTGATCACAGCCAGTTGGATCGTCCTGTCCGCCGTGAACGCCTCGTAATCCAGACTGTGGCACAGTTGCCGCACCTCCTCTGCGGCGAGCAGGATGTCGAGAAGGCGCGCCTCGTCAGGCCGCATAGAGAGGCTGCGCGCTCTCGATGATTGCCTTTCGCCGAATCCAGTTTCGGCTTCGCTCGACCGCCCGCCGCTCGACCAAGTCGACGCGCCGGCCAGTGAGCGCCTCCAACTCGCGTTGCGCGCGCACGAGATCGAGCAGGCTCCAATGCGCGTCCTCGTCGAACGTCACGAGCAAGTCGAGATCGCTGTCTTCGTCGAAGTCATCGCGCACCGCCGATCCGAAGATCTCGAGCTTCGCGATCCGCCAGCGCTCGCAGAACGCCCGGAGCTGCTCCATATCGAGTGGGATGCGTGGATGGACCGACGTCATGGCCGTATCATACGCCACGCGGACATCCAGCTACGCCCGCAGCAACTGCCGCAGCACGTACGGCAGGATGCCGCCGTGCTCGTAGTACGCCAGCTCGACCGGCGTGTCGATCCGGCACACCGCCGTAAACGTCTTCGCCGAGCCGTCCGGCGCGGCCGCCCGTACCAGCAGCCGCTTCCCCGGCACGAGGCCCTCGGCGATGCCCTCGATGGCGTACACCTCTTCGCCGCTGAGCCGCAGCGTCTCGCGGTCCTCGCCCGGCAGAAACTGCAACGGCAGCACCCCCATCCCGATCAGGTTGCTGCGGTGGATGCGCTCGTAGCCCTTCGCGATCGTCGCCCGCACGCCGAGCAGCGCCGTGCCCTTCGCCGCCCAGTCGCGCGATGACCCGGTGCCGTACTCCGCACCGGCGATGACGACGAGCGGCACGCCCTCCGCCCGATACCGCTCGCTCGCCTCGAAGATCGACATGATCGCCCCGTCCGGCAGGTGCTTCGTCACGCCGCCTTCCGTGCCCGGCGCGAGCAGATTGCGGAGGCGGATGTTCGCGAATGTGCCGCGGATCATCACCTCGTGGTTGCCGCGCCGCGCGCCATACGAGTTGAAGTCCTCGGGCGCCACCTCGTGCCGCAGCAGGTACTCGCCCGCTGGCGACGCCTTCGGGATCGCCCCGGCCGGCGAGATGTGGTCCGTCGTCACCGAATCCCCCAGCAGCGCCAACACCCGCGCGCCCGCGATGTCCACCAGCGGCGCCGGCTCCGTCGGCATGCCCTCGAAGTACGGCGGCTTGCGGATGTACGTCGAAGCGGGGTCCCAGGCGAACAGCTCGCCGCGCGGGATGTCCATCGCCCGCCACTCGTCCGTGCCCTCGAACACGTGCGCGTACCGCTCGCGAAACTGCTGCGACCGCACCGCCGTCCGCACCGCCTCGGCGATCTGCTGCTGCGTCGGCCAGATGTCGCGCAGGTACACCGGCTGGCCGTCGCTGTCGGTGCCGAGCGGCTCTCGGCCGAGGTCGATGTCCATCGTGCCCGCGAGCGCGTAGGCGACGACCAGCGGCGGCGACGCCAGATAGTTCGCGCGCACCTCGCTCTGGATGCGCCCCTCGAAGTTCCGGTTGCCCGATAGGACCGATGCCACAACCAGATTCCCCTCGCGCACCGCCTGCGACACCGGCTCCGGCAACGGGCCGCTGTTCCCGATGCACGTCGTGCAGCCGTAACCCACCAGGTAGAACCCGAGCCGCTCCAGCGGTTCCAGGAGCCCCGCCTCGCGCAGGTACTCGGTCACGACCTGCGACCCCGGTGCCAGGCTCGTCTTCACCCATGGCTTCCGCTGCAGGCCCCGCGCCACCGCGTTCCGCGCCACCAGCCCCGCCGCCATCATCACCGCCGGGTTCGACGTGTTCGTGCACGACGTGATCGCCGCAATCACCACGTCGCCGTGCGTCAGCTCGTACGAGTGTCCGTTGTCCCGCACCGCCACGTGCTCGAACGGGTCGGCGTCGGGCTCCGGCGCCACGATCTCCGGCGCCGGCTTCGCTGCGCTGCCCCCTTCGCCCAGCCAGCGCCGCACACGCTCCTCGTCGTAGCCCGGCCGGAGCCCCATCTCCAGCATCGAGACGAGGTTCGTCCGCCACGTCTGCTTCGACTGCGACAGCGGCACCCGGTCCTGCGGACGCCGCGGCCCCGCCAGGCTCGGCTCGACGTCACCGAGGTCGAGCTCCAGCGTGTCGCTGAACAGCGGCTCCGGCGTGTCGTCCGTCCGGAACAGCCCCTGCTCCTTCGTGTACCTCTCCACGAGCTCCACCAGCGCCTCCGGCCGCCCCGTGAAGCGCAGGTACGACAGCGTCTCCGCGTCGACCGGGAAGAAGCCGCACGTCGCACCGTACTCCGGCGCCATGTTCGCGATCGTCGCCCGGTCCGGCAGCGGCAGCGTCGAGAGGCCCGGGCCGTAGAACTCCACGAACTTGCCGACGACACCCTTCTGCCGCAGCAGCTGCGTCACCGTCAGCACGAGGTCGGTCGCTGTGGCGCCCTCGCGTAGCCGGCCCGTCAGCTTGAAGCCCACCACCTCGGGGATCAGCATCGGCATCGGCTGCCCGAGCATCGCCGCTTCCGCCTCGATGCCCCCGACGCCCCAGCCAAGCACGCCGAGCCCGTTGATCATCGTCGTGTGCGAATCGGTGCCGACGACGGTGTCCGGCAACGTCACCGTCGCGCCGTCCTCCGCCCGCTCCATCACGACGCTCGCCAGATATTCGAGGTTGACCTGGTGCACGATGCCGGTGTCCGGCGGCACGACGCGGAAGTTGTCGAACGCCTGCTGTCCCCAACGCAACAGCGCGTAGCGCTCACGGTTGCGGCGCATCTCGAGCGCGGCGTTAACGGCAAAGGCGTCGGGCGAGCCAAAGCGGTCGACCTGCACCGAGTGGTCGATCACGAGGTCCGCCGGCTGCAGCGGGTTGATCCGCTTCGGGTCACCGCCCAGATCGCGGATCGCGTCGCGCATCGCCGCCAGGTCCACGACGCACGGCACGCCCGTGAAGTCCTGCATCAGCACCCGCGCCGGCCGGAACTGGATCTCCCGCTCGACCGCGTTCGCCGGGTCCCACGCCGCCAGCGCGGCGATGTCGTCCGCCGTCACCGTCAGGCCGTCCTCGTGCCGCAGCAGCCCCTCGAGCAGCACCTTCAGCGAGAACGGCAGCCGCCCCACCTGCCCGATGCCCCGTCGCTCCAGTTCATCGAGCCGGTAGAGCGCGACCGTGCGCGGCCCGACGGCGATCTCGGCGCGCACGCCGAACGAGTTGCGGGAGGCAGGCATCGGGTGGTCCTTCGAACGGGCTACGCCTCCATTGTACCCTCGCGCCTCGTTGCACCCGTGGAGCACCCCATCACCAGACGAGCGCGGCCCATCACCAGACGAGCGCGGGCTTTCAGCCCGCGCGGAGTCTCGCACCGCGTAGATGTAGTGCATGCAATCGCGCGCATCACCTCACGCGAGCGCCGTTGACCGCCGCTCCAGAATCCGCTCCTCCGCCACCCACCGCCCCCGCAGCGCCCCCGCCAGGTACATCGACCCCGCCACGACCACGGCATCGTCCGCCCCGGCCCGCGACAGCGCCGCCTCGAGCGCCGCCTGCGGCCGCGGCTCGAACGTCACCACCTCCGCCGCCAGGTGCCGCCGGAACAGCGTCACCAGCCGCTCCGGGTCGCCCGCCCGCTCCTCCAGTGGTGGTGCCGTCACGACGACGCTGCTCGCCACGCGCGCCAGCGTCCGTGCCATCGCCGGCTGGTCCTTGTCCGCGAGGATCCCGCACACCAGGTGCACCCGCCCGCGCGCCGCCTCGACCCGCGCCAGCTCCTCGACAAGCGCTTGCGCCTCCACCGGGTTGTGCGCCCCGTCGAGCAGCACCCGCGGACGCTCCTGCACCCGCTCCAGCCGCGCGCTCACCCGCACCGCCGCCAGCCCCCGCCGCACGTCGTCCGCCGTCACGCACTGGCCGGCGATCGGCCGCGCCGTCGTCGCCGCTACGGCGAGCGCCGCGTTTCGCGCCTGGTGCCCGCCCCGCAGCGCCACGCGCGCCCCCTCCACCGTCACCGCCGGTGTCTTGAGATCAACAACGACGCCGTCCTCGTCCGCCGCCCGCACACGCACACGCACCTCGCGCCCCAGCCGCCACAGCTCGGCGCCCACCTCATCGCACCGGCGCTCGATTTCCGTGAGCGCCTCCGGCTGCCGCGTGCCCGTCACGGCAAGATCACCCGCGCGGATGATCGCCGCCTTCTCCCGCGCGATCGACCGGATCGTCCACCCGAGGCGCTCGCGGTGCTCTTCCTCGATGTTCGTGATCACCGACGCGCGCTTTGCCTCAAACACGTTCGTGCAGTCCGTCCGCCCGCCGAGCCCCACCTCCACCACCGCCGCCTGCACACCCTCATCGGCGAAGTGCCGCATGCCCGCCGCGAATGCCACCTCCACGAGCGCCGGCCGGCCGTACCCCTTGCCGTCGAGCACGTCGACGTGCATCTGCCGCACCAGCGGGTCGAGCCCCAGCACGATCTCCGCGAACCGCTCCGGCGCGATCAACACCCCGTCCACGTCGATGCGTTCGATGAACGTCTGCAGGTGCGGCGATGTGTAGAGCCCTGTGCGCACCCCCGCCGCCCGCAGCACCGACGCCGCGATCGCCGCCGTCGACCCCTTCCCCGCACTCCCGCCGACGTGCACCACGTCGAACGCCCGCTGCGGCTCCCCCAGGTGCGCCAGCACCTGCCGTACCCGGTGCTGCAGCGCGCGCTCCACCGGCACGATCGGCAGCTCGTGCCAGAGCCGCCGCTGCAGATAGTCCACCGCCTCGCGATACCCCTCGAAGGCCATGGCCGGAGCATATGGAGTGAAGAGGGGAGAGTGAAGGGTGAAGAGCGAAGGGTGAAGAGTGAAGGGTGAAGGAAAGGGGTGAAGTCAACGGTGAAGGGCGGGCGTCGGAGGTCGGACGGGCGTACCTGTCATTCCGAGCGAAGCGAGGAATCTGGTCGCGTCCGCCACCGTGCCCCCCGTTGCCGCCGGCACGTCCCGCGGACGTCGGAGCGCATTGCGGACCGAAGACCCGGCGAAGGGCGTCGACGGACTGTCATTCCGAGCGAAGCGAGGAATCTGGTCGCGTCCGCCACCGTGCCCCCCGTTGCCGCCGGCACGTCCCGCGGACGTCGGAGCGCATTGCGGACCGAAGACCCGGCGAAGGGCGTCGTCGGACTGTCATTCCGAGCGAAGCGACGAATCTGGTCGCGTCCGCCAGCGTGCGAGTGAAGGGCGATGACAGCGAGAGCGCACAGCGTAAGGCGCGGCCAGGGCCGGCAATGAACACCTGCCCTCCGCCCCGCGCTCCTCCGCCCCGCCTACAGACGCGTAATTCGGATCGCCCCCGTGTGCGTCCTCAGCCGCACGCGCGGGCCGCGCTCAGACGAAGTACCCCCGCCCACCCGCGGCCGCGGCGTCAGCTCCGACCGCACAATGCCCAGCGAGCTCTCCGCGTCAACGAAGAACGGGTGCGCTGGGTCTGCCGCCAGCACGATCGAGCCCGTGTGCGCGCGGATCGTGATGTCCCCGCACACGCGCCCGCTATAGCGCGCCGTCCCTGTGTGCGTCTCGATATCGACCGTGCCGTCCACCTGCTGCACACTAACGATGCCCGTGCGCGCCCGCACCTTCACGTCGCCCCGCACCTCGCGCACGTCCACCGCCCCCGTCCGGTTGTCGATGTCGACCCTCCCGATCACCTCGCGCACCTCGACCCGCCCGCTGCGCGCCTCCAGCGAGAGGTCGCCGGCAATCGCGCGCACATTGATCGCACCGCTGCGTGAGGCCGCCGTCACGGCGCCCACGATCTCCGTCAGCTCGATCCGCCCGCTCCCGCACTCGACCTGCACGCGCCCGTGCGTCTGTCGCACCTCCACTCGGCCGCTGCGCGAGAGGACGCGCACCGCCGTCTCCTGCGGCACCTTGATGCGGTAGTCGATCCGCCCCGACCGCCGTCCCCAGAGCGCCCATCCCTCGCTCTGCGGCAACGAGGGCGCCCGCACGGTCGCCCGGTGCCCGTCCTGCTCGATCGCCCGCTCGACGAGCGCCGCCGCGTCGTCCGCCTCCACGGCCAGCGCGCTCCACACGCGCACCGTCGCCTCGACGTGGACCGTCGGCAGGTCGTGCGCGACGACGACCACCTCGCCCGAGCGGCCTTCCACCTGCAGCACCGCCTGCGGCCCCGTCGCCAGCTCGCGTGTGATGGTGCGAATCTGCTCCATGCGCCGTTACCCGGCGGCATCGCTCAACGCCAGGTCATCCTCGCCGCCGACGAATCCCCACAGCCGTGCCGAGAAGTCGTTCCAGAGCCCGCGCGCCCGCGGCGGCTCCTGCACCCGGATCAGCGCCGGGTCCAGCACCCGCCGGACCGCGCCCGCCAGCTCCCGCCGCGAGTACGGCCCGACAAAGCGCGCCAGCTCCATCGCCTCCTGCCACACGATGAACGTTGGCAAGAGCGTGATGCGGAAGCGCCGCCGCAGCTCCGGGTGCGCGTCGATGTCGATCGCCCGCACCGGCAGGCGCGCGCCGGCGACGTCGATGCCACCGGGCCGCGCCGCGAGCGGCCGCTGCCGCACCCGCGACGACGTGAACTCGATCACCAGCGGCGTCGCCAGCTCCGGCGCTACCGCCGCTGCCGCCGGCTGCGGCGTCGTCACGGCCCCCGCCCCGCGCGCCCGCTCGGTCTGCATCGTCACGGCCAGTCCTCCTCCCAGTCCGCCAGCCGGCGCGCCCGCCGCTCCCAACGCCGCTCCCAGCGGTCCCACCGGCGCTCCGCCCGCCCGTGCGCCCGCCGGTTGTACCCGAACGGGCCGATGAACGAGCCGATCCACCCCTCGTCGTCGAGCGCCAGCGCCCGCGGCATGAACGCCGCCATCCCCGTCGCGATGCTCAGCCCGATCAGCCAGTCGCGTGTCGGGTCGACTGCCCCCGCCAGCAGCAACGCCGCCAGCACCAGCGCCGCCAGCCGCAGGTCGAGCGCCGGCCGCAGCACCGGCGGGAACAGCCGCGGCCGCAGCGCCGCCAGCGCGGTCAGCACGACGAGCGCGATCAACCACCCGCGCGTCGCGTCCACCGCGCCACCAAGCAGCAGCAATGAGATGACGAAAGCGGCGATCCGCATCGCTAATGGCTCCCTTCCCGTCCTCCGTGCGGCGCGACGCGCCGCGTCAGCGCGCCCCATCCTCGGACGCCCGCCGCCACGCCCGCCGCCAGTGCCACCCGCAGTACCGAAACTCCCCGCCCATCATCTCCGGCAGCCCCTCGGCGAACGCCGCGATCGGCGCCCCCGCGCACTCGACCGCGGTCCGCGCCGCATCGAGCGCGTCGCGCAGCAGCTCATCGACGTGCACGTCGTGGTCGCGCGGCTCGTCCACGCCGGCGACCCGGTCCTGCCACTCCGTCGCCTCGCCGAACCGCGCGCGGGACGCGCCCCAGCGCCCGTGTGCATGTGTGTCCATCGCGTGCCTCCTTCGCCCGCCACGCGGTTACCGCGCCGTGCGCGCGTACGTGTACGGGTCGAGCGACCGCGGGTCGAGCCAGCGGCCCAGCCGCACGAGCGTCGCCGCCGCGCGCGCCCGCATGCCCACCGGCGCGCGCAGGTGCCGCGCCTCGTAGACGCGCGCGTCGCGCTCCAGGCGCCGCGCCTGCTCCTCGACCCGTTGCCGCACCAGGATTTCGTCGAAGGTCGTCATCGTGTCCTCCCGTTCGCCTCCGGCGGACATTGGTTGCTCTTCCGCCTCACCGCGCGCGCTTCTGGCACCCTCGTCCGGGCATGTCATTCATCGTCGTCACCACCCACCCAGCCCGTGAACCGCGAACCGCGCCCGTGACGCCGCTCGCCCTCACCGGCCCAGCGCTCGCGCGGGCGCGGCGTCGTCGGCGGCGCCGTCTGGATGTCGATGTTGCGCACCGCCCGCGCCAGCGCCTTCACGAACCACGTGTTCGCCGAGGTCCCCGCCCGCGTCGCCGCCTGCTGCGCCAGGTCCTTCAGCTCCGCCGGGATGCGGATCGTGATCTTCTCGACGTCACCCTCGAGGCTCGAGAAGGCCGCCTCCTCGCCCCCCTCGGCTGCCGCCACCGGCTCCACCTCGACCGCCAGTCCCTCCCGCCGGTACGCCAGCCGCACCCGGTAGCGCTCGGCCACCTGCTCGTCGATCGCCGCGACCACCTCCGCGAGCGCGTCGAAGACCGCCCGTTCGACCGGGCCGCGCGCCGCCTCGAGGTACGCCTCGATCGCCCGCCGCCGCTCATCGCCCTCGATCAGCGCGAGCGGCGCCTTTAGCGCGTCGAAGATCGGTTCCGTGCGGAGCGTGGCGCTCATGCTGGCCTCGTGTGGCGTAGTGCTGGCATTATGATGGCATAGTGCAGGCGATCGGTCAACCCCTCCCCGCCCCGTCGCCTGTCCAGCCCTTCGCCGTACAATTGCCCTGAGCCCGCCATCCGGCTGCGCGCGGGCATGGATTGTTGATCTGGACCGCAACGGCGATCGAACCACGACCGGAGTGCCCGGCGACGCCGCCCTCCTGCGCGACATGCAGCAGGGCGACCAGGGCGCCGTCGCCGCGCTCTACGACCGCTACGGCGGCGTCGCCTATGGCCTCGCCGTCCGCGTCACGCGCGACGCGACGCTCGCGGAGGATGTCGTGCAGGAATCGTTCGTCTCCGTCTGGCGCCAGTGCGGACGCTTCGACCCCGCCCGCGGCAACGTCCGCTCGTGGCTGCTCACCATCGTCCACCACAAGGCCGTCGATGCCGTCCGCCGCCGCACCAGCCGCGCCGAGCGCGCGCTCCCCGAAGGCCCCGACGACCCCGTCGCGACCTACGGACGGCCCGACCAGGCCGCGGAGCTGACGCTCGACGCCGAGGCCGTCCGCGCCGCCGTCGCCCGCGTGCCCGACGACCAGCGCCGCACGATCGAGATGGCCTACTTCGATGGCCTCACGCACGTCGAGATCGCCGCCCGCATGGGCGTGCCGGTTGGCACGGTGAAGAGCCGCCTCCGTATCGGCCTCCAGAAGATGCGCGAGGAGCTGCGCACGAAGGTGCTCGAGTGACCTGCGACGAAGTCGAAGAGCTGCTGGGCGCCTACGCGCTCGACGCCCTCCCCCCCGACGAGGAGGCGGCCGTCCGCGCGCATCTCGCATCGTGTCAGCGGCACGCACACGAGCTCGCGTCGCTGCGCGACGTGGCATCGCGCCTCGCCGAGACGACGGCCGCCCCACCGCCGCCGTCCCTGCGCGCCCGCGTGCTCGCCGCCGTCGCGTCCGACGCATCCGCCGCCGGCGCCGCCAGCCCCGCTGGCGCCTCGCCGGTCGAGTTCGAGGCGGCGCGCACGCGTGTCGCCTCGCGGCGCCGCCTCGACCCATTCGCCTGGTCGCCGCGGGCCTGGGCCGGTATCGCCGCGGCGCTCCTGATCGCGGTCGTCGCGCTCGCCGCCTGGAACGCCATCCTCCTGCGCGGCGGCGCGTCCGAAGCCGACCGCTTGGCGGCGCGCGTGACCTGGGTGGCGAGCCTTCAGGCGCACGGCGTGGATGCCCGTGGCGCCGTCGCCTACGTCGGCGACGAACACAAGGCGATCGTCTTCGTCGACGGCCTGCGGCCGCTCGGCCCGTCGCAGACCTACCAGCTCTGGTCAATGGATGGCGGCACGCCGGAGAGTATCGGCCTCATGAACACCGATACCTCAGGGAAGGGCACGATGGTCGTCCCATTCGATGCCACCCGCGCCCACACGCTCGCGGTCACCGTCGAGCGCGCCGGTGGCAGCCCCCAGCCAACGTCATCGCCCATCCTCGTCGCCAGCTGCATCGCCGGCTGCGGATGACCGCCTCCCGCTAGCATCAGCCGCCGCATCGCGTCGGGCGCGCGCCCGCGCACCGGTTCGCCGCCACCTCGCGATCTCCCCCGGTTAACGCGGACGCCGCCCTTAGGTGCGTCACGCCCGTGAATCGGTGAAGCGCGCGCCGCACCTTACGCGTCGCTCCTCTCTCTTCCCCGCCGCCCACGACCCGATGCTGGCATGCGTGCCGGCTCGCTGCGGGCGTATGCCGTGTGCCCCATCACCGCCGTCCGAGCCGGAGGGGGATGGGTTGCAAGGAGGGCGACGTGCGGGGACATCGGGTCGCAATCGGTGCGGGCATCGCCGCGATCATCGCCGGCTGTGCCACGGTCGTCGGCAGCGTGATCGTCGAGGCGACGCATCAGCCGTCGCGGACGTCGGCCGAGCGCGACACTGTCGCGCCGCCCGCCGTTACGCTCGCTTCGCCGACCGTGGCGCCCACGCCGACGCTGCGCGAGACGCTGCTCGCCGCTGATGCGCTCGTACGAGCCGGCATGATCGAACCACCACAGCCGTCGCTCGGCGAGGTGCTCCTCGCCGTCGACGCGCTGATCAAGGCCGGCGCATTGCCGGCGCCCGAGCCCACGCTCGGCGACGTCCTCGTCGCCGTCGACCAGCTCGCGCGTGCAGGCCTGCTGACGCCGCCCCAGCCGCAGCCCTCGCTCAGCGAGGTCCTCGAGGCCGTCGCCGCAATCGACCGCGCCCGGCAGCCTCTCGCAGAGCCGCCGCAGGCCGCCATCGAGCCGCCGGCGCCGCCGACGCCCGCCGCGACACCGCGGCCCCAGCCGACGACCCCGCCGCTACCGCCGCCACCGGCCCCCGTCCGGGCCACCGGCAGCGGCTGGTACGACGACGCCTACACCGCGCGCGTCTTCGCGCTCGTCAACGCGCGCCGCGCGGCCGCCGGCCTCGGCCCCGTGACGTCCGAGCCGCGCCTCGCGCTCGCCGCCGCGAACTACGCGAAGCTCCTCTCCGACACGGACACCTTCTCGCACACAGGGCCCGACGGCAGCACGCTCGTCAGCCGCATCGAAGCCGCCGGCTTCCCCTTCGATGTGCAGGTCGGCGAGGTCCTCGCTCTCGGCACCGGCGGCTGGTCACCCGACGGCGTCGTGCAGGCCTGGATGGACAGCCCCTCGCACCGCGAACAGGTCCTCGGCCCCTACACCCGCGCCGGCGCGAGCTGCTACTTCCTCCCGGGCCACGACATCACCGTCCGCTGCGTCATGGACTTCGCCGGCTGACGGCTCGCACCCGGCCGCGGATCATGCAACGCACTTGCAGTAGCGCGGACGTCAGTCCGCGCTCGCGGCCCGCGAGCACCGACGTAGCGCGGACTTCAGTCCGCGCCGTCGCCTCGCGGCCGCCGTCATCTGACAATTGCGACCTCGCGAGCTGCTCGACGTAACGGCTACGCGCCGCATCGGAGCGCCCTCACCAGCGCCGCCTCGGCTGATTGACCCCCTTTCGACCGCCTCCCTATAATGCCGCCGCACCAGCGCCGAACATAACACAGAGCATGTTCGGCCGGGTGGCGGCGCCGCCCTCCAGGAGTTCCCCTTGCTCAAGTCCCGCGGCTTCTGGATCGGCATCCTCATCAGTGCCGTCTTCATCGGCCTGTTCGTCCGCAGCACGGACTTCGGCGAGGTGAAGGACGCCTTCGAGGAAGCCGACTACCGCTGGGTCCTCCTCTCGCTGCCCGTCTACTACCTCGCGCTCTGGATGCGCACGATCCGCTGGCAGTTCCTGCTGCGCCCCGTCCGCCGCGTGACCACGCTGCGCCTGTACCCGGTCGTCATCATCGGCCTCATGGCGAACAACCTGCTGCCCGCGCGCGCCGGCGAGCTGGCGCGCGCCTACGTCCTCGGCCAGCGCGAGAAGATCAGCAAGACGACCTCGCTCGGCACGATCGCCGTCGACCGCCTCTTCGACGGCGTGACGCTGATCCCGATGCTCTTCATCGTCGCCGCCTTCGCCGGCCACGACACGAGCTTCCCCGTCGGCTTCGGCCGCAGCCTGAACTTCGCCGGCCTCGGGCTCGTGATGTCGGTGCTGTTCGGCCTGGCGCTGGCGGTGCTGTTCTACCTGGCGCTCTCCGACAGCGGCCGCCGCTTCCTGCACCGGATGGTGCACCGCTTCGCGCCGGCGAAGCTCAAGCCGCACGTCGAGCAGCTCCTGCACTCGTTCTTCGACGGCCTGCACGCGCTGCGCAGCCCGGTCGACCTCGCCATCGCCTGGGCGATGTCGCTGATCTCGTGGACGCTCGAGGCGCTGATGTACTACCTCGTCGCCCGCGCCTTTGGCATCCACGAGGGCTTCCACATCTTCCTGCTGCTCACCGCCGCGGCGAACCTCGCGATCGCCGTCGTCGCCTCGCAGGGCGGCGTCGGGCCGTTCGAGCTCGTCACGTCGCGCACGCTCGTCGCCTTCGGCGCGAACGCCGAGATCGCCAGCGCCTACGCGATCGGCCTGCACGCGCTGCTGCTGATCCCCATCGTCGTCATTGGCCTCGCGCTCATGTGGTCGATGGATCTCACCCTCGGCGACATGCTCAAGTCATCGCGCCGCGACGCGGTCGACTCGACGGATGCGCCGCCGCCGCACGACGCCGACGGCACGCGCCTCGTCCCGCAGCCGCGGCCGGCGAAGGCCGAGCGCGCGTCATGAAGGTCGTCGTCATCGGCGGCGGCGTCGCCGGCATGACGACGGCCTACCGCCTGATGCAGGGCGGCCACGAGGTCGCACTCTACGAGGCGTCGGACCACCTCGGCGGCCTCGTCCGTACCTTCGAGGTCGGCGGCAACCGCCTCGAGGCGTATTACCACCACATCTTCCGCACCGACACCACCATCATCGATCTCATCAACGAGCTCGGCTTCGGCGACCGCCTGCACTGGATCGAGTCGAAGGTCGGCTGGTACGAGGACGGCAACATCTACCCCTTCGTCACACCGCTCGACCTGCTGCGCTTCAAGCCGCTGCCCCTTGTCGACCGCGTAAAGCTCGGCCTCATGGGTGTCCGCCTGCGCGGCAAAGAGGACTGGGCAGAGTTCGAGCACATCACCTGCGAGGACTGGATCAAGCGCAACGTCTCCGAGAAGGTCTGGGAGAAGGTCTGGGGCCCACTCCTCATCGGCAAGTACGGCAGCGCCTACAACCAGGTCGCCATGGCTTGGCTCTGGAGCAAGATCCACCTCCGCTTCCAGTCCCGCAAAGGCGGCCCGATGCAAAAGGAAGAGCTCGGCTACCTGCAGGGCAGCTTCGCCGTCTACATCGACGAGCTGGAGCGCCGCATGCGGACGGGCGGTGTGCAGATCCGCCTCAACGCCGGCGTCGAGCGCATCACGGCCGAGGACAACCGGGCGACCGGCATCACGCTCGTCGATGGCACGCACGTCGCGGCCGACGCCGTGGTAGCCGCGGTGCCCTCGCTGCTGTTCAAGAAGATGGCGCCGCCGCTCGGCGACGACTACGCGCGCAAGCTCGACTACGTCGGCTGGCAGGGCGCGGTCTGCATGGTCGTGACCATGAAGCGCTCGCTCTCGCCGATCTACTGGATGAACATCGGCGACCGCTCGATGCCGTTTCTCGCGCTCGTCGAGCACACGAACTTCATCCCACCCGAGCAGTACGGCGGCAACCACATCCTCTACATCTCGAACTACCTGCCGCAGGACCACGAGTTCTTCCGCATGGACGAACTGCAGCTCTGGAACGTCTTCGAGCCCGCCCTAAAGAAGATCAACCCGCAGTTCTCGTCCGACTGGGTCAACCAACGCTGGCTCTTCAAGGCGCCCTACGCCCAGCCGATCATCAGCCTCGACTACAGCGCCCACAAGCCCGACCACCGCACGCCGATTGCTGGCCTCTACCTCGAGACGATGACGCAGATCTACCCGGAGGACCGCGGCCAGAACTACAGCATCAAGATGGGCGACGAGGTCGCCCGCATGGTCGTCGAGGACCACGCCGCCCGCGGCGCGCACCCCACGGCCGCGGCGTAACGACCCCGCTTCTGCGCTTATAGCAATTTCGTTATCATCTGCTCGTGGCATGGACGCTCGAGTTCTTTGAGACGGAGCGTGGGACGAGTCCACCGTCCGACTTCATCGAGTCATTGCCGGCGGCGGCACAGGTGAAACTCGGTCGCGCGATCGAGCTGCTCCGCGAGCTCGGGCCACGACAACCATCGCAGTTCGTGAAGCGTCTGGTTGGGTGGCGTGGACTGTACGAGCTCCGGGTCGTGTTCAGAGGGAACGCGTACCGCATGTTCTTCTTCGATGCTGGCCAGGGCCGTCTCGTCGCCGTCCATGGCATAGCGAAGAAGACCGACAGGATCCCGCGCCGCGACCTGGAGACAGCAGCCGAACGTCGGGAGACATGGCTGAGGAGACGATGATGGAGTGGGAAGACCTCAAGCGAAAGCTGATGAAGAATCCGGAGTTCCGGCGCGAATGGGAAGCGTCTGAGCCGGAGTACCAGCTCGCGCGCGAGCTGATTATCCGCCGCATGCAGAAGGGGCTTTCGCAGAGCCAGCTTGCGAATAAGATCGGCACGAAACAGCCCGTGATCTCCCGCCTCGAGAGCGGCAACGCCCGCCCCTCGCTCACGCTCCTTGACCGCGTGGCCGAAGCCCTCGACGCACGCGTCGTCGTCCGCCTCGAGCCCATTACCAAACGCCGCGCCCGCCCGGCGGCGAAGAAGCGCCCGCGCGCCCGCCCACGGAAGGCATCATGATCTCCGTCGAAGAGGCCCTCGAACGCATCCTCGCGCTCGTGCCCGTCCTCGAGCCCGTCGACGTCCCCCTCCTCGACGCGCTCGGCCAGGCGGCCGCCGAGGACGTCGTCTCGCCGCTCGATATCCCGCCGCACGACAATACCGCCATGGACGGCTACGCCGTGCGCGCCGCCGACACCGCCGGCGCCAGCGAGGCCACGCCCGTCACGCTGCGCGTCGTCGGCGAACTCGCCGCCGGTTACGTCTCCGACCGCCCCGTCGAGCCCGGCACCGCCGTCCGCATCATGACCGGCGCCCCGATGCCGCCCGGCGCCGATGCCGTCGTGCCGTTCGAGGAGACCGACGAACCCGCTGGCCACTCCTTCGGCGCCTTCGCGAAGTCGCGCGATGTCGTCGCCATCCTCAAGGCCGCCCAGCCCGGCGCGAACATCCGCCGCGTCGCCGAGGACGTGCGGCGCGGCCAGCCCATCATCCCGAAGGGGACGGTGCTGCACCCGGCGCAGGTCGGTGTGATCGCCTCGCTCGGCATGGCCACCGTACGCGTGCATCGCCGCCCCGTCGTCGCCATCCTCTCGACCGGCGACGAGGTCGTCGAGCCCGGCCAGCCGCTCCGGCCCGGCCAGATCTACGACAGCAATGCCTGGAGCATCTCCGCCATGGTGCTCGAGAACGGCGGCATCCCGCGCCGCCTCGGCATCGCGAAGGACACCGTCGACGCGCTCACCGCGAAGCTCCGCGAGGGGCTCGACGCCGACATGCTCGTGACGTCAGCGGGCGTCTCCCGTGGCGATTACGACGTGGTGAAGGACGTCCTCGCGAAAGAGGGTGAGGTCGACTTCTGGACCGTCCGTATGCGCCCCGGCAAGCCGCTCGCCTTCGGGTCGTTCGTCACCGGCGGCCGTCGCGTCCCGCACATCGGCCTCCCCGGCAACCCCGTCAGCTCGATGGTCTCGTTCGAGCTGTTCGGCCGCCCCGCCATCTACAAGATGCTCGGCCGCGCCGACTGGCAGCGCCCGCGCGTCCGCGCCATCGCCGACGAGCCCATCGAAAACAGCGACGGTCGCCGCGTCTACGCCCGCGTGATCCTCTCGCGGCACGACGACGGCCGCTGGCACGCCGCCCTCACCGGCCCGCAGGGCTCCGGCATCCTCACCTCGATGGCCTTCGCCAACGCCTTCGCTGTCGTCCCCGAGGACGTCCCGCTCATCCGCCCCGGCGACGAAGTCGACTGCATGCTGCTCGCGTGACGGTGCGGCTCGGGTGGCATCTCCTGCCTCGCGAGTCGCGACGTTCGCAGGCGCATCCCGTGTCATTCTGAGCGAAGCGAAGAATCTCGCCTCGAGCGCCACCGTGCGCCGCGTTTGCCCACGGCCGCGCACTCGTCCTGTCGTTCTGAGCGAAGCGAAGAATATCCCCCGCGCGCGCCACCGTGCGTCCGGATTGCACGCCGAGACATCGTCCGAACGCGCCTGGGCGGAACACCTCGGCCCCTTCGCGGCGGTAGCCCAGTCGTGACCAGGTCCTTCGCTTCGCTGAGGATGACAGTCGCCAACTGGCGGGCGCTGCGGATGACAATCGGCGACCATCTGCCGCCGACCAGCACCAGCGACTAGCGACCAGCGAGCACGCGCCTACACTCACGGCATGCCCACCCTCCTCGTCGGCACCGGCGACGCCATCATCACCCCGCCCGTCGGCACCTGGCTCGAAGGCTACGGCGGCCGCACCTCCGGCAGCACCGGCGTCCACGATGACCTCCACGCCCGCGCGCTCGTCGTCCACGACGGCACGACGCAGGCCGCGATCGTCTCCTGCGACCTCGTCGGCGTCGACCGCCACCTCACCGCGCGCGTCCGCGAGCTCGCGTCCGAGGCGACCGGCATTCCCGCCCCGCACATCATGGTCGCCGCCACGCACACGCACGCCGGCAGCGCCGGCCTGCACCCGCAGCGCGACGCGCCGCTCTTCGAGACGACCGCGCGCCTCATCGCCGGCGCCATCGCCTCAGCGCACACGTCCCGCCGCCCCGCTACCCTGAAGGCCGGCGCCGCCACGGTCGACAGCGTCAGCCAGAACCGCCGCGCACCCGACGGCCCGAAGGACGACGTCCTCCGCGTCCTGCTCTTCGACGCCCCCGATCACCGTCAGCCGCCCGTCGCCTGCGTCGTCAACTTCGCCTGCCACGCCACGGTGCTCTACTCGACGAACATGGAGGTCAGCGCCGACTACCCCGGCGCCGCCGTCGCCGCCGTCCGCGACCTGACGGGCGCGCCCGCACTGTTCCTCAACGGCGCCTGTGGCGACGTCAACCCCTCCTGGATCGAGCAGGACTTCGCCGAGGCCGAACGCGTCGGCCGCATCGTCGGCGCCGAAGCATCACGCCGCGCGCTCGAACTGCGCCCCCTCGGCCACGAGCACCGCACCTGGAACATCCGCTGGGACGAGCTCACCCCCAACCCGCCGCGCGGCGCCATGCTCGAGCCCCGCATCCGCGTCGCCTCATGCACCGTCGAGCTGCCCGCGCGCCGCTTCGACCCCCAGCCCGCCTACCGCGAGCGCCTGCGTGCGCTCGACGAATCGATGCGCGCCCTGCCCGCATCAGACATCGAGCGTCGCCGCCGGGTGATGGAGCAGATCACCCGCTATCGCACCGAAGTCGACGTCGCCGCCCGCATGGGCGAGGGCGCCCGTGCGCTCCGCGCCCAGGTACAGGCGATCGCGCTCGCGCCCGGCTGTGCCG
>Ga0073934_10001176_pt1 | contig 65645 bp, 57 predicted proteins | sample LarsenN4metaG_FD_76834 | JGI IMG/M metagenome (GOLD analysis project Ga0073934, IMG submission 76834) | Hot spring sediment bacterial and archeal communities from British Columbia, Canada, to study Microbial Dark Matter (Phase II) - Larsen... ... | reverse complement strand
CCGCGCACCCAGACCGGCAAGCTGCAACGATTCGAATTGCGCAAGATCGCCATCGAAAGCGCGCAGAAGATGGCGTCGTAGAAACTTGCGATGATTCGAATGCAGTGCGAGCTGCGAACTCGGTATGTTCCCCCCCCCCTTGTGGGGGAGGGTTAGGGAAGGGGGTCCGGAAGAGAGCCAATACGCCTCACGACGACCCCCACCCCCAACCCCTCCTACAAGGGGGAGGGGAGTGCGCCGAGTTCGCGGCGCGATTGGAGTGCGAAAAGAAGTTTTCAGGAGTCCTCAGTGTCTGACAGCACGGTTCGCAAATTTCCCGCCGGGGGCGGTCTCACCTTCCTCAATCCGAAGGGCTGGCCGCAGCCGAAAGGCTATGCCAATGGCGTGAAGGCGCGGGGCGAGATGATCTTCGTCGGCGGCATGGTCGGCTGGGACGAGGAGCAGAAATTCCCGAAAGGATTCGTCGCACAGACCGGGCAGTTGCTGAAGAACATTGTCGCTGTCTTGCGCGAGGGCGGCGCGGGGCCCGAGCATGTCGTGCGCATGACCTGGTACGTCACCGACATGGAGGCCTACCGCAACTCGCTGCCCGAACTCGGCAAGGTCTATCGCGAGGTGATGGGGCGCAATTTCCCGGCCATGGCACTGGTGCAGGTGATGAGCCTCGTCGAGCGCGAGGCGCTGATCGAGATCGAAACCACGGCGGTATTGCCGGAATAGGTAGGGTCTGCTCAACCAAGTGTCCTTTAAGCCGCGCGCATTTTCTGGACTCGCCTGCCGGCACATGATGCGGTAGCTCCGGCCGTCAACCGGAGCGGCTTGTGTCCCCGACAGTTCCCCGCGTCGCTTTCACCGCATTCAACGTGCTGGCCTCGGTGCTGCTGCATCTCGGCCTGCTGGGCGCGATCGTGTTGGCGGAGCGCCGCGGCGCGACGACAGCCGATGTCGAAGCGATCGAGGTCGAGCTGGTGAAGGCGCCGGAGATGCCGGAGCAGCCCAAGCCTGAGCCAGCAAAACAAGAGCCGCCGAAGCCGGAGCCGCAAAAGGTCGAGCCACCAGAGCCTGAGCCGAAACCAGAGCCTCCGACGCAAGCGGAGCAGACCGCAAAGCCCGAACCGCTGAAAGCTGTTGAGCAGAAGCCGCAGCCCGCACCGGCTGCTTCGCCGCCGCAAGTGCCGGTGCCGCCAGCCCAGACCGCGAAAGCGTCTCCATCGGAGCAGCCGCCAATGCCGCCAGAGAAGCCGGCCAGTCCGCAAGCGCCCTCAAGCGGGCCGGGCGAAGGCAAGTCGAAGCTGACGCCTGAAGACATCGCAGCGTTCCGCGCGCAGGTGCAGAGATGCTGGACGCTTCCGGTCGGGCTGCCCGATGCGATGAAACTGGAAGCGGTGCTGCGCGTGCGGTTGGAGCGCAACGGTGCGCTCAGCGCCAGCCCGGAACTGCTCAAGGCCAATGCCTCGGCCGGCGGGCCGGTTCTGGTCGGGATCGCCATGAAGGCGCTGCAGGAATGCGGGCCTTACCGCAGCCTGCCGGCGGCGAAATATGCCGAGTGGCGAGTACTCGATCTGCGCTTCCTGGCGACGGGGATGACAGGGCTGGGATCGGCGCAGACGAGGCCGCGGCCTGCCGGGTGAAGGGGCCACAAGATGTTGTAGTTTCAAGCAACTAAAAGATCATATCTTTACGATCTTTTGAATCCGGACTAACATCCAGCCCCAGATCGAAGGCTGCGATGAAGACCGAGACGCCGCTCATCACTCGTTCGGGCCAGCCGTTTCTGGCCGGCCGCGCCGGCTCGCTGTCGGCGCAGATCGTCGCCGATGTGCGCGACGCGCTGTTCGAAAAGCGCCTGAAGCCCGGTGCCGTGATCGGCACCGAGAAGGATCTGGCCGCACGCTATGGCGTCAGCCGCATTGTCGCGCGCGACGCCTTGCGCACGCTGGAGGCGCTCGGCATCGCGGAGATCCGCATGGGCAAAGGGGGAGGAGCGCGTGTGGCGCGCGGCAATCCGCGGCTGTTCGCGGAGGCGCTGGCGGTGCAGCTCGATCTCACCGGGGTGAGCGCGGCCGAAGTGATGGACGCGCAGCGCGCGATCGAAACGCTCGCCGCCGAGCTTGCGGCCGAGAATGCGACGCCGTCCGATCACGCGCGGCTGAAGCGGCTCCTGGCAGAGGGAGAAAGCGTGATCGACGATGGCGACGCCTATACGCGCTCCTGCCGCGAATTCCATCTCGCCATCGCCGAGGCCTCGCACAACCGCGTGCTGGTCGTGCAGTTCATCTCGCTCAATCACGTGTCATGGCCGGCGCATAACCGCACGCTGACGCCGGAGGTGGCGCGGCGTGTGCTCGCGGTCCACAAGGAGCTCGCCAGCCTGATCGAGATGCGCGATGCCGCCGGTGCCCGCAGGCTGATGGACGATCACGTCAAGATGATCCGTGCCCGGCGTGTCGCCGAGCGCGACAGGGAGGAACAACACGGGTGCTGCTGACATTGAATGACCGGCAGCCCTGACCACAAGAAACGGCAACGCAGAGCAAAGGGAGAGAAGAGATGGGCAAGCACAAATTCATCATCGAACCGCATTTCCGCCTGCAGGAATGGATCGCGGAAGAGAAGGGCTATTACACGCAGGAAGGGCTGGACTACGAATTCCGCGAGCTGGTGCAGGCGACGGACGCGAAAATCCACGATAAGGGCAACAAGGTCGGCGCCTTCCAGTCCTTCGAGGAGGGCCGCAAGGCGGATGTGAGCTGCGCCTGCCACTGGACGGTGAATGTCGCCGCCGCCAAGGGGCACGGCCGTCTCAACCGCGACGTCTATTCGGTGGCGCCGTCCGGCATATTCGTCGCGCCGGATTCAGGGATCAAGACGCCGGCCGATCTCGCCGGCGTGCCGATCTCGGTCGGCTTCCAGTCGGGCAGCCATTACGCGACCATCCAGGCGCTGGAGCAATATATGCCGGCGGAGAAGATCAATCTCTCCTTCAACGACGGCATGCTGTTCAAGCGCATGGAACTTTTGCTCGACGGCAAGATTCCGGCGGCGGCGCTGTTCAGCGGGCCTTACTATTTTGCCGAGCAACTCGGCTTCCGCAAGATCATGGACAACACCTTCATGATCGCCAACATGATCCACGGCGATCCGGACCCTGACGACCTGCGCAAATATTTCCGCGCACTCAAGCGCGCGCAGCGCGATCTCGACCTGCGGCCTGAGCTCTACACGCACTACTACAAGAGGGAGTTCCCGGTGCGTTACCACGACCGCATGGACACCCGCCGCTGGGGGCCGGGCGAGCGCATCGTGTTCGAACCCTACACGGAAGAGACGTTCAACATCTCGCGCGAATGGATCGGCGATCACCACATTTTCGAGAATGACGATCTCGGCCGCAAGCGCTACGAGGATGCGACAGTCAGTGTGATGTGAAACCTGTCCATCGTCATACCCGGCCTTGTGCCGGGCATCCCGCTTATGGAGGCAGCGCGCTCCTGATCGAGATGGCCGGGACAAGCCCGGCCATGACGAGGTCAGAAGTTCACCCCCCGCGCCAGCGCCTCCGGCTCGGCCACCCGCAGGCCGATCAGGCGCTCGATCGTCGCGGTGTCCTTCTCCAGCTCGGCGGATGGCGCGCTGTGGGCGATGTTGCCACGCTCCAGCACGATGGCGTGCTGCGTTAGCGACAGCGCGATGTCGGTGTGCTGTTCGACCAGGATGAAGGTGGTGCCCTGTTCGGCCAGCATGCGGCGGATGGCGCCGGCAAGCTCTTCCACGATGATCGGCGCCAGCCCCTCGAACGGTTCGTCGAGCAGGAGGAGATCCGGATTGGTCATCATGGCGCGGGCGACCGCCAGCATCTGCTGCTCGCCGCCGGAGAGATGGTTGCCCTTGTTGCCGCGGCGCTCCTTCAGCCGCGGCAGCAGCTCGTAGATGCGCTCCAGCGTCCAGTGGCCGGGGCGGGAGGCGACAGTGAGATTTTCCTCGACCGAGAGGGAGGGGAAAATCTCGCGCTCCTGCGCCACCCAGCCCATGCCGTCACGCGCGCGTTTGTAGGGCGGCGCCGCCGTCACGTCCTGTCCGCGCCAGAGCACATGGCCGCGCACCACGCGTGTGAAACCCATGATGGTTAAGAGCAGCGTCGACTTGCCGACGCCGTTGCGGCCGAGTACGGCGAGGCTCCCCTTGTCAACGAGATCGAAGGACACATTGTCCAGCACCACGGCCTCGCCATAGCCGGCGCGAATGTTCTTTAGGGAAAGCAGGGGCTCAGCCATGACGACGATGCCCCTTGCCGAGATAGACCTCGCGCACGCGCGGATCGGCGGCGATCTCCGCCGGCGTGCCTTCGACCAGGATGGCGCCGCCGACCATGACGATGATGCGGCTGGCGAAGCGGAAGACGACGTTCATGTCGTGCTCGATGAACAGGATGGCGATGTCCTTGGACAATTCGGCGATCACCGAAAACAGTTCGGCGCTTTCTTCTTCCGGCACGCCGGCCGCGGGCTCGTCGAGCAGCAGCACTTTCGGCTTGGTGGCGAGCGCCAGCGCGATCTCCAGCAGGCGTTGCTGCCCATAGGCCAGTTCATGCGTCGGCCTGTAGGCGGCGGCGCCGAGGCGCAGCGATGTCAGGATCGCATAGGCCTCGTCAGCGTCCTGCCGGAACGAGGTGAGGCCTTTCCACCAGATGCCGGCATCGCCGCGACGCTCGGAGATGGCCAGCATCACGGATTCGAGCGCGGTCAGATGCGGGAACAGGGTGTTGATCTGGAAGGTGCGCACCAGGCCGCGCTTGACGCGGCCGTCGGGTTTCAGCGCGGTGATGTCCTCCTCGCCGAGAAAGATGCGGCCGTTGTCCGGCTGCAGCATCCCGGTCATGAGGTTGATCAAAGTGGTTTTGCCGGCGCCGTTCGGGCCGATCAGCGCGTAGCGCTCGCCTTGCGGCAGCGTGAGCGTGATCCCCTTGGCGACGACCAGTGAGCCGAAGCTCTTGTCCACTCCCTGTGTCGAAAGTGCGGGTGTGGCGCCGCTCATGACCGCCCCCGCCACGACGACAGAAGCTTTTTCAGACCGCCGAGAATACCGTTCGGCAGCACCATCACGACAAAGACGAGCAACAGGCCGATCCAGAAATACCAGTATTGCGGGTTGATGCCGGAAAACTGGTCGCGAGCGATCATGAAGATCGCCGAGCCGACGAGGCCGCCATACAGCATCCCGGCGCCGCCCAGCACCAGCATGATGAGCGTCTCGGCTGACCGCTGGAAGCTGAGCACCTCCAGCGCCACGGTTTCGGTGGTCTGCGCCAGGAGCGCGCCGGCGACCCCCGCCATCGCGGCCGAGATCGTATAGATCTTGCGGATATGCGCGCGGCTCGGTGCCCCGATTGCCGGCATGCGCACGGAATTCTCGCGGATGCCGCGCAGCGCGAGTCCGAAGGGCGAGTTGGTGATGCGGCGGGCAAGCAGGAAGCCGAGAAACAGCACGATCAGCGAATAGGTATAGGCGGTACGGCCCCAGAGATCGAAGCCGAACACGCCGAAAATCTTCCAGATTTTCACGCCCTGCAGGCCGTCGGCGCCGCCGGTGAGAAAATGCGCGCTGTTGGCGGCTTCGTGCAGCAGAAGGCCCAAGCCGAGCGTGATCATGATCAGCGTGAGGTGACGGAAGCGCGCGATGATGAAGCTGGTCGCGAAGCCGACGGCCGCCGCCATCGCGCCGCCGATGAACAACCCGGTGATCGGCTCGCCCCAGCCATATTTGGAGGCGATGCCGGCGGTATAGGCGCCGAGGCCGAAGAAGGCGGCATGACCGAGCGAGACGATGCCGGCGTAACCCAGAATGAGATCGAGCGAGAGCGCGAACAACGCCGTGATTGCGATCTGGCTCGCCAGCACGAGATAGTTCGGAAACAGAAAATAGGGTAGCAGGGTGCAGAGCCAGAACGCGACCTCGATCACGCGCCAGCGGCTCTGCGCTTTCAGATAGGCATAGGGGCCGGACGACGGCTCGGTGGTCACGGACATGGGTCAGCGCTTTCCGAACAGGCCGGCCGGCCGCCACATCAAGAGCAGGATCATCACGAGATAGATCAAAAAGGCGCCGATCTCCGGCACGTAGTATTTGCCGGCGACGTCGCTGATGCCGATAAGGGAGGCGGCGATGAAGGAACCGCCAATCGACCCCAACCCGCCGACCGAAACCACGATCAGCACATAGACCAGGTAGATGAAGGCGAAGGAGGGATCGAGCCCGACGATTTCGATGGCGAGCGCACCGCCGAGGCCGGCAAGGCCCGAGCCGAGGGCGAAGGTGACGGCGAAGGCGCCGTCGACATTGATGCCAAGCCCGCGCGCCATGCGCTGGTTGTCGACGGCCGCACGGACCTGCGCGCCGAAGCGCGTATATTCCAGTGCCAGCACGAGGACGAGCGTGATGATGAGCGCAACGGCGATCAGGAACAGCCGGTACACCGCGAAATTCACGCCCATCACGTTGAAGGAGCCACGCAGATAGGGCGGCATCTGCACCGGCTGCAGAATGGTGCCGAAGATATAGGCTGCGACCGCGACCGAGATGAAGGCGAGCCCGATGGTCAGCAGCACCTGGTCGAGATCGCTGGCCCGATAAAGCGGGCGATAGAGGGTGCGCTCCAGCAGCACGCTGACGAAAGCCGCCGCCAGAAAGGCGAACGGCAAAGTGGCCAGGAACGGCCACTTCAGGTCGTTCATCAGGAAGACGGTGACATAGGCGCCCAGCATGGCGAAGGCGCAATGCGCCAGGTTGACGAAATTCATCATCCCCAGCGTCACCGACAGTCCCACGGACAGCAGGAAAAGGAGCATCCCGTAGGCGAAGCCGTCGAACAGGACGCCGATAACAGGGCCGATCATAGAAAGCTTTGGTCCTTGAGCTGTCCGTGGAGTCTGTGGCGCGTCACTTCATCCGTGCCTTGACCGGATCCTTGACGTTTTCCACCTTGTCGAATTCGACATTGACGATCTTGCCGTCGACCTTCTCGACGCGGCGGATATAGACATTCTGGATGATATCGCGCGTCTGCGGGTCGATCGAGATCGGTCCGCGCGGGCTTTCCCATTTCATGCCCTTGGCTGCATCGACCAGGGCCTGGCCGTCGGTCTTGCCGCCGGTCTTCTTCAACACTTCGTAGATCAGATGCATGCCGTCCCAGCCGCCGATCGAGAAGAAATCGGGATTGCGGCCGTAAGCCGCATTATAGGCCTTCACGAAATCCTTGTTCATCTGCGACTGGTGGTTGGGATCGTAGTGAAAGGCGGTCACGATGCCGAGTGCGACGTCGCCCATACTCTTCAGCGCGGCGTCGTCGGTGATTTCGCCTTGGCCCATGACCGTCGTCTTCTTCGGGTCGATGCCGCGTTCGGCCAGCGCTTTGCCGAGCGCGGGCGGCTGCGCGCCGCCGGGCACCCAGATATAGATCGATTCCGGATTGAGATCCTTGGCGCGCTGCACGAAGGCCGAGAAATCCGGATTGGCGACCGGCATCTTCACCTGCCCGATCACTTCGCCGCCGGCTTCCTTGAAGCCGCGCTGGAAGGCACCTTCGGCGTCGAGGCCGGGGCCGAAATCGGAGACCATGGTGTAGACCTTCTTCACCTTGCCCTTGGTGGCGGCCCATTGGCCGAGCGCCTCGTTGACCTGCGGCGTCGTGAGCGAGGTGCGCACCATGTATTGCGACTTGGTGGTGATGATCGACGTGGCGGCATTCATCACCACCATGAACTTCTTCGCCTGTTCGGAGACATCGCCCGCGGCGAGCGCATTCGGCGTCAGCACGAAGCCGGCCAGAATGTCGACGTTGTCTCGGACGACCAGTTCCTGCGCCAGCCGCTTGGCGACGTCGGGCGCGATGCCGCCGGTGTCCTTGCGGATGAATTCGATTTTGCGGCCGGCGACGGTGTCGCCCTTCTGCTTCACATAAAGCTTGATGGCATTGTCCATCTGCGTGGCGGCGTCGGCGAATTGGCCGGAATACGGCATGATCAGGCCGATCTTGATGCTGCCTTGCGCGTTTGCGGGGGGCGTGGCGGACAAGGCCAAGCCTGCGGCCGCGAGACCGAACAGAATCCTTTGCATTTCATCCCTCCCGGAAATTTCTTGCTTGCGGTTCTTTCAAACCGTAGTCGCAGCCATTTTGCAGGTCAATCGCCCCGGCAGCAGGTGGGCGCGGCGGGTGGGCAAGCGGACCGCACGTCCCACACCGGAGGCCGGATGAAGTTCGGCGCGCCGGATCGGTGGACCCGGCGCGCCGCTGCATCGTCCGTCGGCGGACGCTATCTCTTCTTCATCGCCTCTTTCACCGGGTCCTTCACGTTCTCGACCTTGGCGAATTCGACATTGCGCAGTTCGTTGCCGACCTTTTCCACGCGCCGGATATACACAGTCTGGATGATGTCGCGCGTCTCCGGATCGATGGAGACCGGCCCGCGCGGGCTTTCCCATTTCATGCCCTTGGCGGCATTAATGAGTGCTTCGCCGTCGGTCTTGCCGCCGGTCTTCTTCAGCGCCTCGTAGATCAGGTGCATGCCGTCATAGCCGCCAACCGCGAAGAAATTGGGATTCACGCCGCCGTAATCCTTCGTATAGGCAGCGACGAATTCCTTGTTCAGCTTGGAGTCGTGGTTATGGTCGTAATGCCAGGCGGTGAGGATTCCCACGGCGCTGTCGCCGATATTCTTCAGCGCGGTGTCGTCGGTCACTTCTCCGGTGCCCATGACCTTGATCTTCTTGGGATCGACGCCGCGTTCGGCGAGCGCCTTGCCGAGCGCCGCCGGCTGCGCGCCGCCCGGCACGAAGATGAAGATCGATTCCGGATTGAGGTCTTTTGCGCGCTGCACGAAAGCCGCGAAATCCGGGTTGGCGACGGGTATGCGCACCGCGCCGGTCGCCTCGCCGCCCGCGTTTTTGAATGCGCCGGAGAAGGCGCCCTCGCAGTCGTGCCCGGGCCCATAGTCGGAGGCCATGGTGTAGACCTTCTTGGTGCCGTTCTGGACGGCCCAGGTGCCGAATGTGGCGCAGACCTGAGGCAGGGTGAGCGAGGAGCGGACCGAGTAATTCGACTTGGTGGTGATGATCGACGTGGCGGCATTCATGATGACCATGAATTTCTTCGCCTGATCGGACACGTCCGAGGCCGACAAGGCATTCGGCGTCAGCACGAAGCCCGCCAGGATGTCGACATTGTCGCGCACCACCAATTCCTGCGCGAGGCGCTTGGCGACATCGGGCGCAACGCCGCCCGTATCCTTGCGGATGATTTCGATCTTGCGGCCGGCGACGGTGTCGCCGTGCTTCTTCATGTAGAGCTTGATGCCGTTGTCGAGTTGCGTGGCCGTATCGGCGAATTGTCCCGAATAGGGCAGAATAACGCCAATCTTGATCGTGCCTTGGGCCTGCGCCTGTGACGCGGCGAGCGCGATTGCGGTCAGGCCACCCAGTGCGACGATGACTTTTCTCATCGGCTTCCTCCCAAAGGGTGATGACTGAAGGTGTTTTTCTTTGAACGGTAATGGCGATGCGCGAAGGGGTCAATTTTGGGCGGCCGGAGAGTGTCGGTGCTGGAGGGCTTTGCGTCCAAAAGCCGCGGTCTCTGTAACGGCCCGCGCGCTTGCGCCGACTCGGCAAACCGGTCCGGAAGTTGCTTCCTTGTGTGCCAATATATGTCAGTAGACAGTAATGGGCGGTCCAGGGATCGCGGCTCAGCCAAGGACGGTATCTAAAGTGCCAATCCGCTTTCAGTTGAACGGGATTTCCAAATCGGTGGATGGGATTTCGCCCACCATGACGGTGCTGGACTATCTGCGCGGGGTGGAGCGGCTGACCGGAACCAAGGAGGGCTGCGCCGAAGGCGATTGCGGGGCCTGCACCATCGTGGTGGCGACACCGGGGGAAGGCGGCCCGCGTTACGAGGCGGTGAATGCGTGCCTCATGCTGGTGCCGCAGCTCGCCGGGCGCGAGGTGATCACGGTCGAGGGGCTGGCGGCCGCCGATGGCCGGCTGCACCCGGTGCAATCGGCACTGGTCGCGGCGGACGCCACCCAATGCGGCTTCTGTACGCCGGGCTTTGCGATGGCGATGTTTGCATTTTCGCAGGACGGCAGCGCGAAGGACGAGGAGACAATTCACGAGGCGCTGGCCGGGAATCTCTGCCGCTGCACCGGTTACCGTCCGATCGTGGAAGCCTGCCGGACCTTGCAGCCGGCGCCGGCGGGATGCCTGCAGAACAAGTCTGCGAGCGGCGATGCGCAGATGACGAAGGACGATGCCGTCTATCGCAATGATGATCAGGTCTTCCATCTGCCGGCATCGCTCGATGCGCTGGCGAAGCTGCGTGCGCAGCATCCCGATGCCATTCTCCTCAGCGGCGGCACCGACCTCGGGCTGCGCGTCAGCAAGGAGCGTGAATCTTTTCCGGTGGTGATCTGGACCGGCTGCGTCCCCGAGCTCAAGCGCATGGCGGAGACCGGCGGTGCGGTGGAGTTCGGCGCGGCCGTCACTTATTCGGAAGCGCTGCGGTTGCTTGAAAAGCATTTCCCGTCGTTCGCTGCGCTCGTACGTCGCATCGGCTCGCGCCAGATCCGCAATCTCGGCACCTTTGCCGGCAATCTTGCGACAGCTTCTCCCATCGGCGACACCATCCCATGCCTGATGGCGCTCGGCGCCGAGGTGACGCTGCGCGCGCAAGGCGTCACGCGCAGGCTGGCGGTGGAAGATTTCATCACCGGCTATCGCAAGACAGCAATGCAGCCGGGCGAATTCATCGAGGCCGTGCGCATTCCTCTGCTGGCGCCGGGCCGGATCTTCAAGGTCTACAAACTGTCGAAGCGCTTCGACCAGGATATTTCGACATTGGTCGCGGCTTTCAGCATGGCGATCGAGAAAGGCATTGTCGGCGATTTGCGCGTGGCTTTCGGCGGCATGGCGGCACGGTCGGCGCGCGCGCGGCACGTCGAGGCCGCGTTGATCGGCAAGCCGTGGAGCGAGGAGTCGCTTGGGGACATCGACACCATCATCGCGCAGGATTTCACGCCGATGAGCGATCATCGCGGCGGCGCGAATTATCGGCTGCGCGCGGCGGCCAATCTGGTCCGCCGGTTTCATGCCGAGACGACATCGGCGCAACCCGCACAGGTCTGGTCGCTATGACAGCGCCTCTTGCACGCATCGAGGGCGGTGTTCACACCTCGCTCCGCCACGACAGTGCCGCCGGCCATGTCAGCGGCAGCGCGCTTTATCTCGACGATATTCCGAGCGTGCCGGGCGCGCTGGAAACTGCGCTGGTGCTGAGCCCGCATGCGCATGCGCGCATCAAATTGATCGATGTGTCGGCGGCCTTGGCCGCGCCGGGCGTCGTGGCGGCGATTTCGGCAACAGACATTCCGGGCAAGAACGATATCGGCCCGATTCGCCCCGACGAGCCGCTGCTGCCGCCCGATGTTGTGGAATATGAAGGCCAGCCGGTGGTCGCGATTGCTGCGGCGACGCTCGATCAGGCGCGTGCGGCGGCAAAGCTGGTGAAGGTCGAATACGAGGCGCTGGAGCCGGTTCTGTCGGTCGAGGAAGCAATCAGGTGCCAGCACTTCCTGACCCCGCCGCAGATCATGACGCGCGGCGATGTCGAAGGCGCGCTGAGGAGCGCCAAGCACCGCCTGTCCGGTGAATTGCGCTGCGGCGGGCAGGATCACTTCTATCTCGAGGGGCAGATCGCCATCGCCACGCCCGGCGAAGGCCGCGACATGCATGTCTTCTCCTCAACGCAGCATCCCACCGAGGTGCAGCATGGCGTCGCGCATCTCCTGGGCATTCCGTTCAATGCGGTGACCTGCGAAGTGCGACGCATGGGCGGCGGCTTCGGCGGCAAGGAAAGCCAGGCAACGATGATTGCCGGCATCGCTGCCGTGCTGGCGTGGAAAACGCGGCGGCCGGTGAAGCTGCGGCTGCCGCGCGACGACGACATGCGCGCGACCGGCAAGCGGCATCCCTTCTTGTTCCGCTACGATGTCGGCTTTGATGATACGGGCATGATCGAGGGGCTCGACCTGATGCTTGCGGCCAATGGCGGCAATGTCGCAGATCACACGCCAGCAGTGCTGACGCGCGCGCTCTGCCATTCCGACAATTGCTACTGGCTGCCGAACCTGCGTTTTACCGGCTATACCTGCAAGACCAACATCGTCTCCAACACCGCCTTCCGCGGCTATGGCGGCCCGCAGGGCATGTTCGCTATCGAGACGATTGTGGAGACGATTGCGCGCCATCTCGGCAAGACGCCGGAGGAGGTGCGGCAGCACAATCTCTACGGCATGGGCAAGAACGACATCACGCCTTATGGCATGAAGGTCGAGGACAACATCATCGAACGCGTGCTCGACGAACTCGATCGCCATGTCGATCTCGGATCGTGGCGTCGCGATGTTATCGCCTTCAACAGGACCAGCCCGATCATCAAGAAAGGGCTCGCGACGATGCCGGTGAAATTCGGTATCTCCTTCAATCGCCCGGCGCTGAACCAGGCCGGCGCGCTGGTGCATGTCTATACCGACGGCAGCGTCACGCTCAATCACGGCGGCACCGAGATGGGGCAGGGCCTCTTTATCAAGGTGGCGCAGGTCGTCGCGGAAGCGTTTCAAATAGACATCGAAAACATCAAGATTACGCCGACGAGCACCGGCAAAGTCCCGAATACGTCGCCGACGGCGGCTTCTTCCGGCTCCGACCTGAACGGCATGGCGGCGCTGAACGCCGCCGAGCAGATCAAGGCGCGCATGACCGATGTCGCCGCCGAGCAATTCAACGTGCAGCCGGGCGAGATCGTATTCCAGCAGAACCGCGTTTATGCCGGCAACCGCTCGATGTCGTTTGCGGAATCGGCCGCGCTGTCATGGGAAAAGCGCGTCTCGCTCTCCGCCACCGGCTATTACCGCACGCCGAAAATTCACTGGGATTTCGCGACCAGTACCGGACGGCCGTTCTATTACTTCACTTACGGCGCCGCCGCGGCGGAAGTCGCCATCGACACGCTGACCGGCGAGACGCGCGTGCTACGCGCGGAACTGGTGCAGGATTGCGGAAAGTCGCTCAATCCGGCCATCGATCTCGGCCAGATCGAAGGCGCCTTCGTGCAGGGCATGGGCTGGCTGACGACGGAGGAATTGTTCTGGGACGACAAGGGCCGGCTGCGCACGCACGGACCTTCGACCTACAAGATCCCCGGCAGTCGCGATGTGCCGCCGGTTTTCAATGCGCGCATCCTGCCGGATGCGCCGAACCGGGAAGAGACGGTGTTCCGCTCCAAGGCGGTCGGAGAGCCGCCGCTGATGTTGGCATTGTCGGTCTGGCTGGCGATCCGGGACGCGATTTCGAGTCTGTCGGGCTACCGCTTGCCGGCGAAGCTCGATGCGCCTGCCACTCCTGAGCGAGTGTTGGCGGCGGTCGACGAGATCAGGACGCGGGCGGACAGCTGAGCTGCCCCTCCATTCAAGACATTGATTTTCAAAATCAAAAAATTTCGGTGCGAGGTCGGCAGTCAGGCCGTTGACCGCCCCAGTTTTGCCCAATAACAGAGCGAACGTTCATTCGCTTTTACCGCAACGCAGCAAGTAGCGCGCTACCTCCGATGAGACGTCCGAGTGCCCAGCTCCAGCAGGACCGCCGCGAGGAAATCCTCGACGCGGCGCGGCGCTGCTTTGCGCGCAACGGCTTCCACCAGACCTCCATGCAGCAGATCTGTCTGGAAGCCGGAATGAGCCCTGGCAATCTCTATCGCTATTTTCCCTCCAAGGAGGCGATCATCGCCGGCATCGCCGAGCGCGACCGCGCCGAGGTCGGCGCGCAGCTTGCCGGCGCGCAAGTGGCGCCGGATTTCTTCGGCACGCTGGAAGCGCTGGCACGGCATCACTTCGTCGAGCGATCGACCGACGACGTGGGGCTGTGTGCGGAGATGGTGTCCGAAGCCCGGCGCAATACCAGCATCGGCCGGATCATGCGCGATTTCGACGCCGATGTTCGCGCACGCCTGCTCGCGCTGCTGCAGGCAGCCAAGGATCGCGGCGACGTTTCGCCGACGGCCAATCTCGATGACGTCGTCGAAACGATGATGCTTCTGGCTGACGGCGTCTGGTGGCGCCGCGCCGTGCATCGCGATTACGACCCGTCGACGTCGATTCCGATTTTCATGAGCATCATGCGCTTCATGCTGCTTGACCGCGCCCAGCGCGAACAGGGACAGGTGGGAGTCTCCGATGAAAGCTAGCCGTATTGTCGCCGTCGGCCTCGTGGTCGCGGCTGTGGCCTGGATCGCGTCCGGACATCTTCTTCCGCACGAAACGCCGGAAAGCAAGGCCGCGTTGCAGGCCGGCGAAGCGCAAAAAAAGCCGTTCCGGGTCGCTGTCGTGGAGACCGCGGCACAGCCGCACAGCCGCAAGCTCATTCTCTCCGGCCGCACCGAAGCCGACCGCAAGGTGGCCGTGGCGGCGCGCACCGGCGGAACGTTGACCGAATTGCGGGTGAAGCGCGGTCAGCAGGTGAAGCAGGGCGAGATCATCGCCGTGCTCTCCGACGATGCGCGTGAGGCGCAAGTGGCGCAGGCGCGCGCTCTTTACACCCAGCGCAAGACAGAGCTGGAAGCGCGTCGCAAGCTCATCGAGCAGGGTACGCTGCCCAAGCTCGAACTGGTCAATCTGGAATCGCAGTTCAAGGCTGCCGAAGCGGCGCTGGCGCAGGCCGAAGCCGAGCGCGACCGCGGCGTCGTGCGTGCTCCCTGGGACGGCGTCATCACCGACACGCCGGCGGAAGTCGGCGGCGCAGCCTTCTCGATGGCTGGCAAGGAAGTGGCGCAGATGGTGGCACTCGATCCCATGCTGGCGGTGGTGGAAGTTTCCGAACGGAAACTCGCCGGCATCAAGCTGGGCGACACGGCGGAGCTGCGTCTCGTGACCGGCCAGAAGGCGAGCGGCCGTGTGCGCTTTGTGTCGAAATCGGCGTCGCCGACGACACGTACCTATCGCGTCGAGGTTGAAGTGAAAAATCCCGACGGCGCGATTCCGGACGGCATCACTGCGGAGGTCGCCATTCCGATGGCACCGGTCGCGGCTTCACGCGTGCCGCGCTCGGCGCTGACCTTCTCGTCGGCTGGCGATCTCGGCGTGCGTGCGGTCGCTGCCGACGGCAAGGTCGATTTTCTGCCGATCAGTGTCGTCGAGGATGACCAGACCCACATGTGGGTCGCCGGCATTCCCGACCGCTCGCGCGTGATCGTGCAGGGCCAGGATTTCGTGCGCGAAGGACAGGTCGTTCAGGCCGTCCCGGCGGCGGAAACCACGGCGGCGAGCCGCTAGCATCAGCGAAGACGAAAGCGCGTCATGTTCAAGCTCATCGACTACGCGATCAGCCATTCGCGTCTGACCATCGCGACGCTGATCTTTCTCCTGGTGGCCGGCTTCATCTCCTATCGGACGATCCCGAAGGAGGCCGAGCCGGACGTCAAGATTCCGATCATCTATACGCAGCTGACCCAGCGCGGCATCTCGCCGGAGGACTCCGAACGCCTGCTGTTGCGGCCGGTCGAGACGCAGCTGAAGTCGGTCGGCAATGTCAAGGAGATGCGCTCCACCGCCTATGAAGGCGGCGGTTTTGTGCTGCTCGAATTTGAAGCCGGCTTCGATTCCAAGGCGGCGCTCGCCGATGTGCGCGCCAAGGTCGACCAGGCCAAGCGCGATCTGCCGAAGGACGCCGACGAGCCGGTGGTGCAGGAGGTCAATCTCTCGCTTTATCCTGTGCTGGTCGTCGGCCTGTCCGGCGACATGCCGGAACGCTCCATGCTGCGCATCGCACGCGCGGCAAAGAACGCGATCGAACAGGTGCCGGGCGTTCTGTCGGCGGAATTGCGCGGCTCGCGCGAGGAGGCGGTCGAGATCATTGTCGAGCCGATGCTGCTCAAGAGTTATGGCGTCTCGCTCGACCAGCTCATCAATACGGTGAATGCGTCGAACAGCCTGATCGCTGCCGGCGCGCTCGAGGGCAATACCGGTCGCTTTGCCGTGAAAGTGCCGGGCCTGATCGAGAAGCCGCAGGACGTGCTGAAAGTGCCGGTCGCTGCGACGTCCGGCGCCACCATCACCGTCGGCGACGTCGCGCAGGTGCGCCCGACCTTCAAGGATGCAACCTCCGTCACGCGGGTCAATGGCCGCAGCGCCATGACCATCGAGGTGTCCAAACGCACCGGCGCCAATCTGATCGAAACCGTCGACGGGGTGAAGGCACTGGTCGAGAAGCTGAAGACGACATGGCCGGAAGGCGTGCACGTCACCTTCACCCAGGACAAGTCGAAGACCATCCGTACCATGCTGGCGGATCTGCAGAACTCGGTGGTGACGGCGGTTCTGCTGGTTGCGGTCATAATGCTGTTCGCGCTCGGCTTCCGGGCATCCTTGTTCATCGGCATCGCGATTCCGGCGTCTTTCCTCGCCGGCGTGCTCGGCCTGCATCTTGCCGGGCTCACTGTGAATATCGTCGTCCTGTTCTCGCTCATTCTTGCCGTCGGCATGCTGGTCGACGACGCCATCATCGTCTCCGAATTCGCCGAGCGCCGCATGTCGGAAGGCATGCCGGCGAAGGAGGCTTATTCGATGGCGGCCAAGCGCATGGCGGGGCCGGTGATTGCGGCAACGGCGACGCGCGTCGCCGCCTTCTCCCCGCTGCTGTTCTGGCCGGGTGTGGTCGGCGAATTCATGAAATACATGCCGATCACCCTGATCGCGACCCTGTCGGCATCGCTCGTCGTTGCGCTCTTCTTCACACCGACGCTCGGTGCGCTGCTCGGCAAGGCGGCGCCGGTCGCGCACGACGAACGCGCCGCCGACAGCGGCCTCTATATGCGCGTGGTGCGGCTCGCCTTGCGGCATCCGGGTGCCACGCTTTCGCTCGCCGTTTTTCTCCTGGTCGCGGTGTCGGTCGCGTACGGCAAGTTCGGCCGCGGCGTCGAATTCTTCCCCAATGTCGAGCCGGATTATGGACAAGTGATCGTGCATGCCCGCGGCAATATCTCGCTTGATGAGAAGAACCGTCTGGTCGGGGAAGTCGAGAAACGCGTTCTGAACACGCCCGGGCTGCAAACCGTCTATACCCGCATCGGCGAACAGCCGCGTGGCATGAGCGAGCTGACGGAAGATACGATCGGCGTGATCCAGTTCGAGTTCGCCGACTGGAAGACGCGCGAAACCGGCCACAAGATCATGGACGGCATTCGCGCCAAGACTGCCGACATTCCCGGCATCCTGGTCGAGGTGACGGCGCCGCGCGCCGGCCCGCCGACCGGCAAGCCGGTCCAGGTGCAGATCGGCGCACTCGATCCCGACGTGCTGCCGGGCCTTGCGAAGAAAGTCGCCGGCATCCTGTCGCAGCATACGCATATTCGCGATCTCGACGACGGCCTGCCGCTGCCCGGCATCGACTGGAAGATCGAGGTCGACAAGGCGGAAGCGGCCAAATACGGGGCCGGCCCCAATACGGTGGGCACGGCCGTGCAGCTCGTCACCAACGGCGTGAAGGTCACCGAATATCGCCCCGCCGACAGCGACAAGGCCGTCGACATTCTGGTGCGCTTCCCGAACGACCGGCGCAGCCTTGACCAGATCGACGAGTTGCGGGTGCAGACGACGTCCGGCCAGGTGCCGATCGGTAATTTCGTGCAGCGTGTGCCGGCGCAGCGCGTCGGCTATATCAACCGCGTCGCCGGCAACCGCGTCATGACCGTGTCGGCGAACGTGACGGAGGGTGTGCAGACCGCGAAGGTGCAGCAGGAAATCGCGGCCGAGCTGAACAAGACCGATCTCGGCACCGGCGTGACCTGGAAGCTGAAGGGCGAGGACGAGGAGCGCGAGAAAGCGGGCGCCTTCCTGATGGGCGCCTTCGGCACCGCGATCTTCCTCATCTTTGCGATCCTGCTGGCGCAGTTTAACCGGCTGACTTCGGTCGGCCTGGTGCTGACGGCGGTGGTTCTCTCGACGATTGGCGTGCTGCTCGGCCTTCTGATCATGGGCCAGGCCTTCGGCGTGGTGATGACTGGCATCGGTGTCATCGCCAATGCAGGCGTGATCGTGAACAACAACATCGTGCTGATCGACACCTATGACCGGCTGCGCCGGGAAGGCGTCGCCGCCTACGAGGCGATTCTGGAAACCTGCCGCGAGCGTGCGCGCCCGGTCGTGCTGACCGCGGTCACCGCGATCCTTGGCGTCTTGCCGATCGCCTTCGGCATCAATCTGGACTTCCTGTTGCGCGAGGTCGCCGTCGGTGCTCCGTCGACGCAGTGGTGGATCAATCTCTCGACCGCGATCGTGTTCGGTCTCGGTTTCGCGACCGTCCTGACGCTGATTGTGACACCGGCAGCGCTGATGGGGATCGCGATCCTCGCCGAGAAGCGGGGAGCGTGGATGGCGAAGCTGCGGGGTAGGTTGGTTCGTCGACGGATGAAGGTTGCGGGCTGAGCGAAGCTAGAAACTCCGTTCGTCCCCGCGCAAGCGGGGACCCAGAGTTACAATAGCGTGTCTTCGTAAAGATCGCGCCAAGCAGCCGTGTCTCGTGCTGCTCCTACCAGACGAGCAATTTGACGCCATATTGCTTGGTAAAGCCCGGCACCACGGCCTGCCGATGCTGCAATATTCGTCCGACCAGATTGTCGGCCATGCCAATGTAAAGCGTTCCATTGCGACGGCTGGCCAGGATGTAAACGTAAAAGGCCATCGCTTCTAACCCTGGGTCCCCGCTTGCGCGGGGACGGACGGAGCTTGCTTTAAAGCTACAACGTGTCCTCAATCTCCTTCCGCAACTCCGCCGTCACCTCCGGCATCACGCCATAGAAAGCGCGGAAGGCCGGGCGGGCCTGGTGCAGCAGCATGCCGAGGCCGTCGACAATGGTGTTGCCCCGCGCCTTTGCGGCTGCAAGCAGTGGCGTGATCAGCGGATTGTAGACGATGTCGCTGACCAGCGCGGATTTCGGCAAGGCATCTAGCGCGATGTCGAGGGGCGGCTGTCCGACCATGCCCTGACTTGTGGTATTCACGAGCAGGGCGGCACCATCGAGCGCCTCGGCGCGCTCGTCCCACGGCAGCACGCGAACTTGCGGACCCGCGGCCGCGGCAAGCTCGTCCGCACGCTGTGCCGTGCGGTTCAGCAATCTCACGTCCGTCGCGCCGTCGGCGATCAGCGCCACCACGATCGCGCGTGCGCCGCCGCCCGCGCCCAGCACCACAGCAGGGCCGCGATCCGCCCGCCAATCCTTGCGTACTTCGCGCAGGCTTTCGACGAAGCCGTAGCCGTCGGTGTTGAAGCCCGAGAGTGCCCCGTCTTTCTCGACGACCACCGTGTTCACGGCGCCGATCTTCGCCGCCAGCGGGTCGACGCGATCGACCAGTTTCAGAGCGTCGAGCTTGTGCGGGATCGTCACGTTGCAGCCGGCGAAGCCGAGCGCGGACAATCCCTTCAGTGCGTCGGCAACGCGGCCGGGTGCAACCGGCAGCGGCACGTAGGCGCCGGCGATTGCGTAATGCGCGAGCCAGTAGCCATGCAGCTTCGGCGAACGCGAATGCGCCACCGGCCAGCCCATGACGCCTGCCAACTTGAAATCCTGCCGGTGATCCATGCAGTGTGCTTTCTGTTCTCGAACCGCTTTCGATTAGGTGAAAACGGGCGCGAAAGGAAGATGCGAATGGCATCGAAGATACAAATCCGCATGGGTGGTTACGGGCCGGCCACCACCTGCTTCAGCAAGGCGCTCAAGTTCATCGGCGATCGTCTGGAGGCGGAGTTCGGCGACGAGATCGACATCAAGTATGTCTGGAACATCATGGATTTCGGCTACCGGTCGGAGGACATTCTCTGGCTGGTGGAGTGCGGCATCCTCAGCCTTGGCTATCAATCATCGAGCTATCTGACCGACCGCGTGCCGGAGCTCGGCATCGCCGATCTGCCATTCCTGTTTTCCGACAAGGACAAGGCCCGCGCCGCCATCGACGGCGAGATGGGCGCCTACTTTGTGAAGAAGATCGAGGAGCGCTGCGGCTACCGCATTCTCGGCTGGTTCGAGAACGGCTTTAGGCATGTCTCCAACAAGGTGAAACCGATCCATACGCCTGCCGACATGGCCGGCATGACCATCCGTGTCTTGCCCAGTCGCATCCAGGCGCGCACCTTCGAATTGCTGGGTGCGAAGCCGCTGCGCTGGGATCTCACCGAGGCATTGCAGGCCATCGTCGCCGGCACCATCGACGCGCAGGAAAACCCGCTCGCCAACACGGTCACCTATGGCGCGCACAAATATCACCGTTTCCATACGCTGACCGGGCATTTCTACGTGTCGCGGCCGGTCTTCCTGCATCGCACGTCATTCGAGGCATGGCCGGCAGCGCTGCAGGGTGCCATGCAACAGGCGGTCAAAGCTGCCGTCGCGTTTCAAAGAGAGCTGGCGATAGCTGAAGAACAAGAGGCGTTGGCGGCAATCCGCGCGCAGGGATGTGATGTGGTCGGGCTCACGCAGGCCGAACACACAATGTTCGCCGAAGCCGTTGCGTCGTTGATCGCCGAGGCGCAGGACAGCGTCCCGGCAGAGGCCTGGAGACAGGTATCCCGGTGATGGACTGAAGTCGCAAGGAAGTAGTGGGGTGCCTATGTTTTTCTCTATGTGAAAATAGAGTTTACCATATGGAAAACTCATTGACTCCACGCGCGGGCTGCTTTTTCCTTCACGCGACAAGAACACGAAGGGAAACGCCGTGGCCGATGCAATTGCAGCCAGTTCCGACCCCATTGTGCTTGGTGCGCAGCCGGAGGCGCTGAAGCCTGCGGCACGCAACAGCATTCAGTCCGTCGACCGCGCCCTCGGCCTGCTCGAGGCCCTGGCGGAGGCCGGCGGCGAAGCCGCTCTCACCGAACTTTCGCGTCGCACGTCGCTCAACGTGTCAACCTGCCATCACCTGCTCTCGACGCTGGTGAACTGGGGTTATGTCGCGAAAGTACCCGGGCGGCGCTCCTATGCGCTCGGCGCGCGCGTGCTGTATCTCGGACAGGCCTGCCTGCGTCAGGTCGATCTTCCCCGGCGCGCCCAGCATCACGTCGATCGTATCAATGCTGTGACCGGCGAAACCGTGCATCTTGCGGTGCTGCAGGCCGACAATATCGTCACCTTGATGAAACGCGACGCGCGGCACGCAGTGCGTGTCGAGACCTCCTCGCTCGGCAAGTCCGATGCGCCGCATGCAACGGCGAGCGGCAAGGCGATGCTCGCCTGGCTGACGGAGGATCATATCCGCCGCATTCTCGATCAGCAGAAGATGCGGCGCTTCACCGAAAAGACGATCACCGACTACGCCGCTTTCATCGAGGAATTGCGGCTTGTGCGGCGTAACGGCTATGCAATGGACCGCGAGGAATTTCAGCCTGGCGTGATCTGCATCGGCTCCGCCATTCGCGATCACGCGGGTGCGGTGGTCGGCGCGATCAGCGCGTCGATGCCGGCCATGCGCGCGACCGATGAGCACCTTGCGCTGGTGCGCAATGAGATCATCGCTGCGACGAGCGCCATCAACGCAGAACTGGGCGAGCCCGGATCGCAGGCGACGCCGGTGTCGTCGCTGAAGCCGAAAGCCGTCGCCAGCTGATTTGCCAATCACGATTTCACGACAGGAGATATGGGATGTATGCGCCGCCCGGAGTGAAGACCAGCAAGGATTTTCCGATCCCCGACAGCATGAAGGCGTGGGTGCTGGAAAATCCCGGCCAACTGACGCTTAAGGACAAGAAGGTTCCGGTTCCGGCGCGTGCGGAAGTGCTGGTGCGTATCGACGCGGTGGCAATCTGCGCGACCGATCTCGAGATCATCTATCACGGTCCGCCCGCGATGATCGAAGGCGGATTGCCGTTCAACAAGAACTTCACGCCGGGCCACGAATATATGGGCACGGTGGTCGCGCTCGGGCCGGGCGTCGACGAATACAGGATCGGCCAGCGGGTGACGGTCGAAATTCACGCCGGCTGCGGCCAGTGCAAGCGCTGCCGCGAGGGCATGTACACCTCATGCCACAATTACGGCCTGAATTACGGCGACGTGAACAAAGGCCACCGCGCCAACGGCTTCACCACCGACGGCGGCTTCTGCGAATATCAGGTCAATCACATCAACACGCTCGTGGCGATCCCCGACGACATGTCGGACGAGGAGGCGACGCTGGTCGTCACCGCCGGCACAGCCATGTATGGGCTGACCGAACTCGGCGGGCTGGTCGCCGGCGAAAGCGTAGTGGTCACCGGTCCGGGTCCGATCGGCCTGCTCGGTGTCGCCGTCGCCAAGGCCATGGGCGCGCAACCTGTTATTCTCACCGGCACGCGCGATAACCGCCTGCAGATCGGCAAGGAACTTGGCGCGGACCACGTCATCAATATCCGCAAGGTGAATGACGTGGTGCAGGCGGTGAAAGATCTGAACGGCGGCAAGGGCGTCGATTACGTCGTCGAATGCTCGGCGGCGCCGAACGCCGTGAACGAGGCGCTGAAGATGGTCAATCGCGGCGGCAAGGTCTGTCTCGCCGCTTTCCCGCACGGCGAGGCGCCGGTCGACATCGCGCATATTGTCCGCAACAACATCTACATCTACGGCATCCGCGGCGAGGGCAAGTCGGCCACGCACCGCGCCGAGGCCTTTATGAAGCAGAAGCGCTTCGACGCCACCAAGATCCATACCCACACTTTTCCTCTCGACGATCTGCCGACGGCGATCCGCTACGCCAAGGACCGCGTGGAAGATGCGATCAAGGTGGTGGTGAAGGCGAAGATGGACGCCGCGCACAAGGTCGCGGCGGAGTAGCTTTTACCTCTCTCCGCGTTCGGGGAGAGGTCGGCGAGCGAAGCGAGCCGGGTGAAGGGGCGTATTAGCAGGCTCAATGCTTGCGGCTGCCCCTCACCCCGACCCTCTCCCAGCAAGCGGGGAGAGGGAGACTGCATTGCAAATGGCGAGACAGCGATGCTTCTCTGCGACGAATACCTGACGCCGAAAACGCTCGACGAGGCTTTTGCCGCGATGGATACGCATCGCGGCCGGTACAAGCTCGTCGCCGGCGCGACGGACATTTATCCATGGGCGCGCGAGGGGCGGGCGGGTGATGTCGAGATTCCCGTTCTGATCGATATCGCGGGCATTCCGGAGCTGAACGAGAAAACGATCGACGATAAGCGCGCGCGGTTCGGGGCGGCGACGAAAATCCAGCGCTTCCTGGACGATCCGCAATTGGCGCGCGCCTTGCCCTGCATGCCGCGCTGCGCGGTGTGGTTCGCCGACGATCAGCTGCGCGAATCCGCGACCATCGGCGGCAATATCGTCAATGCCTCGCCGGCGGGCGACGGCATTCCGCCGTTGATCGCGCACAAGGCGGAAGTAGAACTGGCCTCGCGCACAGGCGGAAAGATCACAAAGCGCTGTCTTCCGCTCGATCAGTTCATCACTGGCCCCAGCCGCACGGCGCTGGCCGACGGCGAAATTCTCGTCGCGATCGAATGCGAAGCGTTGCCCGGTTATGGCGGCAGTTTCGAGAAGGTCGGCCATCGCCGGTCGCTAGTGATCTCGACGGTCTGCCTTGCGGCACTGGTGAAGCTCGATGCGGCCGGCCGCCGTTTCGAGGACGTGCGCCTCGCCGTCGGCGGCATAGGTCCGGTGCCGCAGCGATTGTCGGACGTCGAAAGATTTCTTCTGTCCGGCGCGATCGATGAAGCTCGCCTCGAACAGGCTGCGGAGATGCCGGTGAAGCTCGTGCAGTCGCGTACCCGGCAGGACTACCGGCGCGAGGTGGTGCGCGGCTTTGTGCTGCGCGGACTGGTCAATGCGGTGCGGCGCGCGGGCGGAAACGCCGTGCTGACGCCGGAGCTGGAGGCGCAATATGCCTGAACTTAAGATCGAAGCGACGATCAACGGCCGCAAGGTCATCAGGGCGGCCAAGCCTCACCAGCGGCTGCTGGATTTCCTGCGTGACGATCTCCATCTCACTGGCAGCAAGGAAGGCTGCGGCGCCGGCGAATGCGGCACCTGCTCCGTGTTCATTGACGGCGTGCTCTACAAGTCCTGCATGGTGCCGGTGGCGAAGGCACAGGGCAAAACGGTGGAGACCGTCGAGGCGCTGGCGAAGACCGGCGAATTGTCGGTGTTGCAGAAGGCGTTTCACAAGGCAGGCGCCAGCCAGTGCGGCTATTGCATTCCCGGCATGGTGATGGCGGCGACCGCCGCGATCCGCGCCAATCCCTTCGCCGATCGCGAGGAGATCAAGGAGCGCCTCGGCGGCAACATCTGCCGCTGCACAGGTTACCAGAAGATTTTCGACGCGGTGGAGCTCGCGCGCGACGTGCATAACGGCAAGGTGCCCATTACGGCATTGGCCGAGGATGAGGTCGAGGACGGCAAGTATATCGGCGCCAATGTCCGCCGCCTCGACGCGCCCAGCAAGGTGTCGGGCGCGCTGAAATATGCCGGCGATATGGTGATGCCGAACATGCTGCATCTGCAGGTGCTGCGCTCGCCGCATCCGCATGCGCTGATCGAATCGGTTGATACGTCCGAGGCCGAGGCGATGGAAGGTGTCGAGGGCGTCATCACCTGCGCCGATGTGCCGGGTGAGGATGGGTTCGGCGTCTTCGTGCACGACCAGCCGATCATGGCGCGGGGCAAGGTGCGCTATGTGGGCGAAGCGGTTGCCGCGGTCGCGGCGGAAGATCCAGTGATCGCGCGCAAGGCGCTGGCAAAAATCAAGGTGATCTACAAGCCCTTGCCGGCGGTGTTCGACCCGGACGAGGCGATGCGGCCCGGCGCGCCGGTACTGCACGATTACGCGCCCGACAACGTGACCAAGCACATCCCCATCCGCAAGGGCGATGTCGAGAAGGGCTTTGCCGAATCCGATCTCGTGATCGAGCAGACCTACGCGACGCAGCCAATCGAGCACGCTTACCTCGAGCCGGAAGCGGGCCTCGCCTATGTCGATCACGACGGCGTGGTCACGGTGATCTCGCCGAGCCAGAACATCACGCATCATCGCCACATGCTGGCAAAAATCATCGCCAGGCCCATCAGCAAGGTCCGATTCATCATGAGTCCGGTCGGCGGCGGCTTCGGCGGCAAGGAGGACATGATCTATCAGGGCATGCTGGCGTTGATGGCAATGAAGACGCGTCGGCCGGTTCGCCTTGTCTTCACGCGGGAGGAATCGGTCATCTCCACCGCCAAGCGGCACCCCTCGAGAACCGTCCTGCGCATGGGGCTCATGCGCGACGGCCGAATCAAGGCGCTGGCGCTGACGATGATCTGCGACGGCGGCGCCTATGGTCTGTCGACCGAAGGCGTGATGCGCAAGGCGGCGATCCTCGGTGCCGGCCCTTACGCGATTCCGAACGTGCAGGTCGACACATGGGGCGTCTACACCAACAACACGCCCTCCGGCGCCTTCCGCTCGTTCGGCGCGCTGCAGACGCAGTTCGCGACCGAATCGCATCTGGATATCTGCGCCGAACGGCTCGGCCTCGATCCCTTCGAAATCCGCCGCATCAACGCCATGCGCGACGGCGCGGAGACGCACACCAAGCAGCAGCTCAAGTCGGTGAGCTATTTGCGGGTCTTGGAGGCGGCTGAGAAAGCGAGCCGCTGGGAGAAAGGCGCACCGGTGTCACGGGGCGACAGCCGATCGGATTTCGCGAAGGTCGGCGAAGGCGTGCGGGCACCGTGTGGCCTCGGGGCGCGGTTCGAAACAGGCGGCAATCTGGAGGCGGCGGAATAGCCATGGCCAGGAAACGCGGACGCGGCGTCGCAGGCTGCTGGTACGGGATTGCGCGCACGGCGACAGTCGACCGTGCCGGTGCCTGGGTGGAGATCGACGATGGCGGCACCGCCAAAGTGGTCACCGGCGTCACCGAAATCGGCGAAGGCATCCTCACGGTGCTTGCGCAGATCGCGGCGGAAGAACTCGGCGTGTGCCCGGAGGACGTCACCATCGGCGACAACGACACCGCGCGCTCCCCGGAAGCCGCGCATGCGGGCGCGACGCGCCAGACCTACATGATCGGCAACGTGGTGGCGCTGGCCGCGCGCGAAGCGTTCGGCAAGCTGGCGCAGGTGATGGCGGATGAATGGGGCGTCGCGCCCGATACGATCGACGCCGCCTCCGGTGAAATCTGGGCGGAAGAGACCAATCACAAGATCACCATGGGCGAGGCGGTGCATCTCGCGAAAAGTCGCGGCGTCGTGCCGCTCGGCTCGGCGTCCTTCGGCACCGACACCACGGGCCTGCATCCGGTCGATGGCTCGGGACGCCCCTGGCAGGCATATGTCTTCGGCTGCCAGGTCGCGGAAGTGGAGGTCGATACGGTGACGGGCGAGGTACAGGTGCTAGGCATCTGGGCCGCGCATGACGTCGGCCGCGCCGTCAACCCGAAAGGTGTAGAAGGCCAGATCGAGGGCGGCATCGTGCAGGCGCTCGGCCAGGGCCTGATGGAGGACTACAAGCTCGACAGAGGGATCACCTCGACGCCGGGCTTTGCCAAATATATCCTGCCGACCTCGCTGGACGTCCCGCACATCACGTCGGTGATCGTCGAGGATCCAGATCCGATCGGTCCGCTGGGCGTCAAGGGTATCGGCGAGCCGGCCATGGTGCCGACCATCCCTGCGATCATGAATGCGATCTACGACGCTGTCGGCGTGCGCATCACCGAGCTTCCGGCAACGCCCGAGAAGGTGTTGATGGCGCTGAAGGCGAAGGAGCGCGCCGAAAGCGAGCGGCGCATTGCTGCGCAGGCCGCGGAGTGAGCGCATGGCGGTGCTCGAGACGAAGCCGGATGTCTTGAGCGCGCCTGCGCACGAGGTGCCGTTCACGATCGAACTTGCGGTACTGCGGCGGCTGGCTGCCGCGATCCCCGGCGCGTTGCCGACGGCTATCAACGGCGTGCGCTTTGCCGCCAGCATCCGACCGCGCAAATTCGTCGTCGAGGGTGGCGACGAGACGCCGGTCACCATGCCGCGCACGGCCTTCCAGCTCGTCTATCCTGACGGCACGGTCATGCTTGACGCCGGCATGGACAAGGCGACGCATGACTCGTTCGGCGAGGGCGAGCCCTTCTATCCGGAGGAGTTCGCGAAACTGCAGCGTGCGCTCAGTGCCGCGCGTACCATTTTTCTGACGCATTATCACGCTGATCATGTCGCAGGCATATTGCAAGCGACCAATTTCGCAGAGCTTGCCTGTAAAACGATCGCGACACGGGCAACGCTCGAGCTGATGACAACCAATCCGCATCGCCCGCATCTCAAGCTGTCGAATGACCGGGCGCACCTCTTCATCGCCGTCGATTACGATGTCTACTATCCGGCCGCGCCCGGCCTCGTCCTGTTCAAGGCTGCAGGACACAGCCCCGACATGCAGATGGCCTATATCCGGCTGGAATCGGGACGGGAGTTTGTGCACTCCGTCGATGCGGCCTGGAACATGGACAATATCCGGCTGGTGAAGGGCAAGGCCGCGCCATGGGTCAAGGAAGATCTCGCGGCGATCAGAGGCCAGTTGCGCTGGCTGAACAGGCTCAACGAAACGGAGCGGAGCGTCACCGTGCTTGTGACGCACGACAATGAAAGATTCGAAGAGCTTAAGGGAAGGGGTGTTCTCGGGGAGCTTCGCTGAAGACACAAGGGGCGCTTTTCGGAGGCGTCACAGATCACGATCAAGTTTGGTGTAAGGAGGAGTTGATGAAGGCTTCAATCAGAGCGACCGGCCTGTTCTGCCTGACCGTTTTGGCGGCGATCAGCGCGCCGTTGACGGTGTCTGCGCAGTCCTATCCATCAAAGTCCATCACCGTGGTGGTGCCGTTTCCGGCCGGAGGGCCGAGCGACGTCGTCGCCCGCATCGTCACCGAGCACATGGCGAAGACGCTTGGGCAATCGATGGTGATCGAGAATGTCGGTGGCGCCGGCGGAACGCTCGGCAGCGCGCGTGTCGCGTCCGCGCAGCCGGACGGCTATACGCTGCTCGCCGGCAGCATGGGCTCACATGTCGCGGCGCCGGTGCTTACGCCGAACCTCAAATACGATGCGACCAAGGATTTCGTCGCGGTCGGCATCACCGCGCATGCGCCCGCGGCCATTGTCGCCAAGAAAGATTTTCCGGCGAAGGACCTTAAGGAATTCGTCGCGTATCTGAAAACCAATGGCGACAAGGTGAAACAGGCGCATGGCGGCATCGGCTCGTCCTCGCACATGGCTTGCCTGATGTTCAATCAGGCGGTTGGTGCGAAGCCCAGCCTCGTCGCCTATCGCGGCACGGGCCCCGCGATGAACGATCTGATCGGCGGTCATGTCGATTTCATCTGCGAACAGGTGGTCAGCGTCGCGTCCCAGATCAACGGCGGCAGCGTGAAGGCATACGCGGTGTCGGCAAACGACCGGCTGGCGGCGATCAAGGATGTGCCGACCGCGAAGGAGGCCGGCGTCAAATACGACATCAGCATCTGGTCGGGCATTTTCGCGCCCAGGGGCACGCCCAGGGATGTGGTGAGCAAGCTGGCTGCGGCGCTGGACAAGGCGCTGGACGATCCGGATGTGCAGAAGCGTCTGCAGGGCCTCGGTGGATCGATTCCGAGAAAGGCGGAGCGCACTCCGGCGACTTTCGAGAAGATGGTCAATGCCGAACGTGAACGCTGGAATCCGATCCTCAAGGCGGCATCGGCCGCGACGAATTGAACGTGAACCTGCCGGGAACCGCCGGTTGGCGGCTCCCGGCCTCAACGATAGCGGTGACATCTGCCTATGCTGATCAGAACTCCCGAGGACGAGAAACGCCGACAGGTGCGGGCGCGGGCCGCCGCCATTTGCAGTTCGGGAGGGCTTGAGGCGGCGCTGTCGCAGGGCAAGCTGCCGAAGCTTGTCGAGGCGACGCTGTCGGAAGCTCTGGTGCTGGGGCTGCTAAAGCAGGGCGTGCGCAAATACCTTGCGATTTTCGGGCACGGTTCCACTGACCTCGGCGACGTGCTGCGCATCTACGAAGAGGAAGGCGTCACCCGCACCTTCAACTGCCGCAACGAGGTGGAGATGGCGCATGCCGCGACCGCCCTGCGCTGGCAATATGGGGAAATCCCCGCCGTCGTGACCTCGATCGGCCCGGGCGCACTGCAGGCTTTCGCTGGCTCGCTCGCGGCGGCTTCGAACGGCGTGGGCGTTTATCACATCTATGGCGACGAGACGACGTTCGGCGAAGGCTACAACATGCAGCAGGTACCGAAGGAGGAGCAGGGCCTGTTCGGGCGCATGACCGCGCTGATGGGCGGCTCCTATGTGCTGCACACGCCGGAGGCCCTGCGCGATGCGCTGCGGCGCGGCGCACTCCAAGTCAATCATCCCTACCGCGCCGGACCGTACTTTCTGCTGCTGCCGCTGAACACCCAGCCCGCGCGCGTGCAGGTGAATTTAGCGGCACTCCCTGAAAAACCGGCTCTGCCGAAACTCGCGCCGGCGGGTAATGCCGAGATAGACCGGGCGGCGAATCTGATCGCTTCGGCGACGCGGGTGGCGATCAAGGCCGGCGGCGGCACGCGCGGGCACGATGCCGCGATCCGCCGCCTCGCGGAAGCGGCCGGCGCGACAGTGGTGCAGTCGCCGGGCTCGACCGGTGTTCTGCCGGACGCGCATCCGCAGAACATGCATGTCGGCGGATCGAAGGGGTCGATCAGCGGCAATTATGCGATGAGCAATGCCGAGCTGGTCATCGTCGTCGGCTCGCGCGCGGTGTGCCAGGCGGATTGCTCCGGCATCGGCTACAAGTCGGCGAAACACGTGATCAATATCAACGGCGATCTCGCCGACGTGACGCATTACAACAACACGACGGCGCTGCCGGGCGACATCGGAATTCTCGCCGAGCGGCTGGCCGCAAGGCTGGAAACGATGTCCGCCAGGGACAACAAGGCGGAATGGCTAAAAGCCTGCGCGGCCAAGAAGGCCGAATGGGCCGCGTTCAAGCAGGCGCGCTATGACGCTGCGCCGTTTGACGATCCGGTCTGGAAAAAGCCGGTGCTGGGGCAGCCGGCCGCCATCAAGATCGTCGCCGATTTTGCCAAGGAAATCGACGCTGCGAAATTCTTCGATGCCGGCGACGTGCAGGCCAACGGCTTCCAGATCGTGGAGGATGACCGCACCGGCGACACGTTCACTGAAACGGGCGCCTCGTATATGGGCTTCGCCGCGAGCGCGCTCCTGGCGTCGGCGATTGCCGATACGCCGCGCTACGGCATCGCTTTCACCGGCGACGGCTCTTTCATGATGAACCCGCAGATCCTGATCGACGGCGTCGAGCACGGTGTGCGCGGCATGATCGTCATCTTCGACAACCGCCGCATGGCGGCGATCACCGGGTTGCAGGTGGCGCAATACGGGCAGGGTTTCCGCACCAACGATTCCGTCGCGGTCGATTATGTCGAACTCGCAGGCGCGGTCGGCGGCGTGAAGGCACTGCATGGCGGATTCAGCGCCGACGAATTGCGCGCAACGCTGCGCCAGGCCCACAGGCATGAGGGGCTGTCGGTCATCCATGTGCCGGTCTATTGCGGACCCGACGAACGCGGCGGCCTCGGCGCCTGGGGTCAGTGGAATGTCGGCAACTGGTGCGACGACGTCCAGCGCGAGTGGATGGCGCAGGATATTTGACTCCGCCTGCAACCTCCCCTTCCAGCGGGAGGGATGAACACCTCACACGTGCTTGTACGCCCGGTCGTGATAGACAAGCGCCTTGCGCGCCGGGCCGAGCCGCACCGCGACGACAGAGCCGAAATAGACATAGTGCGAGCCGACCTCCTTCGACTCCAGCACCCGGCAATCGAACACGGCGATTGCCGATTTCAGCGCCGGGGATCCAGTCTTGATCGTGTCCCATTCGCCGGTGTTGAATCGTTCGGCCATGTAGACTCCGGTGCGGCCGGCAAAGACATCGGCGATGGGCTCTTCCGTCGCCGCCAGCGTGTTGACGCAGAAGGTGCCGTTTTCCAGCATCAGCGGTGTGATCTGGCTCTTGCGGTTGAGGCAGACGAGCAACGTCGACGGTGTGTCCGAAACCGAGGCGACTGCGGTTGCCGTGAAACCGGCCTTGCCGGCCTTGCCGTCGGTGGTGACGATATGAACCGCGGCGCCAAGCCGGCTCATCGCCTCGCGGAAAGTTTGCGCGTCGGCAAGATCGAGATCCGGCGCCAGCTGGTTCGCATTCATCATGTTAGTTCCAACAGCTTCTTGGCGTTTCCGCCTGCAATGGCCGCAATCGTCGAAGCATCGAAGCTATCCATCGATGCGACATGTCCGATTGGGTCGTAGTCGGCCATGTCGAATGGATAATCGGTGCCCATAACGACATGGTCTGCGCCATAGGTCTCTACCAGAGTTGCCAGCTGCTTGTGCGAGAAAACGACGGTGTCGAAATAGATTTTCTTCAGATAATGCGTCGGCGGCTTGGGAGTGGAATGTGCATCCGAGCGCGCGCCCCAGACATGGTCGATGCGGCCCCAATAGGCGCCGAGATAACCGCCGCCATGCACGGCGAGGATTTTCAGGTTTGGGTGCCGCTCCAGCACGCCGTCGAAGATCAGGTTGTGCAAGGCAATCGTGGTCTCGAGCGGGTTGCCGATCACGTTGTTGAAATAGAATCGCTTGAAGCGTTCGCCGTGGGTGAAGCCATTGGGATGGATGACCACCAGCGCGCCGAGTTCTTCGGCTTTCTTCCAGAACGGAGCGTAAGCAGGCTCCGAGATTTCGTTGCCGGCAACGTTCGTCAGGATCTGCACCCCTTTGAAACCAAGCGACTTGACCGCGCGCTCCAGTTCCTTGGCGGCTTCCGCACCGTCGTTCAGCGGCACCGTGCCGAGGCCGATGAGCCGGTCCGGCCTGCGGCCGACGAATTCGGCCAGCCCGTCATTGACGATCTGTGCCGCTTTCACGGCGGCTTCGACCGGAAGCGTATAATAGCACTGACCCGGCGGCGGCTTGATCACCTGCATGTCGACGCCCATGGCGTCGAGGTCTTTCAGGCGCTCGTCGTAGTTGGTCAAACGTGTCTTCAGATCGCCATCCTGCTTCGCGTTCACCGCCGCAGTTTCCGGCGATTGATATTTGTGCAGGCCGGGATCGATCTGACCGGCGAATTGCTGCACGAAGGCCCCAGCCTGCGGAATGGCGACATGCGAATGAATGTCGATGGTCGTGCTCTTCGGCCGAATGTCGCGGCCCGGCTTGCCGTGCTTGCGGGCTGCGGTCGGCTCATACTTGTTCCAGACGCCTGTCATGTCGCCTTTCAGGTCCTTTCACCCTCAGAAAACGCCAAGATACTGCGTCACGCGCTGATCGTCGGGGCCGATATCGCGCGCGTCGCCGCGGAATGCAACTTCGCCGCTGTTCAGAATGACGATGTCGTCGGCGATCTCGAACACCAGCTTGGGGCTTTGTTCCACTAGCACAATGGACAGCCCGCTGGCCTTCAGTTTACGAATGGTCGACATGACTTCGAGGACGATCTGCGGCGCCAGCCCTTCGGAGGGTTCATCCATCAAGAGGACGCGCGGGTTGTTCATCAGCGCGCGGCCGATGGCCAGCATCTGCTGCTCGCCCCCGGACAGGTACGCGGCAAGTTGCGACTTGCGTTCGCGCAGGCGCGGAAACATGTCGAAGACGGTCTCGACCGACCATCCATTGCGGCCGCCATTGTCGCTCTTGCGGGCGGCGACGACGAGGTTCTCCCGCACTGTCAGGCTTCTGAAGATGCGGCGGCCTTGCGGCACCAGGGCCACGCCACAGGCGGCAATGCGCTCGGGCGGCAACGCCGTCACGTCCTCGCCGAAAACCGACACCCGTCCGCGCCGTGCCGGCAGAAGCCCGACCGCGACATTCATGCAGGTCGATTTGCCGGCCCCGTTGCGGCCGAGCAAGCCGAGCAGATGGCCTTCCGGCAGCGCGAAGGAGACGTTCTGCAGCACGTGACTGTCGCCGTAGAAAGCGTGGACGTTGTCGAGATGCAGCGCCTCAGTGGCCAAGATAGACCTCCTTGGTGCGCGGATCGTTGACGACGTCGGCGCGCGTGCCTTCGACGATGACCTCGCCGAAATGCAGCACGGTCACCTTTTCGGCGAAATCGAGCGCCACATCCATGTTGTGCTCGATCATGACTACCGTCACGTCGCGCGGGATCCGCCGCAGCAATTGCTGCACGTCGCGCCGCTCGTCGATCGACAGCCCGGCATAGGGCTCGTCGAGCAGCAGCACCTTCGGCTTCTGCGCAAGGGCCATCGCGATCTCCACCCGTCGCCGTTCGCCAAATGACGTTTCCGCCAGCGGGCGGCCGGCGATGCCGTCCAGCCCGACATGCGCCAGCGCCTCGCGTGCCTGCGCAATCAGTTCGGTGCGGCTGTCGAGATCGGTGAAGGGATTCCAGCGCATCGACGAAAGGCCGAGCAGGGCCAGCGTCACATTGCGCAGGATGGTGTCGCGCGCGAACAGGGTGATGATCTGGTAGGTGCGCGCCAGGCCCAGATGCGGACGCTGCCGACTCGGCGCGCGGGTAATGTCCCGTCCGAACAGGCTGATCGTGCCGCTGTCCGGTGTGATCTCGCCGGTGATGAGATTGAACAGCGTGGTCTTGCCGGCTCCGTTGGGGCCGATGATCAGTCGCCGCTCGCCCACTTCCACCGAGAGGTTGACGTCCTTCGTGACCTGCAGGCCGCCGAAGGACTTGCACAGCGCGTTGACCTGAAGCGCAGTCATGGGGTGCCTCCCGGCTTCTCCCGCATCGCAAGTCTGCGCGACCGCAGCCGGTGCCAGCCGTAACGCCACAGCCGCACACTGCCAGGCACGAGCCCCTCCGGCATGAAGGTGATGATGAGGACGAAGATGACGCCGAGCACGAGGTTCCAGCGCTCGATATAGGCGCTCACCACGTTCTTCATGATGACGACGATGGCGGCGCCGACCACGGGGCCGAGCAGCGTGCCGGTGCCACCGGAAATCACCATCAGCAGGATCTCGGCGGAGGTCTGCAAAGCCGCCACCTGCGGGCTGATGAACTGGTTGTAGTAGACGAAAAGAAGGCCCGCGATCCCGGTCCAGAAACCGGAAAACAGGATGGCGCAGAAGCGGATCAGCCAGACATTATAGCCGAGGGCATTCATGCGTCGCTCCTGGTCGCGGGTGCCGCGCAGGCTGGCGCCGAAGGGCGAGCGCACGAAGACCAGCATGGTCACGAGTGCGGCGAGGAAGACGACCAGATTTGCGTAGTAGAAGCCCTCGGCATTGGCGAGGCTGAAGCCGAAGGGGGCAGGGCGGCTGGTGATGTTGATGCCGTTGTCGCCGTTGGTCAGGCTCGCCCAGCGATAGGCGATACCCCAGATGATCTGCCCGATCGCCAGTGTGATCATCAGAAAGCCGATGCCGGTCGCGCGCAAGGCCAGCACGGCAAAGACGGCCGTGGAGATAGTCGTCACAGCCAGCGCCGCGACGATCGCAAGCGCATGCCCGTGGCCGGCGTCGAGCATGAGGCCGGCGGTATAGCCTGCCATCGCGAACAGGCCGGCATGGCCGAGCGAGGTCAGACCGGCATAGCCGACCAGAACATTCAGCGCGAGCGCGCAGATCGCCCAGAACAGGATCTGGCTCGCGATGTTGACGTAGTAGGGGTTACCCATCCAGACGGGCAGCGTGAGCAGGAGCAGGATGGCAACGGTGATTGCGCCGAGGCGTCTCTGCCGTGCGTTCATGACACCACCCGGCCGAACAGGCCTTGCGGGCGGAGCACAAGCACGAGAAGCATCGGAAGGAACAGGATCACATAAGCGAGGTCGGGGAACATCGCCTGGCCGAAATTGTAGAGAAAGCCGATGAGGAAGCTTCCGACCAGTGCCCCGAGCAGGCTGCCGGTGCCGCCAAGGATGACGACGATCAACGCCAGCGGCAGCATCTCGAAATCGAGTCCGGGATAGACTGAGAGATAAGGCGCGCCCATCACGCCGGCGAAGGCGGCGAGCGCGGCTCCCAGCGCGAAGATAAGCGTGAAAAGCTGCGAGACCTTGATCCCGACCACGCGCGCGATCGGCGCGTCGTCAACGCCAGCGCGGATCATGGCGCCGAGCCGCGTCCAGTCCACCATCAGCCACAGCGCGATGGCGATGACGACCGCAACGCCGACGATCACGAGCCGGAAAATGGGGAAGAACAACCCAGCAACCTGCACAGCGCCCCGCAGGTGTTCGGGCGTCGCCGGCTGCCAGGGATCGCCGGTCCACACCATCAGGCAGATGTCGCCGATGATGAAGGCAAAGCCCAGCGTCAGCAGCACTTGCGGCAGCACCTGACCTTCGAGACGGCGCAGCAGGAAGCGTTCAATGACGCCGCCGACGATCGCCATCGCTGCGCCGCTGAGCAAAGCCGCCAGCCAGAAATTCATGCCTTTGCTCAGGAGCGTCACCCCAAAATAGGCTCCCAGCATGAAGAAGGAGCCATGCATCAGATTCGGGATGCGCATCAGGCCGAATATCAGGGAAAAGCCGGCAGAGAGCAGGAACAGCAACCCGCCAAGCGCGATGCTGTTCACTGCCAGGGTAAGCCACAAGCTCATGAGAACTGCCTGCGATTCACGTTACGGATGCTGTCAGGCCGTTCTCACTCCAGATTCTTCGCCGGCGGCTGGTCGCGCGCATAGACGGGCGCGGCGAGGAAGGCCTTCTCGTCATAGGTCCAGAACTGGCTCACATTCGGGTAGCGCTTGATCACCGTGTTGACGAGCTTGCCGTCCTTCTTCTCGCATTTGCGGATGAAGACGTCGCCGACCACGTTGCCGTATTTGTCGAACTTGACCGGCCCGCGTGGCGTGTCGGTGAGCGCGACATTGTGCAACTCCTCGGCCAGCGCCTTGCGGTCGTCGGCCTTGCCGCCGAGCTTCGCGATCGCGGCTTCCACGCATTGGCCGGCAACATACATGCCGGCGGAATAGCCGCCCGGCAGCACATTGTAGTCCTTCTGCATGTTGGCGACGAAGCGCTTGTTGCTCTCAGACTCGAAATCGGCGGAATACCAGGCCGCCGACAGAACGCCCACTGCCTCATCGCCGAGGCTCCGCAGCAGCGCATCGTCCATCGCGGTCCAGCCCGCGAGCAGCGGGATTTTCGCCTTCACGCCAAGATCGGCATAGGCGCGCATGAACTTCACCGGATTGGAGCCGGCGAAGCCGTTGAACACGCAATCGACATTGCCGATCTGCGCAATATAGGGCGTGTAGTCCGGGGTCACGAGCGGCGGCCACAGCTTCTTGACGACTTTGCCGCCATTGTCCTCGAACACGCGCTGGAAGCCCGCCATCTGCTCGTAGCCGAAGGCAAAGTCCTCCGAGATTGTCGCCGCGCGCTTGAACTTCATGTCCTTCGCCGCGTAGTCGCCCATGACGTGGCAGGTCTGCGCCGACGTCGCCGACGGGCGGATGACAAAGGGGTTGGCCTTGCGCTGCGTGACGTCTTCGGCCGCTGCGAGGCTGATGAGCGGCGTCTGCTGGTCGCGCACATAGTCGGTGATCGCAAGCAGTTCGAAGGCAGCGAGCGGCCCGAGGATCACGTTCACCTTGTCTCGCTCGATCACTTCCTGCGCCTTGGTCTTGGCGCCGGCGGGATTGCCACCGGTATCGGCGACCAGAAGCTCCACCTTGCGTCCGGCGAGTGCGTTGCCTTTCTCCTTCAGGAAGGTGGCGATGCCCTGTTCCATCTGGATGCCGCCTTGCGCCAGCGGCCCTGTCTTCACAGTCAGCAGCCCGATTTTGAACGGTGCGGCCTGCGCGCGCAGCACGGCCGGTGCTGCGATCAATGCCGTCGTGCCGACCATTCCCTTGAGGATGGTTCTGCGTTTCACAGTCATGAATTCCTCCCTTGCATCGGTTGCTCCGCTCATTGGCGGCATTGTTCTGGTGCTTCTGATTGGTGCGGATGAAATGCCGGCAATGCCAGAGCGCATTGCAGCCTCCGGCTGCTCAGGTCCGCCGCGTCTTCGTTCTCCCGATTGAAGTGGATTGCGCCGGAATGACCGGCAGCAGAACAAAGGCGTCGCGGCCGTCGCCAAGATGCAATGTCGTGGTGCCGCCGAATATCCTCGCCGGACGATCGAGCGGATCGTCGTGCAGGAAAGGCCCGCAGCCTTTCAGCTCGTTCTTGAAGTTCGACAGCTTGCCGCCGCTTCCGCCACCATACTCGTAATCCTTGCCACGAATCGTGAGGCCGATGCGATAACCCGCCGGAACGACTATGCAGGTCGGCCAGATCTCAACGTCGAGCCCAACCGGCACGCCCGGTTTCAGGGGCTGGATTTCGTCGTGGGTATGGTAGGGGCGATAAGGCTTCGACAGCGCCGGGTCGAGCTTACGGTGCGAGGCGCGCAACCAGCCCTGCGCGACCGGCGTGTGCGGATCGATCGCGCCCTGGAACACCACTTCCTTCAGGTCGGGCGAGAACACCCGCAGGATCACGAACAGGTCGGCATCCCTGGTGGACGACGAGACCGACAGCTTGAGCGCCGAGGGGCCGGTGATCTCGGTTTCGGTTTCCAGCGGCGCGGTCAGGAATGTGAGACCGTCGCCCATCGCAGCAAAGGCGAGTTCGGCCTTCTGCCCCGGAGGCTTGTCGCCCAGCGTCCCATCTGGATGCAGATGAAGCTTCGTCCATCTGGTTCGCTTCAGCGGCCATTCGTTTTCCGCGCGTTCGACGAAACGGTCGAGATGGCGCACCTGCAGCAGCACTTTCGGCTGCCGGTCCCAGCCGTTCATTCTTCCGTGCAGGAAATGATCGAAGAACCGCTTCTGCAATTCGCGCCCATAATCCGTATAGAAATGCGTCCAGTGCTCGATGCCGTGCGCTTCCAGCCATTTCTGTTTCGACGCCGCGCGTACGAAGCCTTCGAAATTGCCGCGCGGATGGAGGCCCTGGCCGCCCCAATTGGCGGCGGAGAGAAAGGGCACCTTCACCTTGGACCAGACCGGCGAGCGCGCCTTGTGATAGTCGTCATCGAGCGGGTGCGCTCGGATCTCCTCGCCGAAATTGCAGCGGTTCTGCGCCAGCTGGTTCTCGGACAAGAGTTTCGGTCCGCACACCAGTTCGCCATGCACGCGCGAGCGCTTGCCGCGTTCGCCAGCGCCGTATTGCACCGTCTTGACCTGCATGTCGTACCAGTTGGCCCAGAAGGTGGAGAGAATGCCGCCGTGATGCGTCATGTCGCGATACCAGTCGGCGGCGCCTTCCCAGATGCACATGGCGGCGAGATGCGGCGGCTGCAGCGACGCGACATGCCACTGGTTGATGCCGTAGTAGGAAATGCCGTTCAGCCCCACCTTCCCGTTCGACCACGGCTGCACCCCAGCCCATTCGATGCAATTGTAGAAGTCCTTCGTTTCGCGGGGTGAAAAGTGATCAATATAACCGGGCGAGCAGCCGCAGCCCCGCGAATCCACGCGCACACAGGCGTAATCGTGCGGCACCCATTTCTCCGGATCGACCACTTCCCAGTTCTGATACTTGTTACTCGATCCCTTCGCGACATCCGGATGCTGCTCCACCATGCGCTGCCAGGCGCTGGGATAGCCGTCCTGAAACGCGAGGCCTTTCGCGTAAGGGCCATAGGTGAGCAGAACCGGATAACGTCCCGGCTTGCGCGGGCGGAACACGTCCGCGCGCAGCACAAGGCCGTCGTCCATTTCGATCTGCACATCCCAGTCGATATGCATGCCGTCGCGCGTTTCGCTGCGCGGCTGATGCGTGGCGCCGATCCGGCCGACGGCCGGTCTGTCGGGGGCTACAACCGAATTCACGCGTTTCCTCCCGCCGCCGGCGCTTCTTGCGCGCGCCGTTGGGCGTTCGTCGCGTCTAGCCTACCGCTGTTACCGGGTCTCGCCGCAAATAAAATACTTTAAGCGCCCATATCAGCTTTACTAATGCGGTTTTGCTTTGCGCGAAGATCGCCTAGCGTGGTGTGCAAGCGTCGTCCGAACGGACGCGGTGGAGGACGTTTCATGAAAATTGGCGTTGCGGGCCTCGGCAAGATGGGGGCTGCCATCGCGTCGCGACTGATCGAAGTCGGACATCAGGTCGCGGTCTGGAACAGGAGCGCCGAGAAGACCGAGCCGCTGGTCAAGGAGGGCGCGGTTGCAGCCGCGACGCCGGCGCAGCTTGCCGCGCGGTCGGATGCCGTCATTACCATCCTCACCGATGCGGCCGCGATCGATGCGGTTTTTCACGGACCGAACGGCCTTCTCAGCGGCGATGTCGCCGGCAAGCTCTTCATCGAGATGAGCACGGTGCAGCCGCAGACGGAAATCGCGCTGGCCGAAAAGGTGCGGGAGAAAGATGCGGCTTTTGTCGAGTGCCCCGTCGGAGGGACCACCGGACCGGCGCGGCAGGGCAAGCTGATCGGGCTTGCGGGCGCAAAAAGGGAGGATTTCGAGCGCGCCAGGCCGATCCTGGACCAGCTCTGCCGCCGTGTGGAGCATTGCGGCGATGTTGGTGCCGGCGCCTCGATGAAGCTCGCCATCAACCTGCCGCTGATGATCTACTGGCAGGCCCTCGGCGAGGCGCTGGCGATCAGCCGTCATCTCGGTTTTGATGCGGCCCGCATGATGGATCTTCTGGCCGACACGTCGGGCGGCACGAATGCGCTCAAGAACCGCGGGCCCGCGCTGGCGAAGATGCTGGGCGGCGACCTTTCCGGTCCGGTCACGTTCAATCTCGATGATGGCCGCAAGGACCTGCGCACCATGCTGGCGGAGGCGAAATCTCGCGGGGTGGAATTACCGCTGATCGAGCGCACGCTTGCCTGTTTCGACGAGGCCAGCAGGGCCGGCTGGGGCCAGCGCGACGGCTCGAGCCAGGCGGTCTATTGGTCGCAGCGCGGCAAATAGCTATTGATTTGAGAAGAGGAAGATCATGACAGCTTTGACGCTCGCGCAGGCAAGCACCATCATCGACGTGGCCTTGAACAAGGCGCGCGAATCCAGCTTTGCGCCGCTCTCGGTCGCGGTGCTCGATGCCGGCGGGCATCTGGTCGCCTTCAAGCGCGAGGACAAGTCGGGAATTCTCCGCTTTGACATCGCCTTCGGAAAAGCCTGGGGCGCGCTCGGCATGGGCTTCGGATCGCGCACGTTGTTCGAGCGCGCTGAAAAGACACCGATGTTCTTCACCACGCTTGCGGCGGCGAGCGGCGGGCGCGTGGTCACCAATCCGGGCGGGGTCTTGATCCGCAATGAAGCGGGCGACATCGTCGGCGCGGTCGGCATTTCCGGCGACACGTCTGACAACGACGAGCTTTGCGCCGTTACCGGAATTGTCGCGGCCGGATTCAAGGCCGATCCGGGCGGTGCGAAGAAGTAGGTGCGACTCGACGAGGGATGACGCCATGCAGTTTTTTTCGTTCTGGCGGTCGCTGGCGAGCTTCAGGGTTCGCATCGCGCTCAATCTCAAGCGGCTGAATGCGGACGTGATCGACGTCAACCTGATGCAGGGCAAGCAGCGGGAAGAAGCTTTCAGGAAGGTCAATCCGCAGATGCTGCTCCCGGCTTTGATTGACGGCGATGGGCCGCCGCTGTTTCAGTCGCTTGCCATCATCGAGTATCTGGACGAGACGCATCCGCACCCCCGCCTGCTGCCGGCGGAGCCGCGGGCACGGGCGCGCGCCCGCGCGCTGGCGATGATTGTGGCAGCCGATGCGCATCCGCTCGTCGTGCCGCGGGTGCGCGAGTATCTGGAGCACGAACTGAAGCTGGACGAGACGGCGCGCATGAAATGGATTCACCATTGGCTTGCCGAGGCGCTGAAGGCGCTGGAAGCCAATCTCGCCAACAGCCCGGACACTGGCCGCTATTGCCAGGGTGATGCGATCACCGTCGCCGACATCTGCCTTGTCAGTCACGCGGTCGGCGCAAATTTCTTCAAGCTCGAGCTCGCGCCCTATCCGACCGTCCGGCGTATCGTGGACATCTGCATGCAGGACGAGGCCTTCGCGCGCGCGCACCCGCTGAAACAGCCCGGCGCGCCGCAGGCGGTGTGACTATCTCTTGCTGCCGTTGCCTTGTTTGCGCCGCGCCGCTTTTTCCGCGCCGCCGAGTTCGAACGTCAACGTCTTCTCGATCGCTTCCAACTCGTGCTCGAAACGATCGAGGAAATGCCGCGCCGCGGTGCTGAGCGTACGCCGGGCCGGCGTGATCAGGATGAATTCGGCAAAGAGCGGCGGATCGACCACAGGATTGATGATCAGCTCGCGCTTTCCGATGTCGTTCACGCAGATGAGACCCGGCAGCATGGTTACGAAATCGCTGCGGGCGACGAATTCCAGCGTGCCGATCATGGCATCCATCTCGATCATGCGCTCGATGGCGACGCCATGCGTCTGGAAATAGATTTCGAGATTGCGCCGCCGCACATTGTCGGGGCCGGGCACGGCGATTTTCAGCGGCGGGCAATCGGCAAGCCGCACCGGCGCGAGCGGAGTGAAGTTGCTTTTCGGCCCGGAGATCAGGACCTCGCGGTCGCGGATCATCAGCCGCGATTTCAGCCCGATGCGACCCTCGAAAGCCGGCACGATCGCGAAATCGAGCTCGTCTGCGAGCACCTTCTCGGTCAGCACGCCGCTATAGCCTTCGAAGATGTGCAGCCGCACGTCCGGATAGGCCGGCACGAAATGCTCCAGCGTCGGAGCGAGCGCCGCGCGGGTGAAGGTCGGCATCAGGCCGATACGCAGGTCGCCGGTGACGAGGCCGGCGAGGCCGCGGATATCCTCCTCGGCATTTTCCAGCATGCCCACGGCGTCGACGCAGCGCCGATAGTAGCGCAGGCCCGCCGGCGTCGGTCGCACGCCAGTGGCGGACCGGTCGAACAGGGCGACCCCCAGCGCCTTCTCCACGGCCGATACGTGCTGCGAAATCCCCGATTGGGTCGCATGTTCGCGTTCGGCCGCACGCGTGAACGAGCCTTCCTCGCAGACTGCGATGACGGCTTGGATCTGGCGCAGGGTCGGCCGGTGCTGCATCAGCAAACCTTATAGAGAAGGTCAAAGTATATTATTTCTGATGCATGCTGTCAGCAGTTAAATTGCGCCAAATCCGCCGGAGCAGTCTATGAAACTTGGCTTTTTCACCATGCCGATCCACCCGCTTGACAAGGACTGGCGGCAGTCCCTGCGCGAGGACCGGGAGGCCTTCGTGCTGGCCGACGAGCTCGGCTTTGTGGAGGGCTACGCCGGCGAGCATGCGACCGATCGGGCGGAGAACATCACCTCCTGCGCGATCTTCATCGCCACGCTGATCGAGCGCGTGAAGACCATGAAGCTCGGCACCGGCACGATCAACATGCCGAACAGCCATCCCGCCGCGGTCGCCGCCGAGATCGCGACGCTTGATCATCTGCTCGACGGCCGCTTCATTTTCGGGATCAGCCCGGGCGGTCTGCTCTCGGACGCAGAGGTGTTCGGCAATCTGGACGCCAACCGGAACGAAATGTTTCTGGAGGCGATCAACCAGGTGCTGCAGATCTGGGAGAGCGAGCCGCCCTACAATCTCAATGGCAAGTATTGGAATATCAGCGTCGAGAAGCAGTTCATGCCCGAACTCGGCCAGGGCTATCTCCCGAAGCCCTTGCAGCGTCCGCACCCGCCGATCGTGGTCACCGCCGTCGCGCCTTTCTCCAAGGGCGTGACCGAAGCCGCGGCACGCGGCTGGGATCCGATCTCGGCGAACTTCCTGATGCCTCCGTGGGTGAAGAGCCATTGGCCGAAATACGTGGAAGGCTGCGAGCGCGCGGGCCGGCCCGCCGATTCCGCCAACTGGCGCGTGGCGAAGAGCATCTTCGTCGCTGACGACGACAAGACCGCGCGCGACTACGCGACCGGGCCGAATTCGCCTTATCGTTACTATTACAGTCAGCTCTTCACCAAGCTTAAGGCGAACGGGCGTATCGAGTTGTTCAAGACGCGCCGCGACCAGCCGGACGACGAAGTGACGCTCGATGGCGTTTGCCGCGAGCTGATCATTTATGGCTCACCCGAAAAAGTGGCCGACGAAATCCTTGCCTTCCGCGAGAAGGTCGGCGATTTCGGCACGCTGCTCTATGCCGGCAAGGATTGGGCCGACCCGAAACTCGGCAAGCGCTCCATGCAGCTTCTCGCCGAAAAAGTACTGCCCAAGGTGAATGCGGCGATCGGCGCGTCACGCAAGGCGGCGGAGTAAGCTCAAGCGCAATGGCCAACATCGTCGTGCGGGGACAAGCCCGGCCATAACGAGCTGACAGGTCGTGGCCCTTACATCACCGGATTGATCAGCTTCTTCCCCGCAAAATGTGCGGCGAGATTGTCCAGCATCACCTGTCCGATCTCGGTGCGGGTCTCCACTGTGGCGGTGGCGTGATGCGGCTGCACGATCACGTTCGGCAGCGCCAGCAATTCCTTCGATATGTTCGGCGCGTTCTCGAACACATCGAGCGCGGCATAGCCGAGCCTGCCGGTCTTCAGGGCCTCGATCATTGCCGGCTCGTCGATGCAACTGCCGCGCGCCAGGTTGATCAGCGTGCCCTGCGGGCCGAGTGCCTCGATCACCGCCTTTGAGACGATGTGCCGCGTTTCCTCTCCGCCCTTGCAGGCGACCATCAGGTAATCGCTCTGGCGCGCCAGTTCGACCGGATCGGCGATGTACTCGTAAGGCGCGTCCGGCTTTTTGCGTGGCCCCTGATAGATCACCCGCATGCGGAAGGCCGCGGCACGGTCGGCGATGGCGCGGCCGATGCCACCAAGGCCGATAATGCCGCAGGTCTTGCCCCCGACGCTGCGGCCCAGCCGGATCGGACCTTTCGCGGCCCATTCGCCGTCGCGCACGTAACGGTCAGCGTAAAGGATCTGCCGTGCGGAGGCGAGCATCAGGCCGATGGCAAGATCGGCGCATTCGGGGCCGATCACGTCCGGTGTGTTGGTGACAGGAATGCATTTCTCGCGCGCGGCTTTCAGATCCACCGCATCGACGCCGACGCCGAACACGGAGATGATCTCGACATTCGGAAACCGCTCCATCATCTCGCGCGTCATGCCGCGGTTGGCCTCGGTTGCGACGGCGCGAATGCGTTTTGCCGCCTCGGGTGTGAAGGCGTCGGCGGGGATCGGAAGGTTGCGGAAGTGATGAACTGTGTAGCTTTCGTTCAGCGACTTCGCGGTGGCTTCGGGAAACGAGCCGATATAGAGAATCTCGGGCTTCATGGCGTCTCGTGAGTGTGGCGGTGATGGCCGGCCGCTGGATCAGATCTCGAACACCTGCTTCGGTGTCCTGTGCAGGCATTCGCTTGCGCCATTGGCCTCGACCAGATAATTGTCGCAGATCACCGCGAACAATGATGCAGTCTCGTATCCGGGATGGACGGCGAGGTTCATGTTCTCGGCGAGCGACATGGTCTCGTCGGCGCGCACCAGCGGGCGCTCGACAAGGTCATAGCCCTGGCCGTGGCAATAGAGCCGCAGCTCCTTCGAAAATCCGCGCGCCTGCATGAAATCGTCGTGTGCGTTGGCGATGTCGCGGCATGAGGCGCCGGGCTTGATCATCTTCAGCGTATGGGTCTGCGCTTCCTTCACAGTCTCGAAGCCATCGATGATCTCGTTCGAAGCTTTCCCCAGGACGACGGTGCGTGCGATCTCGGTATACATGCCGCCGGGGCCACTGTTTTCGATCAGCAGCGAGAAATAGTCGCCCTGCTTGAGCGTGCGCCCCTGCATGTAGCGGTCGACGAAATCAGAACGCTGGCCGAGCGGCGCGGTCGAGCCGAGAAACAGTCCCTGTTCGCTGCCCAGCAGCCGTCCCTCATATTGCGCGAGCGCGGTAATGTCGTTGTCGCGCATGCCGGGTTTCACCTTTTTCAGCACACGCGCGAAAATCTCGTCCTGCATTTGCGCGCATTTGCGGATCAGCGCGATTTCCTCCGCGCTCTTCACCGCCTTGATGGCATCGACCCATTCGGTGGCATCCACGAAGCTGGTCCCGGTGAGGCCGGCTTCGACCTGCTGCACGAATTGATGCGGGATGGCGCCGGCGCCGAGCCAGCCAATGGTCTTGTAGTTGCGGCGCTTCAGTTCCTCGAGCGCCAGCTCGGCCTGATAGCCGAAGGTATAGGCGATGGAAGTGAAGGCCGGCGTGCAGAGAATGTCGCCGACGCCGCGATGAATCTCATGCCGGCCGTCGAGCTTGCGCCGCATGCCGCGTGCGCCCATGTCCACGATTGTCATGTAGTCATTGGCGTGGAAGATGACGGTGCGGGGATATCCGTTATAGGCCGGAAAATCGGTGAACCACTTCACATAGCCGCCCAGCCAGTCGTTGCTGTTCTGCATGATCAACGCGTCAATCTTGCGCTCCGTCATCGCGCGGCGCACCGCGTCCCAGCGGCGGTTCAGTTCTGCGGTGGAGATCGGATTGAGAACGCGCTCGTTCATTGTCGGCTCTTGCGCTGTTGTCTTTGTTATATGGGCGTTTCGCGGCCGTACATTTTCATTCTGCCCGGCGGGACGCAAGAGTGCAGGCGTACCGCATTGCGGTTATCTGCGTGGTGCGCAATAAGAGAGAGACTGTACGCTCAGGGAGCCAATGGCGGCTTTCTCGGGGAGCCAATGGAGGCTTTACCAATTCTGCTGGCGGTCTGGCTTGTATCGTCTGGGCCGGTTTGCAGGTTCACAGGCGATTGAATATCGGTATTCCGGTCCATGGACCCCCTCCTGAAGATTGTCATCGTCGACGAAAGCCCGGTTCGCTCCGCGATCATCGAAGAAGGGCTGCGAGAAGCCGGCTTTACGCAGGTCACGCGCATCGAGGAGATGACCAATCTGCTCGCCCGGATTTACGCGATCGATCCGGACGTCATCATCATCGATCTGGAAAATCCGAGTCGCGACGTGCTGGAGCAGATGTTCCAGGTCAGCCGCATCGTGAAGCGGCCGATCGCGATGTTCGTCGACCAGAGCGACTCCGCCTCCATCCAGGCCTCGGTCGATGCCGGCGTGTCGGCCTATATCGTCGGCGGTCTGGTGAAAGACCGGGTCAAGAACATCCTCGATCTGTGCATCTCTCGCTTCAACGCCTTCGCGCGGCTACAGACCGAGCTCGAACAGGCCAAGACCGCCCTGGAAGACCGCAAGGTCATCGACCGCGCCAAGGGCATCCTGATGAAGGCAAAGAACCTGACCGAAGAAGAAGCCTATGCGCTGCTGCGCAAGACCGCGATGAACGAGAAGAAGAAGATCGCTGAGATCGCGCAGTCGGTGATCACGGCGTCGGAGATGTTCAAATGAAGGAAGATCCTAGGCTGCGCATCGGGTTCATCCCGCTGGCCGACGCCGCCGCTCTCATCGTCGCGGTCGACAAGGGCTTTGCCGCCGACGAAGGTCTCGATGTCGAACTCAAGCGCGAGGTGTCGTGGTCGAATGTGCGCGACAAGCTCAATATCGGCCTGTTCGATGCCGCGCATCTCCTGGCGCCGGTCGCCATTGCTTCGAGCCTGGGTCTGGGCCACGTCCGCGTGCCGATTCTCGCCCCCTTCAATCTGGGGCTGAATGGCAATGCCATCACCGTTTCGCCGGAACTGTACGCGGCACTGACGGCGTCGGCGGAAGGCAATTTGCGCGATCCGATGGTTTCGGCGAAGGCGCTTGCGCGCGTGGTCGACGAGCGGCGCAAGCAGGGGCGCGATCCCCTGACGTTTGGCATGACCTTTCCGTTCTCGACACATAATTATCAGCTTCGCTTCTGGATGGCGGCCGGCGGAGTCGATCCGGACGAGGATGTGCGTCTGGTCGTGCTGCCGCCGCCCTACATGGTGGAGAGCCTCGCCAACCGGCATGTCGACGCCTTCTGCGTCGGTGCGCCATGGAATTCGGTCGCGGTCGATCTCGGCGTCGGCCACATTCTGCATTTCGTGTCCGAAATCCTGGCGCGCGCCGCTGAAAAGGTATTGGCGGTGCGCGAGCGCTGGGCGCAGGACAATCCCGATCTTTTGCTGCGGCTGGTGCGGGCGCATGGCAAGGCCGCGGCCTTCGTCGAGAACCCCGACAATCATCGGGAGGTCGCGGCGATCCTCGCCGCGCCCAACCGCGTTGGGTGCGATGCCGAAGTCATCATGCGGACCCTGACCGGCCGGCTGAAAGTGTCGCCGGACGGCACCGTGCGTGCGAGCGATCGCTATCTCTTGGTCGGCCGCGCCAATGCGGCCCGACCCGAACCAGTGCAGGCGGCCTGGCTCTACGCCCAGATGGTGCGCTGGCGGCAGGCCAAATTGAGTGACACGCTGCTCGCGCAGGCGCAGGCGGTCTTCCGGCCGGACATTTACGACAAGGCGCTCGCCGCCGCGGGACCGATGCCTGCTGGAGAACCGGCCGATGGCATTGGCGCTTTTGCGGGCCCCGCTTTCGACCCGAAAGACATTTCCGGCCATCTCAAGGGCTGGGTAATTCCTCGCTGATTATTTCTTGATCTGTCTGCGACCGGATTGTGCGCTGCACAATCCGGTCGCAGTTTGCCTGCCGATGCTGCGAAAAGATGCAGCATTTAGAGTCGCCCAATTTCTGTGCTATTTTGATAACATGCTGATATATATTGTATATTTCTCTCGTTTTCAACTGGCATAAAGCTTGAAAGACAAGCGGACCAAGCCGGGCCTGCGAAGGTGCCGGCGGTCCAATGAGGGACCGACAGCAACGCCGCTGTCCTGGGGGAACGCTTCGCTTGTGGGGCGCACCCTCTGGGCTGCGGCTTTTTTTTGTGACCGGTGCAACGCAGCAGGCCTTCCAGAGGTCAAGCAGAGCCAAGAGGACGACGACGTCAATGACTGATGACAGCAAGGGAACACCGCGAGGCGGGCTTAGCCGCCGCACGTTTCTAAAATCCACTGCCGGAACCGCCGCGCTGCTCGGCGCGGTCAGCAGCCAGTTTCCGTTTGGTGTGCACATCGCCGAAGCCGCGGGCCCCGAGGTGAAGAAGGCGATCCTCGGCTACATCGCGCTGATGGATGCGTCTCCTCTGGTGATCGCCAAGGAGAAAGGCATCTTCGCAAAATACGGCATGCCCGACGTCGAAGTCGCCAAGCAGGCGTCGTGGGGGGCGACGCGCGACAACATCGTGCTTGGCTCGGAAAAGAACGGCATCGATGGCGCGCATATCCTCACCCCGATGCCGTATCTGATCTCGACCGGCAAGGTGACACAGAACAACGTGCCGACGCCGATGTACATCCTGGCGCGGCTCAATCTCGACGCGCAGGCGATTTCGGTTTCCAACGAATACAAGGACCTGAAGGTCACAGCCGATGCGTCCGCGCTGAAAGCGGCCTTTGCCAAGAAGAAGGCCGAAGGCAAGGAAGTGAAGATCGCCATGACCTTCCCCGGCGGCACCCACGATCTCTGGATCCGCTACTGGATCGCCGCCGGCGGTGTCGATCCCGACAAGGACGTGTCGACCATCGTGGTGCCGCCGCCGCAGATGGTGGCAAACATGAAGGTCGGCAACATGGACGCCTTCTGTGTCGGCGAGCCGTGGAACGAGCAACTCGTCAACCAGAATATCGGCTTCACCGCCTGCACCACGGGCGAGCTCTGGTTCAAGCATCCGGAAAAGGCGCTCGGCATGCGTGCCGAATGGGTCGACAAATACCCGAATGCCGCCAAGGCGCTGCTCATGGCGGTGCAAGAGGCGCAAATGTGGTGCGACAAGATGGAGAACAAGGAAGAGATGTCGGCCATTGTCGGCAAGCGGCAGTGGTTCAACGTTCCTGTTCCCGACATTGTCGGTCGCGCCAAGGGCGACATCAATTACGGCAACGGCCGTATCGAAAAGGGGACCAAGCAGTTCATGAAATTCTGGCAGGACCATGCGTCCTACCCGTTCAAGAGCCATGACGCCTGGTTCGTCACCGAGGACATTCGCTGGGGCAAGTTCGAGCCCTCGACCGACATCAACGCGCTGGTCAACAAGGTCAACCGCGAAGATCTGTGGCGCGATGCGGCGAAGGCGCTCGGCGTCGCGGCGGCGGACATTCCGGCCACGCCCTCGCGCGGCAAGGAAACCTTCTTCGACGGCAAGGTCTTCGATCCTGCCAATCCGCAGGCCTACCTGAAGAGCCTGTCGATCAAGCGCGTCGAAGTGTGAACCCGCTGCAGGGCGGCGGCACGCGCCGCCCTGTCTCTTCCAGACGGAGAAGAATGCGATGAACATGCCTGTGCTCAAGACTGAGCCGAAAGCCTCCGCGGCGGTTCCCGTCATTGCGGAAATTTTCCGGCTCGATCCAGCAAAACCGAGTTACCTAAAAACGAAGGTGCTCCCGGCGCTCGGCTCGTTCGCCGCCTCGGTACTGCCGCCGCTGGTGATGCTCGTGCTCATCCTCACCGTCTGGCAGATCCTCTGCATGAAGCCGGGCGCAACCTTGCCGGCGCCAACCAAGATCTGGGCCGAGGCCTACGATCTGATCGTCGATCCTTTCTTCGTCGCCGGCCCGCAGGACATCGGCCTCGGCTGGCGCGTGCTCACCTCGCTGCAGCGCGTCGCCATCGGTTACGGTTTTGCGGCGTTGATCGGTGTGCTGCTGGGAACCATCATCGGCCAGTCGGTCTGGGCGATGCGCGGTCTCGATCCGATTTTCCAGGTGCTGCGCACCATTTCGCCGCTCGCCTGGCTGCCGATCTCGCTCGCGGCCTTCCGCGACAGCCAGCCTTCCGCGATCTTCGTGATCTTCATCACCTCGGTCTGGCCGATCATCATCAACACCGCGGTCGGCATCCGCAACATCCCGCAGGATTACCGCAATGTCGCCGCGGTGCTGCGGCTGAACCATCTGGAATTCTTCGCCAAGATCATGATCCCGTCGGCAGCGCCCTATATCTTCACGGGGCTGCGCATCGGCATCGGCCTGTCCTGGCTCGCCATCGTCGCCGCAGAGATGCTCACCGGCGGCGTCGGTATCGGCTTCTTCATCTGGGACGCTTGGAACTCCTCGCGCCTGTCCGACATCGTTATCGCGCTGGTGTATATCGGACTGGTCGGCTTCATCCTCGATCGCATCGTCGCATTCCTCGCGACAATCGTCACCCGCGGCACCGCGGCGAACTGAAGGAGATGACGATGACCGCCTATCTCAAGATCGATCACGTCGACAAGACCTTCAATCGCGGCTCGGCGACGACCGAGGTGCTCAAAGACATCACCCTTACCGTCAGCAAGGGCGAGTATGTCTCGATCATCGGCCATTCCGGCTGCGGCAAGTCCACGCTGCTCAATATCGTCGCCGGACTGACTCCGGCGACGCAGGGCGGCGTCCTGCTGGAAGACCGCGAGGTGAATTCGCCCGGCCCCGACCGCGCGGTGGTGTTCCAGAATCACTCGCTGCTGCCCTGGCTCACCGTCTATGACAACGTGCGGCTGGCAGTCGACAAGGTGTTCTCGGGCGTGAAGTCGCGCGAGGAGCGTCACGCCTGGACCATGCACAACCTCGACCTCGTGCAGATGGGCCACGCCAAGGACAAGCGGCCGGCGGAAATCTCCGGAGGCATGAAGCAGCGCGTCGGCATCGCCCGGGCGCTGGCGATGGAGCCCAAGGTGCTGCTGCTTGACGAGCCGTTCGGCGCGCTCGACGCGCTCACACGCGCGCATCTGCAGGATTCGGTGATGGCGTTGCAGCAAAAGCTCGGTAACACGGTGCTGATGATCACGCACGATGTCGACGAGGCGGTGCTGCTCTCCGATCGCATCGTGATGATGACCAACGGCCCCTCCGCGCGCATCGGCGAGGTGCTCGACGTGCCGCTGCCGCGTCCGCGCAAGCGGCTCGAGATGGCGTCGAACCCCGTCTATCTGAAATGCCGCCAGCGCGTGCTGGAATTCCTGTACGAGCGGCATCGCTTCGTCGAGGCCGCGTGAGGCGTTGGAGAGCACGATGACTCCGGATCAGGTCACGCTCGTTCAGGACAGCTTCGCCAAGGTCGCGCCCATTGCCGATCAGGCGGCATCGCTGTTCTACAACCGCCTGTTCGAAATCGCGCCCGAGGTGAAGCCGCTGTTTCACGGCGACATGGCAGATCAGCGCAAGAAGCTGATGACGACGCTCGGCGTCGTCGTGCGGGGCCTGAGCGATCTGCCGGCAATCCTGCCGGCAGCGAGCAAGCTGGCGAAGCAGCACGTGGTCTATGGCGTCGAGCCGGTGCACTACGCGCCAGTCGGCGCCGCCCTGTTGTGGACCCTGGAAAAGGGCCTCGGCGACGCCTGGACCGCGCCGGTCGCGGAGGCCTGGACGGCCGCCTACGCCACCTTGTCCGACTTCATGATCAGCGAGGCCTATGGCCGCACGGCGGCGGCCTGACCGAAGCGGTCCGCCAACGGACAGCGGCGGAAAAGACACGTGCAATCGGAAGGGGTGCCCGGGAATGCAGCAGTCTGTTGCGCTGCACAATTCTTCAGCATTCGCTTGCAGATGGGGCACATCTGAGTGGCGCGGCATCCTCCAGACCATCTCGCAAGCACCTGATTTTGTTAGATATTTATCCTATCTTTGGCTTGGCACGAAGCTTGTAAGGGAGAACACGCGACGCTCCGCCGTAAGGAAGCGCTGCAGGCCCAATGACGGGCTGCAAGCAATGCCGCTGTCCAAGGGAATGGCTCCTTTCGAGCGCCCTGGCCCGCGGCTTTTTGTTTGCGCCGTCGGTCACGAGGCGGCCGGCAGGCAGCGCGGCGAACAGCCGACATCAAAGAGGAATAGCGTCGCAATGGGCTGGAAATTGCAAACTGGCGCGTCTTCGCAGACAGACACGCCATTGCTGGGCGACGGTGCGATGCGTGCGCTGTCGATGTCCACGATCGCCTTCACGGTCTGCTTCGCGGTCTGGACCATCTTCTCGATCATCGGCGTGCGTATCGCCGCCGACCTGAAGCTGAGCGAAAGCGAGTTCGGCCTGCTGATCGGCACGCCCATCCTCACGGGCTCGCTGGTGCGCATTCCGCTCGGTATCTGGACCGACCGCCTCGGCGGCCGCCTGATCTATACCTGCACCATGCTGGCGGCGGCGCTGGCGACGGCGCTGCTCTCCCTCGCGCAGACCTATCCGCAGATGCTGCTCGCCGCGCTCGGCGTCGGGCTCGCCGGCGGCTCCTTTTCGGTCGGTGTCGCCTATGTGTCGCGCTTCTTCCCGGCGGAGAAGCAGGGCACCGCGCTCGGCATTTTCGGCGTCGGCAATGTTGGCGCGGCGGTTACCAAATTCGTCGCGCCCTTCGTGCTGCTCGCCTGGGGCTGGACTACGGTTGCGCAGATCTGGTGCGTGGCGCTGGTGGTCATGGCGCTGGTGTTCTGGTTCACCACCAAGGACGATCCGGTGACCCGTGCGCGCCGCGCCGGCGGGGCGCCGCGGCGGAGCCTCGCCTCCGAATTCGAGCCGCTGAAGAATGTGCAGGTCTGGCGTTTCGCGCTCTATTATTTCTTCGTCTTCGGCGCCTTCGTCGCGCTCTCGCTTTGGCTCCCGCGCTATCTGATCGGCGTCTATGGCTTCGACATCGCCACCGCCGGCATGATCGGGGCCATCTATTCCGTGCCGGCGTCCGTATTCCGCGCCTATGGCGGCGCGCTGTCGGACCGCACCGGCGCCCGCATGATCATGTACTGGACCTTCGCCGTGTCCGCGGTGTGCACGCTGATATTGTCGATACCGCCGACAGACTATGTAATGCGCGGCATCAACGGCCCGGTCTCGTTCCATCTTGAAATCGGACCCTGGACCTTCATCGCCGTCGTCTTCGTGCTCGGCTTCTTCATGAGCCTCGGCAAGGCGGCGGTCTACAAGCACATCCCGGTCTACTACCCCGACAACGTCGGTGCAGTGGGCGGTCTCGTTGGCATGATCGGCGGGCTCGGCGGCTTCATTCTGCCGATCGTCTTCGGCCTTCTCAACGATCTGACGGGTTTGTGGACCAGCTGCTTCATGGCGCTGTTCCTGCTCGTCATGATTTCCTTGGTCTGGATGCATGTGGCAATCATGCGGATGGAGCAGCGCGCGCCCGCGACGCTCAAGGAGCGCGAGGCATGAAGAAGCTCGTCGTCATTGGCGCCGGCATGGCGTCGGGCCGCATGCTCGAACATCTCTGCGCGGACGCGCCGGATGCCTACGACATCACGCTGTTCGGGGCAGAACCGCGCGGCAATTACAACCGCATCATGCTCTCGCCGGTGCTCGCCGGCGAGACGACGTATGACGAGATCGTCACCCACGATGCAGCCTGGTATGCCGCGCGCGGGATCTCCTGCCGCTTCGGCGAGACGGTGACGAGGATCGATCGTCGCGCCAAGGTCGTACATTCGAAAGGCGGCACAACCGCCTATGACCAGCTCGTCATCGCCACCGGCTCCGCGCCTTTCGTCATCCCGGTGGCCGGCAAGGAATTGCAGGGCGTGCTCTCCTTCCGCGATCTCGACGATGTCGACACGATGATCGCCGCTGCAGCGCGTCCCGACGCCAAGGCTGTGGTGCTCGGCGGCGGCCTCCTCGGTCTCGAGGCGGCCGCCGCGCTGAGAAAGCGCGGCATGGACGTGACGGTGCTGCATCTCATGGGCCATCTCATGGAGCGCCAGCTCGACCCCGCAGCGGGTCTGCTGCTGCAGAAGGAACTGGAAGCGCGCGGCGTCAAGGTTCATTGCCGGGCGCAGACAACCGCCATTCTGGGGCACAAGCGCGCCGAGGCCGTTCTGCTCGACGACGGGACGATCCACCCGGCCGATCTTGTCGTAATGGCGACAGGGATCAGACCCGAGACGCGCCTTGCCGTCGATGCGAGGCTGCACGTCGAACGCGGCATCGTCGTCAACGACCGGATGCGGACGTCGGATCACGACATTCTCGCCATTGGCGAATGCGTGGAGCATAACAACACTTGCTACGGCCTTGTCGCGCCGCTCTACGAGATGGCGGCGGTGGCGGCGAAGACCCTGGTTGGCCAGAAAGCCGCGTTCCGGCCGCACGAGACCGGCACCAGCCTCAAGGTCAGTGGCGTGCATGTTTTCTCCGCTGGCGATTTCATGGGGGCGGCCGGCAGCGAGTGTCTCACGCTCAACGATCCGGGGCTGCGCACCTACAAGAAGCTCGTCATCGCGGGCGGCAAGCTCACCGGCGCGGTCCTGTTCGGCGATACTGCCGACGGGCCCTGGTATCTCGATTTGATCCAGTCCGGCCAGCCGGTCGAGAAGATGCGCGGCGATCTCGTCTTTGGTCGTGCGCTGGTCGAACGGATGGCGGCCTGACATGTCCGGCGATTTCACCCCCGACCAGAAACGCTATCTCGAAGGTTATGTGTCCGGCCTCACCGCTGCGCGCAGCCTGCGTGGTGTCAAGCCCGGCGCCGGCAGCGGCGAGCCGACCGGGCCCGACGCGATCCATATCAAGGCGCAGGACCGCGTTACGGCATCGGGCGGCAAGCTGGCGGACCAGGAGAAGTTCAAGCGCGAGCAGCATCCCTTCGATGCCTATGGCAAGCTGAAGGAACAGGCGGAGAAGAACGAAGCACCCAAGCCTGCCGACAATTTTCGCTGGCGCTATTTCGGGCTGTTCTACGTCGCGCCCGCGCAGTCGTCCTACATGTGCCGCCTGCGCATCGCCAACGGCATTCTCTCGCACTGGCAGTTTGCCGGTCTTGCCGATGTCGCCGAGAAATATGCCGGCCCGTATGCGCACGTGACAACGCGCGCCAATTTGCAGCTGCGCGAGATCGAGCCGAAGAACGCGGTGAATGTGGTCGAGGCGATCCAGGATCTCGGCCTGTGCTCGCGAGGCTCCGGCGCCGACAATATCCGCAATGTCACCGGTACGCCGACCGCCGGCATCGACCCGCAGGAATTGCTCGATACGCGGCCCTATGCGCGCGAATGGCATTTCCACATTCTGAACGACCGCTCGCTCTACGGGCTGCCGCGCAAGTTCAACGTCGCCTTCGACGGCGCCGGCAAGATCGCGGTTCTGGAAGACACCAATGACATCGGCTTCCAGGCGGTGCAGGTGAAGGACGGTTTCGGCGTCGATCCCGGCATCTACTTCCGCCTGACGCTCGGCGGCATCACCGGCCACAAGGACTTTGCGCGCGACACCGGCGTCATCCTCAGGCCGAACGAGGCGACGGCGGTTTCCGACGCCATCGTCCGGGTTTTTATCGAGAACGGCGACCGCACCAACCGCAACAAGGCACGGCTGAAATATGTGCTCGACGCCTGGGGCTTCGACAAGTTCCTGGCCGCGGTCGAGGGGAAGCTTGGCCGGCCTCTGTCGCGCGTACCGGCCGATGCCATTGCGCCGCGTCCGGCGTTCGACCGTATGGCGCATGTGGGCGTGCATGGGCAGAAGCAGGCGGGCCTGCATTGGGTCGGTGTCGTGCTGCCGCTCGGCAAGATGACGGTCGCGCAGATGCGCGGCATCGCGAAGCTCGCGCGCGAGTGCGGCGATGGAGATATCCGTCTGACGGTCTGGCAGAATCTCCTGGTTTCCGGGGTGCCCTCCGACAAGCTCGAACAGGTCGAGCGTGAGATCGAGGCGCTCGGACTTTCGACGAAAGCGACATCCATTCGCGCCGGCCTTGTTGCGTGCACCGGGGCGACCGGCTGCCGTTTCGCAGCCGCGCACACCAAGGAAAATGCCGAATCCATCGCGCAATGGTGCGAGGCGCGTGTGCAGATCGACACGCCCGTGAACATCCATCTCACCGGCTGTCATCATTCCTGCGCGCAGCATTATATCGGCGATATCGGGCTGATCGGTGCACGCGTGTCCGTGTCGGAAGAGGGCGACACCGTCGACGGCTACCACATCCATGTCGGCGGCGGTTTCGGCCCCGAGGCTGCGATCGCGCGGGAAATCTATCGCGATGTGAAGGCTGATGTGGCGCCGCAGGTCGTGGAGCGCATGCTGAAGGCCTATCTCGCCCATCGCACGTCGGCCGAGGAGACGTTCCTGGCGTTCTCGCGCCGGCATGAGGTGGATGCGCTCAAGGCGATGTTCGATGCGGAGGCGGTGGAATGACCGAGACCGTATCTCCGCCGATCGTCAATCTGGTTCCGGAGACGGCGCCGTTCACGCCGGAGCAGCGCTCCTGGCTGAACGGATTCTTCGCCGGTCTCGTCTCGCTCGATGGCGCGGGCGTCACAGCCCTGTCGCCGGAGCAGAATGCGGCGATCATGCCGCAGGGCAAGCAGGGGGGGGCGGGCCCGCTGGACGACGGCGACGACGGCGAAGCGCCGTGGCACGACCAGACCTTGCCGATGCCCGACCGCATGAAAATGGCTGAGGGCCGGCCCCTGCGCCGTCGCATGATGGCGGCGATGGCGCAGCAGGATTGCGGCCAGTGCGGATACAATTGCGAGGACTACGCCAACAAGATTTTCCTCAAGGAGGAAGAGCGGCTGAATCTCTGCGTGCCGGGCGGCAAGGACACCGCCCGCATGCTGAAGTCGCTGTATGAGGAGTTGGGCAAGGCGCCGGCGGCAGCGCCTGCCGCCGGGCCGGCGGAAACGGCACCGGCCGCGAAGGGCGATATCGGCCGCTCGCGAGACAATCCTGCCATCGCCACCTTCCTCTCGCGCGCGCGGCTCAACAAGCCGGGCTCGGAAAAGGAAACCTGGCATGTCGAATTCGATCTCACCGAATGCGGCCTCGATTATGTGGTCGGCGATTCATTCGGAATTTTCCCGGTCAACGATGCCGCGCTGGTTGACGCAATCATTGCCGCGATCGGTGCTTCCCCGGAAGTGCCGGTCGGCGGCAAGACGCTGCGCGAGGTCCTGATCAACGACGTCTCGCTGTCGCCGGCGCCGGATGGGCTGTTCCAGCTCATCTCCTACATCACCGGCGGTGACCGGCGGCAGAAGGCGAAGGCGTTGGCGGCGGGCGAGGATCCCGATGGCGACGCGGCGACGCTCGACGTGCTGGCGGCGCTGCAGAAATTCAAGGGCATCCATCCCGATCCGGAAGCGTTTGTGGAATCGCTCGAGCCGCTGCAGCCGCGGCTTTATTCGATCTCGTCATCGCTGAAGAGCAATCCGGGGCGGATATCGCTGACCGTGGATGCGGTGCGGTACACGATCGACAAGCGCACCCGGCTCGGCGTCGCGTCCACCTTTCTCGCGGAGCGCATCTATCCGGGCCAGAAACTGCGCGTCTATGTGCAGAAGGCGCATGCCTTCGGCCTGCCCGCCGATCCGAATGTGCCGGTCATCATGGTCGGGCCGGGCACCGGCATCGCGCCGTTCCGCGCCTTCCTGCACGAGCGGATGGCGACCAAGGCAAAAGGCCCGAACTGGCTGTTCTTCGGCCATCAAAAGCGGGATTACGACTTCTTCTACGAGGATGAACTCAACGCCATGAAAGCGGCCGGCGTGCTGACCCGCCTGTCGCTGGCCTGGTCGCGAGACGGCGACCAGAAATTTTATGTGCAGGACCGCATGCGCGAGGTCGGTCGCGAATTGTGGTCGTGGCTTGCCGACGGCGCCCATTTCTATGTCTGCGGCGACGCCAAACGCATGGCGAAGGATGTCGAACTCGCTCTTGTCGATATCGTCGCCCAGCACGGCGCGCGCACGACCGACGAAGCGGTCGCCTTCGTCGCCGACCTGAAGAAAAAGGGCCGCCTGCAGATGGACGTGTACTGACGCCATGAACGCGCCGGCACAACATCCTCCGAGCATTCGCACCACGTGCCCCTATTGCGGCGTCGGCTGCGGCGTGCTGGCGGCGCCGGACGGCCTTGGCGGCGCGGCGATTGCCGGCGACCCCACGCATCCGGCGAATTTCGGACGGCTGTGCTCGAAGGGGTCGGCGCTGGGCGAAACGCTTGGGCTGGAGACGCGCCTCCTGCATCCGATGCAGCGCGGCGAGCACGGCTTTGAGCGCATTTCCTGGGACAGTGCGCTCGATCAGGTGGCCGGCAAGTTTCTCGACATCATCAACAATCACGGTCCGGAAGCCGTGGCGTTCTATCTCTCCGGGCAATTGCTCACCGAGGATTATTACGTCGCCAACAAGCTGATGAAGGGCTTCCTCGGTTCGGCGAATGTCGATACCAATTCGCGCCTGTGCATGGCGTCGTCGGTCGCGGGACATCGCCGCGCCTTCGGGGCGGATACGGTTCCCGGCGCCTATTCGGATCTCGATCAGGCCGATCTGATGGTGCTCGTCGGATCGAACACCGCCTGGTGCCATCCCGTGCTGTTCCAGAGGATGGCCGGAAACAGGCGCGGAAGAGGCGCGAAGATCGCCGTCATCGACCCGAGGAGGACGGCGACGAGCGAAGAAGCCGACCTTTTCCTGCCGGTGAGGCCGGGCATGGACACGGTTCTTTTCAGTGCTCTCCTGGTTTTTCTCGCCGAGAAGAACAAGCTGGATCACAGGTATATTGCCGCGCATACCGAAGGCTTCGACGAGGCGCTCGCGCGGGCGCACGAAATCGCGCCAGATATTCAAGCCGTTAGCGGCCTGACCGGCGTTTCCGAGAGCGATCTCACACGGTTTTTCGAGCTCTTCGCCGCCACCGAAAAAGCCGTTACCTGCTATTCGCAGGGCGTCAACCAGTCGGCGCAAGGGACTGACAAAGTTAACGCAATCATCAATTGCCATCTGGCGACGGGCCGCATCGGCAGACCCGGCATGGGACCGTTTTCGCTCACCGGGCAGCCCAATGCGATGGGCGGGCGCGAGGTTGGCGGGCTCGCCAACCAGTTGGCCGCGCACATGAATTTCACGCCGCCCGAGGTCGAGCGGGTGGGGCGGTTCTGGAACGCCGCGAACATGGCAAGCCGCGAGGGGCTGAAGGCCGTGCAGATGTTCGAGGCGATTTCGGCAGGCAAGATCAGGGCCTTGTGGGTGATGGCGACGAATCCCGCCGTCTCGCTGCCGGACGCCGGCAAGGTCCGTCATGCTCTTAGAAACCTCGATGCTCTGATTGTGAGCGAGAATGTACGCTCGAATGACACCGTTTCCTCCGGTGCTCACATTCTCCTTCCCGCCGCCGCCTGGGCCGAGAAGGACGGCACGGTGACGAATTCCGAACGCCGCATCTCCCGCCAGCGCGCCTTCCTGCCCTTGCCGGGCGAAGCGAAGCCGGACTGGTGGATCGTCAGCGAGGTGGCACGCCGCATGGGATATGGCGACGCGTTTCCCTATACCTGTGCCGCCGATATTTTCCGCGAGCACGCGGCGTTGTCCGCGTTCGAGAATGACGGCAGCCGCGATTTCGATATCGGCGCGCTGGCGGATGTGACGAACGAGGAGTTCGACCGGCTCGACCCGGTACAGTGGCCGCAGCGCAAACGCAGTTCAGAGGAAACGCGCTTCTTCGCGCAGGGCAATTTCTACACCCCCGACCGCAAGGCGCGCTTCATCGCGCCGGAGAATCCCGCGCTCAAGGAAGATACGAGCGAGGGGTATCCGCTGCGACTGAATACCGGACGGGTGCGCGACCAGTGGCACACCATGACGCGGACCGGCCTCAGTCCGCGCCTCGGCAACCATCTGCCCGAGCCTTACGTCGAAGTGCATCCCGACGATGCCCAGCAATACGGCCTGCAGGAGGGCGGCTTCGCGCGGCTCATGTCGCCTTACGGCACAAGCGTGCTCAAGGTGCAGACCAGCGACGGCCAGCAGCGCGGTTCAATCTTCGTGCCGATCCACTGGAACGGCGAGACCGCCTCGCACGCGCGCATCGGTGAGATGGTGATGCCCGCGACCGATCCTTTTTCCGGCCAGCCGGAAGCGAAGGCGACGCCGGTTGCGATCGCGCCGCAGCCTTACCGTCTGCGTGGCTTCGTGCTCGCTCAGGAGGAAATTGCGCTTCCCGCAGAGACTTGGTGGTCGCGCGTCGCTCTGAACGGCGGGCGCGGCGTTCTGCTCGCGAGCAACGAGACGGTCGATGCCTGGCGCGCCTGGGCGCGGCAGTTCGCGGACCGCGCCGAGATCGCCGAATATGTCGATGCGCCGCGCGACACCTATCGCATGGCGGCATTCAAGGGCGGGCGTTTGGTCGCCTGCCTGTTTGTCGGACCGGTCGAGGCCGCGCCGCAATGGGACGCAGTGAAGTCGCTGTTCGAAAGCGAAAGCCTGGAGGAGCACCAGCGCCGCGTTCTCCTGTCCGGCAAGTCCGCCGACGGGCTCGCGGCCGCGGGTCCCATGATCTGTGCCTGTTTCGGCGTCCCGCTGAATGCGATCCGCGCCGCGATCACCTCCGGCGAAGCCTGCGATGTCGCCGGCATCGGCAAGACGCTGCGCGCCGGCACCAATTGCGGCTCCTGCCTGCCGGAACTGAAGAAGATCGTGGCGCAGGAACAGGCCAGGGCGGACGAGCAGCGAGATGAGCGGGCCGCGGAAGTCGTTTAATCTTCAATCTGCTTTAACGGCGTTTTTGGACAGGCGCTGGCTTGACCGGGGCGGTTGCGTCAGGTCCAGGAAACTCGTCTTCGTAGCGAACGTCTTTGCCGAAGACAAACTGCGCCTTTGTGCCATCGGCGAAAGTCCCCGTGGCTGTTCCGCCAAGACCTGTTGGTTTACGCTGGATCATAACCTCACCAGTTCGTCCATCATTGCAAGCGGCAGTCGCCGTAATGACTTTGGCTTGAGTGATGGCATCGTACTTACCTTCGCATCTAAGACCCTTCGTTGTATCAACAGTAAAATCGCTTTCGCCATAGAGGCGGGCGGTGGCATATCCGAAGGCAGTCTCTCCACCTATACGCCCGGTGATTGGCGAACGAAATTCCGTGGCGCAGCCTCCCAAAAGCAACGCAAGCAGAATTATGCGATGCATGATTCACCCTCAGATGGATGGGGCCGCTGGAGACGGAGCCGGTGCTTCACGTTTTGGCGGATTAGTCATGCACCGCAATTCGATCTCGCGGTTAAACGCTTCTCGTTCTTGATTCTGGGCGGCGTCCACCGATGCTGCCAATGGCAGACCAAATACTCCCAAGAACAGACCGCTGGCGATGCCAACGGCCGCTCGTTCGCCAACGCGGTCGTCATAAACGAGCGCACGATTGCGAATGTCCAAGCATTCGGGCGAATTAAATTTCGGATCCGCCGTACTAAGCGTTTGCATAGTCGCTTGCGGCTTCGCAGCGCACGAAGCCAACAAGATTGCACCGCTTATCAGCGCAATTACCCGAATACACATCCATACGTCCCCCACGCCACGTTGCGAATTTACCATCGCAACCACAAGATGCAATGGGCGAAGGGCGCCTGATTGTGAGCGAAAGATGAACGAACCCCGGAAACCGTCTGACGCATCAACGCCGCGCATGGGCCGTCTGTCGCGGTTGCCTGTGTTCTATGTGCTTGAAGGCAAACGCGCGGTGGTCGCAGGCGGCAGCGCGGCGGCGGCGTGGAAAGCCGAATTGCTGTCGGCGGCGGGAGCGCGGGTCGATGTCTTCGCGCCCGATCCGTCGTCGGAGATGGCCGAACTCGCCGACGATCCGCCGCATGGCGCGGTCGTCATTCATCGTCGCGACTGCACGCAGGATGATCTTGCCGGCGCGGCACTGGCGATCGGCACCTGCGAATACAACGAGACGGCCGCGCGCTTCGCGAAGATGGCGCGCGATGCGGGCGTGCCGGTCAATGTCATCGACAAGCCCGACTATTGCGATTTCGCCTTCGGCGCCATCGTCAACCGCTCGCCCCTTGTCGTCGGCATTTCCACCGACGGCGCCGCGCCAGTTTTCGGTCAGGCGGTGCGTGCCAAGATCGAGGCGATGCTGCCCACTGGTTTTGCCCTGTGGGCGAAGGCGGCGCAGACTTGGCGCAAGTATGTGCAGGCGTCGGGCCTGTCACAGAATGGCCGCCGCCGCTTCTGGCAGATATTCACCGGCGTCGCCGTCGCCAATCCGAACCATGCGCCGGTCGAGGCCGATTTCGTGCGGCTCCTCTCCGAGGTGAACGGTCTGGGCGACAAGGTGGAGCAGGGCGCGGTCACGCTGGTCGGCGCCGGTCCCGGCGATCCGGAATTGCTGACGCTGCGCGCAGTGCGCGCCTTGCAATCGGCCGACGTGATCCTGTTCGACGACCTCGTCTCGCACGAGATTCTCGATTTCGCGCGCCGCGAGGCGAAGAAGATGCTGGTGGGCAAGAGCGGCTATGGACCCTCCTGCAAGCAGGATGACATCAACGCGACGATGGTCGGCCTCGCGCGCAGCGGCAAGCGCGTGGTGCGGCTGAAAGGCGGCGACCCGATGATTTTCGGCCGCGCCGGCGAGGAGATCGAAGCCTGCCGCAAGGCCGGGATCGCCGTCGACGTCGTGCCCGGCATCACCGCGGCGCAGGGCGCGGCAAGCTCGCTCGGCGTGTCGCTGTCGCATCGTGTGCAGGCGCGGCGCATTCAATATGTGACGGGCCATGCGCAGAACGGTGCGCTGCCGGGTGACCTCGACTGGAAGAGCATCGCCGATCCTTCCGCGACGACGGCGATCTATATGCCGACGCGCACCTTCCCGCAGCTTGTGGAGAAGGCGCTGGCGCAGGGGCTCGATCCAGCGACGCCGGTGGCTGCAATCTCACGCGCGACGCGGCCAGACGAACACGTGATCAGCGGCACGCTCGGCGACATGGCGGCGCGGCTCGCGGCGGAAAAGCCGCAGGGGCCGCTGCTGGTGCTGATCGGATGGGTGCTGGAGAGTTATAGAGATGGCGAGATTAAGGGGCAGAGCGCTTCTGCAGTCTCATGACTCTTGTGCCGGACGCGCGAAGTGCGAGCCGGGACACGAAGGGGCTCAGACGTTGACGCCGAGCAGGCCAAGGATCGGGCGGCCGACATAGTGCCAGATGACGGTCAGGAGGCCGACAAACAGGAGGGCAAACACGAGGCTGGCGAACAGGGTCACGATCCAGTGCCCGACCGTCGCCAGCATCTGCATGGCTTCCTTGCCGCGCAGATCTCCGATCAATCCCCGGTCAGCGACGCAGACAGCCAACCCATCCCCGCGAGCAGGAGGCCTTGCAGGATATCGGCGCTGACCTGGGGCGGCTGGCGCGTGATCCAGAACCACGCGACGACCACGAGGGCCAACCCCAGGACCGTGGTCGGGACAGCACGAAGGCCGCGCGCGTCTTCGGGACGCCCACTTCGCCGCTTATTCGGCTTCATCGGCTCGGACATGGCCCGGCTTTTCATGGGACTCTTCCCGGTATGCCGGTATTGGTCGCGCCGAAGCGTAACAAGGTTCGCCTCTTGTGCGCCTTTAAGCCGATCTCAGGTAAACCCGGAATCGGGCGCGGGGCATGACAATGAAGCGGTCGCGCGAACGCGTCGCGTCATTCACCGCACGCTACTTCCCCGGCGCAGCCAATCCCCACAGCGTCGGGTCGAATCGCTTCACCACCGTCGCCGAGACGATGTGGTCGTCGAAATCCTTGGTCGGGTCGTTGGAGTGGTTGGCGATATAGCGGTAGTCGAAGCGCAGGTCGGTCTGCGCAGCGAACAGGTTCGGAAGCAGCACCGTCGCGCCCGGCGACCATGTGGTGTCCTCGCGCTTCGTCGGGCTCACGCCGACGACGTCCTTGCGATAGTCGCGGCGGCTGACCGCCAGGTTGGCGCCGACGATGATCCAGGGCGCCAGCGTCTTGTAGCCTTCGATCTTGCCGCCGTATTCCATGTAGGCGCCGGGCTGCACCTCGGTCAGGATGTTGGTGAGCGCGGTGCCGTTGATGTCGCTCCAGCGCAGCCAGGGTGAAAACAGAAGAACGCTGCCGTCGCCGAACACTTTCGGATAGGCGAAGCGACCGCGCGCTTCGGCATAAACGCCTTCGCCGGAGGCAAAGAAGTCGTCGTAGCCGCGATAGGCGAGGCGCAATTGCAGGGCGCGATAGGCGCCTTCGAGATTGCCTTCGAACAGCGCGCCGACCGCCGCTTCGCTGTAATAGTAGCGTTTGTCGAAGGTCGCGACCGAGCCACCGATGGTCGGATGCACGGAGAGGGCCGGCGTCAGGTCGACGATCGGACCGAGATCGAGACCGGCGACGCCGTAATTCAGGTCGCTTTCGCGCGCGTGGATCTGTCCGGCCGCGAGCGCCGAAGTGCGCCAGCGGGTGCCGTTGATGTTGCGCTCGTCGCGCAATTCGAGCGAGCCGAGGAGCTGCATCTCGCTCTTGCCGGGCAGATAATATTTCGGATTGGATTCGTAGGCCGTGCCGAGCGAAGCGGTGACCAGCGTGACATTCGGCTGCAGGGCGCGGCGGATGCGCTGCAGGCCACGCTGCGCTTCGTAGTTGTTCGGGTCGTTGAGCAGCACGCGCTCATAGGCCGAGAGCGCCCAGCGCAACTGTCCGGCTTCCTCGGCGGCTTGCGCAAAACGGATATTGAGATCGGGATCGGCGGGACGCTGCAGCACCTGCTGGTACAGGCGATCGAGCACGGGCGTGGAGCCGGGCCGGTCGGCGCGCGCAGGCTCAGCGATCGATACGATCGCCGCCGTCGCGCACAGGGAAGCCAGCATGGTGCGGATGGCCCGCATCATTCCAGATGTGTTCACACCAACGCTCTACAAATTCCAAGGCTTCCACCGCGGGCAGATGTAGCCGAATTGCGCAGCGCGGGCTACATGGCCAGATCACAAGCGCTTGAACCTGTTGCTTTTCTGCACTCACCAACGAAAGCGGCTGGGGTATAGAGTGCCGCGGGGACGCTCCGACACGGGCGATTGCAATGACAGTAATTTCGTACCTCCCGCGCGGCCTCGCTGCGATGGCGGCGGCTGCGTTGATCGCCGGCGCGACGCCGGCGCTGGCGTCGAAGATCGGGGTTGCCTCGGCGGTCAAGAACGACGTGCAGGGCTCCAACGATCGCGTGCTGGCGGTGGGCAGCGACGTGTTCACCAACGAGCGCGTGCGCACCGGCGTCGAGAGCACGGCGCAGCTTCTGTTCCTCGACAAGACCTCGCTCAGCATCGGACCGCAGGCGGAGCTCACGCTCGACAAGTTCGTCTACAATCCGAATCGCGGCGCGGGCGAAGTCGTGCTCAATTCGGTGAAGGGCGCTTTCCGCTTCGTGTCCGGCTCGCAGGACCCGCGGCACTACACGATCAAGACGCCGGTCGCGACGCTCGGGGTGCGCGGCACCGTGGTCGATTATCTGGTGCAGAACGGCAAGGCGGTCTTCATCCTGGTGCAGGGCTCCGCGCAGCTGACCATCGCGGGCGGGAAGATCGTGAATCTGACCAAGCCGGGCACGGTCTATATCGTGCATGCGGGCGGCAAGGTCGAAGGCCCGCTGCCGAATGACGGCACCATCGTACATGCCTTCGGCAACATCGCGTTCCCGCTCTATGGCTGGTTCTTCCAGGGCGATCCGCAGAACCCGCAGTCGTTCGGACGCATCGACAATATCGATCAGCTCAACGCGCTGGTGAACAAGTACACCCCGCCCCCCAGCTACAGTGGCTGCCAGCCGTACTGTTATCTCAACAACGGCGGCAACTAGCCGGCGTCATTCGTTTTGCTGCCAGCGTCTTGATTCAAGGCGGTGGTGGCTTTCGTG
>Ga0073934_10001172_pt1 | contig 65887 bp, 61 predicted proteins | sample LarsenN4metaG_FD_76834 | JGI IMG/M metagenome (GOLD analysis project Ga0073934, IMG submission 76834) | Hot spring sediment bacterial and archeal communities from British Columbia, Canada, to study Microbial Dark Matter (Phase II) - Larsen... ... | reverse complement strand
CTCCGCCCTCCGGCGCCGCGGCCTCTGACCCGACATCGGCAAGCATCTCACCGCATCGCGTCGCCCGCCTGCGCGCCGACGGGGTCGCATCCCCATCGGGGCCCCTGCTCCGCCCTCCGGCGCGCTACTGCTCCATGCCGCAGAAGACCTCGCGCATCATGCCGATCAGCGAGAGCGTGCGCTCGTCTCCGACCCGGTAGTAGACGCGATTGGCGTCCTTGCGGGTGCGCAGCACTCCTTTTTCACGTAGTATCGCCAGGTGCTGGGAGATGTTGCTCTGCGAGGTGCCGACGCAGTCGACGATGTCCTGCACGTTCAGCTCCTGGTTGCCAAGCACGCACAAAATCTTCAACCGCAACGGGTGCGCCATGGCCTTGAGGGCTCGCGAAGCCTGTTCGATGTGCTCCTCCTTGTCTATCAGCACAGCGCGCAGCGCATGAGTGTCGGGCATGGGGCGTTTCCAGATGATTGGCCTTAATTAGAATATACTAAAATTACCCGGCGGCCGAGACGGTGACTAAAACGTCAATTAGATCATGAAGGTAACGCCGGTCCTGCTGATCATACTCGATGGCTTCGGTCACCGGGAGGAATGCGAGCACAACGCGATCTGCCAGGCGCGGAAGCCGCACTGGAATGTCCTGTGGGCGACCTGCCCGCACACGACCATCGATGCCTCCGAGAAATGGGTCGGGCTGCCCAAGGCGCAGATGGGCAACTCCGAAGTCGGCCACATGAACATCGGCGCCGGGCGCGTCGTCTTCCAGGACTACACCCGGATCGAGAATGCGATCGAGACCGGGGAGTTTTTCACGAACCCGGTGCTCGCAAGAGCGGTGGAAACCGCGCGCGGGGCGGGGCGCGCCCTGCACGTCCTGGGGCTTCTCTCGCCCGGCGGCGTGCACAGCCACGAGTCGCAGATCCACGCGATGCTCGAGATGGCTGCGCGCGGCGGCGCCAAGGACGTGCGCGTCCACGCGTTCCTCGACGGTCGCGACACGCCCCCCAGGAGCGCCGAGGGCTCGCTCATCGCGCTCGCCCGCAAGTGCGAGGAGCTGAAAACCGCGAGCATCGCCTCGATTTGCGGCCGCTACTATGCCATGGACCGCGACCAGCGCTGGGAGCGCGTCAAGCCGGCCTACGAGCTCATCACCCGGGGCGAGGCGGCGTTTCACTCGCCCTCCGCCGTCGAGGGACTGCGCGCCGCCTACGCGCGCGGCGAGACCGACGAGTTCGTAAGGGCGACGGCGATCGGCAACCCGGCGCGCATGAGCGACGGCGACGCCGTCGTGTTCATGAATTTCCGGGCCGATCGCGCGCGGCAGTTGACGCGCGCTCTCACCGAAGCCGGCTTTAACGGGTTCGCGCGCGAGCGGCCTCCCGGGCTCGGCTATTTCTGCACGCTCACGAGCTACGGCGAGGATTTCGCCGGCATCCCCGCGGCGTTCCCGCCGCAAAGCGTCGCCAACGGCTTCGGCGAGTACCTTTCGAAGCGGGGCCTGAAGCAGTTGCGCATCGCCGAGACCGAGAAATACGCGCATGTCACCTACTTCTTCAACGGCGGGGTCGAAGCGCCCTATGCCGGGGAGGACCGCATCCTGGTGCCCTCGCCCAAGGTGGCGACCTACGACCTCAAGCCCGAGATGAGCGCCTACGAGGTCACCGACAAGCTGGTCGATGCGATCAAGGCCCGCAACTATGACGCCATCATCTGCAACTACGCGAACGGCGACATGGTCGGGCACACCGGCAATCTCGCAGCGGCGACGCGCGCGATCGAGGTGCTGGATGAGTGCATCGGTCGCGCGGTCGCAGCGATGCAGGAGATCGGGGGCGAAGTGCTGATCACCGCGGATCACGGCAATGCGGAGACGATGCTCGATCCGGCGACACAGCAGGCGCACACCGCCCACACCCTGAACGTGGTGCCGCTGCTCTACATCGGGCGCCAGGCGAAGATCGCCCGGGGCGGCGCCCTCCGGGACGTGGCGCCCACGCTGCTCGCCATGATGGGCTTGCCGCAACCGCCCGAGATGACCGGCAGGCCGCTCGTCAGCTTCACGTGAACAGCCTGTCGGACCCGCGTGTCCTTCCATTCCTTGTGCGGGCAGTTTTACGTGAGAAGTTTGCGGGGCGCCAGTCCGGCAAACTCCTGCGCGCCGCCTGCGTGTTCTTGATCCTCGCCCTGGCGAGCCCGGCCGCGACCGCGGCGGCGAGCCCCGGGGGAGCCAGGGAAAAGGAACTGCGCGAGCTGCGCGCGCGCATCGAGGGGCTTCAGAAGCGGCTCGCCGCCGCCGAGGACTCGAAGAGCGAGGCGGTCGACGCGCTCAAGGAGTCCGAGCGCGCGATATCGGACGCCAACCGGGCGCTGCGCGAGCTCGGCGAGCAGTCGCGCGAGATCGGTAAGCGGCTCGAGGTGCTGCGCGTCGAGTCGAGGGAGCGCGAAGAGGCATTAAAAGCGCAGCAGGCATTGTTCGCGCGCCTGCTGCACCAGTATTACCTCGGCGGACAGGCCGAGCCGCTGAAACTTCTCCTCAACGGCCGCGATCCCAGCGAGGTCGCGCGCCACCTGCGCTATTACGGCTATGTGTCCCGCGCGCGCGCGCAGCTCATCTCGGAGTTGCGCGCGAGCCTTGCCCGCTCGAGGGAGCTCGCGCGGGAAGCGGAACAACAGGCGGGCGAGCTCGCCGCCGTCACGCGCGAGCAGCACGCGCAGCGCCAGCGGCTCGAGCGCGAGCGGCGCGCGCGCAACCAGGTGCTCGCCCGCATCTCGCGCGACATCGAGCGCCAGCGCCGCGAGATCAGCACGCTCCGGCGCGACGAGAACCGGCTCGCGCGGCTCCTCGCGCAACTCTCGCGGCTCGTCGCGCGCGAGCGGCCCGCGGCGCGGCTGCGGAACGAGCGGGTGCCGGAGGCCTCCGCCGACGGCGGACCGTTCCCGCAGCTCAGAGGCAAGCTCAGGCTCCCCGTGCGCGGGGAACTCGCCAACCGCTTCGGCAGTCCACGCTCTGACGGCGGGGCGGTCTGGAAGGGCCTGTTCATATCGGCCAAGGCGGGCGATGAAGTGCGGGCGGTCGCTGCCGGGCGCGTGGTATTCGCCGACTGGCTGCGGGGCTTCGGAAACCTCCTCATCATCGACCACGGCGGCGCCTACATGAGCCTCTACGGCAACACCGAGGCCATCTACAAGCAGGTCGGCGATGAGATCCGTGGCGGCGAGACCGTCGCGACAGTGGGCAACAGCGGCGGCAACGCCGATTCGGGTTTATACTTCGAGATCCGGCATCAGGGTAAGCCTCTGGATCCCCTGGGCTGGGTGGAGATGCGGTGAATGGTGAATAGTGAATCGTAACAGTGACTTATGCCCTGGCTGCGGAGGCCGGGTCGGGTCACGATTCGCCATTCACGGGTGACGGTCTTTCGGGAGTTGGCAATGCGCAACAAGCTGCATCAGATCGGGCTCATCGCCGTCGGCGTGCTGCTCGGCGTGCTGGTCAGTCTCAACTTTTCCGCGGTGGCGCAGAAGGCGACGAGCACGCCGCTGCCGATCGAGGAGCTGCGCGCGTTCACCGAGGTGTTCGGGCGCGTCAAGAGCGACTACGTCGAGCCGGTGGATGACAAGAAGCTCATCACCGAGGCCATCAACGGGATGCTGACGGGGCTCGATCCGCATTCGGCCTATCTCGACCAGGAGGCGTTCAAGGAGCTGCAGGTCGGCACCCAGGGCGAGTTTGGCGGGCTCGGCATCGAGGTCGGCATGGAAGACGGCTTCGTCAAGGTGGTGGCGCCGATCGACGACTCGCCCGCGTCCCGCGCCGGGCTGAAACCGGGCGATCTCATCGTCAAGCTCGACGAAACCTCGGTCAAGGGCATGACCCTCAACGAGGCGGTCAAGCGCATGCGCGGCAAGCCCAACACCCAGATCACGCTCACCCTCGTGCGCAAGGGCGAGCCGAAGCCGATCGTGGTCACGCTCACGCGCGCGATCATCAAGATCCAGAGCGTCAAGGCGAAGCTCCTCGAGCCCGGCTACGCCTATTTCCGCGTGACCCAGTTCCAGGAGCACACCGGGGAGGCGCTGGTGCGCGCGATCGAGAAGCTGTTCAAGGAGAACCAGGGCCCGATGAAGGGCATCGTCCTCGATCTCCGCAACGACCCGGGCGGGCTGCTCAACGGCGCGGTCGCCGTCTCCGCGGCGTTCCTGCCCGCGGGCTCCCTGGTGGTGTACACCGACGGCCGCACCGAGGACTCGAAGATGAAGTTGAACGCGAGCCCCGAGCACTACCTGCGCGGCCGCATGAAGGAGGATTACGTGCGCCGGCTGCCGCAGCAAGTGAAATCGGTGCCGATGGTGGTGCTGGTGAACGCCGGCTCGGCGTCCGCTTCCGAGATCGTCGCGGGCGCGCTGCAGGACCACAAGCGCGCCGTGATCATGGGCCAGCAGACCTTCGGCAAGGGTTCCGTGCAGACCATCCTGCCGCTCGCGAACAACACCGCGATCAAGCTCACGACCGCGCGCTACTATACGCCGAACGGGCGCTCGATCCAGGCAAAGGGCGTCACGCCCGACATCCCGCTCGATGACGGCTCCTCGAGCCGGGCGGCCGCGCTGAAGGTGCGCGAGGCCGACCTCACCAAGGCTCTCACCAATGGCACCGGGGAGGAGCCGGCGAAGAGCCCGGAGGCGGCGACGAAGCAGTACGGCTTCTCGCCCGCGCCGCGCCCGGCCGATGTCGACGAGAAGCTGCTCAGGCCCGAGCCGGGCGAGATCGTGTCCAAGCACGACTACGAGCTCAACCAGGCGATCGCGTTCCTGAAGAGCCGCGGCGGGGTCAAGGTCGCGAACTGAGCGGCTCCCGGCTCGCGCGAGACGCCCGGCGAGCGCCGGGCGTTTTGCTGTACACTGCCTCCGCAACCCCGGCACCGCGGCCGTATCCCGCATCCTGTATCCCGCATCCCGTCACCCGCCGATGAACGACCAGCAACTGCTGCGTTACAGCCGTCACATCCTGCTGCCGCAGATCGGCGTCGAGGGACAGGAGAAGCTGCTCGCCGCGCGCGCCCTGGTGATCGGCGCGGGAGGCCTCGGTTCGCCCATCGCGCTCTATCTCGCGTCCGCGGGCGTGGGGAGCATCACGCTGTGCGATGACGAGGACGTCGATCTCACCAACCTGCAGCGGCAGATCGTGCACCGCACCGGTTCGATCGGGCGCAAGAAGGTCGAGTCCGCGCGCGCGACGCTCGCCGCGATCAACCCCGAGGTGAAGGTGACGGCCCTGGCGGAACGCGTGGACGAGAAGCGGATGGAAGCGCTCGCCGCGCAGGCCGACGTCGTGCTCGACGGCAGCGACAACTTCGCGACGCGGCACGCGGTGAACCGCGTGTGCGTACGCCTCGGGAAGCCGCTGGTGTCGGGCGCGGCCGTGCGTTTCGACGGACAGGTCGCGGTGTTCGACCTGCGCGCGCCCGAATCGCCGTGCTACGCGTGCTTGTTCGCGGAGTCCGCTGAGTCCGAGGACATCCGCTGCGCGGTGATGGGCGTGTTTGCTCCGGTGACGGGGATCGTCGGCTCGATCCAGGCGGCCGAGGCGCTGAAGCTCATCGCGGGCGCCGGCGAGACGCTCGCCGGACGCCTGCTGCTGCTCGATGCGCTCGCCATGCAGGTGCGCATCGTCAAGCTCGCCAAGGACCCTGCGTGCCCCGTGTGCGGCGCCCGACGTTCGCGGTCGGGCGTTGCGCCTTGAACTTTGAACGTTGAACCTTGAACGTTGAACCTCTACGGCGCGCCGCCCGCTGAGGCCGCAACCGGCTCTTGCGCAAGCAGCGCCTCGAGCTCCCGCGCCACCTGCGCCGCGTCCGGCGGATTGCGCCCCTGGTGCGCGAGCAGCACCCGCGCGGGGAAATCCGCGAGCGTCGGCGTGTGGCCGGTGTTGCGGGTCCTCGCCGCGGTCTGCAGCGCCGGCGCGAGGTGCGCCCTGAAGCCGGCCTTCTGGCTCTCCGCCGCCTCCACGATCGCCTGCTGCGCCCGCGCGATGCCGACCAGCAGCTCCGCGACCTGTTGTGTCGTCAGATTCGCCATGGCTCACCTCCCGTAGTTGATTCCCTGTCCGCCGCCGCCTCGCGGCCCCAGGAATTTCCCGCGCTTTGCCCGGACCGACTCAGCCCAGATTTTCAGGCGGTTTTGCATTGAGCAGCCTGTCGGAACTTCAACTCCGACAGGCGGCTAGGCGATGACGCCTTCCATGAGCTGGCGCCACTGCTTTGCCCACAGTTCGACCGGGTCGCGCTTGAAGCCGCTTTTCGCGAACTGGTGCCAGCGGCCGGTCACGAAGCTCATCAGCAGGTTCGCCTGCGCCGCCACGTCCGCGTCGGCGGCGATCTCCTGCTGCGTGACGCCGAAACGCAGCGCCTGCTTGAGCGCGGCCTCCAGCCGGTCGTGCAGCTGGTTGATGCGCGCCTGCAGCCGCTCGTCCTCGTTCACCAGCGCATCGCCGATCAGCACGCGCGTCATGCCGCGGTTCTTCTGCGCGAAGGCGAGCAGCACCGAGACGATCGCCTCGAGCTGGCGCAGTCCGCTCTTCTCCTCGCTGGTGATCTTGTTGATGAGCGCGAAGAGCGTCTGCTCGATGAATTCGATCAGGCCCTCGAACATCTGGGCCTTGCCCCTGAAATGGCGGTAGAGCGCCGCTTCCGAGACCTCGAGCTGCGCGGCCAGCGCGGCGGTGGTGATTTTCTCGGCGGCGGGACTCTCCAGCATCTTCGCCAGCGTCTGCAGGATTTCGCCCTTGCGCTCGCCCGTTCGCTCCGCCATCGCCGTCCTCCTCGGCTGTCCCGGACGCCTATTGTAAGTACACCAGCACGCGGGGCAACTGCATGAGATTCGCCACCTTCACATCCACGTATTCCGGGGCTCTTGCCGCGCGCGTCACCCAGACCGTCCTCATGCCGAGGCTGCGCGCGGTGCGCAGGTTCTCGAGTGAATCCTCGACCATGATACAGCGTCGCGGCTTGAGATGGTTGGTGCGGCAAAGGCGCAGGAACCCGTAGCTGTCGGGCTTGGGCCGGAAGCGCGCGTGCTCGATCGAGAACACGTCGTCGAAAAGGTCGGTCACGCCGAGCGCGCGCAGCACCGCCCGCGAGTAGTGAACGGGGGCGTTGGAGAACACGAACTTCCTTCCCGGCAGGCGCGTGAGCGTCGCGCGCAGCTGCGGCTCCTGCACCAGCATCCTTTCGAGATCCGGAAACTGGTGGGTGTGCCACAGGAAATGCCGCGGGTCGGTGGCGTGGTGCCGCATGAGCCCGAGCAGCGTCGCCCCGTAGCGCTTCCAGTAGTGGCGCCGCAGCTCGCCCGCGGCGGCCTCGTCGAGACCGAGGTGCGCCTGCAGGTAGGCCGTCATCGCCCGGCTGATGTGCGGAAAAATGTGGGGGCGCGCGTTGTGCAGCGTGTTGTCCAGGTCAAAGATCCACGCGTGTCCCCACATTTTCCTGAGTTACCTCGACAAGGAATTCGCCGCTACCAGCGCCGGCGAATTCCTAGCGGCGGCGGATGAGGGTGCCGACGCCCTCATCGGTCAGGACTTCCAGCAGCAGGGCGTGCTCGACGCGGCCGTCGATGATGTGGCAGGTGTTGACGCCGTTCTTGACCGCCTCGAGCGCCGAGCTGATCTTGGGCAGCATGCCCCCGGAAATCGTGCCGTTGGCGAAGAGCTCGTCCACCTTGCGCGCGGACAGCCCCGTCAGCAGGTTGCCGTTCTTGTCGAGCACGCCCGGCGTGTTGGTGAGCACGATCAGCTTCTCGGCTTTCAGCACCTCCGCGATCTTGCCCGCGACGAGATCGGCGTTGATGTTGTAGGTCTCGCCCTTCTTGCCCACGCCGAGCGGCGCGATCACGGGGATGAAGTTGTGGGTGTGCAGCCGGTGCACGATCTCCGGATCGATGCTCTCGACCTCCCCCACCTGGCCGATGTCGAGGAGCTCCTCCGAATCGCCGGCGCCGCGCACCAGCATCTTCTTCGCGCGGATGAGACCCCCGTCCTTGCCGGTGAGGCCCACCGCGCGGCCGCCGTGCTGGTTGATGAGATTGACGATCTCCTTGTTGACCTGGCCGCCGAGCACCATCTCGACGATGTCCATGGTCTCGGGGTCCGTCACCCGCATGCCCTGGATGAACTCGCCCTTCTTGCCGAGCTGCTTCAGCAGCACGTCGATCTGCGGCCCGCCGCCGTGCACCACCACCGGGTTCATGCCGACGAGCTTCAGGAGCACCACGTCGCGCGCGAAGCTCCCCTTCAGCTTCTCGTCGGTCATGGCGTTGCCGCCGTACTTGATGACGATCGTCTTGCCGTGAAAGCGCTGGATGTAGGGCAGCGCTTCGGCGAGGATCTTGGCTCTGTCCGCGGCGGTGGTGCCAGTGAGCGCCATGTGCGATGGATGGATTGCGTTGTCTGCGGCTATTCTACGGAAAAAAAAGCGGCAGGTCCTCCCGGACCCGCCGCTTTTTCATCGCTCACTGATTGAAGAGCTGCTTGTTCCCTTCGAAATCATTCCAATGAATCGGCGGCGATGCCGCCGATTCATTGTATGCTGATGCGCTTCGCCTGAGCCGCCGCCTTCTTCGGCAGCGTGAGTTCAAGCACGCCGTCGGCGTATTTCGCCTTGGCGGCGGTTTCGTCAACCGCCTGGCCGAGGGTGAAAGCCCGATAGAGCTTTCCGTAGCGGCGCTCCGAGCGCAGCATGCGCTCGCCGTCCTTCGCTGTCTTTTCCTGCTTCACTTCCGCGCTGACCGCGACCGCGTCCCCGTCGATGGTGACGTTGATGTCTTCCTTCTTCACGCCGGGAAGCTCGGCGCGCAGCGTGTAGGCGCTGTCGCTCTCGGACACGTCCACCCGGAACGCGGCGGCGCCCGGATGACCTTCGAAGCTCACTGGACGCACGAAGAAACCGCGGACGAGCTCGTCCAAGGCATCATCCCACGGGCTGAAGCGAGTCATGTTTGCCATAACCGGTCTCCTTTGAGCAGTTGGGCGCATCGCGCCGACAAGCTCAATGTGGGAGCCGGACAGCGGTTTTCAAGAACAAGGGGATTCGCAGCCGCGGTGCCGCCGCGCAACCGATTGATTCTACGTGCGGCTCCCGGCTTCCGCGGCACGGCCACCGGCGCTCGCGCGCCCGCTCCCATCGGAGCTCGCTCGCCGGAAGCTCAGTGGCTGTGGGTCTTCGCGCCGGCCAAGCCCCGCACCGCCGCCTGCACGGAGACGGTGGCCCGGCTGCCGTCGGCCTGCTCGATGGTCAGCGCGAGCGGCACCCTGTCGCCTTCGTTGAGCGGGCGCTGGAGGTCGACGAGCATCAGGTGCAGGCCCCCGGGCGCGAGCTTCACCCACTTCCCCGCGGGCAGCGCGACTCGCCGCACGGGACGCATCCTCATCACGCCGCCTTCCATCGCCATGGTGTGCAGCTCCACGCGCGCGGCGGCCGGACTCGCCGCCGCGATGAGCGCGGCATCGGCGCGGCTCGTGAGCTCCAGGTAGGCGCCGGCCACTTTCTGTCCCGGCGCGGTGGCGCGCACCCAGGCCTCCTTGACGCTCACCGCCTCGGCCGCCGCCGCGGAGGCAGCGAGCAGCGCGGCAAGCGCGATCGTCGAACGGATCCCCGTGATGAGATGCATGCCGCCTTCCATCCCTGGCGCTGGAGAAAGGGGCATTGTTCCAGCTGGAGGGGTCCCGCGCAACCGCGCCTTGTTATAATCCGCCTATTTCACGACGGTTATGATGCGCTCGATCGTTTTTCTCGCCTCGCTTCTCGTCTTTCCGCCTCTCCTCGCCCAGCAACGCGCGCTTCCGGTCCCGCCCGCGCCCGCGATTGCAGCGAAGGCCTACCTGCTGCTCGACTTCAACAGCGAGCAGCTGCTGGCGGCGCACAACCCGCGCGAGCGGGTCGAGCCGGCCTCGCTCACCAAGCTCATGACGGCGTACCTCACGTTCACCGCGCTCAAGCAGAAGCGGATCGCTCCGGACCAGGTGGTGCCGGTCTCCGAGCGCGCGTGGCGCGCCGAGGGCTCCCGCATGTTCATCGAGCCGGGGAAGCCCGTCACCGTCGACGAGCTCCTCCGCGGCATGGTCGTGCAGTCGGGCAACGATGCGAGCATCGCGCTCGCGGAAGCGATCGCCGGCAGCGAGGAGGCGTTCGCGCAGCTCATGAACCGCGAGGGCGAGCGGCTCGGCCTGAAGAACACCCGTTTCGTCAACGCCACGGGGCTTCCCCACCCGCAGCACTATTCGACGGCCCAGGACCTCGTGCTGCTCGCGGGCGCGATCATCCGCGACTTTCCCGATTACTATCCCCTCTATTCGCAGAAGGAATACCGCTACAACAACATCACGCAGTCGAACCGCAACCGGCTGCTGTGGACCGATGCCACCGTTGACGGCATGAAGACGGGTTACACCGAGAACGCCGGTTACAACCTGATCACATCGGCCCGGCGCGGCGAGCGCCGCCTGGTTTCCATCGTGCTCGGCGCCGCCAGCGAGGCCGCGCGCGCGGCCGAGAGCCAGAAGCTCCTCAACTACGGCTTCCAGTTCTACGACGGCGTGCGCCTCTACGCGAGGAACCAGCCGGTGGCGACGCTGCAGGTATTCAAGGGCTCGTCGAACAGCGTGAAAGCGGGTTTCCTCGCCGATCTGCACCTCACGCTGCCCAGGGGCCAGAACGAGAAGCTCGCCGCGACGATCGAGAGCCTGCAGCCGCTGCTCGCGCCGATCAGCGTCGGCCAGCGCGTCGGCACCCTGAAGCTCACGGTGGACGGCAGCCCGTTGCGCGAGCTGCCGGTGGTCGCCCTCGAGAACGTGCCCGTTGCGGGCGTCTTTGGACGCGGCTGGGACACGTTGCGCCTGCTCTTCCGATAAAATGCCGCCCGCAAGCGGCATTTTACAAGGGGTAGACTAACCGCAATCGAAGTGAGACGGGCCCCCGCCATTTCATCATCCCCGACCCCGCATGAACGATATCGCCTATCTCAACGGAGAATTCCTGCCGCTTGATCAAGCACGCGTTCCGGTGCTTGATCGCGGGTTCATCTTCGGCGACGGCGTCTACGAGGTGATCCCGGCCTACTCGCGCCGCCCGTTCCGGCTGCCGGAACATCTCGGCCGGTTGCGGCGGAGCCTCGCCGCGATACGCCTCGCCAATCCCCTGACGGACGCGGAATGGACGCGGCTCATCCACGATCTCGTCGCGCGCAACGCCGGCGAGGACCAGGCGGTCTACCTGCAAGTGACGCGCGGTGTGGCCAGACGCGATCACGCGTTCCCCAAGGACGCCCGGCCGACGGTATTCATGATGGCCAACCCGCTCGTCACCCCGTCGCGGGAGCTCGTCGAGAACGGCGCCGCCGCCGTCACCGCCACCGACTTCCGCTGGCTGCGTTGCGACGTGAAGGTCACCTCGCTCCTCGCCAACTGCCTGCTGCGGCAGCGCGCGCTCGACGCGGGCGCGGACGAAGTGGTGCTGTTCCGCGACGGCTATCTCACCGAGGCCTCGGCGAGCAACGTGTTCGCGGTGAAAGGGGGGGTGTTACTTGCTCCGCCGAAGAACCACCTCGTGCTGCCCGGCATCACCTACGACGTGGTGCTGGAGCTCGCGCAGGCGAAGAACGTGCCCGTCGAAGTGCGCGAGATATCCGAGGACGAGGTGCGCGGTGCCGACGAGCTGTGGCTCACCTCCTCCTCCAAGGAAGTGCTCGCCGTCGCGACCCTCGACGGCAAGCCCGTGGGCGGCGGCAGGCCGGGCGCTCTCTTCAAGGTGATCTACCAGGCCTTCCAGGAGTTCAAGCGCACGGTGATGCGGCAGGCGGCGTGAATCGCGTATCGACGATGGAGTCCCCGCTACTCGAGTATCCCTGCGAGTTCCCGATCAAAATCCTCGGCCACACGCAAGCGGGCTTTGCCCAGGCGGTGCTCGAGATCGTGTCGCGCCACGCGCCCGACTTCGACGGCGCCACCATGGAAATGAAGACGAGCAGGCGGGGCAAGTATCTCAGCGTGACCTGCGTGGTCCGCGCCACCTCGCGCGAGCAGCTCGACGATCTCTACCGCGAGCTGTGCGACCACCCGATGGTGGTCATGGTCCTGTAGACCGGTGAGCGGTAAGCGGTAAGCAGCGAGCGGTGAGCGGGGTTAAGCCGCTTTTCGGTTTTTTTCCGCTCACTGCTCACCGTTCACTGCTCACTGATTCTTCTTCTTTTTCTTCTTCCTGCCCGGGCGTGTCTTGCCGTAGCTGCCGCGAAAGAGCTTCCCCCGGCGCGTGCGTTGATCACCCTTTCCCATGGTGTCGCTCCCGTATCAGTCAATAGTTGGCGGCGGAATTCTACCGGTTAACGAGCCCGGCGGCAGCCGGGCTCATTTGCGCTTGCGGAGGGTTTGCAGCTCCGCCGCGTAGACCTTGCTCAAATCCGCCTGCGGGGCCCTCAGCTGCTCGGGCATGCGCCCGCACTGGCCGCGCAGCTCCTCGGAGCCGAGCCCGAGCAGGGTTTCCTTGTACTCCTGGCGTTCCTGAAGGATCGCGCCCTCGTACTTGCCGAGATTTCGCGTGAAATCGCGCTCGTCCTTCGATGCGAGCCGGATCATGGCCGTGACGCGGCGCCGGAGCTCCTCAACGAGCGCGCGGTGCTGCGCCTGCCACGCCGCGAAGGCCTTGTCGTTCGCCGCGCGCGTCTCGGGCACGGCAGCGTCGCAGGCCTCCTTCATCGCGAGCATCCGCTGGTACGCGCCGTATACCCGCCCGAGATCGGTGGCGTAATCGCCCGAGGACTCCTGCGCGGCAGCGGCACCGCAGGCGATTGCGGCGCCCACGACGAACCAAGCAGCGTGGATACGGGTCAATATCATTCCAGAGATGCTTGACGAAACGGGGCTCCCGCCTTCGCGGGAACGACGAACACCGGTTGTTCAGGGTTTCCCTCAGGAATGTGCCGGACCCAAGGCCGACGCATTCCCAGGTTGCGGCATTTTGCCCGCGTTCTTATCATTTCTCAATCAATCCGACAGGCTGCTGGAAGGATGCCCGTGACCTCCATCGCAATCGACGCCCGTGCTGCCGCGCGCGCGCGCGTGCCCGAGGTGCGCGTGCGCCGGCTCGGCTTCGCCGACTACGAGCCGACGTGGCGCGCGATGCGGGAGTTCACCGCGAACCGCACGCCCGCAACGCGCGACGAGTTATGGCTCACCGAGCACCCGCCGGTCTACACCCTGGGCGTTGCCGGGCGCGCGGCGCACCTGCCGCGGGTGGCGAACGGCATCCCGGTGATCAAGGCGGACCGCGGCGGGCAGATCACCTATCACGGCCCCGGGCAGGTCGTGCTCTACGCTCTCCTCGACATGCGGCGTCTGGGTCTCACGGTGCGGCCGCTCGTCCGGAAGATGGAGGAGGCCGTGATAGACTTGCTCGCCACCTACGGGATCGCCGCCGAGGGGCGGGCCGAGGCGCCGGGCGTCTACGTGGACGGCGCGAAGATCGCGGCGCTGGGATTGCGCATCAAGAACGGCCGCTGCTATCACGGCCTCGCCTTCAACGCCGACATGGACCTCTCGCCGTTTTACGCGATCGACCCGTGCGGCCACCCGGGGCTCGCGGTGACGCAGGCGCGCGATCTCGGCATCACCGATGCGCCCAAAGTCCTGGGCGAAAAGCTCGCCGGACACCTGATACGCAGGCTGACATGAGCGCCGTGGGAGAAAAAGAGAAGGGCCGGGCGAAGACCGCGCGCATTCCCGTCAAGGTGGTGCCCGTGGCGCCGCTCGCCAAGCCCGAGTGGATCCGCGTGCGCCTCGGCGATGGCGGGCGCTTCCAGGAGGTGAAGCGCATCCTGCGCGCGCACCGCCTGCACACCGTGTGCGAGGAGGCGACCTGCCCCAACATCGGCGAGTGCTTCGGCAAGGGCACCGCGACCTTCATGATCCTCGGCGACCTGTGCACGCGCCGCTGCCCGTTCTGCGACGTCGCCCACGGCAAGCCCCTTGCCCCCGATCCCGAGGAGCCGGTCAACCTCGCCCGCACCATCGCCGCGCTCAGGCTCGGTTACGTCGTCATCACGAGCGTGGACCGCGACGACCTGCGCGACGGCGGCGCGCAGCACTTCGCCGCCTGCATCCGGGCCGTGCGCGAGCTCTCGCCTGCGACGCGGATCGAAGTGCTGGTGCCGGATTTCCGCGGGCGCCTCGAGACCGCGCTCAATGTGCTGTCGGGGGCGCTCCCCGACGTCATGAATCACAATCTCGAGACGGTGCCGCGGCTCTACCGCCAGGCACGGCCCGGCGCCGATTACCATCACTCGTTGAAACTGTTGAAGGATTTCAAGTCGCGGTTCCCGCACATACCCACCAAGTCGGGGCTGATGGTGGGATTGGGAGAAACCGATGATGAAATCCTTGAAGTGATGCGCGACCTGCGCGCGCACGATGTGAACCTGCTGACCATCGGCCAGTACCTGCAGCCGTCCCCCCATCACTTGCCGGTCGCCCGCTACGCCGATCCCGCCGTGTTCGACGAGTTTGCACGCAGGGCGGAGGAACTGGGCTTCCTGCACGCCGCGTGCGGGCCGCTGGTGCGCTCTTCCTACCACGCCGACCGGCAGGCGCTCGAGGCCGGCGTCGCCTGAAAAGCATTACTCTGTGTTCTCTGTGGCTCAACGGGTTCTTTGGGCTTATCCTCAAGTAGCGCGCGCAGCGCCTAGCAGCCTGTCGGACTCAAGCGTCCGCACAGCATGCTAAACGCAAAACCGGCCGAGAATCAGGATAGAAGACCCCCGAAGCCGTCGAGCGTGAAGAAAAGCGTGTGCGAATTCGCATGTCTGTCACCCTTTTTCGCCCTTTTTCCCGCGGCCGGTTTTGCGCCAGGAGTTGGTCGGAGCTATGTCCGGCCAACTCCTGGATTCCCGGCGATGCGCGACCCGTGCTCCCGCGGAGACTAGCATGCCCCAGGCAACCCCGTTGTTTCCCGCCCGCCTCCACCATCTTTGCCTGTCGGTCCGCGATGCTAAAGCGATGATCGACTTTTATCGCGACGGGCTGGGGCTCACCTCGACGAGGCTCCCCGGCGGTTCCTGGCTGCTGTCCGGCGGGGAACGTTCGTTTGTCCTGGAGCCCGGGGAGCCGCAACGGCTCGTCTACTCCGCCTACGCCCCGGCGAACGCGGGGCAACTCGACGCGCTGCGCGACAAGCTCACGCGGCTGGGGATCCGGATCGGCGCCTCGCCTTCGCCGCTGTTTCGCGACGGCGCCTTCTCAGTGACCGACCCGGACGGTGGAGCGGTGGTGTTCGGGATGCCCCGTGGCCCGGGCACGTCATCCGATCGCCTCCCGGGGCGGCTCCAGCACGTCGTCAAGCGCACGGCGCACGTCGACCGCATGACGGCATTCTATTGCGAAGCGCTCGGCTTCAAGGTCTCGGACATCGTGCTCGAAGCCCCGGGCGCGGCCACCGCATGCTTTCTGCGTTCCGACCCCGAGCACCACAGCTTTGCCGTGTTCCGCGCAAGCGAGCCGGGGTTCGACCACTTCAGCCTGGAGGCGAGCTGCTGGAACGACCTGCGGGACTGGGCCGACAGCTTCGCGCGCCTCCGCGTTGCGCTCTTCTGGGGACCGGGCCGCCATGGACCGGGCAACAATCTCTTCTTGATGGTGCGCGACCCGGAGGGCAACGCGGTCGAGATCTCCGCGGAAATCGAAACGATCGCCGAGGACCGCGCCCCCGGCGAGTGGCAGCACGGCGAGCGCACGCTCAACCAGTGGGGCGGCTCGTGGATGCGGAGCTAGACACCTCTGACCGCCGGGGCGCGGCGGACGCGGAGGAAAAGCAAGAACAAATTTGAACCGGTAGAGCAGAGGAGGAAGCAGTGTCACAAGGTAACACCACCCCCCTCGTCGAACCGGATGTGCGGATTTCCCGCACCCGGCTCTCAGGCACGCGCTCACCGCAACCAGAAAGCGGCTACGCCCCGGTCTCGGAGAAGAAACGGCCTCCGGACACTCGTAGGGGTTCCCGCGGCCCGTTGGGGGTTCACCCCCGCCCGAGCGGGTCGCCCAGGTTCCTCGACTGATTCTCGCCACGCGCGCTGTCCCCTACCACCCCGGGAAGCCCGACGAATGCCCTCACCCGTTGCTTCTTCGCCGGCGGCAGGCTTCGGCTTCTTGGGCAGACTGGCCACTTCCGGTCTGGCGTAACGAGGCCGACACGGGTTCGGCTGCGCTACGGCTCGCGTGCTCACCGCACGAGGCTTCGCGCGACCGATTGCCCGGCGCCGCGCCCGCTTGGCTACCTGTTGAACGGGAAATTCACAGGGTAGACTCCTTTCAGTTCACAAGATCAGCCAAATGGTTCCTTCCTTCGCTTGGCGCGGAGGACCACAGCGGGAACGCCACAACACTGCTACAGGCGGTCAAAAGCGGCCGGGTATCGCTTCGGCAGCCGCCGCACTGGCTCGCTGAAGTCGCGGCAGTCCTCAGCCGCCTCTCCCCTTCGTCAGCGAGAGAAGACGTTGCCCTGCTGTGGGCGATGCGCATTCCGGTTATCGAAACGCCCGAGGTCTATGACGTCGCATGCAAGCTCGCGATCGCGCTCGACCAGCACGTGTTCGACACGCTCTATCACGCCACAGCTCTCCTTTCACAAGATTGCATGCTGGTTACCGCTGACGAGCGCTATCATGGCAAAGCCCGTAAGATCGGCGCGATTTCTCTGCTTAAGCACATCAATCTGTCCTGAGGGAAACGGCGTGCTTGGTCGGCTTCTTCGGTCTGAGCACAAGAATCTCATCGGAGGGAACCATCGACGTGATCGAATCCGGCGAGAAGCTTCCGTCTCTATGAGCGTCACTGCGTCACCGCGTCCCTTCGTCACTCACACTCATCACTCATCACTCATCACCGTCTTCAGTGCGCCTTGTCCCAGTTCGGTCCGACGCCGATGTCCACCACGAGCGGCACGGAAAGCTCGGCAACTCCGCTCATCAGGCCGGGCAGCGCGCGCTTGACCTCGTCGAGCTCGCCGTCCGGCACTTCGACCACGAGCTCGTCGTGCACCTGGAGGATCAGCCGCGACCCGAGGCCTTTCTCCTCCAGCCAGCGGGCGACCGCGATCATCGCCATCTTGACGAGATCGGCGGCCGTGCCCTGCATCGGCGCGTTGATCGCCGCGCGCTCCGCGCCCTGGCGGCGCGTGCTGTTCGCCGACCGGATCTCGGGCAGCCACAGCCGCCGCCCGAACACCGTCTCGACGTAGCCCTTCTCGCGCGCCCGCTCGCGCGTGTGCTGCATGTAGTCGGCGACTCCCGGGTAGCGCGCAAAATAGCGGTCCATGTACTGCTGGGCGGCGCCGCGCTCGAGCCCCAGCTCGCGCGCGAGCCCGAATGCCGACATGCCGTAGATCAGCCCGAAGTTGATCACCTTGGCGTAACGCCGCTGCTCGGCGCCGACCTCGCCCGGGGCCACGCCGAAGATCTCGGCCGCGGTCGCGCGATGGATGTCCTCGCCCGCCGCGAACGCCTTGAGCAAGCCGGCGTCTCGCGAAATGTGCGCCATGATCCGCAGCTCGATCTGCGAGTAGTCGGCAGAGACGATGTGGGCGCCTTGCGGCGCGATGAACGCTTCGCGGATTCTGCGGCCTGCCGGGGTGCGGATCGGGATGTTCTGCAGGTTGGGGTCGTTGCTCGCGAGCCGGCCCGTCACCGCCACCGCCTGCCCGTAGTTGGTGTGCACGCGCCCGGTCACCGGGTCGATCATCCCGGGCAGCTTGTCGGTGTAAGTGGACTTCAACTTGGCGAGCGCCCGGTACTCGAGGATCAGCTTGGGCAGCGGATGGTCGAGCGCGAGCTCGCCCAGCACGTCCTCGTCGGTCGAGGGCGCGCCGCTCGGCGTCCGCTTCAGCACCGGGAGCTTCTGCCTCTCGAAGAGAAGCTCCTGGATCTGTTTCGGCGAGTTGAGATTGAAGGACTGGCCCGCCTGCTCGTGGGCCTTGGCCTCGAGCTCCGCCATCTCGGCGCCGAACTCGCGCGAGAGCTCCCCGAGCAGCGCGGTGTCGAGCAGCACGCCATGCCGCTCCATCGCGAACAGCACCGCGACGAGGGGCATCTCCAGCTCGCGGTAGACGCGCGCGAGACCGGCCTCGGCCGCGATGCCCGGGTAAAGCGCGCGGTGGAGCCGCAGCGTCACATCGGCGTCCTCGGCCGCGTACTCGGTCGCGCGCTCGACCGCGACCTGCTCGAAACCGATGCGGCCCGCGCCCTTGCCGGTCACCTCGTCGTAGGTGATGGTCTTCAGCCCCAGGTGCCGGGAGGCGAGGCTGTCCATGTCGTGCGGACGGTGGCTTTCCAGGACGTAGGATTCGAGCAGGGTGTCGTGCGCGAGGCCGGCGAGCCGCACCCCGTGGTTGGCGAGCACGTGCATGTCGTACTTCGCGTTCTGCGCGAGCTTGGTGCGCCTCGGGTCTTCCAGCCAGGGCTTGAGCGTCGCCAGCACCGTCTCGCGCGCGAGTTGCGGCGGCGCCCCGGCGTAGCGATGCCCGACCGGCACGTAGGCGGCGCGGCCCGGCTCGATCGAGAAGGAGACGCCCACGAGCTCGGCCTTGAACGGATCGAGGCTCGTGGTTTCCGTATCCACGGAAACCAGTTCCGCCTCCTCGATTCTCTCCAGCCACGCCTCGAGGCGTTCTTCGGTGAGGATGGTTTCATAGTCGCGAGGACTTTGCGCGAGTTGAGGGGCGGGCGATTCCGCTACCTCACGCGAATCCGGTGACCCCGTCCCCTCCAACTCGCGCCGCCAGGACTTGAACTCGAAGCGGTCGAACAGCGCCGCGAGCTTCTCCCTGTCCTGCGCCCGGGGCGCGAGGTCGTGCACCGTCACGGGCAGATCGACGTCGCACCGGATGGTAAGCAGCTGCCGCGCCTTGGGCAGCCAGTCGAGCACCTTGCGCAGGTTCTCGCCCACCACCCCGCCGATCTCGGCCGCGTGCTTCATCACCTCGTCGAGCGTCCCGTACTGCGAAAGCCACTTCGCCGCGGTCTTCGGCCCGACCTTGTCCACGCCCGGCACGTTGTCCACGCTGTCGCCGATCAAGGTGAGGTAGTCGATCATGCGCTCCGGCTTGACGCCGAATTTGCCCGCCACGCCCGCCTCGTCGAGTACCTCGACCTCGCCGGTTCTGGGATCGGCATTCTCGATCGTGATGACGGGGTTCACGAGCTGCGCGAGGTCCTTGTCGCCGCTCGCGATCACCACGCGCAGGCCCTCGCGCTCGGCCTGCCTCGCGAGCGTGCCGATGACGTCATCCGCCTCCACTCCCTCGATCTCGAGCAGCGGCCAGCCCAGGGCGGCGACGGTTTCCTTGAGCGGCGCGATCTGGGAGGCGAGATCGTCCGGCATCGGCGGGCGGTTGGCCTTGTACTCGGGATAGACCTCGTCGCGGAAGGTCTTGCCTTTTGCGTCGAAGACGCAGGCGATATAATCCGCGGGAGTCTCCCGGTACAGCCGGCGCAGCATGTTGATGACGCCGTAGATCGCGCCGGTCGGCTCGCCCTTGCGGTTGCGCAGGTCGGCGCGCGCGAGCGCATGGAACGCGCGGTAGAGGTACGAGGAGCCGTCAACCAGCAGCAGCGTCTTCATAACTTCTCGTAAACGGTGAATCCTAAATCGTGAATCGCTGACGGGCGCAACGCCCGCGTATCACGATCAGCCAACACGATTCACCATTCACGATTCACGATTCACGGGTTCTATATGACTGAGAAAGACAAGCTTCGCAACGCCATCACGCCCGAGCTCGCGGAGCGGCGCTGGTCCGCGCGCGAATCGTGGCGGGTGTTCGGCATTATGTCAGAATTCGTCGAGGCGACGGAGCGCTTGAGCGTGATCCGTCCCGCGGTGAGCATGTTCGGCAGTTCCCGCACGCCGGCCGATCATCCCTATTACATCCTCGCCGAGAGGATCGCGCGCCAGCTCTCGGACGCCGGCTTCAGCGTGGTCTCCGGCGGCGGCCCCGGCATCATGGAAGCGGCGAACAAGGGCGCCTACTTCGGCCGCAGCCCGAGCGTCGGGTTGAACATCCAGCTGCCGCACGAGCAGCAGGCGAACCTCTACCAGGACATCAGCCAGACCTTCCGCCATTTCTTCGCGCGCAAGGTGATGTTCGTCAAGTTCGCCACGGCGTGGGTCGTGCTGCCGGGCGGCTTCGGCACGCTCGACGAGCTGATGGAAGCGCTGACGCTGGTGCAGACCGGCAAGACGCGCAAGATGCCGATCATCCTGGTGCACGAGCCCTTCTGGCGCGGGATGATCGACTGGTTCCGCCACGCGCTGATCACGGAAGGCATGATCGATCCCGACGACATGAGCCTCGTCCAGATCCACAACGAGCCGCAGGCGGTGGTGGACGCGATCTTCGGCTATTACGAGAAGCGCGGCTTCGAACCGTCCGCCGCGGAGCGTGAAATACTCCTCAACCTCTAGGATCCGGGATGCGGGATTCGGGGCTCGGGAAGATTCCCAACCGGCCCGCGCAATGTCTTTTCCCGGAATCCCCGCTCCCGCCACCCGAATCCTGCTTTGAAAAGCGCTCCGGAACCCCCATAATTGGAACTGAAGCGGACGCTGCAGGCGTCAGCTCATTTGCGCGCGTTGGAACGGACGGCCTGGCCGCCGTTCAACGCGCGGGCCAGCAGGGACTCACCGATGTCGATACGCTCATTCACCGCCGCGTTACTGCTCGCCGCCGCGCTGCCGGTGGCGGCGCAGACCGGCGCGAAGCCGCCGGCGTTGCAGCCGGTGCCCGAACCGCCGCCGCCCCCGCCGGGCTACGAGCTCGACCCGGCGCTGGAGCCGCAGGTGACCATTCTCAAACGGGGCACCGACACCGTCGAGGAGTTCCGCCTCGGCGGCAGGCTCTACATGATCAAAGTGACGCCCGCGAGCGGGACGCCTTACTACCTCATCGACGAACGGGGCGACGGCAACTTCGCGCGGCAGGACGCCTTCACCCCCAACGTCCGGCCGCCAATGTGGGTCATCATGGAGTTCTGACAGCGTGACCGGTGCATGGTGAATCGTAAACGGTGAAGGCCCTCGGGTTTCCCGATTTACCATTTAGCATTTACCATTCACGCTGTTATGTCGGTCTTCACCACCGTCACGGCGGAGCAGCTCCGCGCCTGGCTCGGGAGCTATGCCGTCGGCAGCCTGGTCAGCCTCGAGGGCATTGCGGCCGGCATCGAGAACACCAACTATTTCGTCACCACGAGTGAGGGGCGGTACGTCCTCACCCTGTTCGAGAAGCTGAAGGCGCACGAGCTGCCGTTCTATCTCGGCTTGATGGATCACCTGGCGGGCAAGGGGATCCCGAGCGCGAGACCGATACCGGACCGCACCGGCGGCTTCCTCGGCGAACTGAACGGGAAACCCGCCGCCCTCGTGAGTTTCCTGCCCGGCATCGATTTGAACGATCCCTCCCCCGAGCAATGCGCCCCGGTCGGCGCCATGCTGGCCGCCATCCATCTCGCCGGCGCGTCGTACAGCGGGAGGATGGACAACCCGCGCGGCCTGCGCTGGTGGAAGGCCGTGATGCCCGAGATCCTGCCGTTCCTCGGCGCCGAGGACGCCGCGCTCGCCAGGGAGGAGATCCGGCTCCAGTCGCTCTACCGCTTCGAGGACCTGCCGCGCGGGGCGATCCACGCCGATCTCTTCCGCGACAACGTGCTGTGGGAGCATGGCCGCATCTCGGGCGTGATCGATTTCTATTTCGCATGCACCGACGCGCTGCTCTACGACGTGGCGATCGCCGTCAACGACTGGTGCGTGGAGCCGGGCGGGGTGCTCGACGAGCGGCGCGTTCTCGCTTTCCTCGAGGCCTACCGGCGGCTGCGGCCGTTCACGGCCCTCGAGCGCGGCGCGTGGCCGGTGATGCTGCGCGCCGCGGCGCTGCGCTTCTGGGTCTCGCGCCTCTATGATTTCTACCTGCCGCGGGCGGGCGAGCTCACCCACGCCAAGGACCCGAACCACTTCCGGCGCATTCTCGCGAGCCACGTGGCGCGTGAACGCGAGTTGCCGCAACTGGTGAGTTGAGCCCTATAATTGCAGCAGCGTTGGAGGATGACTCCGCGATGCGGAGCATCTCAACGCTGGAAGGGCGTTCGAGCGCGTCGCCTGGCGCCTCGGCTTGGGCACGCCGGCACGCGACAGGGGAGTGGAACATGGAATCGCGGGTAGTCGACCCGGGCAGGGGCTGGAAGTGGATCGTGGAGGGCTTCCGGCTCTTCCTGCGCAGCCCCGCGATCTGGATCGCCCTTGTGCTCATCCTCTACATGGCGATGAAGGTCGTGCAATACGTCCCGCTCCTCGCGCTCGTCGCCGTGCTCCTGATGCCGGTCTTCCTCGCCGGGTTGATGGACGGGTGCAGGGCGCTCGAGGAGGGCCGGCGCCTCGAGATCGCGCACTTGATGAAAGGATTCCGCAGAAACCCGGCGCAGCTCGTCACGATCGGCGGGGTCTCGCTCGTCGGCAACCTCGCCATCCTCATGATCGTGATGGCGATCGGCGGCGACGCCTTCGCCACCATGGCGAAGACACTGGCGAAGAGCCCGACGGTCACGCCGCAGGTCGCCGGGGAGATGCAGGCCGCGACGCTCGAGGTCACGCGGGCGGCCCTGGTCGGCGCGGCCATATCCCTGCCGCTCCTGATGGCGCTGTGGTTCGCGCCGCTGCTCACCTACTTTCACGACGTGAAGCCGTGGCAGGCGCTGAAATCGAGTTTCCTCGCCTGCCTGAAGAACTTCCTGCCGTTTCTCGTCTACGGGCTCGTGCTCCTGGCGGCGTTGATGGTGCTGGTGCCGGTCGGCATCCAGTTCGGGCAGTACGACCTCGGTTTGTGGCTGATGGCGCCGGTGCTCCTGCCCTCGATCTACGCGAGCTACAAGGACATCTACGCCGCGCGCCCCGCGAGCGCGGGCAGGGACAGTCCGCTGCTCGGGTAGCCCGGGCGTTCCAAGTTCCAAGTTGGAACCGTGAAATCCGGGATTGCTCGGACATCGAGCACCGAACCTTGAACCTCGAACGTTGAGCTTTGAACCCTGGATTCGGTGTCAGGCCGGGGCGAGCCTGGCGTACTCCAGCATCAGCCACTTCAAGCCGCCCTTCCCGAAGTTGACCTGGACCCGCGCCTCCGGGCCGCGCCCCTCGGCGCTGACGATGACGCCGGTGCCGAAGGTGGGGTGCACCACGCTCTGCCCGACACGCCACTCGATGGCGTGTCGGGTGCTCAAAGTCGCAAGTTCAAAGTTCAAAGTCGGGATCCGCGGCCCTTCGGCCGCGGACTCCGGACGCGGAACCTCGAACCTTGAACTTTGAACCTGGAACCGCGACCCGACGCGCTTCATGAGCGCGTCGGGTATCTCGTGGAAGAAGCGCGAGGCGATCCCGTAGCGCGTCTGCCCGTGCAGCATCCGGCTCTGCGCGAGCGAGAGATACAGCCGGCGGCGCGCGCGGGTGAGCGCGACGTACATGAGGCGCCGCTCCTCTTCGATGCCGTCGGCCTCCGTCAGGCTGTTCTCGTGCGGGAAGAGTCCCTCCTCCAGGCCGCTCACGAAGACGCTGTGGAACTCGAGCCCCTTGGCCGAGTGCACGGTCATGAGCTGCAGCGCCTCCGCCCCCGCTTCCGCCTGGTGCTCGCCCGCCTCCAGCGCCGCGTGGGCGAGGAACGCGGTCAGCTCGTCGGGCTCGTCCGTGCCCGGGGCTTCCCCTGCCGGCTGCACATCGCGCTCGGCCACGAAGGTCGCCGCGGCGTTGATGAGCTCGGAGAGATTCTCCAGCCGGTCCGCGCCCTCTTTTTCCGCCTGGTAGTGGGCCTTGAGGCCGCTCGCCTCGATGACGTGCCCGATCACCTCCGGCAAAGGCAGTCCCTTCGTCGCCTCTCGCATTTGCTCGACCAGGGCGACAAAGGCCGGGACGCCCTTGCCGGAGGAAGGATGACCCGACGCGCTTTCTCCTTCCGCCTTCCGCCCTCCGCCTTCCGCCCTCTGGCGCGCGGCGGCCCACAGGCTCGCGCCGCGCGCCTGCGCGGCGTCCTGCAGCTGCTCGAGCGAGCGGCTGCCGATCCCGCGCGCAGGAAAGTTGACGACGCGCACGAGCGCCCCGTCATCGTCGGGATTGGCGACGAGCCTCAAGTATGCGAGCGCGTGCTTCACCTCCTGCCGCTCGAAGAAGCGCAGGCCCCCGTAGACGCGGTACGGCAGGCCGGCGCTGAACAGCGCGTGCTCGATCACCCGCGACTGCGCGTTCGAGCGGTAGAGCACCGCGATGTCGTCGAGCGCCACGCCCTCCGCCCGCAGCGCCTTCACCTCCTCCACGATGAACGCCGCCTCGTCGAGGTCGGTCGCCGCCTCGTAGACGCGCAGCGGCTCGCCCTTCGCTTCAGCCGTCCAGAGGTTCTTGCCGAGCCGCCGGCGGTTGTGGCTGATCAACGCGTTGGCCGCATCGAGGATGCGGCCGTGCGAGCGGTAGTTCTGCTCGAGCTTCACCACGCGCTCGATCGCGAAGTCCTTCTGCAGGTCCTGCATGTTCGCCGCCGAGGCGCCGCGAAACGCGTAGATGCTCTGATCATCATCGCCAACAGCGAATATCGCGTTGCTGCCATTGCCCGCGAGGAGCTTGAGCCAGCGGTACTGCAGGCGGCTGGTGTCCTGGAACTCGTCCACGAGGATGTGGCGGAAGCGCGCCCGGTAGTGTTCGCGCAGCGCTTCGCTCTTCGAGAGCAGCTCGTACGACCTCAGCAGCAGCTCGGCGAAGTCCGCGACGCCCTCGCGCTGGCACAGCTCGTCGTACGCGGCGTAGATTTCCGCCATGCGCCGCGTGAACTCGTCGTGCGCCTCGACCTGCGGCGCCCGCAGCCCCTCCTCCTTGTTGGCGGTGACGAACCACTGCACCTGGCGCGGGGCAAAGCGGGCTTCGTCGATATCGAGATTTTTCAGCAGCCGCTTGATGAGCGAGAGCTGGTCCTGGGTGTCGAGGATCTGGAAGAGCTGCGGGAGCTTCGCTTCGCGGAAATGCGCGCGCAGCATCCGGTTGCAAAGGCCGTGAAAGGTGCCCACCCACATGCCGCGGGTGTTGAGCGGCAGCATCGCGGAGATGCGGGCGAGCATCTCCTTCGCCGCCTTGTTCGTGAAGGTGACGGCCATGAGGCCCGTCGGGCTCGCCTGCCCGGTGTGGATGAGCCACGCCGCGCGCGTGGTGAGCACGCGCGTCTTGCCGCTGCCGGCGCCGGCGAGGACGAGCGCCGACTGCATCGGCAGCGTGACCGCTTCGAGCTGCTGTTCGTTGAGCCCGGAAAGTAAACTGGGGGACATCGGCGCTGAAAAACTTCAGCACCGATTATAGATTAGAACCGGAAGCGGTCGTTAGCAGGGAATTTCAGCCGCGTTCATCTGCGGCTGTTGCTTGTTCCTGATTCTCGAGGCGGGTCCTGCGTTCCGACGGCCGCCTCGGTCACACCGAGCGCCTTCAGCTGCTCCGCGACCGCGCGCGCGTCGCGCTCGGAGGCGAGGCCGACGATGCGCACGCGGTATTCCACCGCGCCTTCCTTCGCCACCGGCGCGATCACCGCAGGGTAGCCCGCCTCGCGCAGCCGGTCGTAGGTGGCAAGGGCCCCTCGCTGGTCGGGCGCGCTCGCCGCCTCCACCCGGAACCGCCCGCCCCGGCGGGCGCCGCCGCTGCCGGGTTTCATCTCGGTCTCGTTCGCCCATTGCTCGAGCTGCCGGCGATCCACCGGCGCCACCGGCAGGGGCTTCGCCTTGCGCGGCGCGATGAAGAAGGACAGCGGCTCGGCCATCGTGAACTCGCCCGTCTGCGGATGGCTGACCGCGATCCGGCCCTCGACCAGGCAGACGATGTCGCGCTCGCCTTCCGACTTGCCCCACACGTCGGTGCCGCGGATTCCGGCGGTGATCGTGGTGATGCGGATCTTTACGTCGCGCTCGGCCGGGCGCCGGATGAAAACGTCGGTGGTGAAGCGGAACGCCCCGCGCGCGACGTCGAGCGAGGCCCTGACGAGCCGGCGCATGCGCAGCCCGGGCTGTTCGTGGAGATCATCCACCGTGAGGGCGGCGTTCTCGCCCAGCTTGACCGCGCTGCCTTCGGCCATCCTCAACAACGCGCGCGAGCCCGGCCCGGTGCGGATGCGGTCCTTGTCCCTGAGCGTCATGCCGACCGCGAGCGGCAGGCGCAGGCCGCCGCGCTCGACCCAGGCCGGGCTCACGACGCCTTCGACGGTGAGCGTGGCGGCGGCAGCCGGCGCCGCGGCGAGAGCAAGCAGCATCAGCGGTGCGGTTATAATTGTCGCTCGTCGCACGCCCGGATTATGCAGCAGAAATACAACCCCCACGTCATCGAGCGCGAGGCCCAGAAATACTGGGAAGAGAGGGCAGCGTTTCGCGCGGTGGAATCACCGGACAGGCCGAAGTATTACTGCCTGTCGATGTTCCCGTACCCCTCGGGGAAGCTCCACATGGGACACGTGCGCAATTACACGATCGGAGACGTCCTCGCCCGCTACCGCCGGATGAAGGGCTACAACGTGCTGCAGCCGATGGGCTGGGACGCGTTCGGGCTGCCCGCGGAAAATGCGGCGATGGCGAACGGGGTGCCGCCGGCGAGATGGACCCGCGACAACATCGCCCACATGAAGCGGCAGTTGATGTCGCTCGGTTTCGCCATCGACTGGTCGCGCGAGCTGGCCACCTGCGATCCGGCCTACTACCGCTGGAACCAGTGGCTGTTCCTGCGCATGCTCGAGAAAGGCCTCGTCTACAAGAAGACGGGCGCGGTCAACTGGGACCCGGTCGACCAGACCGTGCTCGCCAACGAGCAGGTGATAGACGGACGGGGCTGGCGCACCGGCGCGCTCGTGGAGAAGCGCGAGATCCCGATGTACTACCTGGCGATCACGCGCTACGCCGAGGAGCTGCTCGCCGCGCTCGATCGGCTCCCCGGCTGGCCCGAGCGCGTGAAGACCATGCAGGCCAACTGGATCGGGAAAAGCCATGGCGTGCGCTTCGGCTTTCCCTACGAGATCGACGGCAGGAAGGCGCGCCTCGATGTCTTCACCACCCGCGCCGACACCATCATGGGCGTCACCTTTTGCGCCGTCGCCCCCGAGCATGAGCTCGCCGCGCGCGCGGCGCGCGACGACGCGAAGCTCGCTGCCTTCATCGAGGAATGCAAGCGCGGCCGCGCCACGGAAGCCGACCTCGCCACCGCGGAAAAGAAGGGCATGCCGGCCGGGCTCGCGGTCACGCACCCGCTCACGGGGGAGGCGGTGCCGGTGTGGGTCGGCAACTACGTGCTGATGGCCTACGGCGAAGGCGCGGTGATGGGCGTGCCCGGCCACGATCAACGCGACTTCGAGTTCGCCACCGAGCACGGCATCCCCATCAAGCCGGTCATCAAGCCCAAGGAGGGCGCGCTGGAGCTCCCGCTCAAGGCCGCGTACCTCGACTACGGCGTGTGCTTCGACTCCGGGCCCTACGACGGGCTCGACTATCAGCAGGCGGTGGACGCGGTCGCCGCCGACCTGAATGCGAGGGGCCTCGGCGAGAAGCAGGTGCTCTACCGGCTGCGCGACTGGGGCATCTCGCGCCAGCGCTACTGGGGCACGCCGATCCCGATCATCCATTGCGAGGCGTGCGGCGACGTGCCGGTGCCCGACGCGGAGCTGCCGGTCGTTCTCCCCGAGGACTGCGTGCCCGACGGCACCGGCAATCCGCTCGCGAAGCGCGAGGACTTCCTGAAGTGCGACTGCCCGAAGTGCGGCAGGCCCGCGCGGCGCGAGACCGACACGATGGACACCTTCGTGGACTCGTCGTGGTATTACCTGCGCTACGCCTGCAGCGACAATCAATCGAGCATGGTGGACGAGCGCGTCAGGCACTGGCTGCCGGTCGACCAGTACGTCGGGGGCATCGAGCACGCCATCCTGCATCTGCTGTATTCGCGCTTCTGGACCAAGGTGATGCGCGACCTGGGGCTCATCGCGCTCGACGAGCCGTTCGTGAACCTCCTCACGCAGGGCATGGTGCTGAACGAGATCTACTTCCGCAAGGGCGATTCCGGCCGCATCACCTACTACAACCCGGCGGAAGTCGAAGTGCGGGTGGACGAGCGCGGCAACCGCAGCGCGGTGCTCGCGTCCGACGGCGAGCCGGTGGAATCCGGCGGCATCGGCACCATGTCGAAGTCGAAGAACAACGGGGTCGATCCCCAGGAGCTGATCGATCACTACGGCGCCGACATCGCGCGCTTCTTCATGATGTTCACCTCGCCGCCGGAGGACACGCTCCTCTGGAGCGACGCCGGGGTGGAGGGCGCCGCGCGCTTCCTGCGCAGGCTCTGGAACTTCGCCTGGGAGTTCAGCAAGGCCGGCAGCCACTCCTCCGAGACCCTGCGGGCGGCCGCGCTGCCCAAGGAGCTCGCGGGCGCGCGGCGCGAAGTGCACGCGGTGCTGAGACAGGCGAACTACGACATCGCGCGCCACCAGTTCAATACGGTGGCCTCCGCCGCGATGAAGATCCTGAACGCGCTTGAGCGCGCGCCGCAAGCGGGCCCCGCGCGAGGCGCCGTGGTGCACGAGGGCCTGAGCATCCTGCTGCGGCTGCTCTCGCCGATCACGCCGCACATCTCGCACCACTTGTGGCGCGAGCTTGGCTTCGGCGAGGAGGTGCTCGGCGCGTCGTGGCCCGAGCCCGATCCCGCGGCTCTCATCGAGGACGAGATCGAGCTCGTGGTCCAGGTGAACGGCAAGAAGCGCGCCGACGTGCGGGTCCCGCGCGATGCGGGGCGGGAAGCCATCCAGGACATCGTGCTCGCCCACCCCGTCGTGCAGAAATTCGTCAACGGCCAGCCGGTCAAGAAGGTGGTGGTGGTGCCGGGACGGCTGGTGAATGTGGTGGTGTAGACTGCGAGGGATGCGGGATGAGGGCGGAGGGATGAGGAAAACCCCGACAGGCAAGACCGCGCGTTCCTGGTCTTGCCTCGCCTTTCATCGTTCATCGTTCATCGTCATGCTGACAGCAGCAGCGCTGCTGTCAGCATGCGGGTTCCAGCTGCGCGGCGCGGCGATGCTGCCTTTCAGCACGATGTACGTGCAGGCCGCGCCAAGCTCTGCCTTCGCGATCCAGCTGAAGCGCGCGGTGCAGGCGGGCAGCGCGACCCGCGTCACGGAGCGGCCCGAGGAGGCCGAAGTCGTGCTGCAGATCACGACCGAGCTGCAGGAGAAGCAGATCCTCTCGCTCGGCGGCGGCGGGCGCGTGCGCGAGTTCCAGCTGCGCTACCGCGTGGGCTTCCGCCTGACCGACGCCAAGAACCGCGAGCACATCCCGGCGACCGAGATCGTGCTCAGGCGCGACTACTCCTTCAACGACGAGCAGGCGCTCTCGAAGGAATCCGAGGAGGCGCTGCTGTTCCGCGACATGCGCAACGACGCGGTGCAGCAGCTGGTGCGCCGCCTGCAGGCGACCAAGCTCAGGTCTTGAGGGGCGTGAATGGTGAACGGTGAATCGTCGAAGCCGGCTTGACGTTACAAGCGGTTTACCATTTCCCGTTTCCCATTTACCATTCCCCCGCGCATGCGCATAACAACGGAGCAGCTGCAGCGGCACCTCGCAAGGGAGTTGAAGCCGCTCTACACCGTGTTCGGCGACGAGACGCTGCTCGCGCTCGAGGCCGCCGACCGCGTGCGCGCGAAGGCCCGCGCCGAGGGCCACACCGAGCGCGAGGTCCTCACCGCCGATTCCGGCTTCAAGTGGAGCGAGCTCGCGTTTGCCGCGGATTCCCGCTCGCTCTTTTCCGCGCGCCGCATCCTCGAGCTGCGCATCCCCACCGGCAAGCCGGGAGCCGACGGGTCGGTGGCGCTCGCGCGCTACTGCGAGGCGCCGCCGCAGGACGCGGTGACGCTCGTCACCCTGCCCGGCCTCGACTGGCGCGCGCAGAAAGCCGCATGGTTCGAGGCGCTCGACCGGGCCGGCGTCGTGATCGAGGCGAAGCCGGTCGCGCGCAAGGCGCTTCCCGAGTGGATCGCGGGAAGGTTGAGGGCCCAGAACCAGGAAGCGGACCAGGACACGCTCGAGTTCATCGCCGAGCGCGTCGAAGGCAATCTCCTCGCGGCGCACCAGGAAGTGCAGAAGCTCGCGCTCATCCTTCCCGCGGGGAAAATCGGCTACGAGCAGGCGCGCGACGCCGTGCTCGACGTCGCGCGCTACGACGTCTTCAATCTCGGCGAGGCGCTGCTCGAAGGCGACGCGCTCCATCTCGCCCGCATGCTCGACGGGCTGAGGGGCGAGGGCGTCGCCCCGCCCCTCGTGCTGTGGGCGATCGCGGAGGAGATCCGCGCCATCGGGCGGGTGCTCGACGGCCTCGGCGCAGGCCGGACGCCGCCGCAGCTGTGGCGCGAGGCGAAGGTGTGGGGCGCCTCTCACCAGAGCCTCATGCAGGAGCACTGGCGGCGCTTCCACCGCGAGCAGATCGAGGCCGCGCTCCTGCACGCCGCAAGAGCGGACCGCATGGTGAAGGGCCTCACGCGCGGCGACGTCTGGGACGAGTTGCTGCAGCTCGCGCTGCGCTTCGCGGGCGGCGCGCCCGCCAGGCCGCTGCCGAAACGGGGTAAAATGGCCGCTGCCGCGCAGGCTGCGGAACGCGGACAACCGTCGCTGTTCTAGACCGCCCGGCGCGGCGGTCATTCACATGGACGTGGGAACCTACATGCACGGCGTCGGCCGCCAGGCGCGCGCGGCCTCGCGCAGCCTCGCGAAATCGGACGCCGCGACCCGCAACCGCGCGCTCATCGAAATGGCGCGCGCGATCGAGCGCGATGCGCCGCGCCTGCTCGAGGCGAACGCGCGCGATGTGGCCGACGCGAGGGAGAAAAAGCTCGGCGCCGCGATGATCGACCGCCTGAGCCTCACGCCCAAGATGATCGAGGCGATGGCGGACGGCCTCAAGCAGATCGCCGCCCTCCCCGACCCCGTCGGCGAAATCGTCAACCTGCGGCAGCGGCCGTCGGGCATCAAGGTCGGGCAGATGCGCGTGCCGCTGGGCGTCGTCGCCATCATCTATGAATCGCGCCCCAACGTGACCGCGGACGCGGCCGGGCTGTGCGTCAAGTCCGGCAACGCCGCGATCCTCCGCGGCGGCTCGGAGGCGTTCCACTCCAACCAGGCGATCGCCGAGTGCGTGCGCGCGGGACTGAAGGCCGCGGGGCTGCCCGAAATGGCGGTGCAGGTGATCGAGACCACCGACCGCGCGGCGGTCGGCGAGTTGATCACCATGCAGGAATACGTGGACGTCATCGTGCCGCGCGGCGGCAAGGAGCTGATCGAGCGGCTCATGCGCGAGTCGCGCATTCCCATGATCAAGCACCTGCACGGCGTGTGCCACGTCTACATCGACGACCGGGCCGACCTCGGCAAGGCGATCCGCATCGCCGACAACGCGAAGACCCAGCGCCTCGGCACCTGCAACACCATGGAGACGCTGCTCGTCGCGCGCGGCGTGGCGGAGAAGGTGCTGCCGCCGCTCTGCGGCATCTACCTCGAGAAGGGCATCGAGCTGAGGGGGGACGACGAAGCGCGCAGGATCGTGCCGCAGATGAAGCCCGCGATCGAGGAGGACTGGTACACGGAATACCTCGGCCCCATCCTCGCGGTGCGCGTGGTGGCGGGACTCGACGAGGCGATCGAGCACATCGCGACCTACGGCTCGCAGCATACCGACGCCATCGTGACCGAGGACGCGGCGCGCGCGCAGCGCTTCCTGCGCGAGGTGGATTCGAGCTCGGTGATGGTCAACGCCTCGACGCGTCTCGCCGACGGCTACGAGTACGGTCTCGGCGCGGAGATCGGCATCTCCACCGACAAGCTGCACGCGCGCGGCCCGGTCGGGCTCGAAGGCCTCACCTCGCTCAAGTACGTGGTCTTCGGCGACGGCCACATCCGGCAGTGACTCGTTTCTCGTTGCTCGTCACCGGCAGCATTGAAAGCCTCAGGCGGAGCCGCGAGAGCTGTCTGCGCACAGAACACGAAGAACGAGAAACGAGCAACGAGTCACGGGTTCTCGAATGAGCCAGCTCATCGAGGTCACGCTGCCCGATATCGGCGACTTCAAGGACGTGCCGGTGATCGAGGTGCTGGTGAAGCCCGGTGACACCGTCGAGAAGGAGGACTCGCTCATCACGCTCGAGTCCGACAAGGCGACGATGGAGGTGCCCTCGCCCGCCGCGGGCGTGGTCCGAGAGCTCAGGATCAAGGTCGGCGACAGGCTATCCAAGGGCTCGCCCATCCTCACGCTCGAACCCCCGCTCGAGAAGGGGGGGATGACAGAGGGTGCCGCGGGCTCGCCCGCCGCCGCGCCGCAACCCGAGGCGAAGGCGCCGGGCGCGCCTGCCGCCGCGCCTGGCATCGCAAGAGCACCCGGCCCCCCGTCTCCCCCCCTTGCAAAAGGGCGGATGGAAGGGGGGGTCGCGGCGAGTCCCGTCACTCCTTTTGCCGGACCGAGGGGCGACATCCACGCCGAGGTGCTGGTGCTGGGCGCCGGGCCCGGGGGTTACACCGCGGCCTTCCGCGCGGCCGATCTGGGCAAGCAGGTGGTGCTGGTGGAACGCTACCCGACGCTCGGAGGCGTGTGCCTCAACGTCGGGTGCATCCCGTCGAAGGCGCTGCTGCACATCGCAAGGGTGCTCGCGGAGGCCGAGGAGGTCGCGCACGCCGGCATCGAGTTCGGAAGACCGAAGGTGAGCCTGGAGAAGCTCCGCGCCTGGAAAGCGGGCGTGGTGGGACGGCTCACGAAAGGGCTCGCGGGCCTCGCGAAACAGCGCAAGGTGCAGCTTGTGCAGGGCACGGGTCAATTCGCTTCGCCCCACGCCTTGCGGGTCGAAACCCCGCAGGGCACCAAGACGATTTCATTCGACTGCTGCATCATCGCGGCGGGCTCGAGCGCGGCGAAGGTCCCGGGCTTCCCGTACGAGGATGCGCGCCTGATCGATTCCACCGGCGCGCTCGAGATTGCGCAAGTACCCAAGCGCCTGCTCGTGGTGGGCGGGGGCATCATCGGGCTCGAGATGGCGACCGTGTACGACGCGCTCGGCGCGAGAGTCACGGTGGTCGAGATGATGGACGCGCTCATCCCCGGGGCCGACCCGGACGTGGTGCGCCCGCTCGCGAAGAGGATCGAAAAGCGCTACGAGAAGGTCCTGCTGAAAACCAAGGTGGCCGGGATCGAACCGGGGCGCAACGGGCTGAAAGTCGCTTATGAGGGCGAAAACGCGCCCAAGGCCGAAGTCTTCGACCTCGTGCTCGTGGCGGTCGGCCGCCGCCCGAACGGGCGCGAGATCGGCGCGGCGGCGGCGGGCGTCAACGTCGACCCCGGCGGCTACATCCGGGTGGACAGGCAGCTGAGGACCAACGTGCCGCACATCTTCGCGATCGGCGACGTCTGCGGCGAGCCGATGCTCGCGCACAAGGCGACGCACGAAGGCAAGACCGCGGCCGAGGTGATCGCGGGCCGCAAGGCGTTCTTCGACGCGCGCGCCATCCCCTCGGTCGCCTACACCGACCCGGAAGTCGCGTGGATGGGTCTTACCGAGGGCGAGTGCCGGGCGCAGGGCATCGAGTACGAAAAAGCGCTCTTCCCGTGGGCGGCGAGCGGCCGCGCGCTCTCGATGGGGCGCGAGGAAGGCCTGACCAAGGTCCTCTTCGGCAAGAGCGACCGCCGCCTGCTCGGCGCGGCGATGGTCGGCATCAACGCGGGCGAGCTCGTGAGCGAGGCCGTGCTTGCGCTGGAGATGGGCGCCGACGCCGCCGACATCGGGTTGACCATCCACCCCCATCCCACCCTGTCGGAGACCTTCTTCTTCGCCGCCGAAATCGCCGAGGGATCGATCACGGATCTCCTCGTGCCGGGGAGGTAAGAGCACCACGCGTCACGGTGGCCGCAGCCGTGGAATAAATCACGGAACGCGTGCGGTGCCGGCGCATCCGCCGCGGAAAACGTCCGGCGCGGCGCCCCTTGCCTCTACAGGCGCCGGCGATAGTAGTACCATTCTGCTCGCACCGCGGCGTCTTGCCGCCGGGAGCGCTCGTGGAGGGAGGTGCCGTCATGCTCCAATGGTTGAGCAGTCTCGGCAACAAAGTCGACCACCCGATGTACAACGTCGAGGAGGCGAGGAAGCTGCTCGCCGGCCTCCCTCCGGATGGCGGCAAGGCGCTCGAGGAAATCTCCTCCTGGCTGGAAGGCGTTAGCGCGACCCCGGGATTCCCCCTCGCCGACCGCATCGGCGTCGTGAAGCTCCTCGACGAGACCGCGCAGAAGCACGAAGCGGCCGTGCTCACGGACTTCCTGCGCAACGACAAGCTGAAGGAGTTCGAACGGTTGAAGCTGTGGAAGGCGCTCCTCGCCTACTGGGAGCTCCTCTCCGGCGCTTACCGCCTCTGCCTGCAGGAGCTCGCCAAGGCGGGGAAGCCCGGCGGGCCGCCGCATCCGGAACGCACGATCCTCGTCGCGCGCGCGCTGCGCGCCCTCGCGAACGAAGGGAAGATCCTGCATTTGCGCTACTTGCCGGTGAAGCCGCGCATCTGGCAGGAGCTTGCCGGGCTCTACGCCCAGGCCGAAAAGGACCAGGTCCTCGCGGAAGTGATCAAGCCCTATCCGGCCGATATCTTCCCCACCAACGTGCGCCAGGAATTCCTGCGGCTGCTCATGATGGACGCGGCGGTCCCGGAAGGGGAGCAGCTCCTCGAGATCGAGCTCTCGGCGCGCGTCGTCGCGCGCATGGCTTCCGGCTTCGTCATCCAGGCGCAGCGCGGGGAGGGCTGCCATTTCTGCTTCGATCTCGCGCGCCCGGACCGCCCGGTCCGCTATTCCGCGGAGCTGCCCGCGAGCGCGACGCTGCGCCATTTCGGAGTCGGCAGGGCCGCGGCCGCCATCCAGGAGATCGTCGACCGGCACACCGCGAATCCGGCGGAGCCGGAGAAACGTTTCGGCGACGACTTTTCGATCCAGGACAAGCTCGTCGTTCTCAAGCGCCTGCTCGCCCAGTGGGGCGACGCCCCACCCAAGCGGGGCGGCCCGCGCGTGAGAATCGACGAGAAGATCCGGGTCTCCGGCGGCTTCCAGGCGGCGGCCGAGCTCGTGACCCGCGTCGAGCTCTCCGGCTCGGCGGAGCTCACCGCGGACCAGCGCATGAAGGTGAAGCAGCAGACCGGCATCGCGCTGCAGGCGCAGGAAGCGACGGCCGCCATCACCGAGTGGCTGGAGCGCGACGGCGGCGCGTGGGGCATGGGCGTGGATGTCCCGCGCCAGGACGAGCTCTGGGCGAGGATCGGCGCCCTGATCGCGTTCCAGGCGCCCGGGCACAAGTCATGGTGGCTCGGCGCGATCCGGCGGATGCACCGCGACGACCAGGAACGCGCGCACGCCGGCGTGGAGATCCTCGCCAAGAAGCCGCTGTCGGTGTACTTCCGCGGCCTCGGCGAGGGCGCGGAGCGCGCCGACAACTGGCAGAGCTCCTCGGGCTCGTTCGAGTTCACCTTCGTCAACGCGATCATGCTGGGCGACAGTCCGACATCGGGCACGCGCCACGAGGTCCTGCTCAAGCGCGATGGTTTCACCCCGGGTCTCGTCTACGAGGTCATGATGGGCGAGCAGGCGCCGAACGTGCGCCTCGAAGAGTTGATCGAGCGCGGCGTGGACTACGACCGCGTGCGGGTGACCTGGCTCAAGCGCGCCGCCTGACTCATCGGGTTCTAGTCCTTGCCCGAGCGCCAGATGCCGTAGAGGATCCAGAGGCTGTTGAAGAAGGCGAGCAAGTAGCCGAACAGCCCGAGGAGGGTGAAGACCGACACCCCGAAGAGCGTCGGCCCGCCGCTCACCGTCATCACGATGGATGAGCCGATCACGAGGGAAGCGGTCATGATGCCCATGGTGGTGCGGTCGAGCGTGCGGTCGAGCTGGCGCCCGAAGGAGTCGAGGCGCTTCAGATCCAGGTCCACCCGCGCCTTGCCGCGCCGCGCCTCGCGCAGCAGCCGCGCGAGGTCGTGCGGCACGCTCGCCACCACGTTGAGGAAGTCGGCGACGGCGCCGCGCCCGCGCCTCACGATCTCGGCGGGCTGATAGCGCTCCCGCAGCGCGCGCTGCAGCACCGGGGTGAGGTGCTCGATGAAGTGGAAGTCGGGGTCGTACTGGCGGCCGAGGCCTTCGAGCGTGATCAGCGCCTTGAACATGAGCGCGAGATCGGCCGGCAGCACGATCGAGTGCTCGCGCGCGAGCGCGGCGAACTCGCGGATCAGCGCTCCCACGCGGATGTCCCTCAGCGACACCCCCTCGTAGTCGAAGACGAGGTCGTTGACGTCGGTGGCGAGCTTGCCCTCGTCCACGTAGGCGTCGCCCGCCCACTCGAGCAGCACGTCGATCATCGGCTCCTCGTCCATGCGCGCGAGGCCGGCGAGCAGATCCACCACCTGCTTGCGCCGCACGGGCGAGAGCCGCCCCGCCATGCCGAAGTCGATCATCACGATGCGGTTGCCCGGCAGGTAGAAGACGTTTCCGGGGTGGGGATCCGCGTGAAAGAAGCCGTCGATCAGGATCATCCTGAGCACGGACTCCGCGCCGCGCGCGGCGAGCAGCTTCTTGTCGAGCCCCGCGGCCTCCACCGCGGCGTGGTCGGTGCCGGGAATGCCCTCGATGTGCTCCTGCACGAGGAGGGTCTCGCTCGTCCATTCGCGGTAGACCCTGGGGATGACGATGCAGGGGTCGCCCTCGAAATTCCGCGCGAAGCGCTCCGTGTTGCGCGCCTCGAACGTGAAGTCGAGCTCGCGCCGCAGCGAGCGCGCGAACTGGGCCGCGATCTCGATCGGCCGGTAGCGCCGCACCTCGGGCAGCTCCGACTCCATGAGGCGCGCCGCGTGGCCGAGGATGCGCAGATCCGCGCCGATCTTCGGGCGGATGCCGGGGCGGCGGACCTTGAGCACCACCGGCGTGCCGTCCGCGAGCCTCGCCCGGTGCACCTGCGCGATGGAGGCCGAGCCGTGGGCAGCCGTCTCGAGGTCCCGGAACACCTCGAACGGCGAGCGGCCGAGCGCGCCCTCGAGCTCGGGCAGCAGCTCCTCGAAGGGAACGGGCGGCACCGCGCTTTGCAGCTTCTCGAATTCCGCGATCCAGGACGGCGGAAAAAGGTCCATCCGGGTCGCCATCACCTGGCCGAGCTTGACGAAGGTCGGCCCCAGCTCCTCCAGCGCGAGCCGCACGCGCTGGGGGGTCTCGAGCCTGGCCGACTCGCCCACCTCGCTCCAGTGCAGGATCTGCCCGGCGCGCTCGAGGACGTTGGCGATCCCGATGCGCCGCACGAGGTCGCCGAGGCCGTGGCGGATGAAGACCGAGGTGATCTCGTGCACGCGCGGCAGGTCGCGCACCGCGCTCAACGTTTCGGGAAACATGGGCGCGCCTTGGCAGCCTGCCGGTCTCAGGCGCCCGGCAGGCTGCTGACAGCAAGACCGCCTGCGGATTCGGGCCGAAGCCGGGAATAACGACCACTCGCGGCCGGGAATGGAGCGTCCGAGGCGGGTTGCAACAAGGTTTTCACGGTTTCTCCCGTTCTCCCGCAGGCGCTTCTGCCTCGGGAATCTGGCGGACGCAAGTCCGGCAAATTCCTAGGCCTGCGTGTCCTTGCCTTTCGGTTTGCGCTCGTTCGACAGTTCCTGCACGTCGCTCTCGGCCATGGCGCCCTCCGTTGCCCTGCGGCGGGGATCCGCACGCGGTTATCTTACTTGAGTTAGAATCGCACCGGCGGGCGGCTGCTCCACCTGCGGCATTTCGCAGCCCTGCGCTGTCCTTGCCGTGGCGCCGGGACGGAGAATCCTGCGCCATCGGGTTGAATAACAGGCACTTTTGCGAGAAAAGGAGGCCGGTCATGAGCGACGATTCCACGAAACTCACCCAGCGGCAAAACGAAGCGCACGAAACCCCGGGCACGGCCGCGGTCACGCGGCGCAAGTTCATCCACGCCGTGGGCGCGGCGGGCCTCGCGGCGAGCGTCGGGCCGTTCATCATCCCCCGCCCCGCGCGGGCGGCGAAGACGCTCAAGATCCTGCAGTGGAGCCACTTCATTCCGGCCTACGACAAGTGGTTCGACGGCACCTATACCAAGGAGTGGGGCAAGAAGAACGATACCGAGGTAATCGTCGACCACGTCGGCATTCCGGCGATCAACTCGCGCGCGGCGGCCGAGGTCTCGGCGCAGAAAGGGCATGACCTCTTCATGTTCCTGTGGCCGGCGCCGGCCTACGAGGAACAGGTGATAGATCATCGCGAGATCTACGAGGAGCTCGCCCGCAAGTGGGGCAAGCCGATCGACCTTGCGGTGAAGAGCACCTACAATCCCAAGACCAAGAAATACTTCGGGTTTTCCGACAGCTTCGTGCCGGACCCTGTCAACTACCGCATCGACCTGTGGGGCGAGCAGGGCATGCCGGACGGTCCCCGGGTGTGGGACGACGTGCGCAAGATCGGCGCGGCGATCAAGAAGAAGCGCAACATCCCCGTCGGCATCGGGCTCTCCGCCGAGATCGACACCGCGATGGCGATGCGCACGATCCTCTATTCCTGGGGCGGCTCGGTCCAGGACACCAAGGGTAACGTCGTGCTCGGCTCGAAGAACACGATCGAGGCGGTGAAGTTCGTGAAAGCCCTCTACGAGGAGACGATGACGCCGGAAGTGATGGCATGGGACGCGTCCTCGAACAACCGTGGCTTCGTTTCCGGGCAGCTCTCGCTGGTGCTGAACGCCATCTCGACCACGCGCGAGGCCGAGAACAAGAAGCTGCCGATCGCCGAGCAGATGGGGCTCACCAAGGCGTTGAAAGGGCCGGTGCGCGCGATCGGGCTCGAGCACGTGATGGACTGCTACGTGATCTGGAAATTCGCCGAGAACAAGGATGGCGCGAAGAAATTCCTCGTGGACTACATCGACAACTTCCTCGACCACTTCAAGGCGAGCCAGTACTACAACTTCCCGTGCTTCTCGAAGACGGTGCCCGAGCTGGGCAAGATGCTGGCCGCCGATCCCAACAAGCCGCTCGGGAAGTACAAGGTGCTGGAGGACGTCCTCGACTGGGCGACCAATGTCGGCTACCCGGGCTACGCCAACGCTGCGATCGACGAGATCTTCGGCACCTGGGTGCTGAACACCATGTTCGCCAAGGCCGCCACCGGCGCGATGTCGCCCGAGGACGCGGTGAAGGAAGCCGACAAGAAGTGCCGGGCGATCTTCGCCAAGTGGCGCGACAAGAAGCTGGTGTAACGGCGTGAGGGCGCGGGCGCGCGGCCGCGCCGGCGGCGCGGCGTGCGCCCGCGCGCGTCCCGCCCGCGCCGGACAACGACTGGATTCCATGGCAACCGTAGAAACCCGCACGATCACCAAGCGATTCGAAGGCCACACCGCCGTTGACGGCATCGATCTCCTCGTGAAAGAGGGGGAGTTCCTGGTCCTGCTCGGCCCCTCCGGGTGCGGCAAGACGACGTTGCTCAGGATGCTTGCGGGGCTCGAGACGCCGACCTCCGGCGAGGTCGTGATCGACAGCCGGATCGTCACGCGCCTTCCACCGCGTGCGCGCAATATCGCCATGGTGTTCCAAAGCTACGCGCTCTACCCGCACCTTTCGGTATTCAAGAACATCGCCTTCCCGCTGCACGCGGTCGGCATGCCGCGGGACGAAATCCGGAAAAAGGTCGAGTGGGCGGCCTCCATGTTCGGCATCGAGCGGCTGCTCGAGCGCAAGCCGCGGCAGCTCTCGGGGGGCGAGCGCCAGCGTGTGGCGCTCGCGCGGGCGGTGGTGCGCGAGCCGGTGGTGTTCCTGCTCGACGAGCCCCTGTCCAACCTCGATGCCAAGTTGAGGACCGCGGCGCGGGACGAGCTGCAGCAGTTCCAGCGGCGGCTGGGAACCACGACCATCTACGTCACCCACGACCAGGTCGAGGCGATGGGGCTGGGCGACCGCATCGCCGTGCTGAACGAGGGGCGCATGCACCAGCTCGGCACCCCGCTCGAAGTCTACGGCGACCCGGCCGACACCTTCGTCGCCACTTTCATCGGCTCGCCGCCGATGAACCTGATCGAAAGCGACCACGTCATCACCGGCTTCCGGCCCGAGCAGTATCTGCCGCGCGCGGCCTTCGCAGCCGACGAGGCGGTCCATGCGCTTCCCTTCGTCGTGAACCGCGTCGAGAACCTCGGCGCCGACCGCCTGGTATACGGCACGCTCGAGCCGCCGTCCCCGCAGGCGCGGGTCATCTCGCGCCTGCCCTCCACGGTGACCGTGGCGGTGCAGCCCGGCGAGCGCCACGAATTCGCGGTGCGCATCCGCGACCTGAAGCATTTCGACGGCGCGACCGGGCTGAAGAAGCCCGGGCCCGCGCGATGAGGCGGCTCCCGTGACCGCCGCGGGCGGCGCAGCGCCGCGCGTCCCGGGCTGGCTCCACGACGAGCAGCGCCTCGGCACGCTGCTGCTCGCGCCGGCGATCGTTTACATCGCCGCGCTGGTCGGCTTCCCGTTCCTGCTCGCCGTCTTCTACAGCGTGAGCGACGCCACGGTCGGCAGCCGCGGCCTCAATTTCGTCGGCCTGCGCAACTTCCGGGAAATCTTCGACGATCCGGTGTTCTGGCGCTCCCTGCAGAACGCGGTGGTGTTCACGGTCGCCTCGCAGCTCCTCGTGCTGGTGCTGGGCAAGATGCTGGCGATGGCGCTCTACAAGGATTTCCGCGGCAAGTGGCTCGTGCGTTTCCTGATCCTGCTGCCGTGGGTGGCGCCCATTTCCCTCGGCAGCATCGGCTGGCTGTGGATCCTCGACCCGGTCTACAGCATCATCAACTGGCTGCTCCAGGCGCTGCGCGTGATCGGGCCCACGGACCGGCTGATCTGGCTCGGGCAGCCGGAGCTCGCCATGCTCTCGGTGATCGCGGTCAACGTCTGGCGGCTGCTGCCGCTCGCGACCGTGATCATCCTCGCCGGCCTGAGCTCGATCCCGCAGGACATCCACGACGCGGCGGCGGTGGACGGCGCCGGCTTCTGGCGGCACCTCTTCCAGATCACGATCCCGCTCGTGATGCCGATCATGCTGGTCGCGCTGCTGTTCGGCATCGTGTTCACTTTCACCGACATGATCGTGATCTACGTGCTCACCCGCGGCGGCCCCTACGACACCACGCAGGTGCTGGCGAGCTACGCGTTCTTCACCGGCATCATGGGCGGGGACCTCGCCACCGGGGCCGCGATTTCGCTGTTCCTGTTCCCGCTGCTCGTCGCCGCCGCGATCCTGTTCCTCACGGTCGCGCGCCGCGCGGAGGTGGCGTGACATGCAGGCGGGCGGCCTCAACGTGAAAGCCTGGATCGCGCGCACCGGTCACGTCGCGCTGCTCACGGCGTTCGCGCTGTTTCTCGCCTTCCCGTTCTACTGGATGCTGGTCACGGCGTTCAAGGAGACCACCGATCTCCTCAACGTCCGCAACAATCCGTTTCTGTTCAACGCGCCGCCCACGCTCGACAACCTGCGCGTGCTGTTCGGGGACACCGAGTTCGGGATCTGGATCCTCAACACGCTCCAGGTCGGCGTTCTCGTGGTGGCGATCACGTTGCTGCTTTCCGTTCCCGCGGGCTACGCGCTCGCGCGGCTCTCGGGGCGCTGGGGCCACCGCCTCGGCATCGCGATCTTCCTCACCTACCTCGTGCCCCCGACGATCCTGTTCATCCCCTTCTCGCGCATCATCTCGGCCCTCGGCCTGCAGGACTCGATGTGGTCGCTCGTGCTGGTCTATCCGAGCTTCACCGTGCCCTTCTGCACCTGGCTGCTGATGGGCTTTTTCAAGACCGTGCCCCGCGATATCGAGGAGGCGGCGATGGTGGACGGGCTCTCCCGCTTCGGCGCGTTCGTGAAGGTGGTGGTGCCGATTTCCTCGGCCGGCATTCTGACGGTGGTGATCTTCACCCTCACCCTGGTGATGCAGGAGTTCGTCTACGGGCTCACCTTCATCACGTCCTCGTCGCACTACACGGTGAGCGTCGGGGTGCCCACGTTCCTGGTGCGCGGCGATGTCTACTTCTGGGGCTCGCTGATGGGCGCGTGCCTGATCGTGAGCATCCCCATCGCGGTCCTCTACAACCTGTTCGTGGACCGCTTCGTCGCCGGGTTCACGGTCGGCGCGGTGAAATAGGCAGCCGGGGAGCGAGCCGCCGGCTAGCGCCTGACCCCGGGGGTTTCGATCGCGAGCCCCTTGCCGCGCCAGGCGAGGTAGAGCTCGAGATCGAGCAGCTCCGGCGCGCCGTAATCGGGCAGCCCGGCGCGCACGCCGTAGAAGCAGGCGCGGATGCGGCGCGCGAGCGAGCCCATCGTTTGCCACTCCAGGCGATACGCCGGATAGGCGTTGCCGTGGCCCTGGCTGATGGTTTCGGCGAGCAGCTGCTTTCCCCAGTTGCGGTCGTGGCACTGGCTGCAGGAGAGGTTCATCTGCCCGATGCGCGTGTGGTAGAGCTCGCGCCCGCGCTCGAAGTTCCTGCGGTTCTGCCAGTCCACCGCGACGTCGAGCGGCAGGCCGCGCGACTGGTGCGCAACGTACGCGGTGAGCGCAAGCAACTCCTCCGATTCGTGCTCGAGCGGCTCGGCGTCCTGGTTGCGCGCGCGGCAGAGGTTGATGCGGCCTTCGAGATTGACGAGCCGCGCCGCGCCCGGGTCGATCCGGGGATAGCGCGTGGCGACCCCTTTCATGCTCTGCCGCGCCGCGCCGTGGCACGCCGCGCAGGACTTGCCAGTCTTTCCCGCTGGCTCATTCCACAGTTTCTCGCCGCGCGCGACCCACAGCATGCCGGGGTTGGCGAAGTCGTCGGCCTGCAGCTTTCGCAGATCCTCGCTCGCGAACTCGATTCCGGACTTCAACGGGCTCGGGCGCGGCGGTTCCGCTGCGGAGGCTGCGAAAACTCCGAAAAGAAGGCAGAAAAGCCAATAGACGGGATTAACAGGATGCACACGATCGAACCTGTTCAAATCCTGCTGACTGCTTGCTTCAGTCAGTGACAGTAATCGCGGCGCGCTGCCTGCCGCGATTACCGGAGTCGTCCACCCACGAAAACTCGATCTCCCCGCTCGCCTCCGCGAGGAGGTAGAACTGAAGGTGCGGATTGGCGGCGATGCCGGAGCCCATCTCCGCGCGGAACACTTCCGCGCCGTTATAGCGGCACACCAGGGTGTTGATGACGTTCTTCGCGATCGGCCTGCCGAAGTTGTCGTAGCGAAAGCCGGTCTCCATCGGGTGACGGACAGCGATGCGGATCTCCATCACCTCGCCGCGCCGCGCCTGCTCCGGCACACTGATCCTGGCCAGCATGATTACTAACTCCCGTCGAGGCAGGCCGCTTCGGTGACCACCACTTCGGCGCTCCCCGACCAGAACGAGCCGTCCGAGAGTTGCGCCACCGCGAGCAGCCGCTGCGAGCCGTTCAGGCGCACGCGCGTCACCACCTCGGCCCGGCCCGCCTTCGGGCCCAGGTGAAACGTCGCCATGACGGGGCGTGGGTTCTTTTCCGACAGCAGCGTGAGGCTGCGCACGTGGTCAGCCTCGGTCATCGGGCTCGCCACGCTCACCTTGAGTGGCACCGAGTGGCCGTTGTCAGCCAGGAGGGGCGTGTCGACCGTCACGCGCCCGGCCCTGAGCGGTGCACCGTCTGTGATTTTCCGGACGAGCGGCGCGAACGGATCGGGCTGGGCGCGCGCCGCGCGCGCCGGCAGGAGCGCGCCGGCCGCGAGGCCAGCCAGCGCGGAGATGAAACGGCGACGAGCGGAAGTCTCCATCAACGCAGGGTCAGCAGGTAGGCCACGGTATCTTCGACCTGCTGCGCGGTCAATATCGGCCTCCCGCGCCAGGCTTCGGCCACCCGGTTGAGCCCGTCCACACGGTAATAGGAGGGCATGATGGCGTCCGGGTTCAAGCGCGTGGAATCGACGATGCGCAACCGCAACTGGCCCTCGCTAAGCCGCGCCCCGACACCGCTCAATGGGGATGCCAGGTTGCCCATGAACCGCGCCCCGGTTTCGGGCACCGCGTGGCACAGCAGGCAATTGCCATCCCGCCCGGCCAGGACTTCCCGGCCGCGGGCCGCATCGCCCGCAAGCCGCGCGAGGCGCTCGGGGATCGCGTCGCCCTCCACGCGGTGGGGCGCCAACGCACCCGGCAGCGCGGTTACGCAGCCGGTGAGCGCGCCGAGCACCGTAAGCGAGCCAAGCAATCGCACGTGGCCGTCAATCACTCTGCATCTAGACGATGGTGAGTCCCTGGTTCTTGAGCGGCAAAGTACGCACCGGCTTGCCGGTCGCAGCGAAGATCGCGTTCAGGACAGAAGGCACCACCACGCAGATCGTCGGCTCCCCCACGCCGCCCCAGAAGTCGTATGTCGGCGCGATCACCGTCTCGATCCTGGGCATCTGGGCGAGCCGCGCGATGCGGTAGGTATCGAAGTTCTGCTCGACGACGCGGCCATTCTGCACCGAGATCTCGGTCAGCAACGAATCGAACGCATACGCCACCGAACCTTCGACCTGGGCGGCGATGGTTGCGGGATTGACGAAGTGGCCGCAATCGGTCCCGAGCACCATCCGGTGGACCTTGACCACGCCGTTGCCGCTCACCGAAACCTCGGCAACGGCCGCGACATAGCTCGCGTATCCCATGAACTGGGCGATCCCGCGATGCACGCCGGCAGGCAGCGGCTTGCCCCAGCCGGCTTTCTCCGCCACCGCGTTCAACACGCCGAGATGCTTGGGATGGTTCTGCATAAGCGCGCGGCGGAATTCCAGCGGGTCCCTGCCCGCGAGCTTCGCCGCCTCGTCCATGAAGCACTCGAGGAAGATGCCGTTCTGGTTGGTGTTCACGCCCCGCCACGGGCCGACCGGCAGATGCGTGTTGCGCATGGCGTACTCGATGCGCATGTTCGGCACGGTATAGCCGATCTGGGCGTCGCCGGGCTGCTTCCAGAGGCCCTGCAGCTGCCGCACATCCTTCCCGTCCTTGATCGCCGCCGGGTTCGCAAACGCGTTGATCGACTGTCCGGACACGCGGATGTGCAGCCCGACGAGATTGCCGCCGTCGTCGACGCCGGCCACCATCCGGCACTGCGCGATCGGCCGGTAGAAATCGTGCGCCTGGTCTTCTTCGCGGCTCCAGGTCAGCTTGACCGGCACGCCCGGGAACTGCTTGGCGATGGCCACGCCCTTGCGCACGACGTCCTGATTGCCGATGCGCCGGCCGAAACCGCCGCCGAGGTCCAAGTGGTAAACCTCGCACTTTTCCAGCGGCAGGCCGGACGATGTGGACAAGGCGGCGAGCGAAGCCTCCGCATTCTGCGTCGGCAGCCACAACTCGGCCTTGTCGGCGGACAGCCTGACCGTGCAGTTCATGGGCTCCATCGTCGTGTGCGAGACGAAGGGAACGCTATAGACCGCCTCGACCTTCTTCGAGGCGCCCGCGATTGCCTTCAGCGCGTCACCGTAGTCGGAGTCGGCGAACGCATCGTCCGAGGTCAGCCCGGTCCTGAGGTGCGCCGCGATGGACGCGCTCGAGACCTTGGCGCTGGGACCCTCGTCCCACCCGATCGGCAGCGCATCGAGCGCCGTCTTGGCGCGCCACCAGGTATCCGCGACGACGGCAACGGTCGAATCGTTGACCCGGACCGCCTTGCGCACGCCCCGCATGCCTGCGATCCTGGATTCGTCGAAACTGACGAGCTTGCCGCCGAACACAGGGCAATCCTTGATCGCCGCGTGCAGCATGCCCGGCAGCTTGAGGTCGATCGAATAAATCTTCTTGCCGTTCAACTTGTCGGCCGTGTCCACCCGTTTCACCGGCTTGCCGGCAATCTTCCAGTCTTTCGGGTTCTTGAGCCTGATGCTCTTCGGATCGGGCGGCGTGAGCCGGGCAGCGGCGGCGGCCACCTTGCCGTAGGTCGTCGAGCGCCCCGAGGGCGCGTGCGTGATGACGCCGTTGGCGACGCTCACTTCGCCGACCGGCGCCTGCCACTGATCGGCCGCCGCCTGAAGGAGCATCATGCGCGCCACGGCACCGCCACGGCGAACGTAGTCCTGCGAGGTGCGGATGCCGCGGCTGCCGGCGGTCGACATGTCGCCCCAGGCGCGCTTCGTTGCGTAATTCTGCGCGGCGGTGATCGATTCCGTGGTGACCTTTTTCCAGTCGCACTCGAGCTCTTCCGCGACGAGCTGGGCAAGGCCGGTGCGCGTGCCCTGCCCCATTTCCGCGCGCGCGATGCGGATCACGCAGGTGTCGTCGGGCTTGACGACGACCCACAGATTGACTTCCGCGCCGCGGCCGGCGGCGCCCTGCGCCGCGGCCGGCGCGGTGCTGAACGGGAGATACACGCCGAGCGCGAGCCCGCCGCCCGCGGCGGCCGAGCTGACGATGAACCTGCGGCGCGAAAGATTCGCAGCTTTGGTCGTGGTCATCGCGGTCCTCCTTCAGGCCCGGGGTTCCGAACCGGTATTGACGGAAGCAGCGAGGGCGCTGCCACCGCCGCCACCGGACACGATATGGATGATCGACCCGCCACCCTTTGCGGTGCCGGCGGCGACGTGAACGGCTGCCCGGATGCGCTGGTAGGTGCCGCAGCGGCAGATGTTGGTCATCGCCTCATCGATGTCCTGGTCGGTCGGCCTCGGTTTCTTCGCGAGAAGCGCCGCGGCCGCCATGATCTGCCCCGACTGGCAGTAGCCGCACTGGGGCACATCGAGCTCGGCCCACGCCTTCTGCACCGGGTGCGAGCTGTCGGGCGACAGGCCCTCGATGGTAACGATCCGGTCGGTGGATTTCACGCTTCCGACGCGGACGGCGCAGGAGCGCTGCACCTCGCCGTTGATATGGACGGAACAGGCACCGCACTGCGCGATGCCGCACCCGTACTTGGTGCCGGTGAGCCCAAGCACATCGCGCAGCACCCACAGCAGGGGCATCTCGGGCTCGACGTCCACCTGGTGTGATTTCCCGTTGACACTGATCTGAATCATGGCTGCTCCTCGCGGGTACGAAATGATTCCACCCCCGCCCGCGCAATGCGCGAGCGCGCCGGTCATTCCCCTCGACGTGGTTATTGGCCCGCGGTCTTGGCGCCGCGGTCAGTTGAAAACGCTGGAGGCAGCAAGGTTATGCCCGCCGCCCGCCAAGGTCAAGACAACTGCATCCAAGCCTCGCGGTCGCGCCTTTTCCTGCGGCCGGTTTCACATTACGAATCTCTCGGGGCCAAGGCCGGCACATTCCTCGGCGGAATGCGCCACAGATACACCGTCGTGCCGCCCACCTCCGCCGTGCGCTCCGGCTTCCAGTCGCCCATGGCGAACGCGTGCGACACGACGCGAGTGCCGGGCTTGAGCTCTTTCAGGAGCTTGGGCCGCACCTTCAGGTTGAGGTCGGTGAGGAGATAGAGAGCGACCACCGTCGCCGGGCTGATGTCGGCCTCGAAGAGATCGCCGAGGATGAACTTGACGCGGTCGCTCACGCGCGCTTTCTTTGCGTTCGCATCGGCCTCCTTGATGCGCTCCGGGTCGATGTCGATGCCCACCCCGCGCGCGCGGTATTTCTGCGCGGCCGTGATGACGATGCGCCCGTCGCCCGATCCCAGGTCGTAGACCGTGTCCTTCGCCGTGACCTGCGCCATCTCGAGCATCTTGTCCACCACGTCGTTCGGGGTCGGCACGAAGACCACGTCCGGCTCGCGCAGCGAGGGCTCGGCCTGCGCGGCATAAAGTGGGCTCACCTGCGCAACGCCGAGCGCGTGGGCGAGCCCGACCGCTCCCGCGCCGGTCAGAAACTGTCTTCTTTGCATGAGGGATCTCCAATCGAGGTCAAGCAGGGCGCGATTCTACCTGATGCGCGACTGATGCGGCATGACTGATGGAGCGTCACTGATTTCAGCAAGGCTTTTCGCTTTAAGGCACGCGCACCGCGTCCATGCGCGCGAGGATCGTGCCGGTGCGCGCCTGCAAGTACGCCGTCTCGCGGCCCGGCGCATAGCTGCGCGGGCTCGGCACCATCGCCGCCAACCGCGCCGCCTGCTCGGCGGTGAGCTCCGATGCGGAGACGCCGAAGTGATGGCGCGCCGCGGCCTCCGCGCCGAATACGCCCTCGCCCCACTCGATCACGTTGAGATAGATCTCGAGAATGCGGCGCTTCGTCATGACGGTTTCCAGCATCACCGTGATCGCCGCCTCCTCGCCCTTGCGCCACCAGGCGCGCTCGCCCGAGAGAAAGAGGTTCTTCGCGAGCTGCTGGGTGATGGTCGAGGCCCCGCGCACGATCTCCCCCTCCCGGACGTTGCGCTCGTACGCCCGCCGGATCTCCTCCCAGTCGAAGCCGCGGTGGCTCGTGAACCTGGCGTCCTCCGCCGCCACGACGGCGCGCTTCAGGTGAACGGAGATGCGGCGGTAGGGAACCCATTGGTGCGCGAGCCGGGCGCCCGGATCATCCTCGCGCAGGATCTCGAGCCGCGCCCGCATGAAGGCCGTGCTCTCCGGATTCCGGTCCACCCAGTACCAGATATGCACCAGGAACCAGAACTGCACGGCGATGACGCTCGCCGACGCCAGCACGATCGCATACCAGATCCACCGCAAAGCTTTCAGCATGCTGAAAGCTTAACGATGAACGATGAATGATGAATGATGAACAGAAACTTCCGCTCACTGCTCACCGCTCACTGCTCACTTTCATTTTGCGCCTGAGCATGGCCATCGCCGAGCGCGTCTCGGGGTAGACGCCGCGCCAGATGAAGAACGACTCGGCGGCCTGCTCGACCAGCATCCCGAGGCCGTCGGAGACGCGCGCGCCGCGCTCCTGCGCGAATTTCATGAACGGGGTGGGCTTCGCGTAAACCATGTCGTAAGCGAGCGCGCCGGGAGCGAACACGTCGGGGGGGACGGGCGGCATCGCGTTTTCGAGCCCCGCCGAAGTGGCGTTGATGAGGACGTCGAAGCGGGAGCCGGCGAGCGCCTCGTAGGAGCGCGCGGCGATGCCCTCGACCGCGTATTGCTGGAGCTTCTCGAAGTGCCCGACCAGCGCGATCGCCTTCTCCACCGTGCGGTTGGCTACCACGAGGCATTGCGGCTGCTCGCGCAGGAGCGGCTCGACCACGCCGTAGCTCGCGCCGCCGGCGCCCATCAGCAGCACGCGCTTCGCGCGCAGCGGCACGCGCAGGTTGCGCGTGAGATCGCGCACGAGCCCGATGCCGTCGGTGTTGTCGCCGACGATGTCCTCGCCCCGGAACGTGAGCGTGTTGACCGCGCCGGCGGCGAGCGCGAAGCCGCTGCGCGTGCGCGCGAGATGCCAGGCCTCGTGCTTGAAGGGCAGCGTGACGTTGAGCCCCTTGCCGCCCTCGCTGCGGAACCTCAGGACCGCCTCGCGAAAGCCGTCGCGGGGCGCGAGTATCCTGCCGTAGTCGATGTCCTGTCCGGTCACGCGCGCGAACTCGGCGTGGATCGCCGGCGAAAGGCTGTGCTCGACCGGGTTGCCGATGACGGCGTACCTGTCGGTCATGTTGCAGGTTCAGGGTTCAGGGTTCAAGGTTCAAGGCTTGGCATTCCGCGTTTAAGACACGGCTTCTGAGGTTGGAACCTTCGGCCTGGAACCTTGAACGCGGAACCATCGCCGTCACTCGGCGATGAATTGGTCGGAGCGCGTGAAGAGCCACGTCCGCGTGATGCTCAGGATGTCGGTGTCCCTGGCGATGTCGGGCGGGAAGGGCGCGAACGGCGCCGCAAGATGGACGATGCGGATCGCGGCCTGGTCGAGGACCTTCTCGCCCGAGGGGCGGTTGATGTCGACCCGCTCGAGCGAGCCGTCGGCCTTGATCGAGACCGTGACCACCAGGCTGCCGTAGATCTTCCGCTCGCGCGCGGCCTGCGGGTAGTTCAATTCGCCGATGCGCTCGATCTTGATGCGCCAGTCCTCGATATAGCGCGCGAAGCGGAACTCCTGCGTGCGCGCGCCGATGAAGCGCCGCCGCGGCCGCTGCTGGTAGGCTTCCCACTCCTTCGAGATTCTCGCTTCCAGCCGCGCGATCTCGAGGCTTCTCGCCATGATGTCGGCCGCGCCCGGCGCGGCCTGCGGGTCCGCCTGCGGCTGCGGCTGCTCGCGCGCAGCTTCCACCGCCGCCGGCGACCGCGCCTGCGTCATGAGGCGCTTCGCCTCGCGCTCGAGCTGCTCGACGCGCTTCTGCGCCAGCGTGAGCTCGGCCGCCGGCCTCGCTTCACGGGGCACCGGCAGCGGGCTCCGCGCGCGGCGCTTCGCGTCGGTGTTGCCGCCGCCATCGAGGTTCGCCTGGGCAAGGGCGTCGGCCTGAAGCGGCCGCGCCTGCGTCTTGGTGTTGACGAGGGTGACTTCCAGCGGCTGCTGCAGCTTGGCGAGCTGCGAGGCGTCCGGCATCTTGAAGCTCACGCCGAAGATGATCAGCGCATGGAGCACGACCGAAAACGCGAGCGCGACCTGCATGCGCGCGTGTTTGCCGAGGACCGCGATGCGGCGATCGAACGCCGCCATGCGCCGCTCGAGCTCGGCGACGCGCGCGTCGAGCTGCGCGACCGCGGCGCCCCACGGCGCGTGGCGGGCGTGCTTCGCCCGCCGTCGCAGCGGGACGACTTTCCTGTCGGGTAATAAGCCCATGAGGGCCGCCCATTCTACCGGAGCCGGGCTCTTTTGCCTAGAAACACGTTTAAGAACGGGAGGTTGTCCGAGATCGTTAAAGTTAAATCGCGCACGTGCCGCGGCGCGAGCGGGCACTAGCCGGCGACGCGGGGGGGACTTTCGGCAGCGAGCCGGCGCCGGTATTCGCAGCGCAGGGTGACATCGAGGAGATCGATGTCGGAGACCGCCAGCTCGACCCGCGTGCCGGGCTCCAGCGCCGGAAGCGAAGGCACGCGCGCGACGATCGGCAGCTCATCGAACCGCGCGAGGCTCTCGCGGAGCACGGTGGCGGGAACCGCGGCGACGTTCTCCTGGATGAGCCAGCGCAGGCACCAGTAGCGCTCCATGCCGCGCTGGAACTCGCCGTAGGCGTCGTGCGCGGACTCGAAGTCGCGCATCGCCGCGAGCAGCTCCTCGTTCGCGCGGTAGGGCGGGGTCTCGCCGCGCACGAGCGCGAGGCGCTGGCGCTGGTTGACGAGGTCCACGTAGCGCCGCAGCGGCGAGCTCGCCCAGGCATAGCTCTCGACGCCGAGCCCGTCATGGCCCGCGGGCACCGTGCTCATGCGCACCTTGCCCCCGTCGTGCACGCGGTAGATGGCGGCGACGGAGCTTGCCGCGAGCTCGGCGCCCCAGGTGCTGTTCACGAGGATCATGAGCTCGGAGACGATCTTGTCCACCGGCGTGCCGCGCAAGCGGCGCACGATGCGCACGCGGTCGTTCTCCACGTAAAAGCTCCACTCGGGGCGCGGCTCGAAGTCCGCTTCCTCCCTGCGCCGCGCCGCCGCGAGCGCGGCCGCGAGGCGCCACAGCGCGACAAGCTCCTCCGCGTAACGGTGCTCGATGCGCCCGGAAGCGAGCGTGTCCGGGTTGAGCACCGCTTGGAGCTCGTCGTAGCGCAGGTTCGCGGCGACGGGCACGCGCTCGACCCGGGTCGCGGTCGAGAGGATGTTGCTGGCGGGCCCGACCTCGAGGTAGAGCGACAGCGCGGGGCGATCGCCGCCTTCGGCGAGCGTGAAGCGCCCGATCGCCGCATCCGGCAGCATGGTGATCTTCGAGCCGGGAAAGTACACCGTGGAGAGCCGCTCGCGCGCGAGGCGGTCGATCGGCGAGCCGGGAAGGACGCCGAGCGCGGGCGCCGCGATGTGGATGCCCACCGAGAGGTTTCCGTTCGCGAGCTTCGTCACCGAGAACGCGTCGTCGATCTCCGTGGTGGTGATGTCGTCGATGCTGAACGCGTGAACCTCGGCGCACGGCAGATCCGCCGGTACCGCGGGCGGCTCCACTGCGGGGAAGCCCGTGCCGCGCGGGAAATGCTCGAAGAGAAAGCGCTTGAGATGGTAGTCGTGCGTGGAGGGCAGGCCTCCGCATTTTTCCAGGAGCCGCGGCGGAGTGAGCTTGAGATTGCCGCACGCCGCATCGAGCGCCTTCCATTGCACGCTCGCCTTGTCGGGACGGTAGAGAAGCCGGTCAAGGACGGGCTTGAACTCTTCGGGCAGCCGGAATTCCATGAGCTGCGCGACATACTCCGCTTTTTTCTCCGCCTCCCGGCGCTTGCGCTCGACGGAGGCGAGCGCGGCCTTCAACGCATCGGCCGGCGCGGCCTTGAAGCGGCCGCGGCCTTTCTTGTAGAAGTACATCGGCGCGCCGTGGAGCTTGATCAGCAGCGCCGCGGACTCGACCGGGCTCGGCGCGCGCCCGAAGTACTCCCGCGCGAGCGTTTCGCAGGAGAACTCCGCCTCCCCGCAGCACTGCCACAGGAAATCCACGTCGAGGCCCTCGGCGAGCTTCTGCGCCTCGACCATGAAGTCCGCGGGCCGCGCGTCCTCGAAACGGATGAGCACGTTCGAGGCCTTCACCTTGGAGCGCTTGCCGTGCGGCGCCTCGACCTGCAGCGAGGCTGCCTGCTCCGCGAGCACCGCGCCGACCTTGAACGCGCCTTCTTCTTCGTAAAAGACATTCATTGACATGCGATTTCGGGAACGCTCCCGCGCGCGCGGCAGCGGAGAGCAGGGAGACATACGCCGGGAGCCTGTCGGACTTCGCTCCGGCAAACTTCCAGGACCCCTATTATATGCGAGCGCGCCGCAAATATTGACCCAGGGCGCGCTTTGGCTCCACTATACCCGCGGAACCGGATCAGCCATGCCTAGCGGCCTGTCGGACTTGACAGTCCGCCCACGCCACTGCCGGCAAGATCGGCCGACGATTCGAAAGGAAATCTTCCATGAGGAGCTTGTCGAGGCTGAGGCCGACAAACTCCTGGGGCTCACGGACCTGGTGCTCCGCCACCCTGCCAACAGCCATACCGCCTGAGGGAGGAACCGGATGAAATCGCATACCGCGTCGCTGGCGGCAGCCCTTGCTGCGCTCTCGCCGCTCGGGGCCGCGATCGCGCAAACCCAGCCGCCCGCGCAGTACTGGATGAGCGTCTCCACCCAGAACATGACCATTCCCGGCGTGTCGGCCGGTGAGATGAGCGCGATGGGCGCAATGCTCGGCGCTCTGGGCGGCCGGGGCGCGGCGGGGTTCGCGGGACCGCAGCGCAGCCTGCTCTTGCAGCTCGTCGCCCCGGGAACGGTCGCGGCTCCGCAAGCGCGGCACGAGATTCCGCCCGGCCAGAAGATGGGCGATGCGCTGCCGCTCAGGACCCCCGTGAGCGAGGCGCGGCGCGCGGGGCCCGGGCGCGAGGAAGGCGGAGAACCGCCGGAAAAGCCGCGTGGGCGCATGCTCTTCTACTGGGGTTGCGGCGAGACCGTGCGTGCCGGCCAGCCCCGGGTGATCGACGTCGCCTCGATGTCGCCGCAGGATTACGCGAACGTATTCCGCGCCCGTTCGGCGCCGCGGCAGACGCCGCCCGCGCCGCGCGCCGGCTGGACCTACGGCGACTGGCCGAACGAGGAGCGGCCGGTGCCGGTGCCGGCCGACAGCTCGCTCGTCGGCAACCATGTCGTCCGCGGCAACTATCCGCCGCAGATCCCCTTCGGCCTCGATGCGCGGCGCGACTTCATGGAGCCCGTCGTGTTCACGCAGGTGGCCGGTACGATGAGCGATGCGATCCGCCTCGAGTGGCGTGCCATTCCCACCGCGACCGGCTACCTGATGACGGCGGTCGGCGCGAGCCAGGCGAGCGGCGACACGGTGTTCTGGTCCTCCAGCGAGATCCAGGAGCTCGGCTGGGGGCTCATGGACTATCTGCCCACGCAGTTCGTGCGCGAGCTCGTGCGCGAGCGCGTGGCGCTTGCGCCCGATGTGACCCGCTGCGTGATTCCGCGCGGCATCTTCAAGGGCATCGAGGGCGCATCGCTCCAGTTCATCGCCTGGGGCGATGAGCTCAACCTCGCGCACCCGCCGCGCCCCGCCGACCCGAAGGCGCCGTGGAACCCGGTCTGGACCGTGAAGGTCCGATTGAAGTCGACCGGCATGCTCGCCTTGAGCAGCGAAGCGCTGGAAGACGCGCCGGGCGGCAGGCGGCGCTCCGATACCGCCCCGCAACGCGCGCGCGAGCCGCCTCCCGCCGCGCGCCAGGAAACCCAGAAGCCCGCGGAGCCCGCGCCGGGCGACGCCTCCAAGGAGGTGCTCGAGGGCGTACGGAAGCTGAGGGGCATCTTCGGTTTCTGAAAGACACGGGCGCAGTCGCAAGACTGCGCCCGTCAAGCATCAACGATGGCGCGAACACGCCCGCGCCGTACGAGGCGCGCCTACTTGGCTTCGATGTCCAGCACCTCGTTGACGTCAGTATGGATCTCCGTCCCGGGAGCACCCCCGGACGCCGCGTCGCCGCTCACGAGGTAGAACTTGCCATTCACGATGTCGCCCGCCAGTCCGTGGCGGGGAAACGTCATCGGCGGCAGGATGGACCACGTGTTGGTGCGCGGGTCGTAGGCCTCCACCGCGCGGAACGTTCGTTGCCACGGCTTGACGCGCTCCTCCCCGCCGGCAACGTAGATCTTGCCCTTGTAGGTGCCCCATGCGACCGCACTGCGCGGAGTCGGCATCGGCGCTTTCAGCGCGCCCCACTGGTCGGTCGCCGGGTCGTATTCCTCCACGATGTCAGTGTTGCTCGCACGGGTGATGAGGGCGGCGCCGACGCGTCCGCCGATGATGTAGATCTTGTTGTCAACCACCCCGACCGCCGCGTGGTTGCGCGCGGTCGGCATCGACTGCCGGCTCTCCCACGTGTTGGTCTTCGGGTCATACACCTCGTTCGTCCCCAGCGCGCGGTGGGGGCGCGCCGGATGAACCGCGGTTTCCTTGGAGCCGGGGTGCATGCTCGCGCCGCCGATCACGTAGATCTTGCCGCCCACCGCCGCGGCATTCGGGGAGCCTCGCTTCGTCGGCAGGGGGGCCAACGCTCTCCACGTGTCTTTCACCGGGTCATATTCCCACGCGTTGTCGATCGGAACCCACGCAGTCGGTCCCTTCGCGGGCTTGACGAAGCCGCCCATCACGTAGATCTTGCCGTTCAGCTCGGCGAGCGCGACGTGGTGGGATGCGAGCGGCATGTTCTTTTTCTTGGTCCACGAATCCGCGTCCGGATCGTATTCATAGACCATGCCCATCGGCGTCCAGCCGGGCGCGAGACCGCCGAACACGTAGAACTTGCCGCCAGCGGCCACCCCATAGACCTCCTCGGCCGGTTCCGGGATCGGCGCGGCTCTGCCCCACTTCTGCGCGTATGCCGCGGGACCCCACAACGTCGCTGCAACCAGCGCGACTAAAGACAGACGCAACAACTTCATCAGGACGATCATCGGATCTCCTCCCGTTTGTAGAATCCGCGTGTGCGCGGCTGACGCCGGACACGCCCTCTTTCGATTGCCCTGCGCGTCCATACTACGCCCATCGCGAGCCCGCAGGCAACGCATGCCGCAGAGCTACTACGGCGAAACAAAGTAGTGGAACATGCACCATGCAAAGACTTCCTTCCCCCAGGGGGGAGGTGAGGATGGGGGTGGAGTAGTTTGTCCACGCGGTAACCCATCCGCGCGCCCTGGCCCTCCCCTTGAAGGGGAGGGAATCCAAGGGTTGGCGATCGTCGCTTACCTTAGAACCCTTCGTAGCACTGTCGCGATTTTGCGCCGCAGAACGCCAGCACGAGGTCGAGGTACTGCCCGAAAGCGCTGAAAGCGTGGTCCCCGCCCTCGAGCACGAGGCTGCGGCAGCCGCGGTAGCGCTCGAGGGCCTGGCGGTAGTCGAGCGCCTCGTCGCCGGTTCGCACCATGAGCAGGTAGCGTTCGGGGGTTATGCGCTCCACTTCCAGCGCGCGCAATTCGTCGAGATGAACCTGCGTGAACTCGTAGCGCTCCCCGGTGTGCAGGTTCTGCTGCGTGCCGAGATACGGCCGCAGCAGCTCGTACGGGCGCACGGCCGGGTTCACCAGCGCCGCCTTGAGCCCGTGCTTCTCCGCGAGCCAGGTCGCGTAGTAGCCGCCGAGGGAACTTCCCACCAATGCTGCGTCCGGATGTTTTGCGACCTCCGCTTCAAGCAGAGCCGCCGCCTCGCTCGGACGATGCGGTAAGGCAGGCGCGGAAAATTCCCTGCCCCGGCCCAGCGACTCCAACCTGCGCCCGAGCAGGTTCGCCTTGAAGGACGCCGGCGAGCTGTTGAAGCCGTGGAGGTAGATGAGCATTCGCTATGAATGCGTGAATCGTGATTCGGGACTCGTGATTCGACCCCGGTTTTTCTTGCCGGTCTTGGCGCCTTGGCGGTTCAATTTCTTACTCCCGCCTTTCTTGGCGCCTTGGGGTCCTGGCGGCCTGACTTAGAGCCTTCGCAAGCTCGAGCAGCAGCGTGTCATTGCCGCGCGCGGCGATGAGCGAGAGCCCGAGCGGGCAGCCGTCGAGGGAGGCGGACGGCAGCGAGACCTGCGGCAGCCGCGCGAGCCCGGCGATGGAAAGGATCGAGAGCGCGCGGCTCCGCAGGTCGTCGAGCACTTCGGGCGGCGAGCCCCTCAACGGCGCAATGCCGGGCGCGCTCGGCGCCGCCAGCACCGCTCCGCCCGCGAGCAGCGCCGCCATGCGGCGCGTGATGTCCTCGCGCTTCACCTTGGCAGCCGCCACCTCGTTCGGGTCCACGTTCGCCGCCCAGGCAATGCGCTCCTTCACGCCCGGCCCGAACGCGGGATTCTCGCGCCTCACCCACTCGCCGTGCTTCGCCCAGGCTTCAGCGGCCTGCAGCACCCGGAAGCAGTGCATCCAGCGCGCAAGCGGTTCGTCTGCAACCGTGACGGTTTCGGGCTTGCCGAGCATCGCCCTTAATTTCTCCAGCGCCGGCTGGAGCGCCTGCGTGACCGTTTCGCCGGCGACCGCGAAGGCATCGCCCGCGTGGAGCAGGCGGCCGGCGCCGGATGCGGGCCTGTCATCGCGCAGCAAGACGCGCCCCACACGCTCGAAGAGCGCCGCGTCGCGCGCGAACCAGCCGCACGTGTCGAAGCTCGGCGCGAGCGGGCACACGCCTTCCAGGGAAATGCGCCCGTGCGTGGGGCGCATGCCGAGGATGCCGCAGAAGCTCGCAGGCAGGCGCACCGAGCCGCCGGTGTCGCTGCCGATGGCGAAATCCACCGCCCCCGCCGCAACGGCGGACGCCGAACCGCTGGAGGAGCCGCCCGGTATGCGGCCGGGAGCGTTCACATTGACCGGCGTCCCGTAGTGCGCATTCTCGCCGGTCAGGCTCCAGACCATTTCATCGGTAAGCGTTTTGCCGACAAGACGCGCCCCGGCATCGAGCAGCGCCTGCACGGCGGGCGCGGTGCGCGCGGCCGGTTCGTGGGTGCGCAGCCAGTCCGGGTTGCCGAAGCCGGTTTTGTGACCCGCGACATCGTAAATGTCCTTGACCGCGAACTTGAGCCCCGCGAGCGGCCCCTCCGGCGCGCCCTCCATCTCGACGCGGGTGCGGGGGCAGAACGCGCCGAGCGTGTCCCTGGCGAGGATCTCGTTCATGACAAGCGTGAATCGTGATTCGTGAATCGTGAATCGACTGCGTCGCAAAAGCGCTTCGTGTCGCAAACCAGAAAATGGCCGCCGATGAACGCCGATGAACGCCGAAAATGAAACATTGCTTGTTAGAAACTCTTGGACAGCATGGCCAGGAGTTTCTCGTGGATGCCGTTGAATCCCCCGTTGCTCATGATGACGACGTGATCGCCCGGCCTCGCCGCGCCGGCAACGGCTTCGAGCAGCCGCTCGAATTCCAGGTGAACCTCGGCTTTCGCGCCGAGCGGGGCGAGCGCAGCGGAGGCGTCCCATTTCAGCCCCGCGCTGTAGCAGAACACGCGGTCAGCGGCGGCGAGGCTCGCAGCGAGCTCGTCCTTCATCACGCCAAGCTTCATGGTGTTCGAGCGCGGCTCGAGCACGGCGATGATGCGTCCGCTGTCCACCGTGCCACGAAGCCCTTCGAGCGTCGCCATGATCTCGGTCGGATGATGTGCAAAATCATCGTAAACGGCGACGCCGTTCACGATGCCGCGCACCTCCATCCGCCGTTTCACATTTTCGAAAGTGGCGAGCGCGGCGACCGCTTGCGCCGGCGCGACGCCGCAGTGGCGCGCCGCGGCAATCGCGGCGAGCGCGTTGGCCCGGTTGTGCGCGCCCGTGAGCGCCCAGGCGACGCGCCCCTGGCGCTCGCCGCGCCACAGCACGTCGAAGCCGCCGGCGCCCTCGCCCCCCGCGCTCCAGCCCTCCGCGACGCTGAAGCGCTCGACACGGGTGTAACAGCCTCGCCCGAGGACGCGCGCGATCGCGGCGTCGGCACCGTTCGCAACGATCAAGCCACTCGCCGGCAGCGCGCGCACGAAATGGTGGAACTGGGTCTCGATCGCGGCGAGGTCGGGGAAGATGTCGGCATGATCGAACTCGAGGTTGTTGAGAACCGCCGTGCGCGCCGGGTAGTGGACGAACTTCGCGCGCTTGTCGAAGAACGCGGTGTCGTACTCGTCGGCCTCCACCACGAATGGCGAAACGCTCACCGTTTCGCCATGACGGTCTCGCTGTGCGAGACCGGAGGAATCCGTCTTTTGCTCGGCATGCAGGAAATCATTCCGGCCCCCGCCTAGACGGGCCGACACGCCAAAGTTTCTGGGAATGCCCCCTATGAGGAATCCGGGCTGGAGCCCGGATTCCTCGAGGATCCATGCCACCATCGCCGCGGTGGTAGTCTTGCCATGCGTGCCGGCGACCGCGAGCACCCACCTGCCGGCGAGTATGTTTTCCCTCAGCCACTGCGGGCCGGAAACGTAGGGAAGCCCGCGATCGAGGATTGCCTCCATCAGGGGATTGCCGCGCGTCACGACATTCCCGATCACGAAAACGTCGGGCTTGAGCGCGATCTGGTCCGCGTTCCAGCCTTCGATCAGCTCGATGCCCTGGGCGGCGAGCTGATCGCTCATCGGCGGGTACACATTGGCGTCGCAGCCGGTGACGCGGTGCCCCGCCGCGCGCGCAAGGAGCGCCACGCCGCACATGAAAGTGCCGCAGATGCCGAGGATGTGCAGATGCATCAATCAGCCGCCAAGGCGCCCAGACGCCAAGAAATTCAGAAAACTTCCAATGCCGCGCCCCGACGGTGAAATCGAAACAGCGGATTCATCTGGATCAACGCCGATTTTATCGGATTAGCGGGCCGAAGCGCGTCCCGGGCACGCTCGGCATGATTTCGCCTATCATTTGAGCCGGCTTCCAGCGTCGAGGTTGAATCAACCAGGGAGGGCATCGTGAATCGCCGGAATCTGACGTCGAGGCTGATCGCGCTGGCGCGCCAGGCGCTGGCCGCCGCATGTGCCGGCGTTGCGCTGGCGCTCGCGGGCGTTGTGGCGGCAAATGCAGCCGAGTCGCCCAGGAACATCATCATCCTGTTCGCGGATGGCGCGGCGCCCACGCAGTGGGATTTCGGCCGCTACTCGAGCAGGGTGCTGCGCCAGCAGCCGTTCGTCACGACCGAGGTCGTGTTCCTGGAAGGGACGCTCGGCGTGCTTGGCACGGCCCCGAGCAACGCCTACGCGACGGACTCGGCGGCGGCCGCCTCGGCGATGGCAACCGGCCACAAGGTCGCAATCGGGGCGTTGTCCGTCTCGCCGCAGGGCAAGCCACTGCCCACGGTCATGGAGGTCGCCAGGGCCAAAGGCAAGCGCATCGGGCTGGTGACGACGGCAACCGTCTATGACGCGACGCCCGCCGCCTTCAGCCTGCACGCGAAATCGCGCCGGGATTACCAGGCGCTCGTGGACCAATACCTCGCCCTCGAGCCGGATGTGCTCCTGGGCGGCGGCGCGGATTATTTCCTGCCGCAAGGCGCGCCCGGCGGCAAGAGAAAGGACGGCAGGGACATTATCGCCGCCTTCCGCGCCAAGGGCTACGAGGTCGTGAGAAACACCGCGGAGCTCAACGCCGCCACGGGCACGAAATTGCTCGGGCTGTTCGCCGACGAGGACATGGACTTCGAGCTCGACCGCGATCCGGCGCGCGAGCCAACCACCGCCGAGATGGCGGCGGCGGCGCTGAAGGCGCTCTCGCAGGCGAGCCCGGACGGGTTCGTGCTGCTGGTCGAGAACGAGAACATCGATACAGCGGGCCACGCGAACGACGCCGCCTCTCTCGTGCGCGCGCTGTGGGCCTTCGACGACGCCGTGAAGGTCGCGCTCGACTTCCAACGGCGCAACCCCGATACCCTGCTGATCGTCACCGGCGACCACGAGGCGGGAGGCTTTTCCCCGACCTACGCGCTGAAGGACCTCTCCACGCTGTCGAGCAGGAACCGTTTTTATACCAGCGATGAGCACTTGCGGATGGTGGGGCGCATCACGATGTCGCTCAACGCAGTCAACGAGAAGCTCGGAAAAAAACCGTCCGGCGAGGCGCTCGACGAATTGATCGCGAAGCACTTTCCCGGCTTCCGGCTCGACGCCGACCTGCGCGAGGCGATCCTCAAGCAGCAGACGCGCGAGCGTAACTTCAGCTACACCGCGCAGAATCTCCTCGGGCGGATGGTGGCGCGCCAGACCGGCTACTACTGGGGAACCTCGGGCCACAGTACCGAGCCGGTCCTGGTGGGCGCGATCGGTCCCGGCGCGGAGCTCTTCCGCGGCTACCGGGACAACACGGACTTCGGCAAGCACCTGCACCGGCTGCTTCGGGGCAACTGAGGGGCTGCTGAAGGGACGCCGCACAAACTACCGCTCGGCTGCGACGCTGCTCGGGCTGCCGCTCCTGCACGTTGCCACCGGCAGCGTGGAGCAGGGGGTTTGTAAGCCCGGCGTCGCGCGCGGCTGGATCGCGGTCGGCGACATCGCTTTCGGCCTGGTGGCGGTGGGCGGGCTCGCCTGCGGCGGAATTGCCGTCGGCGGTCCCGCTTTCGGCGCGCTGGCTAATGGATCATGCGGAGTGGTTCCTGCTCCTCGCCTTCCTGCCGCTCATCGTGGTGGTCAGGCGGCGCTCGGACCGCGAAGGAAGATAACAGCCTCGCCGCTAAGGACGCCCGGGACGCGAAGGATTCAATAACACGATCAGGAACAAGGTCGCCAGGACAACGCCAAGGGCGAGTTTTCGCAAACAATTCCTTGGCGTCGCTAGCGTCGGGGTTTTTTTCCTTCGCGTTCTAGGCCGGGATGCCGAGCGCCGCCCGCAGGTCTTTGAGCACCTGCTCGCGGGTGCGTGTCTGCCAGCGCCGGCGCCGGCCGATCGGTTCGTTCTGGACCTCGGGCACCACCTTCATCGCGACCAGCACGGGACCGGGGCGGGCGAGTATGCCGGACAGGTTGATGGCAAGGTCCTCCAGGCGGTCAAATGCGAAAGCCCGGGGGTAGCCCGCGCCGCGGGCGATCGCGTCGTAGGAGACGTTGCCGGCGTTCGGAACCGGCTGGCCTCCGGTCGTGGCGTAGCACTCGTTGTCGAGCAGGAAATGGTAGAGGTTCTGCGGCGCCTGCTCGGCGATGGTGGCCAGGGTCCCGAGGCCCATCAGCAGGTCGCCCTCGGAATCGAACACGATCACTTTCCGCTCGGGCCGCGCCAGCGCGAGACCGAGCGCAAAGGACGCGTGGCCGCCCATCGCCGGGTCGCCGAGCGGCAAATCGAGCTCCGGTCGCGTGCTGATCGCGACCCAGTGGCGGCCGGCCCGCCCGGGAATGACGATCGCGTCGCCGCGATGCTCGTTGAAGATCTTGAGCATGTCTGCGGTATGAAACATGAGGATTCGCCTGTGTCGTTCTTCCTGCTGTTTTCTCGCAGGGAGTCTTCCCTGAGGAATTTGCCGGGCTCCAGCGCGGCAAATTCCTATCGGTTGAAGCCGTGATATTCGTCCCCGACGAGGACGGCGACCGGGCGGCGGGTCTTCTTCGCCTCCTCGAAGGCGATCGAGATGCGCGGCGCGTCGGCGTCGTTCTCGACCAGGTAGTAGTTGATGCCGAAAGCGTTGAGGAAGCGCTCGGTGTAGGTGGCGGCCGTATCCTGGGTGACGCCGTGCCGCGTCCAGCCGCGGTAGCCCACCATCATCACCACCGGGATGTTGAGGCCGAGCGCCCAGCCCCGGAGCGAGTCGCCCGATTCCATCAGCCCGGTATTCTGGATGAGCACGATCGGCGTCTTTCCGCCGGCCGCGAGCCCGGCGGCGGCGGAAAAGGCGAGCCCTTCGCGGCTCACCGCGATGAGCGTGAGCGAAGGCTCGGCTTTCATGAGGAGGTACAGCCAGTTCGTTTCGCTGTCGGGCAGCCAGACGACATGCGTCACGCCGTTCTTCTTCATCTCGGCGAGGACGGTTTCGGGCCTGAGTAGGGCCTGTTCGCTCATGCTGTTCTTCAGGGTTGGCGCGGGTCGCGGCGGCCGTGCGGCCGTGCTCTTCTTCGTTTGTCTGCGAAAAAAAAGCCGGGACCCGGCGCGAACGCGCGTCGGCGCCGCAAGATGCTACCGTGAGGCGGTTCGCCGGTAAAGCGCGGCCCGCGAGCGGCGTCGGATTTTCACCACAGAGGCACAGAGGCCACGGAGAAAACGACAGGATTCAGGATCAAGGATCCAGGATTCAGAGTGATTCGTTCTTCCTCTGCGTCCTGCGCGTCTCGGCGCTTGATTCCTGTCGCGTGCGCGCTCCGCGCGTGAAAACCCACCGGTGGAAGACGAGCGCGCCGAGGGCGAGCGTCACGAGCGAATAAACCGGGTCGAGCTCGCGCGCGGTGAAGATGGACTCGGTCATGAGCGCGGAGCCCTCGTAATTGGCGACGAGGGCGAGGAACACGTTGTTCACCGCGTGCAGCCCGATCGCGAGTTCGAGCCGCCCGTCGCGCAGCGCGATCGTTGCGAGGAGCATGCCGATCACGAAATAGTTCGCCGCCATGATCAGCGCGCCGTGCTGCTGCGCTTCAGGGTTCATGAGGTGCGGCGCGGTGAAGATGAGGCTGCTTGCGACCGCGATCAGCGCGGGGCGGCGGGTGAGGAGCCCGAGCCCCTGCATGAGGTAGCCGCGGAACACCAGCTCTTCTGCGGCCGCCTGGAACGGGGTGAGCAGCAGCACCAGCGCGAGGAACGGAAAGAAGCGCTCCGCGTTGAAGCTCAGGTAGTAGCGCTCCGGGAACAGCACGTGCTCGGCGAGCGAGATTGCCGCTGCGATCCCGATCCAGACCGCGGCGCCGCGCCCCATGCGGCGCCAGTCGACCCGGGCTCCGGGCGTGACGAGGGAAAGCAGCGTGCGGCGGTGTACGAGCTTCACCGTCACGACCAGCCCCGCGAGCATGGTAAAGATCGAGAAATTGACCGCGACGAAGTCGAGCAGCGGGCTGAAGGTCTCCGCCTCCACCAGCAACGCATACGGCAGGATTCCCAGGCCGAGCCAGGAACCGGTGATGATCGCGACGCCGAGCGCGTAGCGCCACCACTGGTTTCGCCCCTGGCGCGCGAGGTCGAGGTAGCGCTCGGTGTGCGGCGGCATCACGAAGTGACTAAGTGACTGAGTGATTGAGTGACTAAGTAACAGCAATCTCCCATTGACCACAAGCGGGTCTTACTTAATCACTTAGTCAGCTAATCACTTAATCACTGCCTGTGGTAGGCAAGATACGGCGCCAGCCAGCGCTCGGCTTCCGCGACGGACCAGCCCTTGCGGTGCGCGTAGTCCTCGAGCTGGTCCCGCCCGACTTTGCCGACCGCGAAGTACAGCGACTCCGGGTGGGAGAAGTAGAAGCCGCTCACCGCCGCGCTAGGAAACATGGCGTAGGACGTCGAAAGCCTTATGCCGATGCGTTCAGGTTTGAGCAGCACGAACTAAGAGTCCTCTTTCCGTGCAACTGGGACAGTGACCGCCCGTTTATAGAGAGCAAGGACTTTCCCGATCGGGATATTAGCCATGGAAATTGTATTCAGGATCTTGTGATTTTCCCGTTCGGGAATATTCCTATTGACCCTATCTCATCGACCATGTATATTCCCGATCGGGAATACTGACCCAAGGGTAGCTATGCCTGCAACAACCCCGACTACTGACCTCTCTTCCGCGAAGGATCTCGGAAAGGCAATCCGCGAGGCCCGCGCTGCGATGAAGCTGCGGCAGGCGGAGGCCGCACTTCTGTGCGGCGTCGGCGTTCGATTTCTTTCCGATCTGGAGCGCGGGAAAGAGACCGCACGCCTGGGCCCGACGCTCAAGGTCATCAACGGTCTTGGGCTTGCGTTGACGCTTGGCCCAAAGAAGCCTTTCTGGACCAAAGATGGCAGACGCCCTTAACGTCTATCTGAACGAGAGCTTGGGCGGGCGGCTGCGGGAGGAGAGAGGCCGGCTTTTTTTCGCCTACGACAGGGGCTGGCTTGATTCCGGGCAATTTATCCCTCTTTCCGTGACCATGCCGCGGCAGGCAGAAGAATTCCCGGACGATGTCACGCGCCCGTTTTTCGACAACCTTCTTCCTGAGGGAGACATTCGCACTGCGATCGCGAAGCTCAAGCGCGTGTCTGAGCGGAACACTTTCGCCATGCTGGAGGAGATCGGTGGTGATTGCGCTGGAGCAATTTCGCTTTGGCCGGAAGGTGAAGAGCCGAGGAAGAACGAAGGCTATTCCGCCGTCAGCGACGAGCGCCTGAACAAGCGGCTCGCCGACATGCAGAAACGGCCGCTCCTCGTGATCGAGGACGAGCTTCGCCTGTCTCTCGCCGGTGCGCAGGAAAAGCTGCCAGTTTACTACGATGGCGCGCAGCTATTCTTGCCAAAAGGAAGCGCGCCAAGCTCGCACATCCTGAAGCCCGGCTCTCCCGGTTTCCCGCACATGCCGGCAAATGAGCATTTCTGCATGCGACTTGCCGCGGCGCTTCAACTTCCAGTGCCGGTATCTGCGATCCTCCGAAAGCCGAGCCCGCTTTACTTGGTGCAGCGTTACGACCGGAGCACGGGACTAGACGGTACGCTCACCAGAATTCATCAGATCGATTTCTGCCAGGCGCTCAATCTTCCTTCGGCAAAGAAGTATGAAAAGGAAGGCGGCCCCGGTCTTCCGGCGTGCTTCGATGTGATTGCCACGTACAGCACGCAGCCGGCAAAGGACCGCTTCAACCTCATTTCCTGGGTGATCTTCAATTATCTGATCGGCAATGCCGATGCTCATGCGAAAAACTTGGCGCTGTTGATCACGTCAGAGGGTATCTCGCTCGCGCCTTTCTTCGATCTTATCTCGACTGCGGCCTACCCGGAGCTCACTTTGAATCTGGCTTTGAAAATCGGCGGCGAGAATCGCCCTGAGTGGATCCAGAAGCGCCACTGGGAAGCGTTCGCCGGAGTCTCGGGGGCGAATCCGCGAATCGTCTGGAAAACAATGGCTGAGATTTCTGCTGCGATCAAGCAAAAGGCTCGCGAGCTACTTTCGGACCCGGGTTTCGAGCATGACGAGCGCGATATGCTCGCAAAGGTCTGTTCACTCGTAGGAGCGCGTGCAACGCGGCTTACACAATTCGCCAAAACTCGAGGACACGTTTAACCCGCAATTACATTAATGATTGATTGTCTTGGCGTCCTTATATGGACGCCCCCCGCTTGGCAAGTGATTTTCTTGGTGTGGACAGAGTGGTAAGGGCTGCAGTCTTATATCCGGCCTCGGTATGCAGGCTCGGTGGATAAGCCTGCGGGCACATGATGG